>JYMV01035192.1_pt1 | contig 13023 bp, 9 predicted proteins | sample 338911 | NCBI WGS metagenome assembly JYMV01 (sample SAMN03354496, study PRJNA234377) | hydrothermal vent metagenome | biome: Deep sea; feature: Hydrothermal plumes at the Eastern Lau Spreading Center, Western Pacific Ocean; material: Seawater | place: Tonga | collected 2009 | depth 2000 m m | reverse complement strand
GATGATCTCGGGAGTCGGACAGAAAAAGCTGGAGAAGTGGGGCCGCGGTTTTTTGGAAGTGATCACCTCGTAGGTAGATCTCACCGGGTGACCTCGTGGTTCTGGAGGTCATCCGCGGATATGCTCATCCCGAACTGGAGGAAACGCTTTGAAATGGGTGTTTTTGTTGCTGATCTACCTGGCGGGATGCCATCTTCCCGAGGCACGCAATCCGGTCACCGATGTCGTGGGATCGGTACCGGCACAGTTGCGGTCAGAGCTCGACCTCGACCCCTACTACCAGCAGTATTCCGATGTGTTGGGCTTCCCCGTGCTCGCCAGTGCCAGGGTTCAGCCGGAGTCACTGGCCGAAGCCCGTTACCTGATCCTCCAGATGATCGGCCATCGCCCCGGGATTCTCGCTGCGATGGCAAAGAACCGGACCCGTTTCACGGTGATGGCCTACAACGAGTGGACGACGATGGTTCCGGAGCATTCCGATCTCCGTCCACCGGAGTACTGGGATCGCCGCGCCCGGGGACTCGGAGCGACCTCGGCGAGACCTTCCGTATCCTGCGGGGAAGAAAATCTACTCGCGATGGATGGGGATCCTTATTCGACCGAGAACATCCTCATTCATGAGTTTGCTCACGCCATCCATGAGATGGGCCTCTCTTCTGTCGATCCCACTTTTGATACCAGGTTGAAAGAGGCGTATCGAGCGGCGATGGATGCCGACCTCTGGAAAGGTGCGTACGCTGCGACGAACCACAAGGAATACTGGGCAGAGGTGGTGCAGAGCTGGTTCGACACCAACCGCGAGAACGATAATCAGCACAATCATGTCGATCTACGGTCTGAACTGAAGGAATACGATCCGACAGCAGCTGCTCTCTGTGAGGAGATCTTTGGCGACGGATCGTGGCGCTATGTTCATCCTCATTATAGAAGTCACGAACCTCACCTTCGCTACATCGATCGAGATCTTCTCCCGACCTTCCGCTGGGCAGATGGAATGGAAGAGGCCTACAAGGCAAACCCGCGGCCAGAGTGAAATCGAGATGGTCTCAGCGGCAACTCAGGAACATGGTCCAGGCGTCAGGCAATCGAGTGAATCAGCGGTTGGATCCAGACCACAATTCTGCACTCCCGGTGGCGCTGGTGGTGCTCCTCCCGCGAACAGAAAAGCGAGGAAGTGCACCGCGTCTGCGATGTTCATGGAGCCGTCATCGTTAGAATCACAACCATCTACACAGCCAGCCGCTGTGCCGCCGGAAAAGAGAATCGCCAGCAGGAAGATCGCATCGGCAACGTTGGGACTGCCATCGGTATTGCAATCACCCCGCAGGAACAAAGGCAATGCACTCGCAGTGGCACAGGGTCCCAGATCAGCGGGGATCGACAGGGCGCCGACATCGGAAAAAATCGCATTCTCGATACAGAGCTCCGGAGGGCCATTGGGGCAAGCACTGCAGTTGAAGGCGACGATGGTCAAGACATCCGGGACGCTGGTCGGGGGGATCTCCACCAGCGTGAAGGAGAATCCGAGTACCGTTCCGCTGGTCGGACCGACGCCAACGTCATAACCGAAGTCCTCTGCGAGTCCGCCGGTGGCCGAGACCAGCAGCACTGCCGCAGGATCGAACACCAGATCGAACTGGAATCCCGCGATGGGGACCTCGCTCGTCAACATCATCGAAACGGTTCCATCTCCTGTGGAAGGGTTGTACTGGATGTTACCGAGCTCGAGCAGGATCGGCGGTCCCGTCGGCGGCACCGGCGGTATCGGTACCTGGGCGTGTAAAGTCCCGGTGAGCACGATAAGGGTGCTGATGAAGACGAAAAATCTCACCATGAATCTCCTTGAGGAAAACGGTGATCCAACTGCTGGATCGTTCAAACCCGACATCCATCAGGCGAACTACAACTCCCCATCATATATCCCATCCGTTGATTGACCCACTGTCTAGTTTGAAGCGCCAACGGCCCCTGGGACGCTATCTGGCTTCTTCCCGGGGTCTTGATGCGATTCGCCAACGTGAAGCCGACTCACCCGGGTCAGGTCGAAGGCGCTGGCACCCGCCAGCCTGATGTCCACCAAGCGGTCCTCCGAAGGAGGGTCGATCGTCGAATTCTGTCCGGAGGAGTAGGATCTTCCCCGGCGAGCGCTAGAATCCCACAGCGATGGGGATCAAAGGCAGGCAGGGCGAGGGAACAGGGAGTGCGTTGGCAACGGGCAATAAGGCGATGAAGATGGTCCCCAAGAAGAAGGCGCCGGGAAAGATGACAATCACGAAGAAAGCTGGAAGAAAGAAGACAAAAAAGAAAGCCAGCAAGAAGAAGGGCACTCGTTCCCGATCGCAGCTCGATCTCTTCAATGCACCGGCGGCGAAGAAGACTTCCACCAGGAAAAGGAAGAAGAAGAACAGTGGCGGTGACGTCTCCCAGGCGGAGCTCCTCGCCAGGCGCCAGAAAGACATCTCGGTCAGCGAATTCTTCGCCAAGAACCGCCACCTCCTCGGATTCGATTCTCCGACCCGAGCCCTGCTGGCCACGGTCAGAGAAGCGGTCGATAACTCTCTCGATGCTTGTGAAGAAGCGGGAATCCTGCCCGAAATCATCGTCGAGGTGGTGGCGGTCAAGGCCAACCGTTTCCGTGTCATAGTCCGGGACAACGGTCCAGGAATCGTCAAGGAACAGCTTCCCAAGATATTCGGTCGACTCCTCTACGGCTCCAAGTTCCACAGCCGCAAGCAAACTCGCGGGCAGCAAGGAATCGGCATCAGCGCCGCGGGGATGTACGGAACCCTCACCACCGGGAAACCGGTTCGGATCACCAGCCGAACCAGCGCCAGGGAACCTGCCTACAAGGTGAACCTGGTCATCGACCTGGCCCGCAACCAGCCCGTGGTCAAGCGCGAGCAGGAGGTCGATGTCGACTGGAAACACGGGACCCAGGTCGAGATCGATATCGAAGCCACCTACAAGAAAGGGAAGCATTCGGTCGACTCCTTCCTCGAGCAGGTCTCCCTGGCAAACCCCCACGTCAAGATCACCTACATGAGCCCGAACAGCGACGAAGCCATCGTCTTCGATCGGGTGGTCAAGTCGCTGCCAGCGGAACCGAAGGAAATTCTTCCTCACCCCCACGGAGTGGAACTAGGCATCCTGATGAAGATGCTCAAGGAAACCTCATCGCGAACCGTCAGCGGGTTCCTGTGCTCGGAGTTCTGCAGGGTCACCACAAACGTCGTCGGCAAGATCGCCGACATCAGCGAGGCGAACGGCCGCCGGATCGACCCCGATCGCCATCCGAAACGTCTGTCCAATGATGACGTCGCTCTCCTCCATGCTGCCATCGGAGAAACCCGGATAATGGCCCCTCCGACCAACTGCCTCTCCCCCATCGGTGAGGAGTTGATCGCCAAGACCCTGGCGAGAAACCTGAACCCGGAGTTGATACTTTCGGCGACCCGTCCTCCCGCCGTCTACCGGGGAAATCCCTTCCAGGTGGAAGCGGGCATCGCGTGGGGAGGTGACTTTCCCGGTGACGAGCTCGCCACCATCTTCCGCTTCGCCAACCGGGTGCCGCTGCAGTTCGAGCAGGGAGCCTGTGCGATGACCAGTGCCGTCATCAACGTTCCCTGGCGTAACTACCAGGTCCAGCAAGCCAGAGGTGCCCTGCCCACCGCACCGATGGCGATTCTCATCCACATCGCTTCGGTATGGGTGCCGTTCACTTCCGAGAGCAAGAAGGCGGTCGCGCACTACGACGAGATTCTCAAGGAGATGCGCCTCGCCCTGATGGAGGTCGGAAGGAAGTTGGCCACCCATCTCCGGAAGAGGAAACGGCTCGCCGATGCGGAGAGGAAGCGTTCCTACATCGAGAAATATATCCCCCAGATCGGGATTGCTCTGCAGCAGATCCTCGAACTCAGCGATCAGCAACGAGGCAAGGCGGAGGTCAAGCTGGCAGACATCCTCGAACGCAGTCGAAAACTCTGATCAGTCGGGGAAGGAATTGTCCATTGGCGAAAAAGAAAGCCACCGGGAAAATGGTCTCCAGGTCTTACCTGGACAAGGTCAAGAAAAGTAACGCCCGCCGGGACCGCAAGACCATCGAGAGGATCGAGAACGCCGCAGACACGATCCACAAGACGATCCTCAAGAAGCAAAAACCGACGATGAAATTCCCTGTCCGAAGCCTCTCCAACGTCTCCTACGACAAGCGCAAGGGCTACCTCGAGATCGGTCGCTCACGCAAGGAACGCACTCTCACCGTCAACACTGTGAAGGGTTTCGCACAAACCCTGAGAATGATGGGGCTGTCACGCGAACTGGTCTCTAGCAATGACTTTGCCACCAAGCGAGACGTCTACTACCAGTCGAAAAACTGGGAGGAAGCGAAGTTCGGCGAGCAGACCGAGTCCGACACCGTCATGGATGACATCGAGGCATTCTTCTCTGTCGATGACATCACCCGCGAGCTGTTGCGCTTCGTCCCGGATGACCACGGCGGTGCGGTGGCAGGGGAACTGGTGGTTCTCGATCCGGACCTCGAATCGGGGGTGGTCGAGCGCATCGACTGCACTCGTTTCGGTAGCGGGGCTTACTCGATCCCCTCCTCGGTGGAGCACCTGAGTTTCGAGACAAAAGCCAAGTTCATCCTCGCCATCGAAACAGGCGGCATCTTCCAGAGGCTGCAGAGCCACAAGTTCTGGAAGAAGCAGGATTGCATCCTCGTCAGCATGGCGGGGGTTCCGACCCGCTCAACCCGGCGCTTCATTCGCCGCCTCTCCGATGAAGCGAAAATCCCCGTCTACGCCTTCGTCGACTGCGATCCCTACGGGATATCGAACATTTACCGGACATTGAAGGTCGGATCGGGCAATGCAGCACACATCAACAAGTTCTTCTGCGTCCCCCATGCGAGTTATCTGGGCGTCACACCACAGGACATCATCGATTACAAGTTGCCGACTCACCCCCTCAAGGATGTGGACATCAAGCGGGCGAAAGATGCCCTCAAGAACGATCCATTTTTTCGCAGTAAGAAGCAGTGGATCAATGCGATCGAGATGCTGCTGAAGATGGGAGTCAGGGCTGAACAACAATCCCTGGCGATGTGGGGATTGAACTATGTCATCGATGAGTACCTCCCTGCTAAACTCACCGCCCCGGGAAAATTCCTTCCCTAGACCGAAGGGGACACCGATGGTTTACTCAATCAAACACCTCGCCTCTCTCGTGGCAGTCTCGATCTTCTTCCAACCCTCCCTGATGGCGCAATCGGGAGAAACTGCCACTGGAGTTCCCAATCAGGCGGGAGAATGGGTCCGTTCGTGGATGCCTGAAAATTTCCAGGAAGAGGTCCTGTTCCTCGAGCACTGGCAGTGGATCGGCATTGTCGTCCTGCTGATCGCGGCCTGGTTCACACACAAGTTGACGGTCGCCATAGGTTCTGGAGTCCTCGTACGGCTCCTCGCGCGCGGTGAGAAGTTGAGCAGGACCTCGGGGGAACTGAAATCGATCAGCCGAGCAGTCGGCTGGTTCACCGCCGCAGCCGCAGCCTATCTCCTCATCCCGTTTCTCGACCTCCCTCCTGAAGGCTCGAGGATCCTCATCATTTTCACCAAGATGATCGCATCGGTCGGCGGCCTCCTCCTCAGTTTCCGTCTCGCTGACCTGGCGGGCGCTCGCCTCGAGGACGCTGCATCCACCACCGAGTCGAAACTCGACGACCAGCTGGCACCGATGGTCCGCAAGAGCCTCAAGGTCCTGGTGACGGTCGCCGCCTTCCTCTTCATCCTCGACAATCTCGATGTCGACATCGTCAGCTTCCTTGCTGGTCTGGGTGTCGTCGGCATCGGCGTTGGCCTGGCAGCAAAGGACACCTTCGCCAACCTCTTCGGCTCCGTCACTGTCTTCGCCGATCGTCCGTTCCAGGTCGGAGACTGGGTCGTCATGGGAGGAGTCGAGGGAACCGTCGAAGAGATCGGATTTCGCTGCACCCGGGTGAGGACCTTTTACAATTCCGTCGTCAGCGTTCCCAACTCCTGCCTCGTCGACGCTCCGATCGACAACATGGGTGCGCGACGCTACCGCCGTTTCCGGACGATGGTCGGGGTCCGTTACGAGACGCCAGCAGCCAAGATCGAGGCCTTCTGCGCGGGAATCCGCGAGATCGTCAAGGCCAGCGATCGGATGCGGCAGGACTACTACATGGTTCATCTCAACAACTTCGGGGCTTCCTCCCTCGACATTCTCGTCTACGTCTTCTTCGAAGTCCCCGACTGGGGAGCAGAACTCCAGGCGAGGCAGGATTTCATCCTCGAGATTGTCCGCCTCGCCGAGGATCTCGGGGTCGGCTTCGCCTTCCCGTCCCAGAGCCTGTACATCGAGGGAACACCAGAGAAACCCTTTCCTGTCCAGGAGTCGCCTGGCACCGAGGTGTTGCAGGAGATCGTCACTCGATACGGAAGCACAGGCTCCCGATCCCGACCTCGCGGGACAGAGGAATTTTCTACCTAGCGGGGGAGATATTTGCAGAACGGGTCGCGTAATCGACGCCGAGCATCGACGTGGAGCCCGTGCCCGGCACCTACGAGGCGAAGGAATGCCCGCTGACCACGGCGACGGGAATCTCCTCGGCAGCGAAGAGAGTTTCCAGATCGGCGCCACAGGCACCGACGTTATCGGGTGGGGTTCCCGCCTCGCTCCGACCATGCAAGCGATGGTCGACCAGCAGCGCTCCTGAGTTTGGCCTCGCCTCCACCGGTCGCCTGAAAATCCGGCCCAGTTCTCCCCTGAACCGAGGATTCCGTGAAGGTGCACCAGCCAGCGGTCAGGTTCCCCCTTCGGGGACGATCATCCGGTGGTTCGGTGTTGCGACCAAAACGTGCCCACTCCGGTCCCTCGGGGATGGGTCCGCCTCGACCCTGATCCCCTTCCAGCCCGAAAACACCGTGATCACCAGCTTCGCTTGTGCAAGAGCGGTAGGAGGTGCCACTGCCCTGTTCCCCTTGCCTCACGAGGGGTGGAACCCCATCCTGTCAGAAGAGCGCCCGTGCTGCCAAGGGACGAAGGAATCGATGGAGGCGACATGTCCGTTGAGGGCCTGACACCAGGAACCCCAGAGCGACCGCGAAAGAGAGCTCCGAAAGCGGTCGGACCCCGCCTCGCTCGGTTTCTGGCGTTTATATTTGGCCTCTTCGCTCTTCTGTCGGTCAATTCCGTCTATCTCGGGGGCATCACCTTACTCCAGTACCTCACAGGAGAAGTCTACGAGGACTGGTTCTACCAGGGGATGTTTCTCTTTCACCTTCTCCTCGGCATCGTCCTCATCCTCCCGTTCGTCATCTTCGCAGCCGTCCACATCAAGAACACCCACAGTCGCCCCAATCGGCGGGCGGTGAAGGCAGGCTACGCGCTCCTCTCAGTCAGCCTCGTCCTTCTATTTTCGGGGGTTCTTCTCACCCGTATCGAGGGGCTTCTCGAACTCCGTGATCCGGCGACCAGGGCGATCATATACTGGCTTCACGTCATCACCCCGCTGGTCGCGGCCTGGGTCTTCATCCTCCATCGTCTCGCCGGGCCGAAGATCAAATGGAAGGTTGGCGGGACCTGGGCGGGGATCGCTGCAGTCTTTGCCATCGTCATGATGGTGCTGCAATCCCAGGATCCGAGAAACTGGAACGTGACAGGACCGGCAGAGGGAGAGAAATATTTCTTCCCGTCCCTGGCAAGGACAGTGACAGGGGATTTCATTCCAGCGATGGCGCTTCAGCGAGACGCCTACTGCCAGGAGTGCCACCCCACTGCTCACCAGGGTTGGGCCCACAGTGCCCACCGACTCAGTTCCTTCAACAACCCGGCTTACCTCTTCTCGGTCAGGGAAACTCGCAAGGTCGCTCTGGAACGAGATGGTGACGTGCAAGCCTCACGGTTTTGCGCCGGCTGCCACGATCCGGTGCCCTTCTTCAGTGGTGCATTCGACGATCCAAACTTTGATGACGTCGGAGATCCGACGGCATCTGCGGGCATCACCTGCTCGGTCTGTCATGCGATCACCCATGTGAACTCTCCGCGAGGAAACGCCGACTTCACCATCGAGGAGCCCTCACAGTACCCATTCGCCTTCAGCGACAATCCGCTCCTCGCCTGGATCAACAGGCAACTGATCAAGGCCAAACCTGCTTTCCATCGCCAGACTTTCCTCAAGCCGTTACACACCGAGGCAGAATTCTGTGGCGCCTGCCACAAGGTTCACCTTCCAGAAGAGCTGAACAAGTACCGCTGGCTCCGTGGCCAGAACCATTACGACAGCTGGCTCCTCAGTGGAGTCTCGGGCCACGGGGTTGCGAGTTTCTACTACCCCCAGACCGCCATCCCCAACTGCACCAAGGGCTGCCACATGCCCCTGGTCGAGGCAGATGACTTCGGCGCACGATCGAGAAATCCGGGGGAGGCTCCGACAGTCCACGACCACCTCTTTGCGACCGCCAACACCGCCATTCCCTACCTTCTGGAAATGCCCGATGAAGTCATCGAAGCCCATCAGAAGGCGCTCGAGAAGGTCCTCCGGGTCGATATCTTCGGGATCAAGGAGAAGGGCACCATCGATGGGGCGCTCACCGCCCCCATCGGCCCCGAAGTGCCGACTCTCCAGCCGGGTTCCGAATACCTCCTCGAGGTCGTGCTGAGAACCATCAGAATCGGTCATCTGTTTACCCAGGGAACAGCAGATTCAAACGAAATATGGGTCGAGGTTCTGGCAAAAAGTGGTGGGAAAGTTGTCGGGAGCAACGGCGGCAGGGATTCATCCCAGAGGGTCGATCCCTGGTCTCACTTCATCAATGCCTACGTTCTCGATCGCCACGGCGAGCGCATCGACCGCCGCAACGCTCAGGATATTTTTGTCGCTCTCTACAACAACCAAATTCCTCCTGGCGCCGGAGATGTCGTCCACTACAGGCTGAAGGTCCCCGAGGATGCCGAGGGCTCCCTGCAGGTCCGCGTGCGTGTTTTCTACCGGAAATTCGATACCACGTATCTGCAGCTCTTCCGTGGGAACAAGGAACCGAACGATCTGCCGATCACCCTGCTCGCAGAGGATGAGGTCTCCTTCTCGATTGGGGGTTCGGCGACGGGGGAGGTCAGTCCCGGCAGAAATACGCCGCCTGAGTGGATCAGGTGGAACGATTACGGGATAGGCCTGCTGCGAAAAGGGGGGAAAGGCTCGGTGCGCGGAGAACTCAGGCAAGCGATGGAAGCGTTCGAACACGTTGCCGAACTGGGCCGGCCTGATGGACCGCTCAACCGGGCTCGCGCCGAGATCCGGGGAGGAGATCTCGACGGTGCGGTGATCTCCCTCGAGCGGGCAACAAACTGGGATCCACCCGCCAATCCCTGGTCCGTCGACTGGTTCAGTGCCCAGGTCAACATCCAGAACGGGAACTTCGACGATGCCCTCGAGAGTCTGATGGCGCTCTTCGAGACTCGCTACCAGGATGCACGAGACCGCGGGTTCGACTTCTCCCGAGACGTACGCCTGACCAATGCCATCGGCACCGTCCACTTCGCAAGGGCACGAAAGCTCCGCGGTGGCCAGTTGGCGGAGCAGCAGCGACTGGAACTTCTCGAGGCCGTGACCTGGTTCGACCGGACCCTCATCACCGATCCTGAAAACGCCGCAGCACACTACAATCTCTCACAGATCCACACCCGCCTCGGGAACGACTCAAAGAAGGAGATTCATGCTGCTCACCATGCTCGCTACAAACTCGACGACAACGCACGTGACCGTGCAGTGACCCTTCACCGGTCCCGGAACAAGCCAGCGGATCACGCCGCAGAAGCCATCGTGATTCGAGATCTTCACCGTCAGGGTGCATTTCCCGTCCCCGAGGGGAATTAGCGATGACTGAACCCGGTGAGGACCTTCAAGACCTCGAGGAAAGCGACGACTCCGTTATCGGGGACGCTTTCATCCTCTCCCTCAAGGTGATCGGGATCATCGCCTTTATCGTCGTGCTAATTTTTCTGCTCCCGCGAGAGGAGAAGGAGACCGAAGACGTGGGAGAGGGATCGCCCGTGGTCGCAAGGGGCCAGCAGAAAGACCGAAACCCTCCGGAAATCTCCTTCACCGACATCACCACCGAGGCTGGCATCACCGAGATCCACCGCAACGGTGCCAGCGGAGAAAAACTCCTCCCCGAGACGATGGGCAGCGGCTGTGCATTTGCAGATATTGATGGCGACGGAGACCCCGACCTGATCCTCGCCAGCGGACGACAATGGCCCTGGGACGAGCAGGGGGACCCTGACCCTTCCATTCACCTCTATATCAACGATGGCTCCGGCCACTTCACTGATCGATCCCGGGAATGGGGGCTGACCCATTCCCCCTACGCAACAGGCCTAGCCGTCGCCGATTTCGATGGTGATGGAGATCGTGATCTCTTCGTCGCGGCTGTCGGCGCAGACCTCTTGCTCAGAAACGAAGGTGGGCACTTCACCGACGTCACGGCAGAAGCCGGAGTCGCAGGAGAAGATGATGCCTGGAGCACAAGCGCCGGATTCTTCGACGCCGACGGCGATGGTGATCTCGATCTCTTTGTCTGCCAGTACGTCGAATGGACGAGGGAAATCGACATCGCCGTCGATTACCGCCTAACCGGCGTCGGAAGGGCTTATGGGCCGCCAACCAACTTCAAGGGCAGCCACAGCAGGCTCCACATCAACGCTGGAGACGGTCACTTCACTGACACCTCCACCTCTGCTGGGATCCAGGTGACCGAGAGGCACGGCGATCGCCCGGCGGCAAAGGCCCTCGCCTTCCTTCCCTGCGACCTCGATGGAGATGGAGAACTGGACATCGTGGTCGCCAACGACACCGTCGGGAATTTCCTCCTACGAAACCTGGGGAACGGGTCTTTCGAGGAAATCGGAGCGACCGCCGGCCTCGCATTCGACTCCAACGGAGCAGCCACCGGCGCCATGGGGATCGACAGCGCCCGCTTCCGGAACGACGGCAGTCTCGGAATTGCCATTGGCAATTTCGCCAGCGAGATGACCTCTCTCTTTGTCACCGAACCCGGGGGCCTCCAGTTCTTCGACGAATCGGTGAATGAGGGCGTCGGTCCGGCGAGCCGGCGTAGACTGAGTTTTGGTCTCTTCTTCTTCGACGTGGATCTCGATGGCAATCTCGACCTTCTCCAGGCCAATGGCCATCTCGAGGAGGAGATCGCTCAGGTTCAGCCTGGCCAGAGTTACAGGCAGCCCGCTCAACTCTTCTGGAACAGTGGGCCCGGCCCTCATGGGTGTTTTGTCGAGGTCCCCGCCTCACTGACAGGCGACCTGGCAATACCCATCGTCGGCAGGGGTGCCAGCTACGCCGATATCGACGGCGATGGCGATCTCGATGTTCTCCTCACCCAGACTGGCGGCGCCCCCCTTCTTCTGAGGAACGATCAAGAGAGTGGCAACCACTGGCTGAGAATCCTGCTCGTCGATCGGCCTCCGAACCTGGATGCCATCGGAGCAACGGTGACCCTCAGATCCGGAGGTGTTGTCCGGTCCCTGCAGGTGATGCCAACCCGAAGTTATCTGTCACAGGTGGAATTTCCTCTCACTTTCGGCCTCGCTGACAACAGCACCCCGCCGGTGGTGGAAGTCAAATGGCCTGACGGTTTCACCGACTCCTATCAGGCACCCCTGGTCGACGGTACCTGGCGACTCGAGCGTGAATCCTGAAACCAATCCGACCTGACTCTGCTGTATTCCGTTTCTGTTTGTCAATCATGACAAACTAACATGTTGTAGCGGGGGAACGAAATGTCGTTAGAATTGCCCCAGTCAAGAGTCCGTATTCGTTCCCAGGGAACCGCCTCCCTATTTGTTAACGTTCTAGTCGCGCCTTCAACAGCAGCGATCTGGGGGTAAAGATGAACTGCGTAGTCAAAAGCACCCTGCTGGTTTCCTTCTTCCTGAGTTTCCTGAGTACCGCTGCAGGGCAGAACTCGCTGGCGATCCAGGACGTCACCGGACGTCTCGGTGAAACGGTCGAGACTTCCATTCTCATGACTACGACAGCGTCGACTCACGGATTCTCCCTTGGGGTCTCTCACGACGAATCGCAACTCAGTTTGCCAGCAAACGCCGTAAACGAGGGATTGATTCTCTCCGGAGCCCTCACACCGGTTTTCTGGCAGGTGAACGTTTTCCCAACCGGATTCACCATAGGGTGCGTCACCGATTTCTCTTTCCCGTTTCTCACCATCCCGCCCGGTGCTGACATGGAGATTGTCACAGTCGCCTACCTGGTCGCCCCCGATGCCTTGTTCGGTTCGACACCCCTGAGTTTTACCACCAGCCTCGGGGATCCACCGGTGCCCAACGTCCTGGTCCAGCTCCTCGTGGAGATTGTGCCTGTGACAACTAACGGGTCAGTCCTGGTCCTCGACCCCGAGTTCTTGCGAGGTGACGTCAACGGTGATGGGCAGCGGTCTCTGATCGACGGAATCACATTCCTCTACCGATTTGCACTCATCCTTCCCGAGGGGCCCTGCCACGACGCTGACGATTTCGATGACAATGGCTCCCTGGACCTGTCGGACGCCATCGCTATTTTTGGATACCTGTTCATCAACGGTTCCCCGCCTCCAGCACCTTTCGAAACCTGCGGACCAGATACAACCCCGGATGGTTTGAACTGCACTTCGCATTCACATTGCCCTTAGGTACCCCCAGCAGGGAATGGTGAAAATTCGACGGTGAGGCCCTTGCCATCACTGCTGCTCAACCGGGGAACCGGGGCCTGCTTCGAAAGAAGTAGGCCCCCTTTAATTGTGCCACAACTTCGCCTCCAGGTGGAGCTTCGGGGAGTAAATTCACTCTCAGTTCCTTGCCACCACAGTCGCGACGGGGGATGATCCGGGCATGGACTCCCTCACCCTCTTCCTCCCCGACCTTCCTCTGCCCGAACGCGCCTACCTGCCAGGTCAAAACACTCGCTCCGAGATCGATCCCCCTCCCCTGACAACC
>JYMV01001911.1_pt1 | contig 13025 bp, 12 predicted proteins | sample 338911 | NCBI WGS metagenome assembly JYMV01 (sample SAMN03354496, study PRJNA234377) | hydrothermal vent metagenome | biome: Deep sea; feature: Hydrothermal plumes at the Eastern Lau Spreading Center, Western Pacific Ocean; material: Seawater | place: Tonga | collected 2009 | depth 2000 m m | reverse complement strand
GATAATGCTTTAGAACCAATTCGATAGGCGGCAAATAGCACAATAGCTGTAACAGCTGGCTTAATACCGTACAAAATCCCCTCAACCGCACTAACGTCGCCATACGTTAAATAAACCCAAGTCAATGCACTTAAAATAAATAAAGAAGGAAGTACAAATAACACACCGGCAACAATGCCCCCTCTCACACCAAACATTAGCCAACCAATATAAGTAGCTAACTGTTGTGCCTCAGGGCCTGGTAACACCATGGTGTAATTCAATGCATGTAAAAAACGATGCTCAGAAATCCAGCGACGCTTTTCAACCAGCTCTTGGTGCATCATACTGATTTGTCCAGCTGGACCACCAAAACTAATAAATCCTAACTTCAACCAATAAATGAAAAATTCTAAAAAAGTAGGGGCTTTAACAGATTGGGTTTGCATCAGTGTTCCTTCAATAAAAAACCTCGTTAGCCTCTACAAAAAAAATTGTAGAAACCAACAAGGTTTTAAAATTATATGTCTTACTTATTGGTCATTAATTGATCAATAATTGGCGTTAGCATAATATCCATCACATCAACCATAAAGCTACCTTTGTAGACTAATGTAGTATCGTTTTGTAAAAATGCCATTGCTTCTGCTGGCAACTTGTCCGCAACCGCCTGTAAATCAACACCATCAATGCGAACGGTTGTTACCACTAACGAATCTTCCGGTGTAGGCACTGCTTGACCACTAAACGGATTAGATGTGTCTACTAATGGAATACGGTGAAAGTTAATATGTGTATTGTCAAACTGCGGTGTAATAAATTCAACATAATCTTGCATACGGTCCAGAATAATTTCAGTGACTTGTTCTGGCGTATAAGGACGCTCTGAAGTGTCACGATAAATCTTTTGAATCCACTCAATATTTACTGATGGCACTACGCCAACCAATAAATCCACTTGGCCAGCAACATCAGCATTATCGGTTTTTACTCCACCATGAAGGCCTTCGTAAAACATGATATCAGTGCCAGTTTCAATATCTTCCCATGGGGTAAATTGCCCTGGCTCAAGGTTAGTACCCAGTCGTGCATTGTGCTCGACAGCCTCCTCATCAGAGTGGATGTAGTAACGTTTTTGACCAGTACCATCTTCACCGTATTGCTTGAATAACGTTTCCAATTTGTCAAAATGATTAGCATTTTCAGCAAAGTGTGTTAATACCTTGCCTGCTGCGCGTGATTTTTCTACCTCGACCTTCATATCAGCGCGTTCAAACTTATGAAAACTATCGCCCTCTACTATGCAAACGTTAAGGTTTTTATTATCGAAAATTTTCTCAAATGCTTTTTTTACAAACGTGGTGCCTGCGCCGGATGAACCGGTAACTGAAACGACCGGATGTTTTGTTGACATAATGTAACTCCTTTCTAAATGTTATTAATTTGTTAAAAATCTAGGTTGTCGACAGACAGAGCATTTTCTTCAATAAAATTCCTTCTTGGTTCTACTTCATCGCCCATTAAAGTTGAAAAAACTTCATCGGCAGCAATTGCGTCTTCAATCTTAACCTTGAGTAAAATTCTGTTTTCTGGGTCCATAGTGGTTTCCCAAAGCTGTTCAGGGTTCATTTCTCCTAAACCTTTATACCGTTGGAAACTTTGACCTTTTTTAGCATCATCCATTAAGAAATTAACCACTTGTGAGAAGCTACTAACCTTAACTTCTTTGCCTCTTTTCTCAACATAAGATTCATCATTAATTACACCCTCAACTTCTTCTGAGAATTTTTTTATGGTTCGATAATCTTCGGAATCAAAAAAACCTTGTCCTAAATGATCAATGTCAGTATCAACACCATAAACAGATAGTGTATGTTTTATCTCGTTTACTGCGCTATCAAACACAATCATATGTTTTTGCGCTGGTGTTACGCCCTGAGCAAGTAGTAGCTCCAATTGTTGACACCAGGTCTTGGTTTTCTTGGTGTCACCCAAATCTTCCAGTGGTGCAGATCTTGCGATAGCGCGCAATAAAGAAGGATTAAACTTTTTCGCCAAACGATCAATAACAGTGTTAATTTTATAATAGTCTTTTACTGCTGTCTCTAAAGCGACGCCGGAGATTGCTGGCGATTGAGCATTAGAAAATAGATGTGCATCGTTTACCGCTTCTTGTAATAAATAATCATCAAGCTCTTGATCATCTTTTAAATAACGCTCTTGTTTACCTTTTTTGATCTTGTATAAAGGTGGTTGTGCGATATAGAGATAACCGTTTTCAATCAATTCTGGCAAATAGCGATAAAAGAAGGTTAATAATAGGGTGCGAATATGTGCACCATCGACATCTGCATCAGTCATGATCACAATCTTGTGATAACGTAATTTCTCAATGTCGTATTCCTCTTTACCAATACCGCAGCCTAATGCTGTAATTAAGGTACCTACCTCAGCAGAAGCAAGCATTTTTTCAAATCTAGCCTTCTCTACATTTAAGATTTTTCCTTTGAGGGGCAGGATAGCCTGTGTGCGGCGATCACGACCTTGTTTAGCAGAGCCGCCCGCAGAATCACCCTCAACAAGAAAGATTTCTGACTCAGCAGGATCTTTGGTTTGACAATCGCTCAATTTTCCCGGGAGACCGGCTATATCTAGTGCACCCTTACGACGGGTCATCTCTCTAGCTTTTCGAGCTGCATCGCGAGCACGCGAAGCATCTAAAATCTTACCAACAATGATTTTGGCTTCGTTTGGATGTTCCAACAAATACTCGCCCAATTTTTCATTTAGTGCTGATTCAACCGGAGCACGCACTTCAGATGAAACTAATTTTTCTTTGGTTTGTGATGAGAACTTAGGGTCAGGGACTTTGACCGAAACAATCGCTGTCAATCCTTCGCGGGTATCTTCGCCGGTAATTGAGGCTTTTTCTTTTTTGGCCATACCCGAATTGTCAATGTAATTGTTTAAGGTTCGAGTCAATGCCCCTCTGAAGCCTGCCAAGTGTGCACCACCATCACGCTGAGGGATGTTGTTAGTAAAACAATAAATGCTTTCTTGATAGGCATCGCTCCACTGTAAGGCAACATCAATGACAATATCATCGCGCTCAGCCGTGATGGAAATAATATCATTGTGAATTGGATTTTTTGACTTATTCAAATGCTCAACAAAAGCAGTAATACCGCCTTCATACTTAAACAAATCTTTGCGTCCAGAAGACAGTTCTTCAATCTCAATATGAACGCCTGAATTTAGAAATGACAACTCACGTACACGATTTGCCAATATATCGTATTTAAATTCGGTAATGGCAAAAACATCAGCGCTCGGCTTGAAATGAATAATTGTACCTGTAGTGTCCGACTTACCAGTGGCTTTCATTGGCTCAACAGGTACGCCCATCTTGTAAGTTTGTTGATGAATTTCACCATGACGAAATACGGTTAAATGCACATATTCACTTAGCGCATTAACTACCGACACGCCCACACCATGCAAACCACCAGAAACTTTATAAGAGTTATCGTCAAACTTACCACCCGCATGAAGGACAGTCATAATCACTTCTGCTGCGGAGACACCTTCTTCTGGGTGAATATCCACTGGAATACCGCGACCATCATCTGTTACTGATATAGAGTCATCTTCGTGAATGGTGATATTAATTTTAGAACAATGACCTGCTAACGCTTCATCAATTGCATTATCAACCACTTCAAATACCATGTGGTGTAAACCTGTGCCATCATCAGTATCACCAATGTACATTCCTGGGCGTTTTCTAACAGCGTCTAGGCCTTTTAAAACCTTAATATTGGAGGCTTGATATTCTTGTGATTGATCTTGCGACATAAGTGCTTGAAAAAAATAAATTTATTATACCATGCAAGTGGTAATTATCGGCTTTTCATCTGGGTTTTTTTTGATTCTTTATTTAGCCCAATTATATTGTTTTTAAAGGGATATCAATGAAATGTTGATATTTTATTATAGCGTTAATCCATCAATTTAATTGTGCCATTATCAATCTGAAAAATAGTGGGGTTAATGCTATTAATTATGGATAAATTATGACCAATATCAGTCATAAAAGTTTGCACTTTTAACGTTTTAAGATACTGCAGCACAATGTTGATTTTTTTACTATCTAATTCAGAAGAGATATCATCAATTAAAACAATAGGGTTTGTCTCAAGATTAACCAATAATAATACTTGTGTTAACCAAAAAATAATGGATAAGGTTTTTTGCTCTCCTCTAGATAAAAAACATTCTTTTTTATCATTAAGCGAAAAACTTATATTAGCCTTATGCGATCCATAATTTAGATGTTTAACTCTGAGTAAAGCACCTTTGTTTTTACACAAATATTGGTAAATACTTTGTTTGCTAGTTTCATCTACCTCTTTTGGCCAACCAGAAGAAAACTGATAATTAAAATTGTCAAGTGGATCAATCAACTCTGAGAGCAAATTCAACTGATTAGAAAACACAGTTTTCTTAAGTTGTTGTAAATAGTGGATTCTATTTTGATTTATTTGTGCTGCTGATTTTGCTAGCTCTAAAAACCAAAAATTTAACTCATCTACTTTATTGTTAATCAACAATGTATTAATGTTTTTTAAGACTTTGTTGTATGATTTAAAGGCTTTAACAGAGTCTTGTTTCACGTGAAACACCCCCCAATCCAAATATGAACGTTTAATTTTTGGAGTGCCGTTAACAATAAAACCTTTGTCAGGAGTAATGATTTGGATAGGTAAAATTTTGCTTAATTGGCTGGTGTTGTTAATTCTTTGTTGATTAATGGTGATGGTATTTTTATTTTTTGATTTTTCCAGCTTCACCCTATCTTCACCAATTTGAGCGTTTAATTGAAAAACCTCATGATCAAAACGAATTACCTCTTTAATGCTTTTAGTTTTAAAAGAACGGTTATGTCCCAAATAATAAATAGCTTCTATGAGATTAGTTTTTCCCTGGGCGTTGTTACCAATAAATAAATTAATCCCTTTAGAGGGTGTGATGTATTGACACTCTAAGTTGCGAAACTGATTAATAGACAGTTTATTAATAACAGCCATATAAAGACCTTAGTATCAATAAACTAGATTCGCATCGGCATTACAACATATTGATAGGTTTCATCGCCAATACTGGTTAACAGGCAAGATTGATTTTCACCGCCAGGCACTACCATGTTGATTTCATCGGTTGTGAGTTTTTCTAAAATAGAAATTAAATAATGGATATTAAAAGCTATTTCTATTTCTTTATCGAAATTTTTAATGGCGATTTGAGTTTTAGCCTGACCTCTTTCTGAATGGGAAAAAATATTGAGTTGAGCATCTTTAAAAGCTAACTTAACCCCTTTAGTGCGCTCTTCTACAAAAATTGAGGCTTGTTGCAAACTACTTAAAAAATCTTGTCGATCAATCACAATGGTATTTTCATAATCAGTTGGAATTACTTGCGCGTAATTTGGGAAGTTACCATCAATCAATCGGCTAATAATTGTTGTGTTATCACTAACCAAATAAAAATAGTTATCTGAAAGATGGATGTCAACTTCATCATGCTCGTTTTTATTAAGAAGCTTGGTGAGCTCAAGCACCGCCTTTCTTGGCAAGATAACAGTTTTTTTATTGGCTAGATTGTTACTTTGTTTGATTTCACCAATAGACAAACGATGACCATCAGTTGCAACAACAACAATGTTGTCTTGATCCACTTCAAAATATAAACCATTTAAATAAGCACGAATATCTTGGTTGCCCATTGAAAAACTGGTATTTTCAATTAGTTCTTTTAAGGCATTACGCTTGACTTTAATAACATCAGTATTTTCAATTTTAGGTAATGATGGGAAATCTTGGTGATTAAAAGTATTAAGTTCGAATGAGTTGTTGTTAGTTTTGATATAAATCTTAGATTCTTCAATGATAAATTGAATGATTGTTTCTTCTGGTAATTTTCTAATAATGTCAATTAGATCCTTAGCATAGATTGTAAAGCTAATTTCTTCTTGGGTATTAATTGGATGAGAAGCACGTAACTCAATTTCCATATCAGTGGTAGTTAAAGTTAATTGCTTATTTTTTAATTGGATAAGTACATGAGAAAGAATAGGGAGTGTTTGTTTTTTTTCAACAACACCAATTACTGTTTGTAAGGGTTCTAATAGTTCTTTAACTGTGAGTTGTGTATTCATTAAAAATCCTTTTTATTAAATAATTATTATTATTATTAGTGGTACCTTTTTTTGTTAATAACTAATTATTTCCTTTAAAAAACAAATTGTTAAGTTGTTTATATCTTGTTAGTATTTTATGTAAAAATCTGGGGGTTATGTTTATAAATTATGTTGATTTGTTAAGTTATTCAAGTTATCTACAACTGAGTGGATAACCAAATGTGTATAGTGTTTATAAGTTAGCTAATTTTAATTTTATTAATTCGTAATCGCTCTTTATTTCCGCTTCTTCCAGTACTCTTTTTTCAATTTTTTTATTGGCATGTAAAACGGTGGAATGATCTCTATTTCCAAAATGTTTTCCAATTTTTGTTAACGATAAAGTGGTGAGTTCGTGGGAGATAAAAATTGCCATTTGTCTGGCCAATACTGTGTGTTGTTTTCTACTTTTTGAGCTTAAGTCTGATACGGTATTTCTTTTTGAATGTCGTTAATATCAATGTTTTTAATTGGTGGTTTAATTAAGTCACCTAATGCGCTTTCAATCACATCTTTAGTAATAAATGAGTGGTTGATTTTTGAAAAATCAACAAAAGCTTTAAGTTTAAGTAGTGCACCTTCAAGGTCCCTAACATTAGAGGTGATATGACCAGCAATGAAAAGCGCAGTGTCTTCTGTTAGATTAATGTTGATTTTTATGTTGTGGGCTTTTTTTAGTAGAATAGCGGCACGCATTTCCAACTCTGGCGGCGTTAAGTGTAAATTTAAGCCTTGAGAAAATCTTGTTTTTAGGCGTTCTTCTAATGATTTGATGTTTTTAGGTGGTTGATCACAGGTGAAGATAATTTGTTTTTTGGTGTTGAACAAGAAGTTAAAAATATGAAAAAATTCTTCCTGGGATTTTTCTTTGCCAGCAATTAGGTGAACGTCATCTACCAATAATAAGTCGGCGGACTGATAGTAGGTTTTTATATTTTCAATGGTATTGTGGCGCAGGCTAGTGGTGATGTTTCTAACAAAATCCATGAGTGGCACATAAATAACTTTGATGTTTGGGTTTTTTTCTTGTGCAAGATGTCCTGCTGCCTGCATCAAGTGGGTTTTTCCAAGGCCAGATTCGCCGTAAATAATAAACGGATTGTAGGGGGATGTTTTGATATTTTCAGCAATTTGTCTGGTTGCGCCATAAGCCATTTGGTTGGCGTTTCCTAGCACTAGATTATCAAAAGTGTACTCCGGAAATAATGGTGTACTGTGCTGTTTAACACTCTGAGGTTCGCCCGTTGGTTTTGGTGAAACGCCAATATAAACTTTAAGTTTTTTATTGTGCTGAGCGATTGAGCTTTTAATTTCTTTTTTGAGGTTTTTATTAACGTAGTTAAGTACCGATGTATTGGGTGCCAATAAAGAAAGATTTGTCTCATCTTCAATGGCTTTTAAAGGCTGTACCCATACGCTAAATGTCGCCAAGGGGATGGTGTCTTTTAATGTGTTAAGGCATTTTGCCCAGGTTTTTGACATAAAACCTTAGCCTTGTATTCTTAATGTGAAAAACACAAGTGTGGAGTTTTTAAGAATGGGTTTAATTTAAAATTAATAATGATATACTAAAGCTTTGCATTATGCACAGGAGTTAACAAATGGGACCGATTGAAACGTATTTTGAAAAGCTACTATGGGGTTCTCGCTACATGGTTTTTGCGGCAGTTATCTCCTCATTATTATTGTCATTACTTCTGTTTGTGGTTACGGCTATTGATGTGACTGGGTTGTTGGCACATGCACCTGATTATTTGGCAGCATCGGCTGATGCTAGAAAGCTGCTCAAGATTGAAATGGTAGCCCATACAGTTGGTGCAATTGACGGATTCTTATTAGCCACTATTTTGTTAATATTCTCTTTGGGATTGTACGAGTTGTTTATTAGTGATATTGATGCAGCTAAACAAAGTGGCCAATCTGTCAAGGTGTTGGTGATTAACTCTCTGGATGATTTAAAGTCAAAATTGGCCAAAGTCATTTTGATGATCCTGGTGGTTACTTTCTTTGAAGTATCATTATCAATGAGTTTTACTACCGCACTTGATTTGGTGTATTTTTCATTAGGTATTTTGATGGTTTCATTGGCACTTTATTTTGGCTCAAAGTCGTCGCACTGATTGATTTTTATAGCTTAATAGCGTAACATTGCTCTTTTTTATAGCGGATAACTGTTATGCGTCAAGTAATCGTTGCAGGCAACTGGAAAATGAACGCTTCAAAAGAGGTAGTTAATACTTTAGTTATAGGCATTCTTTCAGGAATGGCCGATGTTAAATCAAAAGTTATTGTCTGTGCCCCTTACCCTTATTTGTCTCAAGTTGAGGCTCTCACCACACATTCACAATTGCATTTAGGTGCTCAAGACCTCAATGTTAACACCTCAGGCGCTTTCACTGGTGAGATTAGTGCGGAGATGATTAAAGATTTTGGCACAGAGTATGTAATTGTTGGCCATTCAGAGCGTAGAAGTCTCTATGGTGAAACTGATGAAATTGTGGCTGAAAAAGTACAAGTCGCACTCGATAATGGCCTAATACCTTTGTTCTGTATTGGTGAGTTGTTAGAAGAAAGAGAGGCGGGCAATACTGAAGTGGTTGTGTCTCGACAAATGAACGCTGTGATTAATCGTGTTGGTATTGAAGCATTTAAAAACATAATTGTGGCCTATGAGCCAGTTTGGGCAATTGGCACAGGTGTGACTGCAACTCCACAGCAAGCACAAGACACTCACGCCTTTATTCGCGGTTTGTTAGCCAAGCATGACGTTGATATTGCACAAGCAACGCCGATCCTTTATGGTGGTAGTATGAATCCTGCTAATGCAGAAGAGCTGATTGGTTGTGAAGATATTGACGGCGGTCTCATTGGCGGCGCATCACTTAAAAGTGAAGATTTCTTGCGCATTTGTAAAGCGGGTTAATTATGTCGTTCCAGGTTATTTTAATTATCCATGTATTATTGGCGTTAGGCTTAGTTGCACTAATCTTAATGCAACATGGCAAAGGCGCTGATGCAGGAGCGGCGTTTGGTGCAGGCTCTGCAGGCTCCGTATTTGGTGCGCGTGGTGCCAATTCTTTTTTGTACAAACTAACAGCTAGTGTTGCTACCGGCTTCTTTTTGACCAGCCTGACTTTGGCTTATTTGGCGACCAACGAGACAACGTCTACAAACGAGCCTCAAAGCGTGATGGACAACGTAGTTGTACAGCCAGTGGCACCAACTGATATGCCAATGATCGACACCAAGGTGAGTGATATTCCAAGCGAGTAAGTCTTAATCTTATTGCCGATGTGGCGGAATTGGTAGACGCGCTACCTTGAGGGGGTAGTGAGCTACGCTCGTGCCGGTTCGACTCCGGCCATCGGCACCACTTATACTTATCATACGATTCTTGATTGACTATCAGGCTCCGTGTATAATTTTCTTATAATTTATATTGATTGGAATCATATGAGAATAGTGAATTTATTGGCAGCAACTACCGTAATAATTTTGTCGAATAGCGCGAACGCATTTTGGAGTGGTAGTGGTAATGACTGGGCACCTTTTGGTGCTGGCACAGGTTATAACAATCAAGCGCCCTGGGGAAATAATTCTAATTGGAATCCATTCGGAACCACTAGCAACTGGAGTCCAAGTAATGATGCTGCCAATTTAAGCCGTTATGGCGCTCGTCCGCAAGTATTAAGGCAATATAGAAAGGACCCGAGGTTCAATCCTAATCAATTTGTACCTGTATTTCAGAACAGAGTTAAGCCTAGCAATTGGTTAACAGAAACCGACTTCACCTCAACTTTGCGAGATATTGGCAATCAAAACAATATGTTTAATGTTGATGATTTTGCGACAATTGGTCTGCCAATAGGCTATACGCGTACAAAAGCAGAGGCGCTTGGCCTGGGTAGAGTGCTGCAAGATTATGCAAGACAGCGAGAGTATAATCCTTTAGGCACTACGGACACGATTTATGGCCAACAGGGCTATGCATTGTCTCCTGCTGCATCATCAACTCCTAGAATAAAAGACTAACTTTATCAACAGTCTTTTACAATGAGAAAGGAGCGTTTAATGCTCCTTTTTTACATTCTGTCACAAGCATACTTTTTAAATTGGTGCTTTTTATACTAAATTTCTCTGATTATTATTAAAATATTTAATCATATAATATTGTAGCAGTAGGGTTTATAGGGTTTTTTAATATTTTTATAAATATATCATAATATTATTTACTTATGATATAGTTACTGTATAATTTGTAAATATCAAGACAGCTCAGTTTGATACTTAAAACGCTTTAATAAGGGCGTTAAATTTAAAAATAATTAATCTAGGAGATTAACATGAAAAAAATTATTGCTATCGCTACTTTAGTAGCTGCTACATCAGCTTCTGCTGGTTTCTTTAACAACGGTAACGGTTATAACAACAATAACTGGGGTCCTATGAACTCTGGTTCTAACTGGGGTCCTTTCTCAGGTGGTAACAACATGGGTCCTTTCGACGGTGGTTCTAACATGGGTCCTTTCTCAGGTGGTAACAACTGGGGTCCTTTCAACGGCGGCTCTAACGCTGGTCCTTTCAACGGCGCTTCTAACATGGGTCCTTTCTCAGGTGCTAACAACTGGTTAAACGATACTGATTTCGGTCTTAAGTTTAACACTAAGAACACTACTGACACTAAAGCTGCTGGTTCTGCTGATGGTTCTGCTAAAGGTGTTGCTGACGCTAACGCTAAAGGTCAAGCTGACGCATTTGCTAAAGGTCAAGCTGACGCAGATGCAACGGCTACAGCTACAGCTTCTTCAACTGAAGTAGTTGCTAAGTAATTTAGATTACTTGCCTCGCATCGCTTAGTTGCCGAAAAGCTCTAAGCAAGCAAGCTAAAAACCACCCGAAAGGGTGGTTTTTTATTGGGCGATTGTTTGGTTCGGAGTTTTAGGCAATAAAAAAGGCGCTATCGCGCCCTTTTTAGTCTGATTGGTTATTTAGCCCTGAATTTGTGCCATGACCTCATCAGCAAAGTTTTCTTCTTTCTTCTCGATGCCTTCACCAACTTCAAATCTTACGAAAGACTTAACTTCTGCGTTGTTTGATTTTGCAAGGTTGCCAACTGTAGTATCTGGGTCTTTCACAAACGCTTGACCATATAACGTTACTTCGTTAACAAACTTCTTCATACGTCCAACGATCATCTTTTCAATGATGTTGTCTGGCTTGCCAGATTCTCTAGCTTGCTCAACAAAAATAGCCTTTTCTCTTTCTAAGAGGTCGGCAGATAATTCGCCTTCAGTGATACATTCTGGTTTTGTTGCCGCAATGTGCATTGCAATGTCCTTTGCAAGCGTCTCGTCACCGCCCTCTAATACAGTTAGTACTGCAATTCGTTCACCATGCTTGTAAGCACCGATAATGCCATTATCAACTGTAACTGTTTGTACGCGTCTAATCGCAACATTTTCACCTACTTTTGCAACGATGTCCTCTCTTGCTTTTTCTAAAGAGTCACCATTATCTAGTGTTTGGTGTAGTTTTAAGTGCTAATGCACCTAACGTGTCAACGAAATCAATAAACGCATCACCTTTAGTCACAAAGTCAGTCTCAGAGTTAACCTCCAAGATAGTTGCGGTTTTATTGTCGTCACTAATGTTTACTTTGACTAAGCCTTCGGCTGCAACACGACCCGCTTTTTTAGCGGCCTTAGCAGCGCCAGATGTACGCATCAAGTCAATTGCTGCCTCCATGTCGCCATCGGTTTCAGTCAAGGCTTTTTTGCAGTCCATCATGCCTGCGCCGGTTCTTTCTCTTAATTCTTTAACTAAAGCGGCTGTAATTGCCATAATAATCTCCTGTTTGTAAAGCGCTTCTTATGTATTGTTATTTTTATGAAGCGTTTTAGCTAATTCTTGATTTAAACAAGTTTTTCAATAATTTGCACCTTAGTATCACTACTATTAATTGATACACCTTGCTTCTCAGCATAAGTAACTAATTCAGCCTTTTTCATAGCGTTAAGCGCAGTCTTGCTTATTTTTTCTGGTTTTACAGTAGTAGTAGGCTCTTTCGCGACTGCTTCTTTAGCCGGCACTTCTTTAGCCGGCACTTCTTTAGCCTTAGTTACCTCTTCTTTGGCTTCCTTCTTCTTAGCAACAGGTTTTGTCTTGGCCGCTGACTTCTTAGTAGAAGCTTCTTTAACTTGCGTACCAGCAGCAGCTTTAGCTTCTAAGATAGCATTGGCAACTTCTCTAGCATAAAAACCAATAGCTCGAATTGAGTCATCGTTACCAGGCACAACGTAGTCAATGCCTTCAGGGTTATGGTTAGTATCAACAATACCGATTATTGGTAGATGAAGTTTTTGCGCCTCTCTAATAGCATTTTTTTCATGGCCAATATCAATAACGAATACAACGTCAGGAATACCACCTAAATCTTTAATACCACCCAAGCTACGCTCTAATTTTTCCATTTCACGAGTCATCATTAGCGCCTCTTTTTTACCAAATTGGGTAAAATTATCTTCCGCTAAGAACTCAAGGTCTTTAAGACGTTTAATTGAGGCTTTAATGGTTTTGTAGTTAGTCATCATGCCACCTAACCAGCGGTGGTTAACATATGGCATACCACAGCGGATCGCCTCTTCTTTCATAATGTCACTTGCCGCTCTTTTTGTGCCAACAAATAAGATTGAACGACCTGCAGCAGCTGTTTTGCTTGCAAAGTTAAGCACATCATTAAACATTGGAAGCGTTGCTTCTAGGTTGATTATATGAACACCGTTACGAGTGCCGTATATGTAGCGCTCCATTT
>JYMV01028430.1_pt1 | contig 13030 bp, 4 predicted proteins | sample 338911 | NCBI WGS metagenome assembly JYMV01 (sample SAMN03354496, study PRJNA234377) | hydrothermal vent metagenome | biome: Deep sea; feature: Hydrothermal plumes at the Eastern Lau Spreading Center, Western Pacific Ocean; material: Seawater | place: Tonga | collected 2009 | depth 2000 m m | reverse complement strand
GATTGTTGTCGGTTTGGTTTGAAGAGGCCTACTCTCATTCTATACTGATCAATTCCAATCGTCATTTGTCAATTTTAAGTTACACCAGATTAATCTTGAAGAAAATGAGAGTGGCCTAAACACTGTTTTAAATCAGTTAAGTTTTTGCAAGCGATAAATAATAATGAGGTCCTAGTATGAGACATTACTTTACAATGAGCTTCACCCTTAATGCTATCAAAAGTTTAATCAGCCGAACATGTACACAAGTGCCGGCACTTCATTTGATCATTACATGCTCATATATAGTGAATAAATGATGCTAAACTCCGAGTGAGCAAGTTTCAACAGAAACGAAAATAAATTCTTCTTTATCTGTATCTTCCATCATCAAGTTATCAAGAGTTTTACTAGTCGTTTCAGCTGTTTACAGACGTGTCACCGTAGTTCTATGTCATTTGATTGCAAGTGTTGCATGCACATATAACGTGAGTGGGTGCTGCTTAACTCCACATGAGCAATAGTTAAGCTGAAATGTAGCAGTTTTTATCTACCATCTTAAGATTATCAAGAGTTTGCCAAGTCGCTTCCACATCTTACACACGTGTCACCGTACTTATATGTCATTTGATTACAAGGGTTGAATGTATGCATAGGATGAGTTTGTTCTGTTTATCTCTAGCTAAGAAATATTTCAACTGAAAACATACCTTTTTTTTCTGTAGTTGCAATCTTATGGTTATCAATAATTTGTCCAGTCGCTTCCACTTCTTACAAACGTGTCACCGTAATGCTATGTCATTTGATTGCAAGTGTTGCATGCGTATATAACGTGAGTGGGTGTTGCTTAACTCCAAATGAGCAATATTTAAACTGAAATGTATCCATTTTATACTGTAGTTGCGATTTTAAGGTTATCACGAGTTTAATCAGTTGTTCTGAACTCGTACACAAGTGTCACCATGTCATTTGACCGTTGCATGACAACATAAAGTGAGTAGATGATGTTAATCTCCGAGTGAGCAAGTTTCAACATCAACTGAAAACGTCTCTTCTTTATCTGTAGTTGCCATCTTAAGGTTAGCAAGAGGTTACCCGCTAGTCAGTGTTTCTGCACTGACATGGTTTATTAAATATAGTTATTACTGAAATGTACAGTTCCTAAATAATGTGATTATTAATAACACTAAGGTTCTCTTCATACATTGGTGACATTAGCTGATTCTGTCCAGATTAGGCCCTTTGCTTTTGTTGCTCCGAAAATAATTTCGCCTTTCAATCTTTCAATTTTGCGCGTACCCGATGAAGGTTATTCCGGAAACACGTCGTGCGCACTAAATAACATGAGCATGTAAAGTGAGCGGGTTTTATTAGACGCCAGATGAACAATATTCTAGCAATTTCATGACGAGAACAAGTTAACTAAATAGCGATGAGAAGATGATTATGACAGCCTTGTAATATATCAATACGCTTAGATGGATTTGTATAGTGCTAGCTCACAAAAGGATACAGTTGGGAGGTTGATATGTCACTCCACTCGGATACATTGATTATCTCGATTTCAAGGCAACCAATCTTTTCTTTGTTCTTATACCTTTATTGTGCCTTCCTAGCGAAGAAGGATGCTAACCTTTAGACCACCAATGAGGTAGTGTGTATAAAAACATTTCACATTTGTTTACGATTCGTCATACTCAATCTTTAGTTTTCTCTTTCCTGTTTCATGAATCATTGTTTTTCCGTTTGTTTTTGCCATTGTATTATATGTCCTTTGATATTCGGCTTTTCGATTACACCATTGACGTATTCAAACGCTTCATGTCACATAATGTTGTATGGAATACGACGGAACTAGAATGAAATCTATAACTTTTCGGTGGATAGACAATGACAACACAAGTAGAACACCTTGTACCATCATAATGCAACACAAATATGTATATGTTATGGTTAGCATGCATGCATAGAATTAGGGAACAATGGTATTATATATGAAGTGTTGCTGTCGTAAATCGTCAGATTTACTCTTGTAAATTGAATTATCAAACCTTTCCGATAATATATCAAACATTTTATAAAATGTTCAATGCTGTATTGTGTAATGATAATAGAAAATACCAACTCTAACATTTTATTTATCTTAAATGACAATTAAAAAGTATTTTAGTGTGTATCACTACAAATGAATATTCTGGCACAGTTTCCATCAAGGTAAAACGTAAAATTTATTCTGACGCGTAAATGCAATTGACCAATGGCATTACTTGTTACATAATAAATTGCATTATAATTATAAAATTAATTTTTTTTTTTTTCCAAGCTTTTGAGTATGAGTGTACCAGATGGAGTCCTGAAACGTGTATTACATACTAAATTCGATATCTACGTTTTTATTTAAACACGAATTGGTTGCCAGTGTATGTGATTTTATAGTATCAGTAGTTGTATGGTGAAGTCAGGGACGTTTTCCGCTTTAAAACGATGCTCGATTCGTATTGAAACACATTTGTTTTGTAGGGAGTTCATGTTTTATGTATGTTATTTGTATTTGTTTACGCATACTGATATCCAACACGACTTCCATATCAGATGATGTTCGTGTCGTTTAACAGTAACACGACAGGTTATAAGTTAAATAAATCATATTCTCTTCAATATATATTGATATACAGGAAATTAAATATGGTACCGAAGCCTTTCTCTCTTGAATTAAAACCATAGATGACCGAAAGGGTTTCAATTTTGTTTCACACGATAGAAAATAACATTTGTGTGGGAGAAAAACAACACCAGGTGCATCACAACTCATGGGATGTAACTGTTACTCATTCTCAATATCTAAACAGTAATAAATATAAACGTAAATATTAAATTTAGAGCGCACTGCGCGTTTTTGTCACAACCTTCATCAGGCACGCTCCAAATTCGAAAAAAATGGAAAGCCAAACATTTTTACAATTTTTGGAAGATATTAAGCCAAAGGGTATAAACAGGATAGCCAAAATCGGCCAAGATCACATTAGTCCATAAACACGATGCAGGTACATCAAAATAATCTATACTGACGACTGTCCCATTCTTTACAAACGATTTCTTTTGTTAAATGTTGTAACTCTTACAATATCTTCCGCATAGACAACAACAGAAGTAATAGATATATGTGTATGTATGTTTAACAAACAAAGATGCATGCTATCTATTTTGTTTGATCAAATTCGTAATTGTGTATGAATATTCATTATCGTGTGACAAAATATCCTGATTTATCGTCGTTCATGTAAATGCTTTGTATGCAATAAACTCAGGAAAACTTTTTATTTCATATAAAGAAAATTATTTTATTATCTACATTATATATTAAAACTACGGGTAAAATTGTCTAAATGCATTTTAAATTGGTATTTACGAAAGATGTTTTGTTCTTAAACATAAATGGTATTTGCAATAAAAAAATAAACATGTGTATGTCTTAGATGAATTTCTTCATGAATACCTATATCTCCCCCTATATTAAAATATCTGGTGGAAATTAAATAGATATTACATATAAAAAAATAAAATTATAAGCAGCTAAAGGTAATGATTCGACTGCTCGCTTCGTGTGCGGTAGAAAGTGGGTTCGAGCTTCTGTCGCGAATGACAAAAGACTATGAAATTGGCATTTGTTGCCTCTCCGCTCAGTAGACAAATATAAGAGGAAGAGCAACTACGTGTTGGCTCGGATTCAGAAGAATGTGTCCGAGTGGAACGACATGTCTACCCACAGACTGTTTTGTCAGTGAGCTAACACTACACGAATCCAACTAAGCATGTTGGTCTAGTAAACGTCGGACATCATCATCATCATCATCATCACATCAAATTGTAGCTTGTTCTCGCCGTGATATAGCTGAAATTTCGTATCGAGCGTTTCCCTCCTGTATATAACATATACAAACAACAACAAATATTAATTTAATTAAATGCTCCTAAATTCAACTTTGATATCATATCAACAAGATGGCTAGAAAAAAATAAGGCTTACGTGACAGACTATAATGGTTTGAAGCAACCCGAAAATAAATCGATCAAACTGTCACGTTTTCATATTAAGTTGATCTACATCGTTGACGGTGTGTTTCCTCTCTTAATTTAACTCTACATTGTCGATTTTTCTAACATTGTTTACATATCTGATGTTTTTTTTATCGTAGTCATTATTTCACATATTCAAATCATCGGAAGCACATGGATGATCATGCTATGATGCTGTTCACTCAGCATCCTTTATCAATTATATTTGTTTAATTTGCCCCAGAGATGCTCAGATCTTAGGATTGGTCGGTAGGTCTGAAACACAATATGATATATATAAACAAATGTGTTTTTGTTTATCATGCAAATACGGTATCACTTCCATACAACTCCCTTGACTCAAACGTCACTTGACCAATCTGATTTGAGGTGAACTATTCACGAGTACGACGATATGTCCATCAAATGACCAACGGGTGATGCGTAGAGGGCTTAGGTGTGTGCCCAGTCGTGGGTTACCGACGATAGACAGTTTGGATTCGTCAACATTCTACATCACACTATGCACTCAATTTGTTGTTCATGTTGATACAAATTCAGAGATAGAACCAGTTCATGTATTAAAAAGCTGTCTTGCTAGATTTGCCCAAAATGTATATTAGCAAAGCTATTTAATGCTGTTTATAAAGTAGGCATTACGAGAAGAGTTTGAATATAGCAAAGGGGTAATCAGAATCCGTATGTCGAAGGGGAACAGACAATATAATGGACAAAGGAAAAAGTACACCAGGACAAAACACGAGTGATACACGAACATAAAACACAACTGGTTTATATTGTATAAATAGCGATTTTCATTTTGTAAATTTTTTAAAGTTATGCTTTTTAACCGCATTTCATCTTGGTAATCTGATAATTAAATAAATCATTCATCCATTGTGTACTATCTGTGACATATACACATACATAATGAAGGTTGAAAGTTATTGTTTAGCTTCAGTAAGCATGTGCATCCATTAGTGTACTATGACACCTTGAATGCACATTATTGTTTGGTAATTTTATGACGAGTCATGTACCGTGGGAAAAATAAATTTGAAGTAATGTATACTCGTGAACAGGTACACTATAAAGAAGAAAACATCATGGAATTTGTATTAGTCATATAATTTATGTCTGTCGATTTTATTGCTAAAAGGGGACCTTCGTGGTCGTATGGTACCCGGATAAAAAACTACCTATGAAATCATTTCCTATCAACACTAACGTTGTGAGTTCGAATCCCGTTATCACGAGGGATACTCGAGACAGCACTATGTGATAAAGTTTGTCGGTAACTTGCGACAAATCAGTGGTTTTCTCGGCGTACTCTGCTGACCACCACGATATTACTGAACTATTGTTGAAAGTGGAGTTAAACAACAGAACCAATATAATAATATCATCACATCAAATTTAGTGCACAGAAACATATAAAAACAGACAGATATACCACATGACACGAATGTAAAGTTCTCCAAACATAGGAGGGGACAGACTAATATATTTAGCAATAGAAACAAAAATAAAACCCCACACATCTGGAACAATTTCTAATTTCAATGTAAAAATATATTTATAAGTCTAACCAAGGTCACCTAAGAAAAAAACCGGTTTGGCCATTCATTCCCATCTGTGAAGGTACCAATTTTACGTATCTAACTTTACCATAACTTCAAAGACCACACTTTGCATGCTAATGTGATAACGTGTACACTCTCACCCAGGACCATCTATTGTTAAGCATACCATAGAGGTCCATGCAATACTGCATATGCAACAAAGGGATACAAACAGCAAAAGCATGCACTGTGAAATATGCAAATAGAAGTCACACATAATATGCGCGAAAATGTATATTGCTACATATTACATTATTATGCAGATTGGCTTTCCGGGAGATCAAAAATAAATCTGAGTAAAAATATATGCTTTAAAATCCACAGCGGCAGTAAAATCATTCAGTGAAACATGCATAGACGATTCGGTAAAGGAGGAGGCCAATGACGCATTGTATGGTCATATATCCAATTGTTCAATTCCATATTCTGATTTTAAGCATTGTATGATGAATAATGAGGAACGTGTCCGTGTAGTTTCAATTATTCATTGAAACCTGTTTTAATCGACTGCGTAAATGATGCTGACGTTCGTCAGACATTCTACAATGTCAATAATTTATATGATGTATTCAAAAATGTCGCAGGCTATACAAGTTTTACATTTTAAAGAAATTTATTTCTATGCAAAACTGTAGTTAGACAGCATGCGTTCTTATTATATGGTTGTATATGTGTAATGGTTCTTTTATGTGTACAAATAATCAGATTGTTTTATTGACAAGTATTTTATTTCTAAGGATCTTATATGTATCTAAGTTAAGAAATACAATTTGTTCACGCCACGATATAGGTGAAATACTGCAAAACACATATCAATCAAACAATACCCGGGTTGTATATCCCCAGATACTGGTGATAGAGACGATTGCATCATGGTCGTAGTGTATGGGAATTTTGTCAGAGCAGGACTATATTGTGCGTCAGCGGTTTCGTCACTATCGACTCGCCGCTTAGGGAATTAATGTGCACAGAAACGTCCACCCCTGTCCCGTTATCCATTCTTTGATGGTATCTTTCACCGCCACCTCGGGTATTGGAGACTCTAGACTCGTCATCACTTCAATGAGAGTCATGTCCACCTCCATCACTTGGCTAGTTAGATCCACACCATTTTAATTAGAGTTACATCTATTTCTACCCGTCCTATTGCTAGTTTCCCCTCTACCAGTAGTCTGGTGGCTCAACAGAAGGAGAGCCCCCTATTCCCAGATGCTACTGGATTGATTAATCCTTTGGTGTCCCAGCTATCAGTTGAACCTTATGTGGATATGGATACCGGATTTGCTAATGGTTATGTAGTCGGGGATAGTCATACGGCTCAGGGTTCCATATCCCCACTTTCTGATATATACATAGTGCCCAGTGTAGTGATATACGTAAGAGGTTGACTGTTCCCTTGGCGTCATAGCTATGAGATGACCCTATTGTGGATTTGAGTAATAGGCATCGATTGCATAGGTAGTTGTAGATTCAAGTACCATACACTCACGACAATCAGGGCCTCTTGATTCTAGAATACCATTTATTATCAAGCTCAATTGATGCATACATTTTATTTTATTTCAAATACTTTAACATTGTTTTCCCTTTCCGACAACGTAGAAGACATTTTATTGATGTATGAATTAAGGTACATAATAACGTGAACTTACTTTGAACTTTATTACACATAGCCTGTATAACACCGAAACATAAACTGAATACATATTTGTTTTATTTACTGGTGCCATCTTACAGTTATCAAGAGTTTACCCAGTCACTTCCACCTCCTACACACGTGTCACCGTTGTTATATGTCATTTGGTTGTAAGTGTTGCGTGCGGATATAACGTGCGTGGGTGTTGCTTATCTCCAAATGAGCAATATTTAAGCTGAACACGTACCTTCTTTATCTGTAGCTACAATCTTAAGGTTATCAAAAGTTTAATCATCCGAACAGGTACACAAGTGCCGGCACTTCATTTGATCGCTGCATGCTCATATATAGTGAATACATGATGTTAATGTCCGAGTGAGCAAGTTTAAACAGAAACTGAAATAAATTATTCTTTTTCTGTATCTGCCATCATAAAGTTATCAAGAGTTTAACTAGTCGTTTCAACCGTTTACAGACGTGTCACCGTAGTTCCATGTCATTTGATTGCAAGTGGTGCATGCGCATATAACGTGAGTGGGTGTTGTTTAACTCCAAGTGAGCAATATTTAAGCTGAAATGTATCAGTTGTATCTGTATCTGCCATCTTAACGTTATCAAGAGTTTAATCAGTCGCTTCTACCTCTTACACACGCGTCACCGTTGTTCTATGTCATGTGATTGCAAGTGTTGCATGCGCATATATCGTGAGTGGGTGTTGTTTAGCTCCAAAAGAGCAATATTTAATCTGAACACGTACCTTCTTTATCTGCAACTGCCATAGTAAGGCTATCAAAAGTTTAATTAGTCGTCCCGAACAGGTACAAAAGTGTCCCCACTTTATTTCATCGTTGCATGCTCATATGCAGTGAGTAATTGATGCTAAGCTCCGAGTGAGCAAGTTTCAACATAAACTGAAGTAAATTCTTCTTTATCTGTATCTGCCATCATCAAGTTATCAAGAGCTTAACTAGTCGTTTCAACCCTTTACAAGCGTGCCACCGTAGTTCTATGTCATTAGATTGCAAGCGTTGCATGCGCATATAACGTGAGTGGGTGTTGTTTAACTCCATATGAGCAATATTTAAGCTAAAATGTATCAGTTTTATCTGCAGCTAACACCTTAAGATTATCATGAGTTTGCCCAGTCGCTTCCACATCTTACACACGTGTCACCGTACTTATATGTCATTTGATTGCACGGATTGAATGCATGCATAGCATGAGTGGGTATTGTTTATCTTTAAATGAGCAATATTTAAGCTGAAATGTATCCATTTAATACCGTAGTTGCGATCTTAAGGTTATCACGAGTTTAATCAGTCGTTATGAACTCGTACAAAAGTGTCACCATGTTATTTGTCCGTTGCATGACAACATAACGTGAGTAGATGATGTTAATCTCCGAGTGAGCAAGTTTCAACATCAACTGAAAACGTCTCTTCTTTATCTGTAATTGCCATCTTAAGGTTAACAAGAGCTTACCCACTAGTCAGTGTTTCTGCACTTACATTGTTTATTAGATATAGTTATTACTGAAATGTACAGTTCGTAAATAATGTGATTATTAATAAAACTAAGGTTCTCTTCATACATTGATGACATTAGCTGATTCTGTCCAGATTAGGCCCTTTGCTTTTGTTGCTCCGAAAATTTAAATCATTTTGCCTTTCAATCTTTCAATTTTGCGCGTACCTGATGAAGGTTATGCCGGAAACACGTCGTGCGCACTAAATAACATGAGCATATAAAGTGAGTGGGTGTTGTTAGACGCCAAATGAACAATATTCTAGCAATTTCATGACGAGAACAAGTTAACTATATATCGATGAGAAGATGATTATGACCGCCTTGTACTATATCAACAAGCTGAGTTGGATTTGTACAGTGCTAGTTCACAAAAGGATACAGTTGGGAGGTTGACATGTCACTTCACTCTGATACATTGATTATCTCGATTCCAAAGTAACCAATCTTTTCTTTGTTCTTATACCATTATGGTGCGTGCTTAGCGAAGAAGGATGCTAACCTTTAGACCACCAACGTGGTAGTGTGTATATAAACATTTCACATTTGTTTTACGATTCGTCATACTCACTCTTTAGTTTTCTATTTCTAGCTTTGTAAATCATTGCTTTTCCTTTTGTCTTTTGCCATTGTATTATATGTCCTTCTTCGATATTCGGCTTTCCGATTACCCCAGTGGTGTGTTCAAGCGCTTCATGTCACATAATGTAGTATGGATTACAACGGAACTAGAATGGAATCTACAACTTTTCCATGGATAGACAATGACAACACAAGTAGAACACCTTGTACCACTATAGTGCAACACAAATATCTATATTTTGCGGTTAACATACATGCATAGAATTAGGGAACCATGGTATTATATTTGAAGTGTTGCTGTCGTAAATCGTCAGATGTATTGTCGTAAATTGAGTTACTGAACCTTTTCGATTTAAATATCAATCACTTTATAAAATGGTCAATGCTGTATTATGTAATCATAATAGGACATATCGACTCTAACATTTTATTTATCTTAGATGACAATTTTAATAAGAAATTTAATGTGTGTCATTACAAATGAATATTCTGACACAGTTTCCAACAAGGTAAAGCGTAAAATTTACTCTGACGCGTAAATGCAATTGACCAATGAAATTACTTATTACATAATAAATTGCATTATATTTCTAAAATTAATTTGGTTTTTCAAGCTTTTGAATATGAGTGTACCAGATGGAGTCCTGGAACGTGTATTGCATACTAAATTCGATGTCTACTCTTTTCACTTAAATACGAATGTGTTGGCAGTTTATGTGATTTGATAGTATCTGTAGTTGTATGGTGAAGTCCCGGACGTTTTCCGCTTTAAAACGATGCTCGATTCGTCTTGACACATTTGGTTTGTAGGGAGTTCAAGTTTTATATATGTTAATTGTATTTATTTACGCATACTGATGTCCAACACAATTTCCGTATCAGATCATGTTCGTGTCGTTTAACAATACCACGACAGGTGTCACGTGTGGAGCGGAAACTGCTAACCCTTCTGGAGCATATGAATGCACCGCGGGTTTTTGGCGGGGTTCGTGTTGCTCGATCTTTAGTTTTATGCGTTGTGGATCGTTGTTTGTCTTTTTGTTATTTTTCCTTTGGTCATTGTATTGTCTGTTCTGTTTCGATTTGCGGCTTCTGATTACCCTTTTGTATCTTTGAAAATGAAATTAACTTTGACGAAACCACGATTCGCTTTAATTCAGTTGTAAAACAAAGGATTTTTATTTCAAAAATGAAAAAAAAAGTCATCGTTTTAAACAGGTTTACAATGAAGTTTATTGACTGGTACAGAACTGGTGAAATGCTGTAGAAACATTTCAGATTAATAAAGAAGTTCATGTATGTAGCATGTGATGCTAACTGTGGATATTGAATTAGTTAGTGCGCTGATCACAACGTGGGTGGCTTGCATTTATTAATATTAAATAACAATTTATAAATATGTATGCAAAACAATGTGCTGTTTTTGTATATGAAAATCATTGTAATATTAATATATGATTAACTTAATGGCACAACGACTTGCACTAAGCTACCTTAAATTCATCTATGTTCATGTCAGTAATATATCATTTTAGAGCTTGTGGTTCCTATCAATATTTCCTTGATATAGGGTTGCTGCAAACAGGGAAGCTACTGAACCAAGGGTTCCTAATGATACAGTGTATATCGCCACCATAACTTGATTAACCGTTGTATATATATCGGTATAAAACAGACAACATATATGTTCTGTTTGTCGTAATCACATTCTGGTCCTGCTACGTTCCCTCCCTGACCTTGTTATATTGCTTAATCGTAAATTGTGTGCATATCCTTCTATAGGTCATTTGTTTGTATATCTGCCCCTTTATTTGTAGGCATTGCATTGTCCATACTTCGAATTACAGCTTCTGACTGCCACTGTGATATCTTTAGACTTTTCTTAATTGTGTTGTTGTGTAGGTATACTGTACAAAGATTTAATACACAATCACATGTGTGGGGAAAGGGTTGTATTTTCTTGCCTTTTTTAGGTTTGCCTTAGGATACAGCGCTTAACGCCACTTTCAACAGTATTTCAGTTATAATGTGGTGATCCGCTTTATTGGTAAAGAAATCTACCATCCTGTCGCCAGGCACTGACAAACTTTATCACATAATGCTGTAAACCTCGTCCTCATCGAGATTCTGTCGCCAGGCACTGGCAAACTTTATCACATAATGCTGTAAGCCTCGCCCTGATCGAGATTCGAACGCACAGCATCAGTGGTGATTGACACAGATTGCATAGGTAGTTGTAATACAACTACTATACGATCACGTCTTCGACGGCTCTTGGCGTTTTTTAAGTGGAGTATCTTATCGCGGATTGCACTAGGAAAAATGCTAGATATAATTATGATTATATATATTTTGTCGGGATGACAGGCATGGGTTAAGTTTGCCAGAATCATGCGACATGTCTTTGGTTTTCACTACGTATTACGGTTTCCGTAATCAATATGCAAAAATGGCCGCCTATCGAAAGTCACAGACAACATATATTAGATATTATGATTATATTGATTACACCTCATAATGAGCGGGATTCGTACTCCCAGTCTTATTGGTAAATGTATACAGGTAGTGTTTGCATAGGTAAGCATAAATTCCACTACCATACAATCACGAACACACCATCCTTTGATTCCTTCAATACTTGATTAGAACCAGTAACTCGGTTTTAAAATCAAGAGACAACTTTAAAACATATTAGAGTTTAATAGACTATTTGCACATTTCCGATTTGGTTCCTTAAACTTATATATTGTTGACGTTTTTCTTTAAGTAGTTATTTCCCATGCAGAGAGAAATTGTTCCCGCTGCCCTCCAACGGAAAGGACAAATAATTTGGGCATGATTTCCTTAAAAGTTGTAGATATATATACCTTGATAAAGTTCAGGGAATAATGTTATAGAAAATAAAATATTCACAAGTTGCTACATTTAAATTGTATACAGAGAATGAGATGATATATGGTAATGTCGTTGCAATATACAATTGTGAAAGCATTGAAGAGAAGTAACTCTAGCAAAAACGTGTAATTTTAGAAGCAATTCGGAAATGTGCAAACATTCTATTGTGACAGTAGATTGCATCATACAAATAAGGTAGATACGTGTATACATGTAATGCAAAATTATACACAATATCGACCAAACAATATGTTATAAAACCTTGCGATGTGAACACCTGTATTAAAAAGTCACCTTTTTCTTGTGCTGTCATAGAAACTGTTGTATGAATTCAACCTGTTTTAAGAGGTCACATGTCTTACAAGGCTACTTGTTTTGTCCCAACAGTGACCTCTTAGTACAAGTTTTACTCTATTTCACAATATGAATTATTATTCTTTGTAGATATTTTTTTGTCTATATCTTCAACCCGCGTCATTAGTGCCCGTTTCCGTGACGTATTACGTTTTAGTTGTTCTTCCTTCAGTGCAAATTGTACATGTTGATAATACATAATACAATTATTGACCAAAATGTACACCGAAAATACTATCATCAATAAACCAGACAATGCTGTCAATGAACCAATCACGTAACCCCATTCAGTCACGGGGTACATGTCGCCATATCCTACGGTCGTCATGGTGATAAGCGCCCACCATAAACTACGTGGAATACTAGTAAACATTTTTCGGTC
>JYMV01006552.1_pt1 | contig 13030 bp, 2 predicted proteins | sample 338911 | NCBI WGS metagenome assembly JYMV01 (sample SAMN03354496, study PRJNA234377) | hydrothermal vent metagenome | biome: Deep sea; feature: Hydrothermal plumes at the Eastern Lau Spreading Center, Western Pacific Ocean; material: Seawater | place: Tonga | collected 2009 | depth 2000 m m | reverse complement strand
GTCCCACATAACCTCTTCATCACCTGAGAAGTGTGTGAATACCGATAACATAAATTGCTTATTGTCAAAATCATACATAACGTCATCTTGGTCGTAAATATTTCTAACAACCAAATCATCGTCAATCATCATAACCGTATCGACATAACCTTCAGGAGTAACATGTTCTGTAACCCAAGTTTGCGCTGCACCGTGGTCTCTTTGAATATCATCACCGTTGATATATAAGATTGATGCTAACATAGGATTCAATTCTGCGTTAATACGTAATCTAGTAAAATCTGGGTCGATAGGGCAACTTTGGTCTCTTTGAGTGAAATAAACGTCACCATCAAGTGAACCCTTTCTAGAATTACCAAGAACGTTCCCTAAATGGTCTAGCACGTGTTCGTTTCTAACGTCTACGTATAACCACTTTGGCCCTCTGTATAAATCTTTGTTTGTTTTCTCTTCAATAAAGTTTGCTGATCTCCAAGCATCTGGAATTTTAAATTCAAATGCCACCGAGCACATTTCAACGTCATCCCAATCATCAATCGGTGTTGCTTCTTCAAGTTCCCCCGCTGGACCATGTTTGTCTGATTCTAAAATAAAAGACTCTTGCGCAACACCAACTGCGGCGCACTCCTCAATTGTGACTATGTTATCATCTTCGTGAAGATGACTACAAGGCTTTAATGTTTTTGCTACTATTGCCATTTCAATTTCTCCTTAACCTAAGTATGTGATTCTAACAACACCCGAACCACCCATGTTTCCAACCGCACAACATTTAGCGTGGTTACCACAATATGTAGATTCACCGTTCATACCACCACCAGAAGGCCAGTTAGTATGACAAGCACATGAACACCATGTTTCTGTTGCTGTGTTGATTGATGTCATTCCAATCATAGGTGCTTGACCACTATAATTATTATGTGTGTAACAATGACAACCAGAGTTAGATGAACCAACACCAGTTGTACCCATCATTCCAAAGTCTGCACCACAGAATCCAGTACCGTCTGTTGATAGACAAGACTCACGTTGTTGCCAACCCCATGCATTACAGTTACAAACTCTACCACCACAACCACCAAAGGCGCACATAGAAATATTACAACCAGAAACATATGATTTACAACCACGTCCACCAGTCCAAGTATGGGCACAACATCTGTATGTATCACCAGCACAAACCGAATATGTCCAACCAGGACTTACGTCAATAGTTTTAGTAGCATAGTTGCCACCAGCACCACCGTGCATAGAAGTCATACAGCAATAATAGTTACAACCACCAGCACCAGAACCACCAGCAGACCAAATTTCGAATTGAACTCTGCTAATACCAGTTGGAACAGTCCAGTTACAACATTTACCTTGACCAGCATTACAGTTACCACAACGAGAACACTTCATACCACAACAGTTATAAATCCATTGCGTTCCGTAAGTTGTTCCACCTAATTGTTGAGCATAATAACAAGCACAACATTTAGCACAAGTATGACAATTGCTCATTGTTGTTGAAGCTGCAGATAAGCAACCTGATGTACATGAACTTATAGTACCAACACAAGATTGCATTGAAGCATTCTTACCATCAGCACAACATTTAGCACAAGTATGACAAGCTGCTACCGTACCACCTAAGTTTGAACAAGCAGTATCGATTTTACTGTTTAATGTACCAGAACATGTAACGTCCCATGAATTATTCGTAGCAACCGTGCTTGATAATGAATTAATATCACTAGTCAAATTGGTGTCTAAGGCATTCATCGAAGTGTTTAACTGATTTTCAGTATTCGATAAATTAGTATTAACCGTTGAAATCGCACTTGAGAGGTCTGAATTCAATTGTGCTGTCAACGCCGTTAGGTCTGTGTTTGTATTTGAATCCAACGTTGCCATACAAGATGTCAATGTAGTGTCCAATGTATCCATACTTGCATTAAGTAAGGTTGTTGCATCGTTTAAATCTGTTGTTAAATCCGATACCGCAGTCGTCAAATGTTCGTCAAATGTTTCTGTGGTAATGGCAATGTTTTCAGTAATCGTTTTGTCTAGAGCGTCGATTTTAGCATCAGTTTCTCTCTTAACAGCACTAATTTTACCTAACGTTAAAATATCCATGTTTGTTCCTTTTTAAAAAATTATATTAAAATCAACTCTAATTAAACAGTTACTTCTTCCCAAATATCATTTAATGTGATAATACCAGAGGTGTCTAGTTGAATACCGTCCCAATGATAAGTTCTATAAATCAACGATTCTGGAGTACCAGCAATCCAAGTTTGTAACTTAAATTCCCATGAATCGTTTAATGTATGACCGTTTGGATTTTCAAACTGAATCATAACTCCGTTCTTGTAGTTCGACAATGCTGTACCGTTTGCTGAATAAGGCGAAGCATCTGTGTTTCCTTCTGGACCATATAATGCTAAATCTGTATTAACATTATTAATAGAAGAACCAATATAAACAACTGGACCATCAATAGTCACTTGAGGTTGCTTGTATGCAGAACCAGAGTCAGTGATAATAACTTTCGTTACAGCACCCTGAGCATTAAGTTCTACTGTACCCGCGGCACCATAACCAGTCGGTTCAGGATGAATATCAACAACAGTTAGTCTTGCTTCATCCTCGACATAGTCTTTCCAATCGTCAATAATAACAATCGCACCAATACCATCATTCAACGATGCTGTTCCTACAAAACCTTGACCAACTACATTTGTAAGTGGCCCCCAATTTCCGATAGGGTCAATAACGATTGGAGTAGGAGCAAGATAACCAACACCACGAGTATCCATGGCAAAGTCGGAAACGTGCATATGCGTGTCTGCGGTTAATACCGCACCAGTACCTGTTCCAATAATAATGAATTGAACATCTGCGTAATTTTCACCTTTATTTACTACTTCGATTGCTGTAATTATTCCATCAGTGATATTTTCACCATCATCGATAATAACTTTAACTGTTGCACCAGAACCGAATGTAGGTGTATCTTCACCACCAAGTATCATTCCCATTGGGTCAACAAGTTTCACTTGAGTAGATGCATCATAACCCGTACCACCAGCAGTGACAGTAACAGTTTCAATATCTCTCATAATCACAGGTGCACCATAAGCACCTTCTCCTGGACCAGAACAATCTAAAATTCTAACGCTGTCTGTAATAGCATACCCTTGACCTTTACTAATAACAGCAACGTCAATAAGTGAACCTGAACCATCTACCGTACCTTTAGCACGACAACCACCACCACCTAATGCGACAATGTCAACATATACTGTTGATTCTCTAACCCAAACATTACAACCAGTTGAAATACCAGAACCAGTCAACATATATTTGTCAGTAATTTCTGTTTCTAAATCGATTATATATTCCCAAACACCGTTTTGTGGGATATTTGGAGATTTAAACATACCGTCCACGTGCTCAACATCGTGTCCAGCAAGGTCGTTATTTGTAAATCTAAGAGTATCACCAACTTTTGCACTAACATTTGCAGGTACAAATTGTCCGTTCTGTAACGAAATATCAATCGTTGCGGCAGACGTGTCTACATATCCAGCACCTTGATTTGTTACGTTAATTGATTGAACTGCACCATCGGCAGTAGTATATGTTGTTGTCGCAGCCGTTGATGGACCACCACCAGTGATTATTACATTAACTAAAGCATTGTATCCAATTCCACCATCAACCATAACAATTGAAGAAATTGAACCATTTGATTCTTCTAATGTTACGTATGCACTAGCACCCGAACCATCACCAGATATAGTAACAACAATTTCAGGGTTGACATTCACATCACCAACATATCTACCATGATCATGGTCACCAGTAGAATAAATACCAGTTGTTCCAATTTCTTCGTACATAAAGTTTTGAGAAAACTCATTCCATATAACTGTAACATCGTGATTATGTCCAAGTTCAACAGTAGTTGCAGTTATAGACATTCCACCTTTGATTGAATCAATATCTGCTTGAGATAATTGAACGGTATGAACATGGTCTGCAAGACCGCCGTTATTCGGCACTTGAAGTTCCCAATAACCAGTATAACCAGCACCCGCGTTTACGGTATCAAGAGCAACAATAGTTCCATTACCAATAGTAACAGTAGCAGTTGCTTGAGTCAAAACTCCATCTACGTCTAATACACGTAAATAAGACGCATCAGAATAACCTGTACCTGAGTTTGTAATAGTAACATCAGAACAACCATCATCGTAAGAGGCGTTACAAATTGCACCAGTACCTAATTTACCGTTATGGTCGATTGTATAACTATAAGAATCAATAAAACCAGAATCGTCAGAAATATATACTTTATAAATCATTCCGTCAAATAAAGAAGAACTATAAGACTCATTTGGAATATCTAATTCATAAGAACGTGTAAAGTCGTCAAGGATAGTTACTTCAGAAGCAAAATATTGCTCACATTTTAAAGGACTATCGAATTGTGGGTCACTATTAACGTCAAAACTATTTTCAACGAATGAAGCACCCATATCGGCTGTAACACCATGACCTAATACATCAGAATTGCTGTCGTGACAGTAAGAAGCATTTGGTCTAAATAAAATTGTATCACCATCTTCTGCGTATTGACCACCAACACCACGTTTTCCAACACCAGTGTTATAGTCGTTGCCCGCCATGTCTTTAATAACAACGTAATCGCCGTTATTGATATCGTTGAAGATTAATGCGTATTGTCTACCTCTAGAAATTATTAATTCTGGATTATCAACATCAGGAATAGAAGTATTGTTCAGAATTGTTAAATCAGTCGCTGCAGTACCGTCAGCCTCGTGACCTGTTACTCTAAATGTCTTAGTACCATCTGCTGAAGTGTTGATAGTAAAGTCGTATGCTTTAACTTGCTCGATAGAAATAGCACGTGTAGTAGTATCTAAATCTAGAACGTTATGATTAACAAAAGGTCTAACCTCTCCAGAAATTTCTAAAGATTCACCAAATGATACGATATTATCAGTAACATCATAAACAATGTGATGAGTAGTAAAATCTCCCTCTCTAGCAGATGTAACATTAATACCAGTATTATCGAAAGTGTAGTTGTCTTGATTAATTGCAGAAGTCATAATCAAATCAGCAATTAACTGATTCGTTTGATGAACCGAATAACCAGAATCAGTAGCACCAGTTGTATATTGTGCTAAATTCAACTCTAAGTCGATTAATGCCTGAGCAATAACGGCATCTTGAGAAGATACGTGGGTTGAATAGTCCGTCATCAATTGAGATAACGTTTGAGAAATGTTAGTTTCTAATAAATTAGCATTATCTGAAAGAATTACACCAGAGTTATTTGCCCATGGGATAAAAATATCATTAACAAATGCTTTAACTTCGTTGTTGATGTATGTCTCAACCGCATCCATTGCCTCGTTAGTTCGTACAACAACTTCATTCTTAAATGTGTTTTGCTGTGCCTCTAAGGGTGTTGCGATGTTTGAATTCAACCAAGTCTTCATTGAAGATGCCATAGCATTCAACTTGGTTGGAATCATCACCGCAGGGGTGTTAGTGTAAATTTCTACGTCATTAGCAAACTCGCCAATATCAATAGAATCAAAATTGATATCCGGGATATCATTAAAAGTATTGACCGCATGGGTTATTGTATCTAATGTAATAGACATTTATGTCTCCTTTTTTTAAAAGCTTTTATTATCAGTAATATTTATATTTATAAAAAAACAAATCATTTTTAATTATTCATTTTAATCTTTTTATACCAATCTAACGAACCCGTTAGTAATAGTATATTGTTCATTTTCTAGCGTTGTTAAAACTAAATCGGCATGTGCTGTCGGCGTCAATCCATTAATAGTAAATTCAATAATGGAAGGAACATGAATGTCACTAACTGCTTGTGGAACACCACCAATCGTTAATGTCATTCCAGACTTAAATCCAACACCTTCGACAAGTATAACGTCACCTGTGTATCCTCTATCATTAGACAACCAAGTAATTTCTAAATTATCTAACAATTCTTCTTGACGTTTCGCAACATCATAATAATCTTCCATAGTGTTCTCACCGAAAGATTCAATTGTTCTAAAACCAGTTGTAACTTGTCCTGTGTAGTCCAGATTTTCGTTATCTTGATTATGTTGTTTCCAACGTTCTTCACCACCAAGAGGCATACCGAATACATTCAATGCGCGTCCTAGTAATAAATATTCATCCGAAGATAAGTTTGGAATAGTCTTAACAGTAACATCGTCCCAGAAAGTAAATCCTTCTTCAACGGTTGAAAGAGTTAAATAACAAACACCAGTAGCAATTGCTTTAAACACCAAAGACCTTGTCTCATCGTACACTCCAGATGCTGGTTCAGCACCGATTAAGTATGATGCATAAGAATCTGAATCAGGTGCTGTTCCAATTTTAACAACAGAACCCGTTGGTTGTCTAACACTAAAGAATGCCTTGTAATGTTCATTTTCTTCCACAGGGAACGAAACATAAGCAATACCTCTACCACTTGGTCCAGTTCCTGATGTGAATATTTGACCATTTTCAACATCCATAAATGCCTTTCCACCTATTTGAGAATCAAACGACCACAATTCTTCAACAAGTTTAACGGAAACATTATCAACACTTCCTTGGAATCCACGAGAATAATAATATGGACTTGAAGTTTCTAATGGACGTTTATCAATATCTCCAACTAGATGTATTCTGTTGTCGTAATCGCCTGCTCTGATGAAATACTTTTTCTCACCTTCATTAACTATACCAGTTGTGTGGTGGTCTAATACTGGAACTTGTGTTTCGTGCATCTTCACAGAATTGATACTTCCCGTACCATTAGTGATGATTGAAAGTGTAGTTCCAATAGTTCCCGCAATAGTGATGTTATGAATACCAACAGAATCAATCATCTCAGTTGAAATCGCATTATCTGCCTCACCAATCACAACAGTAATATCAGATTGTGTAGTTGTTGTTCCAGTTTCTACTAAGTCGTCATGACCTTCCCAGAAAGTTTGAGTAACAATTCTCATACCAGAATCTAATACATCAGCAACAAACGATATATGAACGTGTCCATCTAAAGCAACATCTTCTTCAACAACAAATGCTGTACCATTCCACGAAATTATAATTAAATGTTCGTGAGTATTATCAGTTTGCGTTAAGTGATTCATATCAAGGTAATTAATAGTACCATTGATCAAGTTCGTGTAATCGTCATAGTCACAAGTGTAATTATGATTATGTGCTTGCTCACCACCAGAAAGAATAAACGTACATGTTTCTAATGAAGTAGTATATGAAATAGTAAACGTATGTTGATAGTATTGAGCATGAGTGTCGTCACTTTGAAGTACCGTCAATGTATTTTCATCATCGAGTTTAAGGTATTCGTACTCTGCTTGAGTCAATTCTATATTATGAGTATGTGATGAAATTCCACTAATATGGAAAATATGATTAGTACCAGATACTTTATCAACGTCAATAATTATTTCGTAATCTACAACATTACTTAAATTTTCACCAAATGTATATGTAATCTTAGCGTTTGTTGAGTCTGTGAATACTAAATGCTCATTGTCAAATACCATTGCAGAAGAAATTGTACTCCAATTAATCGCACTCTGTGCTGAAACATCAAAGTTCCAGTTGTTGATTAAGTTGTAAGGGTTAGTTCCCAACGTTAGTTGTAAACGACCTTGTGGACCATTTCCATCTGGGTCTGTATTTGTTAATTCATAAGATACTTCATATAACTTTCCTGATTCAATAGGTAAAGTTTGATTGATTTCCGTGCCTGATTGAATCAAACCAGAAGCAGTTGCTGTACCACCTTCTGCGTTCCAACCTTCTGACATGTACCAAGCATTTTGACCACTAACTCGTTGTCTCAATGAAATATTATCAAATTTACCTAAACCAACAGCATTGAATTGCAACGTTGTTGTATTTGCTGGGGCAATGATTGTTTGTGTGTAAACACCCGCAGTCGTATGAATTGCACCTTCAACAGTAGTATCACCAATTAATGAAATTTGAAGAGTACCAATTTCAATATTAGCAGAGTCAACGAATGTCTCAAGGATTTCATATCCAATTTCATATTCATCACCGTCTACAATACTACCAGTAACAATTTGAGATAACACTCCACCTTGAACTGCGTCTGTTGTATATGCTGAAGCATTATTAATTTCCATCGAACCTGATTCAGTCCACGGAGATTCTTTAATTGTGAAATTATCTATTGAGAAATCTGAACGTTCACCTTGGTCTAAACTTAAATAAAGTTTTGCTACACCAGTGTAATCGTTAGTAACAACAAAAGTTTCTTTATCATTACCGTTTTCTAGTTGAACAGCATCAATGTATTGTTCAGTACCTAATTCAATATTCATTGCTTGTAGGTTAGGAATAATACCCAAACCAGAAGCAGTTAATACGTTTCCTGTACTATTTTTATGTGCTTGCGTTCCAGCAACAGGGAACGTGTTCTCTGGAGTTGGTTGTACTTGGAAATAATTTGGACCAGAACCGTTATCAACAGCAACCTTATCATGAATATGAATAGGTGTGTACATATTATCTTGACCGTGATGGAAGTAAACAGTAATATCTTGACCAGCAGTTGACTGCGGTACATCGATAATATTGAATTGTCCAACCATAGATTCGTGCCATGCACATTGATAATATAGTGTATCTGGAGCTGCTTCAGGAACTGTAAATTCTAATAATTCGTATTTTGGAACACCTGAGTCATCATTGCCCCATCTATCGTCGCCTTCTGTTTGAGTACCAGCACCTTCTTCGGCACGAGTTCCAACTACACCAAGAGTATATTCACCGAAGTAAGCTCCGGGAGTGAAATGCGAACCGTCATCCGTTGTTACATACATCGGGTGACCAGCAGCGTTTACTTTAAATCTGTAAGTACCACCACGGTATAGGTTAAGAGTTCTGTTTGTACCTTCAATCATACCAGACTTATCAAACTTGAATAGTCCGTTATATGATTCTACGTGATATGCACCATTTGCTTCACCAGGAGGCTGGAATGGTCCAAGACCAGTTTGTCCGTCCGAACCAGAAAGTCCGAAATCTTCAGGAATAGTCCACGTGAATTCTTTAGAGAAGTTTCCAATAAATTGACTTTGTCTCCATTGTGCTAAACCAACTGTTTGACCAGGATTTAAATCATCACATGCCGTTTTCTCGTCAACACCATTATAGTACCAACCATCAACATCTAATTCTTCACACCATCCCGCTAAACCCATACAAGTTGGGAAGTTCTGAGATGAAGTCCAAGTTCCAGGCTCCTCTTCTGTGTTTACGAAGTCGTTATGGTCACCAGAAACAATTGTTAATCCATGGTCGGCATTCTTAGACACACAATACTTTCCACCGTTATCGACAAATCCTTCAGTGACTAAGTTGTCCCAACCCGCACCCGTAATTCCTTTAATACCCGCTGCATGCATATACATATCCGTATCGATACCAGTGTATGGGTCTTCAGAAGTTATGTATCCAGATGGATTCCAAGCATTGTTTGTAAATTTATAAGTACCACCACGGAATAATACAAAACCGCCGTTTGTTCCATCATTACCACCGAACGAATCTTGAGATGCTTCGTCTACTTGATATGGGTAGTAAGAAACGTCTGAATGATCCCACCAAGACCACAACCAAGGTGAATCTTGCGCACCTTCAACTGTTGTTAGGTTAGGGTCAGAGAATGTAACTGTTGTATTTGTATCAACAGTAATTTCCATATTATCAGTTGGTCCATAACCGTCACCAAGTCCAACAACCGTATGGTTTACAAGTGCTCCTGGTAATTCTGAAGGGTAATAAGGTTGTGGTCCAGATGGTAATTGAACTACATCACCAATATTAACACCGTGATTTTCAGATTCTACAACATTAGGTCTTGACCAGAAGATTTGAACACCTTCAACGAAAGGAGAACCAACGTGATTAGTTAAATCGCGTTCAACTTGGAATCTGTATGATGCCAAATCAGCAACAACTGTATATTCTTCAATAACGTTAAATTCTGAAGGAGTCGTTCCTGGTGCACCGAATAGTGGATATACGACAGATTCTGTCAATACAAAATTATCTTTATCTACTACATTAGCAACCCAATAGTTGGTGTTACCATGATGAATACCGTTATACACGTTAGTATAGTGAATACGTTGTCCTGGAACCATACCGTGGTCGGCACAGTTAATTCCTCGTTGTTTCTTAACATAACCAGAAATATCTTCAAATGGAATAGCAATTGAAGTAGGGTTTAAATCGTCACCACCTAAGGCTGCGTCAAATTGACCAATTTGGAAAATATCAGAACCAGGATACCAAACACGTCCAAAGTCGTGGATATGTTGATCAATCGTGATGATTACATATGTATCGGTTGCTGGGTCTAAAATACCAAATTCTACTGTATGGAAATGTTGAGGGTCAGAAGTACCGAAGTCTGAAGTGCGAATAATAGTATTACCATTGCCATCGTGACTGAATGTTCCATCTGTGTCTTCAGTGAGTCCAGTAACGGGGTTTGCCTTTAATATTGCTTCATCTTCTTCATTAATTAGAATTTCATGATAATGACCAAAGTTGACTAATTCAATCTTAGTACCACCAGAAATTTCATAGTATGTATCCAATCCGTGAGTATGACCACCAGTCATTCCAACTAATATTAACGCACCATCACCACCATTGCCAGCCGGATCCCAGTCGAATGTAACCGTATGGGAATGTCCAGTGTTGTCAATTGTTGTAACAACTTGAGTCGGAGTTCCCGATTGAATTGTTAAATATGTAGTAGGAGAAATTGTTAATTCGTGAACGTGACCAATGTTATTTACGTCATCAAGGAAAACGTCAATGCGTTCTTCACCTTTAGAAACTTGAGTAATAACATATGTTTCCCATTGACGTTCTCCAACCGCAACACCACCAGTAGATGAACCATAAGCAAGTCCACCATCAACTAATGTTAATGCTGTAACAGAACCAGAAACTGATACACTAGCAGATGCAGTCACTACTGGAGTTCCTCCATCAATAGAAATTTCAGGAGCAGATTGATATCCTTCACCAGCACCATTTAAAATTAGACCAGTTATCGTAGCACCAATAGTAGCACTAACAAGTGCGTCAGCAGTTGCTCCACCACCTGTAACGGTAACAGTAGGAACTGAAGTGTATTGGTCGCCGTCTGTCATGATTGCGATAGAAATTAATTCGCCAGTATTGAAATCAATATTTGCCTCAGCAGTTGCTTGGACAGTTGCTCCACCACCAGTGATAGTAACAACAGGAACTGAAGTATAACCAACACCACCATCATCGATAGTTAATGTTGCTAGAACATCCACACCTAATACGGCAGTTGCGGTAGCTGCAACGACTGGGTTTCCACCCACAAAAGTAATAACAGGTAAGGTTTGATAACCTTTACCGCCGTCTAGTAGTGTTAAAGTATTAACCACTGCTATCCAATCAACATCAGCAGTAGCACCATAACCACCACCACCTTCGATTGAAACAGAAGGTTTTTCGGTATATCCAAGACCACCACTAACTAATGTGATAGAACTTACTTCACCACCAGAAACTACAACAGTCGCAATAGCGGCTTCATCTGGAGTACCAGTAAAGATTACTTCAACTGGAGCAGCCGCATCTGGGTCGGTTTCTTCTTGACCAGATTGGAAATCAACCAAATCTGAGATAGATAAATCGTGATATCTAGATTCAACACTACTTTGATCACCTGCACCACCAACTGATGAACAAGTGTTTAATAATTTAATATTAATGTAGTAAGAATTTGATAAATTCGGTAATGGAATCATTGTTCCATAGTTAATTGGAATCTTAACCGTGTCGCCTTCATTCAAACCGTGGTCAATGTTGTACACGTATCTATGGTTTGTTTTAGTAGAAAGTCTGCCTTCTTCTAGTGGGTGGAAAGTACAATGGAAATACAAATCGTGATATCCATCGACAATCCAAGACCAATCTTGTCCTGGGACTAAGTCTGGAGAAGTAAATGTTATGTTATCATCTGATACAGCATTATGCATCAAATAATTACCAAGAGGGTTGGTGAAGATAATTGTATCACCTTCACGAGCATTTACGTGATAAGGTACAATAGAGTGAATTTGTGTATCGGGGTCATCAAGTGCGCCTGGATTCCAAATACCACCACCAGTGACACAAGTTGCTTCCATCGCTAACATTGCCAAGTTATAATCAACATCGTTGTTCCAAGGAACAATAACATCATCACAAGTTGGTTTTACTAAGTTGTCGGCTTCAATTACTGAACAAATGTAAATAACTGGGTCTGGACCACCACCCGTTTCAGAGAAAATTCCAGTATCTATTGATGGAATATCTACTAAGTTTCTACCATTATTCGGTAGTTCCCAATTAACATCTCTTACTAATAAATCGTAATTGATTTTGTATTGAGTATTTGGTTTTAATGCAATATCAAACGTAGTGACTGCTGTTTGAACGCCGTCCGTTATTGCTTTAATAATATTTGGGCCTTCAACTAATAATTCGTCAAATTTGTACGCAATACCGTTTTCCCAAGGGGATGTTAAGTCGATACTACTATCAAAATTAGATTGTTTACAAAGTTCAATTTCTAAAGAGTCTGACGCAAAATCTGAGTTTTGTACCAAGTTATCTGAAAGATACTTTTTATCTAATTGTTGGTTATCAACTAATGATGTTGGTGTTACGAAACTAGCGGACTTTCCCGCAATAGCAACGATAAAATCTTTGTATGAAGCAAGATGTTCCATATTATCCATAATCTCAATAGATTTAAGCATTAATGCTAAATCACTAACTTTAAGATTTGGATCCGAGAGTTTAATGTTTAAAGAATCAAGAAAATTATCCTTCTGGGTTTCAATCGTAAGAAGTTCGTCTAAATTGAAAGTATGGT
>JYMV01051177.1_pt1 | contig 13031 bp, 11 predicted proteins | sample 338911 | NCBI WGS metagenome assembly JYMV01 (sample SAMN03354496, study PRJNA234377) | hydrothermal vent metagenome | biome: Deep sea; feature: Hydrothermal plumes at the Eastern Lau Spreading Center, Western Pacific Ocean; material: Seawater | place: Tonga | collected 2009 | depth 2000 m m | reverse complement strand
ATCCGCCAATAGAAAGCCATCCAATCGCTTCCTGGGGCCCATCCGACAATCGGTGGTGTCCTCCTGGCATCAGTTGCAAGCGTTGCTGACGCCCGCGAAAGCCGCTCCAAGAAATTGGTGCCTGATTCTTGTGGCAAGAATTGCCACCGTAAAATCCCCTGTACCCGGTCTCCCGATCCCGGTGAGTCCGGCTTGCACACTCTCGGTCACCGATTCTCTTCTTCAGGACGCATCGCTACCGAAGAATGCAAAGTTGCCGAAGAACTCAGGCAACTACTCAGGAATCGGGGCTCAAGAGCGGGAAGACTTCTGACGGGGAACTGTCTCCCCGTGACGCGAGCGATTATAACGTTCAGGACAGGGAGTCCAAGCCCTTCCCGACAGGAGCCCGATGACAGACCGAACTCTCTGGCAATCTGCCCGCGGCTGGATCACCAGTCTGTCCTCCAGAGACGATCGCGAGAGGTGGCTGAATCGCCCCATCGAGCGCCAGTCGGCCATCGGCTGCGAGCTCAGGATCGATCTCCTGAGCCCCACAGAGGGCAATTCCATCGAAATCCGAGATTCCCGGGTTCAGATTATCGCCTGCCGCCAGGGGGCCTCGAGTGAGGCACAGTCGATGTACGCTGATTTTGCCAGAGGCAACCGCGGGGCGGCCCTCCTCGACATCGATGGAGAAGGACCTTTTGCCGATATTAGGGCCACCGAGGTGAGTTTCATCCGCAGCTGGCATCTCGACCGGCCCTTCGAGGATCAACAGGTCGAAGAGAAGATCGCCGTGGCGACAGCAGAAGGTGCAGCCCTGGCCAAGATAGTCCTCTGCGAGGATGGGATGGTCGCGGTGCGCCAGGCGCGAAGGATATTTCGGATTCCCAGGAAGATCCCTCTGCTCATCTTCAGCGCAGGAAAATCGGGAACCGCCTCGCGGATTCTGGCCGTCGCCGACGGCCAGCGCTGGGGCTACGGCAGAATTCTCAAGAGCCCAGGCAGTGCCGAGGGCCAGGTCGCAACCGCCACAGCAGCAGGCCGCTACGGGACACTCGAGAAGAGCCCCGAATCACTGCTTGCCGTGGTCGGCAAGGATGTCCATCGTTCCCTGTCTCCCGGCTTCCACAACCGGGTCATCGGCCAGACAGGCGCCAACCGCCTCTTCCTCGACATCAGCACCGCCGACCCGGACTCGCTTCTCGACTCCGATCCCGATGTCACCTTCGGAGCTCTGGCGGTCACCCAGCCCCACAAGCGCTGGGCGCGGCTGAACGCTCGACCCGCAGACGAGATGGCTGGAGTTTACCCGGCGTTCAATACCCTCTGGCGGGACCAATCGGGTGACTGGATCGGAACCAACACCGACGGACCGGCAGTGGCCTCCATCATCGAAGAGAGAAAAATCCCCGCCCAGGCCCCCATCCTCATCCTCGGCGGCGGGGCAACCGCAACGGCGATCGCCATCGCTCTCGGGAGGGGAGGAAGGAGGCCATCGCTCCTCGCCCGCGAACCCCTGGAGGGAGCCTATCGGGACGCCCTCGCCGACAGTGCCGATCCCGTCGGTGAGCAGGCGATCGCCAGCGCATCGGTGCTCATCAACGCCACCGGCGCCGGTGGGGGGCAGAATCGATTGCCCTGGCCTGTTGAGCGTTTCCGGGGAGAACTCGCCATCGAAATCGCAAGCGGCAGCGAAACCACCGACTTCCTCAGGGATGCGACCTCCAACGGGGCAACCGGGATCCCCGCCTCGGTGATGTTCAGCGAGCAGGCCCGTCGCCAGTGTCCCTATTTCCACGGCATCGATGTTTCATCGCAACTGGCGGCCTCCATCACCGCCGAAGCCCTGGCAGATCTGACAGCGGATGAGGGGGAGTGGGCCCAGCCGGACCTGACCCACTGAGACCCAATGGTTCCGATAATGCATATTATGGGATGTCGGGATCTGTCCTCGAGGCAGCCAGAGGCCCTGCCTCATCGGGCATGAACGCCGAGCTGGAGCGAATCTCACCTGCTATTCAGGGGGCTGCTGGAGCACCGTCACGATCACTCTTCGCGTCTCGCCCCTCAGAAGGCCGACCTTGACCCGATCTCCGGGACAGTGGTTCTCCAGGATCGCCTGCAACTCCTCGAGGTTGGGTGTCGGCCTGCCGTTCACCGAGACGATGACGTCGCGCACCGTATCGCCCTCGACCCCGGCCGCACCGGCTGCGGCTGAACCCGGGTCATTCCCCGCTCTTCAGCGCCTCGACCAGGTTGTCCATCTTGGTTTCCTGGGCCACCTGGCGGCGCACGGCTCGTTGTTCCCGTTTCCAGACGGAGTACCAGATGGCACCGAAGATGGTGCCGACGACGAGCACGAAGAACCAGATCACCTTGTCCTTGTGACTGTCGAAGAGTTGCCGGTCCCAGAAGAGGAAACCCAGGAACTGGAAGGCCCAGAAGATCCCCAACAGCAAGAACCCGGAACCGAGATCAAAAGTCACTGCCAGCGGGATGTGGGAAAGGGTTTCGAACGGCGTCAACTGGCCTCCTGTCAGCCCGATCACTGAAGAAACAAAGCATGAACCCCGGCGGGGCCCTGTATTCTCCTCGCCATGATTTCAAGGTCAAACATCAAACAGGGTCTCACGGGCAACTCGACGGGCTGGCGCAGTCGAGGCTGACGGTCGGCTCCGGCCCACACAGCGGGTACGGGGCCGCGGGCGCGGAACCGCCGGAGAAGAGATGGGCGAGGGAATAGATGACATCGGAGACATCGACGGCGAGGTCGCTGTTGGCATCGCAGGCCGCTCGACACGGCGGACCTTCCCCACTGATGAAGAGATAGGAGGCGAGGAAGAGTGGATCGGCGATGTCGTGGCTGCCGTCGCCGTTGCAATCGGCGCGGATGAACTCGCGTCTGCGGATTTCCACCGAACCATCGCTGAGCAAGGGCAGATGTGATTGGCTCGTCGGGCTGACGACGGTGACGGCGACCGGCGGGCTGCCAAGAGTGGCGCAGAAGTTCAACGGGCTCTCGATTGGGGCCGCCACCAAACCCTGATAGGTGGCGATATCGAGCTCGCGCTCGCTCATCGCCATCGCCGGGTGGTCGAAATCGACGATCACCCCGACGGCGAAACCACCAGGAAGGATCTGTACCGCGTAGAACGCCGGGCCCTGACCGCCCCAGCCGGAGATGGCGGTGCCACTGCCCATGTCGACCGAGAGGAGCTCGAGTTCGCCTCCGTCATGGCAGATGCCATAGCTCCAGCCCCAGGCAGGCTCGGTGTGAGTCATCGTCACGGAGACCTGCACCGACTCGCCCTCGGCGACGATCGCCTCGGGAATATTGAGGATGTAGTTGGGGTCGATCGCTTGACTGAAGACTAGCGCCGGAACCGCCGGGCTCTGGGCAACCTTGCCGATCACCCAGTAGACTCCGTTGGGGATGCTGGCATTAGGGTCGAAATACTCCGTCGAGGATCCTCCGATGGTAGCGATCAATCCCCCCTGGCGGAAGATATCGATGGCGTCGTAGAGGATGGGGTTCTGCCAGCTGAGGGTGACGCTGCGAATCCCCGGTAGAGCCTCGAGATCGCTGACCGGCGGCGTCGGAGCTTCGAGGTACTCGATGATGGGCCGATTCAACGATGAGAGGACCGAAACATCGTACCAACTTCGCCCCGACGAAATCCCCATCCGCGCCGCGTCCTCGGGAGCGGCTCCGTTGCCATTATCGGGCTCTCCTGCCTGCCAGTTCTGGTAGTCGAAGGGTTCGCCGCTGTCCCACAGGAACACCCCCTCCTCCAGTTCATCGGAGAGCCCGAGCCAGTAGGAATGCGACAGCCCGAGCAGGAGGTCGGCGATCCACTGCTGTTCGTCGGCGTCGTTGACGGCGACGAGGACCCCCCCCACGTGCGCGGCGAGAAGACGGCTCTCGTCGATTGGCTCCCGGACGTCGGAGACGAAGTAGAAGTGGCCGTTGGCCGGATTCTCGACCTGGGCGAAGATCGCTCCGGAGAAAATCGTGACGATGACCATCACCAACACAGGTCTCATCGCCACCACCGCGCCTCTCCGGTCGTCATCGGTCTCGTCATCATAATAATCGTCAAGGGCAAACGCCGAAACCGGGACAGTCGGCGGGCGTCGTCCCCGCCACGGTTCCGCAATCGGGGAAGGGCAATGCCGGCGGCGCCCCGCTGGAAAAGAGATAGGTGAGCAGGTAGACCGCATCGGCGATGTCGACCGCCCCTCCATCGCCGTTGACATCGCACGAGAGCGGGCAGGGCGGCGGCGCAGAAGCGAGGAAGAGCCAGGCGAGAATCGCCATCGAGTCAGCGATGTCGATGGCGCCATCGGCGTTGCAATCGCCGCGCCGAAACGGCTCCAGGTCGATCTGGGAAAAAGTGATGGTGCCGTCGACGAACGACGGGGAGATCACCACGCCTCCTGAGCCGAGTTGGTTGTCGATCCCGCAGCCGTTGGTCCAGGTCAACTGGGTGTCGACCGGTTGGGTCGTTCCGATGAGCGCGGTGGGGACTGCCTCGAATGTGACCGCAACCATCGGCGTCTGGTTCTCGAAGGTGATGAAGACATCGCAGAGGAAGCCGTAGACGACACCAATCGACACCCCCCCCGGGCACCCGGCAGGATCGGTGGTCACCAGAAAGGCATCCCAGGTCGGACCGCAAATCGTGACCCATGGCCCGGTCGGAGCAACCTCGACGACATCGAGGAGGGACGCATCGACGGTGAACGCCATCGCGAAACCGGTGTCGGTCTGCGTCGGAAAACCAGGGCTCTGGGGGTCCTCGACGATGGAGAGATCGACGGTGACCTCGGCGATGCCGTTGGTCGGATGGAACGGCACCGTCTGATCGTCCGCGACGAAAAGAAAGAGCGCCTGAGCCGACAGCGGCAGCGGCAGCAACGTGGCCAGCAGTAAGAGGAGAAACACCCTCGGCATCAGCACCTTCTTCCAGTGACCCCCATCGTAGCACGCCATCGGCCAGCCATGAGAACCTGCCAGCCTTAAATTGGAGGGGCTCCTGCTCCAACACTCACCGATGGAGTGTATGATAAGGTCTGTCCCGCCAATAGTTTGCAGGAAGGAGGGGAGATCCCGTTGCGCTGTTTCACCGCCCTTCTTCTATGCTCCCTGCTGCTGCCCGCAACCCTCTGCGCCCAGGATCCCGATCACGTCATGGAACTGGTCTCGACCGCCGCCGTGGCAGGGGGAACGGTAGAGGTGCCGATCCTCTTCGACAATGCTCTCGAACTCTCCGGCTATTACCTCGCTGTCGCTCACGAGCCGGCGGAACTCACTGCCATCGAGGTGCTATCGGGGCAGATCACCATCGAACTCGACCCCGGGTTCCTCGTGGTGATGCTCTACCCCGACGGGTTCACCCTCGGCGTCGTCTACATGACGCCATGGGTGTACCTGCCCACCGGTGAGGACTGGGAAGTCCACCGCATCGTCTACCAGGTCGATTCCGAGACGCCGCTCGGGCCCTCTCCCGTGAACTATTCCGACGACATCGGCAATCCCCCCCTTACGGTGTCGATGGCCATCTGGCTGACGGGCGCAAATCTCTTCCCGACCCTCGTCGACGGGACCGTCGAGGTTGTCGATGGCATGCTGCGTGGCGATACCAATCTCGATGGCGCCATCGACCTCGCCGACCCGATTTTCCTGGCCATGTGGTTGTTTGTGCAGGGCGACGCGGTCCCATGCCTCGATGCCGCCGATGGCAACGACGATGGCAGCGTCGATGTCGGCGACGTCGTGACCATCCTCGCCTACCTCTTCCAGTCCTCAGACGGCGTGATCTCCGGCAGCTGTGAGGTCGATCCCACCCTCGACACCCTCGACTGCACCGTGCCCAATTGCCCCTGAAACCACCGTCATCTTGAATACGGCAGGATGGCCGCCGCCGGTCACGATCCAACGACTGCAGGGGGCTAACGCCAGTTCCCACGACCTCGGTGTCGCAGTAAGATGGAACCCGCCCCGCCACTCGGTTGCAGGAAGGAGGGAGGCAACGATGCGCTGCTTCACCCCCCTTCTTCTTTGCTCGCTGCTGCTGCCGGCGACCCTCTGCGCCCAGGACCCCGACCACGTCATGGAACTGGTCTCGACCGCCGCCCTGGCGGGGGAAACGGCACACGTGCCGATCGTCTTCGACAACGCCCTCGACATCTCCGGCTACGTCCTTGGGGTCCGCAACGTCCCCTCCGATCTGCAGGTGCTCGAGGTCGAGCCCGGCGACATCACCGTCGAACTCGATCCCTGGTTCGTCAGCGTCGACATCTTTGCCGATGGTTTTCTCCTCGGCGTCGTCTATTTTCAGGCCGGTTACGGACACCTGCCCATCGGCGAGGACTGGGAGGTCCACCGCATCGTCTACCAGGTCGATTCCGAGACGCCGCTGGGGCCCTCCCCCATCATCATCACCGACGACATCGGTAATCCTCCAATGGCACCGAATATGGTCACCTGGCTGACCGGCATCGTCATCGAACCGACCCTCATCGACGGAACCGTCGAGATCGTCGACGGGATCCTGCGCGGCGACACCAATCTCGATGGCGCCATCGACCTCGCCGACCCGATTTTCCTCGCCATGTGGCTGTTTGTGCAGGGGGATGCGGTCCCATGCGTCGATGCCGCCGATGGCAACGACGATGGCAGCGTCGACGTCGGTGACGTCGTGACCGTCCTCCAATTCCTCTTCATGCCCTCAGGCGGCGTGATCTCAGGAAGTTGTGAAGTCGATCCCACCCCCGACCCCCTCGACTGCACCGTTCCCAACTGCCCCTGAGACCCATCTGTCGTGTTCCTTCCGACGGGGTGGCCGCTGCCCACCCCGTGAATCGGCCGTCGCCAGGAGCGGTGGAAGACGGGTGGGAATTTTCCCCCGCCGTGCCACAATCCCGGCGGCAAGGATGCTCATCTCTTCGAGTCGTCACAGCGGAAGGGGCAGGCGCCATCTCCTACAGCCTCGCCATCGACCAGGGCACCCACGCCAGCCGCGCCATCCTCTTCGATGAACGCGGCCAGATGGTCGCCGAGGCGACCGAGGAGATCGACCTCATCACCAGCGACGGGGGAATCGAGCAGAATCCCGAGCAGATCCTGGCGTCGGTGAAAAAGGTCGTCGGTGACGTCCTCGCCGGGCTCTCCGCCGAGGTGCGCGGGAAGGTCTCCTGCTGCGGGCTCGCCTGCCAGCGATCGACGGTGGTCCCGTGGCAGTCCGACGGCACCGCCCTAGCCAATGCCCTCAGCTGGCAGGACGTGCGCGCTGCCGATCAGGTGGCACTTCTGCGCTCGAAGGAGGTCGATGTCCGCAGGATCAGCGGCCTGCCTCTCTCTCCCCATTACGGCGCCAGCAAACTGCGCTGGCTCCTGCAGAACTCCGCCGCCGTCAGAGGATGCACTCGCGAGCGCCTCCGACTCTCGCCGCTGGTCAGCTATCTCCTCTTTCACCTTCTCGAGGAAAAACCGTACATCGTCGATGACGCCAACGCCCAGCGCTCCCAGCTCTTCGATGTTGCGACCCGCGACTGGTCGGAGGAATTGACCACAGCGTTCGAGGTTCCGCTCTCCTACCTGCCCCGCTGCGTTCCCGTCTCTGCCACTCATGGCGTCCTCGAAGGCAGTCACATCCCGATGACTGCCGTCTCCGGAGACCAGAACGCTGCATTCTTCGGCGCTGGCGACATGGCGCCCAACACCGCCCTCGTCAACATCGGCAGCGGCGCCTTCATCCTGCGCCCCCTCGAGGGCAGAAGCGCCAGCGACAAGCAATTGACGGGGATCGCCCACTCCGATGGCAACGCCACCAGTTACCTGCGCGAGGCGACCGTCAACGGCGCCGGCAACGCCCTCAACTGGGCGCAGGTGGAGTGGGACATTCCCGCCCTGTTCGTGCAGTTGCCCCACTGGCTCGATCAGATTGACGATCCGCCGGTCTTCATCAATTCCATCGGCGGCCTTGCCGCCCCATGGTGGCGCGAAGATGTCGTCTCCCACTTCCTCGATGGCGGGGAAAAGGCGAAGGACGCCGACAGGGTGGTCGCGGTCGTCGAGAGCATCGTCTTCTCCATCGGGGCCAATCTGGAGCTGATGCAGGCGGAATTACCCCTCCAGCAGCTGCGCGTCAGCGGCGGGCTGTCGCAACTCGACGGTCTCTGTCAGAAGATCGCCGATCTCGGCGGTCTGCCGGTGGCGAGAAGCGATGCCTCCGAAGCGACCGCTCGCGGCATCGCGTGGCTGGCGGCGGGCAGGCCCCGGCGATGGAATCAGGACACCAGCGCCGTTGATCCCTTCCTGCCACAACCCAATCCCGGCCTGGATAAACGATTCGAGAGATTCAAGATGGCACTCGAAGAGATCCCCGAGGAGAAACGATGATCCCGGGCCTCGTTGCTCACCGCGGCCAGATGAGCAGTTACCCGGAGAACAGTCTTCCCGCCCTCGAGGCGGCGCTGCGCGCCGGTGGGTGCTGGCTCGAGTTCGATGTCCAGATGACCTCCGACGGGGAACTGGTCCTCCTCCACGACGCCGATCTCAGGCGCACGGCAGGACAGGATGTGAGCATCTTCGATCTCGACGGCAAGGCCGCCACCGCCGTCAGCGTCCACGAATCGGCACGCTTCGGCGAGCGCTTCGCCCCGACCTTGCTCCCCACCCTGAAACAGGCTCTCGATCTGATCAGCGCCCATCCCCAGGCAACCGCATTCGTCGAGATCAAGCGACAATCGCTCCAGCGCTGGGGATGCGCCACCGTCATCGAAAGGCTGCTCGAGGTTCTCGAGGGGCACGGGAGCCAGTGCGTGGTGATCTCCTTCGAAGCCGAGGCCATCGAAGCCATCAGGTCGAAGTCAAAACTGAAAACCGGCTGGGTCCTGAGAAACTACGATGACCATCATCACCGCCAGGCCCAATCCATCGAACCGAACTGGCTGATCCTCAACCACAAAAAGATCCCCCGTGGTGTCGACCCCTGGAAGGGCGACTGGAAGTGGATGCTCTATGACATCACCGATCCCTCTCTCGCCCTGGAGTGGGGATCGCACGGCGTCGAGTTGATCGAAACCGCTGACATCGAGGCGATGCTGAAGGACCCGAAGCTGGCAACGCGAGGGTGTGAAGATGGACCATGACCTCGTCGTCATCGGTGCTGGTATCCACGGCGCCGGGGTCGCCCAGGCGGCCGCAGCAAGCGGTTACCGGGTTCTCGTCCTCGAGCAGTACGAGAAAGCGGCACAGGGAACCTCGAGCCGTTCGTCGAAGCTGATTCACGGCGGCCTGCGCTATCTCGAGACCGGGCAACTGGGCCTCGTCTACGAGTGCCTTCGGGAACGCGCCCAGTTGCTGCGCAACGCCCCTCACCTAGTCGAACTGGTCCCCTTCTACATCCCCGTCTACCGCACCACCCGCCGGCGGCCGTGGAAGATCGCCGTTGGACTCGCCCTTTACTCCCTTCTCAGCCTCAAGCCCTTTCACCGCATTCCCCGGGGACGCTGGCAGGAACTGGAGGGGCTGCGAACAGACGGTCTCGATGCCGTCTTCAGCTACTACGACGCACAGACCGACGACGCCCGTCTCACCCGCTCGGTTCTCCAATCGGCCAGGGACCTCGGCGCCGAGGTGGTGATGGGAGCCCACTTCGAGAGCGCAACAATCGAGCCCGATGGTTGCACTCTCACCTTCCGGAAGCGTCAGGTCGAACACCAGATTTCCACCCGGGTGCTCATCAACTGCGCTGGCCCCTGGGCCAGTCGCGTTCTGGAGAAGATCACCCCTCACCCCACCCCCCAGCCGGTCGACCTGGTCCAGGGCACGCACATCCTGGTGCCGGGAAAACTCCAGCAGATGTACTACCTTGAATCTCCCACCGATCAGCGCGCGGTCTTCGTCATGCCGTGGAAGGGTCAGCGCCTGATCGGAACCACCGAGACCCCTTACCGGGGTGATCCTGCCGATGTCCGACCGCTCGAATCGGAAATTAGCTACCTCCTCGAGGTTCACAACCATTACTTCACGCCCCACATCGAACCCGATGATGTCATCGATTCCTTCGCTGGACTGAGGGTTCTCCCCATCGATGACGAGAAGGCCTTCGCGCGCTCGCGAGAAATTCTGATGATCGAGGACGACCGCGAGAATCCACGGGTGGTCACCCTCTACGGCGGCAAGCTGACCGCTTTCCGGGCGAGTGCAGAAACCCTGATCGAACAGCTCGAAAAAACCCTGCCTCCAGCGTCACCGATCGCCAACACCCGGACCTTGAAGTTGCCCGAGGTCGACTGATCGGGAATACCTGGGGTTCACCACCCCCAACAGTGGGAAAATGGAAGTCCTCGTTTGCTCGTTCATCACCGGGATGCAGGGGATACAATAGCCATCTCTGAATTCGGTTCGCCCGCTGAAGGGATCCCGGTGGCTTTTCGCGTCTCTCCACTCTTCCTTCTGCTTTGCTTCACGATTCTCCCTGCATCGCCGGTCGCCGCCGAAGACCTGTGGATCTATGGCAGCGCTGCCCAGGGTGGGCAGCGATTTGCCGCCGGGGAACCGATCGAGCAGACGATCTGGATCCTGCAGGGCACCAACTCGATCCTCGGATTCAGTTTCGGGGTCTCCGTCGAAGAGACCATCGGCACCGTCACGAGTGTCGACGCCACCGCCGTACTTCTCACCGCAAACGGCGGAGGTGTACCCGAATTCATCGATGTCCAGATGACTGCTGGGGGCTTCACCGTCGAGACGGTGATCTGCTCCTCTCCCTGCTCCGGCTGGGAGTCGGGGACCTTCACCGCGCCGATCTTTGAATTCACCGTCGCCCCGCTCGTCGATAGCGGCAGTCACGTCATCTGCTTCACCGACACCCTCGGCTCTCCGCCGGTTCCCATCAGCGTTACCAACAGCCAGGAAACGGTCACTCCCAACGACCACTGTGCGACCATCTGCATCACCGAGCACCAGCGGTGGGAATTTGCCGCCCACGACGAGACGGTGCCCTACGACCGCCAGACCGGAATCGCCGAAGTGACAGGAACCCTCACCATCGGCCAGTACCCCTGTGTGTTCCCCCCGATAGGTTCCCCCGGCTTCGCCATGGGCCTCGGGCACGATATGGCCATCCTGCAGGCGATCTCGGTGAGCTTGGCGCCACCGTTGATGGAAATCAACGGCGGCAACGGCCCTGACTGGTGGAGCGCCGACATCTACCCCAACGGGATCACTCTGGGGGTCGTCGCCTCCTTAGTGGGGGCAGACGAGTTCTCCTTCGAGGGAGAAACAGAAGCTGCCCTTGTCCACTACCACGCCGTTCCCACCTCTCTCAGCGGGGCGGGAGCCCCGGTCATCACCATCCTCGAGTGGAATGATGGCATCGGGGCTCCTCCGGTGACCAACATCATCTTGCCGGGGGACGGAGCGGAAGTTCCCGGTGCCTTGATCGACGGAACCATCACCTTCGACCCGGTCGACGTCCCCTACTACATCCGCGGTGATATCAACGAGGATGAGAAGGTCGATCTCGCCGATGCGATCGGCCTGCTCTCCCATCTCTTCGGAGGGGCTCCGGGTCCCCCTTGCGCCGAAGAAGGAGACGTCAACGCCGACGAGGCCACCGATGTCGGAGACCCGATCTGGATCCTCAACTACCTCTTCTCGGGGGGGGCACCGCCCTCGGCACCTTTCCCCCTGTGCGGAAGCGTTGGGACCGACGACTGTCCCGCCGTCAGCGCCGGCTGTCTCTAGCAGGGGTGGGCTTCGAGCGAAGGGTGGGCGGAACTCGACGTCAACCGCACTCGTTTCACCTACAGTGACCATCTCCCGTGGCCGATGATGCCACGGCCTTGCAGCAGCCCGCGCCTGGGAGTTACCGATGTCGAGGATCTTGCTTTCCGTCACACTCCTCACCACGGCTATTCTCCTTGCCGATGAGGTGAGTTCGATGATCGTTCCGCTGGAGAACCCACCGGCAAGACCATTTCCCCTGTCGCTGGCAGACGAGGAGAAGTTGCGTTCGCTCCCCCCTCGACTCGCTGGAGACACCCTCTTCCTGGCGCTGATCGCCATCGATGAGGTCGGTGAGATGCCTTCCCCGCGGGCGATCGTCGCCCTGGCTGACGTGCTCGAGTCGAATCCCCATCGCTGGTTGCTGCTGGCAGCCCTCACCGGCCTCCACCCTCGGACCGACCAGGATCTGGTCCGGTACGGAGGCACACGGCTCCTGGGGCGCCTCGCCACCCTCGGCAGCCACCGGTGCCGGGCGATCTCCAGACGTGCTCATGCCATCCACTCACGCATCGCCAAGGCGATGCTGAACGTCGATTCCGGCGAACAAACGCCTCCGAATCCCCCCCCATCGGCGGAAAAAGGCTCCCTCTCCCCGCGCGGCGGCACCGCCGTCATCGGCGGTGGGAGGGGCCGCCATGGCGGGACCTCGGCGGCGAGAATCTCCCAGCAGCTCTCCGCCGGCATCGATCTGGTGTGGGCTTTCGATGTCACCGGCAGCATGGAGCCTCATCTTCCCGAAGCCATCGAGGCGATACGGGGTCTGGAGAAGGTCCTCACCCCGCTCCTGGGAAAAGTGCGCTGGGGATGCGTCGCCTACCGCGACCAGGTCGATGGCTTCCGTCCCCTCTCTTCTGACTGGCGCGGCTTCAATTCAATTCTCGAGATTCTGGTCGCCAGAAACGGTGGTGGCCCCAACGAACGTGTCGACCGCGCCCTGTCGAAGGCTCTCTCGTCCGAGATGCGATGGGACAGAAAAAGAAATGCCGCCATCATCTTCATCGCCGACGCCGCACCGAAACTGAACCACGGACGTAATCTACCGAAGCAACTGGCGAAACTGTGCAAGAAGAGAGAGAACCTGCGGGTTCACGCCGCCCGGTTCGGCCTGGCAACACGACCGGGGCTGACAGAGAAATTCTGGCACCAACTCGCTGCCGCCGGCGGTGGCCGCTGTATCGATTTCAACAGGATTTACCGCCCCGAGGTCAGGCTTCTCGAGGTGATCCTCACCAGTGTTTTCCCGCAA
>JYMV01027596.1_pt1 | contig 13032 bp, 10 predicted proteins | sample 338911 | NCBI WGS metagenome assembly JYMV01 (sample SAMN03354496, study PRJNA234377) | hydrothermal vent metagenome | biome: Deep sea; feature: Hydrothermal plumes at the Eastern Lau Spreading Center, Western Pacific Ocean; material: Seawater | place: Tonga | collected 2009 | depth 2000 m m | reverse complement strand
CTTATACCTTCACGGCTTCGACCGATCTGGAAGCAATGACGGCGATCCGGATCGAGGCACTCGCCGATCCACGGTTTACCGGTGGTGGGCCAGGCCGAGGAAATGGCAACTTCGTACTTTCGGAGATCCAGGTCGATTGGACGCCAGCGGCGGTAGGAGATGCTACTTCTGAACCCAAGCGGTTGGCCCTGCACAACCCCAGGGCAGACTTCAGCCAGGACAATTACGATGTCTCCCTCTCCATCGACGGCAAGATCGACAACACCGGGTGGGCCATCGCTCCAAAAATGGGCTCAGATCACCAGGCTGCCTACGAATTGAAGGAGTCGATCGGCGGTGCCGGTTCGACTCTTTCATTCACTTTTCATCATAATTACGATGCGAATCACACATTTGGCAGATTTCGCGTCTGGGCGACGACTTCTCAGGTTCCCGTGGACTTTGGTCTTCCCCAGAACATCGCGGAGACACTCGATGTGGAAGAGAATCAACGCAGTGAAGAGCAACTCGCGTTGCTGCTCACTTATTTCACCGATAGCGATCCTGGCTCGCAGGAGCACAAGAAAAAAGTGGCCGAGGCCAAAGTACCGCGTCCGGTAGATCCGGGATTGAAAACACTGCGCGAGAAACTCTCTCGGGTCGAGGTTCCAGTACCAGCGATTCCAAAACTGGTGCGTCTGGAACGTGCGATGCAACTGAGCGAGCAGCAACTGAAGAATCGGAGAGTGACAGTGGTACATGACATCGCCTGGGCGCTGATCAACAGCCCGGCGTTCCTGTTCAACCGCTGATCGACCCTCTCGATCTCTGTGATTCGGGGATGATGACCCGACGCGATCTGATGCGCATCGGTGGTGCGGGATTCCTTGGCTTGACGCTGGGATCCGTGTTCGAGATGCAGGCCATCGCCAGAGAAGTGGTCAAGGGCGCTCCCGGTTGGGCCAAGGCCAAGAGCATCATCATGCTCTACTTGCAGGGTGGGCCGAGTCATATCGATCTGTGGGATCCGAAGGAAAATGTTCCCGATAACGTCAAGAGCGTCTTCGATAGCATTCCGACCAAGATTCCTGGAGTTCATTTCACCGAGTTGCTGCCGAGACTCGCCCAGGTCAACGACAAGATGACGATGATTCGCTCGATGAGTTACACACCCCATGGGTTGTTCAACCATACCGCAGCGATCTATCAGATGATGACGGGTTACACGACCGACAAGGTCAGTCCTTCAGGCCAACTGGAGCCGCCCAGTCCCAAGGATTTCCCGAACTTCGGGTCGCAACTGGTGAGGATGCGTCCACCAGAAGTTCCGATGTTGCCATTCGTGATGTTGCCGAGGCCGCTGCAAGAGAGCAATGTGATTGGCAAGGGGGGGACCGCTGGATTTCTGGGCAAGTCCTATGATCCTTACTACCTTTTTCCACCCGGGGATGACCTGGACATGACCAAGATGGACAAGATCAAGGTCGATGACCTGTCGATGGCACCCGGGGTCTTCGCGCATCGCTTGCAGCGCAGAGATCGACAAGGCAGTGGCGGACTATGAACTCAACGACTACTACAAGAAAGCGATCAACCTGATCGTCTCGGGCAAGGCTCGCGAAGCTTTCAATCTTGAGCAGGAGCCGTTCAAACTTCGCGAGCGCTATGGTCGCAACACCTTCGGGCAGAGTTGCTTGCTAGCTCGCCGATTGATCGAAGCGGGGACCCGCGTTGTCGAGGTGATCTGGCCGAAGGTCGCCAACTCCGACAATCACTCCTGGGATGTTCATGTCGATCTGTCGAAAAGGATGAAGACACAATCGGCTCCGATGCTCGACTCGGGTCTGGCAACACTGATCGAGGACCTCGATGAAAGGGGGATGCTCGATGATACGCTGGTGGTTGCGGTGGGTGAGTTTGGTCGCAGCCCTCAGCGAGGAGTCAGCACCTCCGGCAATGCCAATACCGACGATGGGCGAGATCACTGGCCATACTGCTACACGGCAATCCTGGCTGGAGCAGGCATCAAGAGAGGGTATGTGCACGGAGAATCGGATGAGACCGGCTCTGCACCGCTTCGCGATCCGGTGCATCCGAAGCAACTGCTCGCCTCGATTTACCATTCCTTCGGCATCGAACCGGAAACGATGGTTCTCAATCACCTGAAGCAGCCGCGTGAACTGGTCAAGGCAGAGGCGGTTCACGAGTTCTTCGGATCGTGAGCTGACTGCTAGTCGATCCTGGTCATGTTGAAGGTGAGAGGTTCGCCCATCTCGCCATTCTGGAAGCTCCACCATCTTGTCTTCAGGTGGTTTTCATCGGAAAACAGCCACTGTGCTTCACCCATGTACAAAGCATCTGGATCTGCGTGATTGGTCACGTGATCCGTAATAAAACGGACACTGCCATCCGTGATCTCCCGGGCGATCAGGTGAGGTTGGTTTTGAGCGGCACAGTAATGCGTCATCAGTAGCCGATCACTATCCATGAAGATGACCGTGATCATCTCGTAGGGAGTGCCCGCAAAGGCCGTTTCCACAACTGCGCTTCCATTTGCGATGGTGTGATAGGTTACGGTCGAAGGTGACATTTCCGGTGAATCCGGGGTCGAGGTCCACGAGCCTTCCAGGCTGCGGAACCTGGAAAATACATCCTCAGCCGTTTGCCCGGCTGAAGAGACAGCTTGTGTGGAAGCACAACCCGAGAGTAACACGACGGCGACCATCATCAGCATTGGCATGTAGTTACTGTTCATATCGACAACACTCCCATTTCATCTGTGTTCATATTGCAAGGATTGATTTGAGGACAGTGAGGATCCAGGCCTGAGAATCCGCAAATCAATCGGTACCTTTTCGCTCCTTGTTATTGCCAAATCGGTGGAGGATCCACTTCGTCATCTTCTCCAGCACTTCGATGGAAAAGGTTTCCTCGATCTCTCCATACTCAGATGGCGAACCGGTGTCGCAATGCTGGAAGAGGTGGTTCAGGCCAGCAAACTCGACCAGCTCGAAGTCGGGATTCTTGCCTCGTTCGAGTGCTGCACCGATCGCCTCGAGATTATCCTTGCAGGGGACCTGAAGGTCGAGGGTACCGTTGACTGCCAGCACTGGACAAGTGACCTGTTCGATGGTGGGCGCTGGATCGTAACGGACAAACCAGTGGATCCAGGGCAATTCCAGCTCACCGATGACCCTGGCAACCTCTGCATCGCCATCTTCACCATCTGACAGATCGGGAGAAGCACGTACGATGGCCTCCATCCTGGAACGAGTTGTTTCTGCATCCAGGTCGTCTTCCAGCAGCAATGCGAACAGTTGTCTGGAGAGGTCCAATCCACGGGCGATTTCCTCCTTGTCGATACCGCTCGCCAGTGAGATCAGTTCATTTTGTTTGAGCAGTAGTTGGTCTCCGCGAATGCCGGTCCCTGCCATCATGATGATGAAGGCCACATCATCACTCGCCACCGCAGCCAGAGGTGCGATCACGCCACCTTCACTGTGTCCGATCAAACCGATGCGCTTGCTCTCGACCTCGGTTCGACCCTTGAGATACTCGACCCCGCACAGTGCATCGCCGACAAAATCTACCGTCGTTTCCTTCTCGGGATCGGTTCCTCTTGTGGTCTCTCCGACTCCCCTGTCATCCACTCTCAGAACGGCGATTCCTCGTCGAGACAGATGATCGGCGATGACGAAAAATGGACGGTGCTGAAAGATGGATTCATCGCGGTCCTGGCCACCAGATCCGGTGATCAACAGCACCGACGGAAAGGGGCCATCGCCCTCTGGAATCGTCAAGGTCCCGGCGAATTTTATGCCCGCAGCCTCGTTCGGGTACGAGACCTCTTCAGACCGGTAGGGGAAGGGCGGTTTTGGCTCCTGGGGGCGGAGGACCTCGCTGACCTGTTCCTGCTTTGAAAGTGAGAGGTCGAATTTGCTGCGCCCCTGGTGAAATGTGCCGTCGAGTTGATCTTCGGCTCCCGAGAGAGCCAGTTCCATCCTGACGAAGACCTCACCGAGACAGACTCGAACCTTGCGATCATCGAGGCGGTCGATGCGGGTGATGGTAATCTCTGCTGGAGATTGGTCGGGGCTGACCATGAATCCTGAGAGTGTGTTGCCATCCGTGGCTTCGAATTTCAGGATAATCCTGAGCTTGATGGAACCTACAGGCAGCACACCTTCCCAGATTCCTGGCAGTGCAGTGACCACATCTGCTGGCACAGGAGGGGGCAGTGGCTCCCTCTTGCAGTCGAGGGTCAATTCAGCACCGCGTTGTTTCCAGCTGCCACGCAACCCATTTTGATCCGGTTCCAGTTTCGCTTGATAGATTCCACCGGTCGCGGCTACCTCGAAGGTCACTGAGCCATCGGCAGCCGCGGTGACCCCACTCAGAGGAAGTCCAAATGAGTTCTGTGCCGGTGTGTCGACGGTCCCGCGCCAGCCAGTCTCGCCACTCGACTCGATATGAAACACCAGCTCGATACCGCTCCCGTCGGGATCGATGACTCCCCGCCAGATGCCGGTGAGATCAACCTCAGGAGAAGATGCGATGGATGATGCAAGAAGCGGCGATAGAACTGCGAGAGACACGATCAGGATGAGATTCTGGAAGTTGGAATTCTTCATGGCGGCATGATAAAAGTCGATCTTGCGTGCTGTCAATCGGGATCATCGGTTCGCAAAGTTGGTCCACTCCTGATCGATCCGATCTGCAGAGACCTCCCCATCGAAGACCAGTAACTGGTGGCGGAAAAAGAGGTCTTCACCTGGACCAATCACCAGATCGCCGGAGCCCGCCGGGCCCCGTTCGAAATCGTGCTGGCCGAATGGATTGGCGGCGAAAAGGCCATAGGTGCGAGCGTGCCACCATGTCGGGTGCCTGGGATTATCAGGATGATCCAGCATGACGACGGTCACCGATTGGCCATCGACCGGGCCGCTGTATGCGACCCATCGAGAGCGCTTCCCCCAGATCTTGCCACCGCTTTGCGCATCCGCATTGAAGCTGCTGCCGGCTGCGACGGGTCCATCGATCCGCAAGGTCGAAGCGAGTCGCAGGGCGAAGGTCCCTTCCTTGGTGTCCCCTATTCTGACACTCTCATCTCCTGGGGCCTTCCACAGGCTCCAGATCTCTGTGCGATGGAGACCCGGTTCGATGCGAAAGTCATAGGTGCGAGTTTCCTCGATGATTTTCTTGTCTCCTGCGATCCAGTCCAGCTTCCCCGAGACGATCAGGATCTCGCCCTCGTCGAGAAGAAAAGCACCCCACTCCCTGGGGGACTGCCGTGTCTCGTCGCCGTGCCAGAAGTCATGCCCCCCGACGGAGCCGTGCGCGATCCAGCATCCGGCGTGGTGTGGATGGTCAGGTTGTTCTCCCTCCACGGCGTCCTCGATGGGATGCCTTCTGAGCACCATCTGGCCGCCAGGTGAATAGAGCGGAAAGAGACAGGGTCGAGAACGATCCAGACGCAGCGTCGTGATGGAGTGGCAACCAGCTCGAATGTCGAGCTGGTTTCTCTGCTCATTCCACTGCATCTCGAGCAGGAGACGAGATCCATCTGCGGATTCCTGTCCGGGGATTGCCGGGGGTCTCGAAGATGTCAGGGGGTCACTGGCACAGGCCGCCAGAAGTAGTAATGGCATCATGAGAGCCAGTGACTGTCTGTAGGCGTGGTGGGGCATCACTCTGTGCTTTTCTTTTTCGTGCTCTTTTTCTTTGTAGTCTTCTTTTTTGCAGCCTTCTTCTTGGCTTTCTTTTTGGTGGTCCTCTTCTTGGTTTTCTTCTTGCCCTTCTTGGCATCTCTCTCGCGCTTATCGAGGATGCGCTGGGCGGCCTCGGAGGAGGAGATCTTTTCCGGGTCCATGTCCCTGGCCAGCGTTGCATTGGTCTCGCCATCCGTGGCGTAAGGCCCGAATCGACCGTCCTTGATCTGAATCGTCGCCCCTTCCAGTTCGATGACATTCTCGAAGACCTGGATGGGTGGCCTGGCGGCTGCCCTGCCACGCTGCTTCGGTTGTGCAAGCAGGGCGCGGCATCTCTCCTCGTCGACGGTGAACGGGTCGTCTCCAGCCTCCAGACTACGAGTCTCGGTACCCGCCTTGATGTAAAGGCCGTAGCGACCGTTGAAGACACGGATCTCCTCGTCATCGACGGTGGTGCCGCAGGGCCGCCCCTCCTTCAACGTGAGCAACCCGATGGCGACCTCGGCCGTGACCGTCTCCGGCTCCATATCCTTGAGAAGGGAAGCGAATTCCGGTTTCTCTTCGGAGTCGGAGTCTCCACGCTGGACGTAGGGACCAAAGCGGCCGCTCTTGATGAAGATAGGTTTCCCTGTGGCGCTGCAGTGACCGATCGGTTCGTCTTTTCGGGCTCCAGCTTCGAGGATCTGCTTCATCTTCACTTCATCGAGTTCGTCCGGGCAAAGTTCCTCAGGGATGTTGCCGCGGATTTCGCCTGCCTCCAGATAGGGGCCATAGCGGCCCACGCGCAAGATGACTTCCTGGTCGCGAAATTCCCATCGGTCACCACTTGCAAAGGGCAGCGGAAAGCGACAGATCTGTGCCGGATCGATCTGCTCCAGACCCTTCTCGATGAGTCCTTCCAGTCCTTCTTCGCCGTTACCTGACCAGAAGTTCTTGAGGTACTGCTTGCCGTTCTTCTTGCCCTTTGCGATCTGATCGAGGTCGTCCTCCATCTGCTTGGTGAAACTGTACTCAACGATATGGGGGAAGTGCTCTTCCATCAGTCGAACCACTGCAAAGGCGGTCCAGGTCGGGACCAACGCCTTGTTCTTGCGGAACGAATATGCGGCCGAGTGGATCCTCTCGATGATGTTCGCGTAGGTGCTGGGTCGGCCAATACCCAGTTTTTCCATCTCCTTGATCAGCCCAGCTTCCGTGTAGCGTCCGATCGGTTGTGTGCGGTGTTCTTCTGGATTCAGGCTATCCACCTCGACCCGATCACCCACCGTGACCGGGGGAAGGATGGTTTCCTTGGTCCCTGCAGGGTCCACCCGCAAGAACCCCGGGTTATCGATCACGGTACCCCGAGCCTGATAGCGAGCCGCGTCGGCATGATCTTCCAGCACCTCGACGATGACCGTTCGTCCTGTCGCCGGTTTCATCTGGGTTGCAACGGTGCGTTTCCAGATCAACTCGTACAGTCGGCTCTCATCCTCGCCCACCTTCTTTGCGACCTCTTCAGGGGCGACAAAGTCTGCCGGGCGGATCGGCTCATGTTCTCCACCGGCCTTTTCTGAGAGCGAGCCGAAGTTGCGAGGAGCATGTTCATCTGCGCCGAATTTTCTTTTGATCAGATCTTCGATCGCCTTCATCGCCTCGGGTGCGAGCAAGTAATTATCTGTTCGCACATAGGTAACGAAACCCTTCTGGAACAGGGCATTGGCAGCACGCATCGTTCGAGAAGGCGCGAATCCGAGCCGATTACTCGCTTCCTGCTGGAGGCCACTGGTGATGAAGGGGACGGGAGGTTTTCGCGAGTACGGTTTTTCCTCGAGGGATGAGACGGAAAATGAGGATGTGGAGAAGCGGTCGCGTAATGCATGGGCTTCGTCTGTATCGAGCACCCTGCAGTCCGTGGACTCCTTCTTCAACTGCCCGTCATCTCCGAAGTCCTTGCTCTGAGCCACGGACTTTCCGCCAAGATCGAGCAATTTGGATTCGAAGGTGTCCCCTGCGTCGGTGCGGAAGACGGCATCCAGATCCCAGAACACAGCCGGGATGAATACGAGTCGTATTTTTTCTCTCTCGACCAGCAGACGGATCGCTACCGTCTGCACCCGCCCAGCAGAGAGTCCCTGAGCCACCTTTCGCCACAGCAGACTGGAGACGGGGAATCCGTACAGGCGATCTACAAGCCGCCTCGCCTCCTGCGCCTCGACCAGCAGAGTGTCCAGTTCTTCGGGATCTGCGATCGCTTTTTCGAGGGCGCTCTTGGTGATCTGACCGAGACGCAGGCGCTTGACCGGCATCGATTTCTTTGGCTTCAGGACCTGGAGAAGGTGCCAGGAGATCGCTTCTCCCTCGCGGTCGGCGTCAGTGGCCAGGTACAGTTCATCTGCATCCTTCAACTGTCTTCGGATCGCGCTGATCGTCGACCGTTTGTCTTCGTCGAGGACATAGATCGCCTCGAACTCTTTGGTGATTCCGGTGACGACCTGGTTCTCCTTGAATTCCTCGGGAACCTGGCTGGCCTTGCGCGGGAGATCGCGGATGTGTCCGACACTGGCCTCCACGACATAGTCATCACCGCTCGCACCGAGGTATTTCTCGATGGTCTTGGCCTTGGTCGGTGATTCGACGATGACGAGCCGTTTCGGCATGATGTTTTCGGCCCTTCTCCCCGCTGCTGGCGCCGAAGCGGGGTGTGCTGCATCTACGGGTACCCGGCATGGGGTGCCTCTTTCAAGCCATCTTTTTGCCATTCGGAACAAATCTGGACCCTGGAAACGGCAGCAATCGGGGTCATGCTGGCAAATGGGCCCGCTCGGCGAGGAAAGTGGATTTTTTCCATCCAGCCCGGTCTCGGGGGGCAGAAAGGGGCGAATCCGGTGCCAGAACTGCCAGAGGTAGAGACCACTCGCCGCGGAATCTCGGACCGGATCCGAGGCTGCTGCATCGAGGAAGTCGTGGTCCGAAACTCCAGGTTGAGGCTGCCTGTTCCCGGCGATCTCGACGAGAAATTACGCGGTGCCAGATTCGCTGAGACTCACAGGCGAGCCAAGTATCTGCTGCTGGAAACAACGGCGGGAGTGTTGCTCATTCACCTAGGAATGTCGGGGAGCCTGAGGATTGTCGAGAACAGGGAAGAACTGAGGACTCATGATCATGTCATCTGGTACCTGGACGATGGCAGGCAACTGCGATACCACGATCCTCGACGATTTGGCATCGTGACCTGGGCTGGAGATCAGCCGGCAGAGCATGTGCTCCTTCGAGACCTTGGTCCGGAGCCACTGGAGCAAGAACACCTGGGCGAACTTCTCTACGACAGTTCGCGTGGGCGACGAGTCCGATTGAGAGATTTCCTGCTCGATACTCGGGTGATTGCGGGTGTAGGAAATATCTATGCCAATGAAGCTGCCTGGCTTGCGGGTATCCGTCCCGATCGATCCTGTGGCCGCATCGCCAGGAAGCGATACCTGCGACTCGCATCGGCGATCCAGGATGTGCTGACCCGAGCCCTCGTTCAGGGGGGAACCACCTTGAGGGATTTTGTCAATCCAGACGGGGAGCCGGGCTACTTCCAGCACACATTCGAGGTCTATGGACGCGATGGTGAGCCCTGTAGCCGTTGTGAAGGGCAGATCCGCAGGGCGGTGAAAGGAAATCGATCGCTCTACTTCTGCTCTGGATGCCAGAAATAGCTTCCCTATCGGGTCCGCTTCCCACCGCCGAGGTCAGATCCTAGAATCTCAGGGTCAGGACTGTGCAGTCAGTACTCTAGGGAGCATCCCGGACGTCAGGAGTGAATTGTGGACAAGATCAAGGTGGAGAATCCAGTCGTCGAACTCGATGGCGATGAGATGACCCGCATCATCTGGCAGTTCATCAAGGACCGCCTGATCCTTCCCTACGTGGATGTGGATCTGAAATACTTCGATCTCGGTGTCGAAAGCCGTGATGCCACCGAGGATCAGATCACCATCGACGCGGCAAATGCAATCCTCGAGCATGGCGTTGGAGTCAAGTGCGCCACCATCACACCCGATGAGCAGAGAGTGGAAGAGTTTGGCCTCAAGAAGATGTGGCGTTCTCCAAACGGAACCATTCGCAACATCATCGGCGGGACCGTCTTCCGTGAACCCATCATCTGCAAGAATGTTCCTCGCCTCGTGCCCGGCTGGACCGACTCGATCGTGATCGGTCGCCATGCTCACGGCGATCAGTACAGAGCTACCGACTTTCTGATTCCTGGTCCTGGAAAATTGACGATGACATTCACTCCCACTGAGGGTGGAGATGTTCAGACCTTTGATGTGATGCAGTTCGAAGAACCCGGCATCGCCATGGGTATGTACAACCTGGATGAATCGATCCGTGGATTTGCTCGAGCCTGCTTGAACTATGGGTTGCAGCGAAAGTGGCCAGTTTACCTGTCGACCAAGAACACCATCCTCAAGGCCTATGACGGTCGCTTCAAGGATCTGTTCCAGGAAGTGTTCGATGGTGAGTTCGGGCCTGCGTTCGAAGATGCAGGAATCACCTACGAGCATCGGCTGATCGACGACATGGTAGCCTGTGCCATGAAATGGAGTGGTGGATTCGTGTGGGCGTGCAAGAACTACGACGGGGACGTGCAATCGGATACGGTCGCACAGGGCTTCGGCTCACTGGGGCTGATGACGAGTGTTCTGATGACACCTGACGGAAAGACGGTCGAGGCGGAAGCCGCTCACGGCACCGTCACACGCCACTACCGCGAGCATCAGAAGGGGAATCCCACCTCGACCAACCCCATCGCCAGTATCTTCGCCTGGACCCGCGGATTTGCCCATCGAGCATCACTCGATGGCAACGAGGCACTGGGTCAGTTTGCAGCCGACCTGGAAGCGGTTTGCATCGAGACGGTGGAAGCGGGCGACATGACCAAGGATCTGGCGATCCTCGTCGGTGCGGATACCCCCTTCCTCACTACAGAGCAGTTTCTGGAGAAACTTGACGAAAATCTGCAAGCGAAGCGGGGCATCTGACACCGAGAGGGGAAGAGATGGCGGACTCGATCGATGGAGGGATGTCCCAGCAGCGCTGGGAAAGAACTCACACCTACATCGACCATCTCTTCAGTGATGATGCCGACCGTTGGAGCCGCGAACATGAAGCGTCTCTCGATGCTGGGCTTCCCGCCATCTCAGTCGGCGCAACCGTCGGTCGCTGGCTCACCCTGCTCACTGCTGTCTGCCGCGAAGGCGGATCGAAACTGGTGGTGGAAGTGGGAACCCTCGGGGGCGCGAGTGCCCTCGCTCTCGCCGGGGGGCTCGCCGCCAAGGGGAAGCTGATCACAATCGAGGCGAATCCAGACCATGTGGAGTTTGCGCGCGCCGCCATCCAGAGATCGGGTGAGACGCGCATCGACGTTCGACAGGGAGAGGGGCTGACACTGCTTCCCGAACTGGTCGAGGAGTTGGGCCAGGGTAGTTGCGATCTGCTCTTTCTCGATGCCATCAAGACGGAGTATTCCGGGTATCTGGATGCGGGTCTGCCACTGATGCGAAGCGGTGGATTGATCTTGGCAGACAATGTTCTGGGAGCAGGAGATGGTTGGATCCCCGATTCCATCGATGATGAGCCGAGTCGAGTTGCCATCGATCAGTTCAACCGAAGGGTCTCTGATCATCCACGCTTGCAGGGGACCATCCTTCCGATGCGCCAGGGCCTTCTGGTGGCGCGGGTTCTCTGAGGATGTCGCTTTCACCGATTCACTACATCGATACCCATACCGCAGGAGAGCCGACGCGAGTCATCACTGGCGGCTTCCCGGACCTCGGAAGTGGTTCAGCATCCCAGCGATGCGCTGTGATGCTGAGTGGCCATGACTCGCTGAGAGCGGGGATCGTTCGCGAGCCTCGTGGTCACGAAGCGATGGTGGGAGCGCTACTGCTCGAGAGTTCTCTGGCCGATTGCGAAGCCGCAGTGATCTTCTTCAATAATGTAGGAGTACTCGGAATGTGTGGCCATGGGGCGATGGGGGTGATCGAAGCGCTCAGGCACGCCGGCCGTGTCGATGTCGGAAAGTGCAAACTGGAGACGAATGCTGGCGTTGTCGAGATGCAACTGCATGACGATGGAGAGATCTCTGTCGAAAATGTCCGTAGTTATCGTAGTGCGTCCGATTGCTCCGTCACGCTGGAAGGTGGTGACGAGGTGATCGGCGATATTGCATGGGGAGGAAACTGGTTCTACATCACGGAGTCTCCAGGGATGACCGTCGAGTTTGCAAATGTGGATGCGCTGACTGATCATGCCTGTCGGATTCGTGATGCGCTGCGTGAGCAGGGAGTGACAGGGCCTGGTGGCGAGGAGATCGATCACATCGACCTGCACCAGCCGTTGTCGGCTACAGAAGCCGCTGGAACCCGTTCCTTTGTCCTGTGTCCGGGAAAGCAGTGGGATCGCTCCCCCTGTGGCACTGGCACCAGTGCCACGATGGCGTGTCAGCATCAGCGGGGTCAACTGGCTGAGGGCGATCGTTGGACCCAGGTCGGGGTACTCGGAACGAGGTTCGTCGGTTCCTTCAGAGTGGTGGAAGGAGGCATCATTCCGACGATTCGAGGCCGATCATCGATGTGTGGAGAGGGTACATTGTACTTTCCGCCGGATGATCCATTCCGGCATGGCATCGACTGAGCGTTGCGACTGACCTAGTCTACTCGGGGAGGTAATGTGCGGATCGCCATCGATGCCACTGCTGCTTGTACTCCCCGACCCACAGGGATCGGCAGATACACCGCCCAGTTGGCGCGGGCGCTCGACGACATCGGGTCTAAGATCTCGCTCGGTACAAGGTGCTCTCACCTCCACCGCCATCGACATCGATTGTCGATTCCGACCGTGAATCGCTTCTGGATCCAGGAACCGTGGTGGCCACCACTTCATCGGCCCGATGTGGTTCATGTCACCGATTCTAGAGTTCCGCGGTGGAACTCACCAAGGGTTGCCACGATTCATGATGTGGTTCATCTGTTGCCAGAAGATCGGATGAGCCGACAAATCTCTACCAGAGAATTCCGCGATAAGAAGATCGCTTCCTACCGGGCCATCGCCGCTGACTGTCAGAGGATCATCGCAGTCAGTGAGACGACACGCCGCGATTTTCTGGGCGGAGTCGAGTGTGATCCGGAAAAAGTGGTGGTGGTTCACCACGGTGTCGATCCGGTGTTTCAACCGATAGAGCAGTCAAAGGCCGCTGAAGTTCTCGCTGTCCGTGGCATCCCGACTGAAGCGATCATCTATGTTGGAGATCTTTCACATCGAAAGAACATTCCGGGAATCGTCAGGGGTTTCCTCGCCGCAGAACTCGGAGATGTTC
>JYMV01012727.1_pt1 | contig 13032 bp, 13 predicted proteins | sample 338911 | NCBI WGS metagenome assembly JYMV01 (sample SAMN03354496, study PRJNA234377) | hydrothermal vent metagenome | biome: Deep sea; feature: Hydrothermal plumes at the Eastern Lau Spreading Center, Western Pacific Ocean; material: Seawater | place: Tonga | collected 2009 | depth 2000 m m | reverse complement strand
GGTCCAAGTGTTGAAGGTTTTAATAATCTTATTAAATTAGGTACAAAAATTATTTTTACTGTAGATTGTGGAACTTTATCTTTTGAACCTGTCAAAATTGCACAAAGTCAAAATATTGATGTAATTGTACTTGACCATCATCAATCCGATCTTAAACTTCCCAACGCTTGCGCTATTGTTAATCCAAATAGATACGATGACACTTCTAAACTCAATTATCTTTGTGCTGCAGGCGTATGTTTTATTTTTTTGGCAGCCTTAAACAAGAAATTAAGAGATAGAAATTGGTTTGAGGAGGAAAAAATTAACGAACCTAATATTTTGAATTTTTTAGATTTAGTTTCTCTGGGAACTGTATGTGATGTTGTGCCTCTAGTTGATTTAAATAGGGCGATTGTCACACAAGGACTTAAAGTATTAAAAAAAAGATCAAATTTAGGTTTAAAAACTTTGTACGACTTGTGTAAAATTGAATCTCAACCTACTACATATCATTTAGGATATATTTTGGGACCGAGAATAAACGCAGGAGGTAGAGTTGGTAAATCTTCTCACGGAGCTGAACTTCTGGCCTCTGATGATCCTCAGAGAACATATCAAATAGCAAACGACTTAAATAAATCTAATAAAGAAAGACAAAGCATTGAACTGATGTTATCTGAAAAAGTAAATTCTGAAGTTAAAAATTTTCAAGATGATCCTGTTTTAATTTTAACAGGAAACAGCTGGCACGAAGGAATAATTGGTATTGTTGCTTCAAGAATTAAAGAAAAATATAATAAACCAACCATACTAATTTCTATAAATGAGAGTTTAGGAAAAGGATCAGCTAGATCGATATTTGGTTTTGATATTGGAACCCAAATTATTAAAGCAACTCAGTCAGGTATTGTTGAAAAGGGTGGGGGTCATAAAATGGCTGGTGGTTTTACTATTAAGAAAGAAAATATTCCTTTATTTAGAGACTTCTTAATAAAGAATTTTAAAAAATCTAAATTAAGTTCATCAAAAATTGTCAATTTATACTTGGATTCAATAATAGCTCCCAGCGCTTTAAACGAAGAATTTTATTCTGAGATAGAAAGATTGGCTCCTTTTGGCTCAGGTAATAGTGAACCTAAATTCGTTATAGAAAATTTACAAGTAATAACTTCAGATCTGGTAGCAGATAAGCATATAAAAACTGTTTTACATGCTAAAGATGGTTCAGTTATTAAGAGCATTGCTTTTAATGCTAAAGACAGTCCGTTAGAGTTATATCTTAATAAAAAAAATAAAAAAAAATTTAATATAGCTGGAATAATGAATTTAAATGAATGGCGAGGAAAAAAAAGTGTAGAATTCATAATAGAGGATATATCCTTACACTAAATTAATTTGGCAATCTTTTAAAAACTTCTCCTAAATTTTTTTCATAATTTTTCCATGAATCAACTGAACTTTTATAAATTTTTCTTCTAGCTTGTGTATCGCTAGCTGTTTTAATGGCTCTTTTATTATTATAAAATTTTAAACAATTATCATTCCAACTTAAATTGCATAATTTTAATAAGTTTCGAATTTGTTGTTCTGGATTTTGAATTATTTTTTCATATTTTATATCAATAACGAATTTTGGTAATGTATTTTTCCAATGTTTCATTAAATCATTATAAAGATTATAAAACTCAGATATTTCCTCTAAATTATAAGCAAAATTTAAGCTAGGGTTGACAAAATAATTTTTAAAAATTGATATACAGTTATCTCTTGGATTTCTAACGCAATGAACTATTTTAGAATTTGGTAATATCAATTTTATTAAGCCAATCCATTTAAAATTAATTGGCAGTTTATCACTTACTCTTTCTGAATCATTGGATATATTTTTTAAATTGCTAATATATTCTTGGCCAATGCTTTTTAAATTATCTCTATCAATGTTCATTATATTTTCAAAAAAAAGTTTTTCAGCTTTATTGTCAAAATGTTTTTTTATTAGATCTGGTAAGAAATTTAACTCATCTCCTCCAAAGACCTTTGGATGACTTGATAGTATTTGTTCTACTAGAGTGGTACCAGATCTAGGCATTCCAAGAATGAATATTGGTGTAGAATCTATATTTCCAGATTGTTCAAATTTATTAAAAAGATTTTTGTTAAATATTTTTTTAATATTAGTAAATTCTTCTTTTTCGCTTTCAATTGAAAAATCTATAATTGTTCTACGAAAATCATTACCATCTTTATAATATTGAAATGCTTTACTGAAATCCTTGATATCATCTGAAGCCTTACCTAAAGCAAATGCAATTTCTGTTTTTTGACTTTTATCAATTTGGGGATCTTCATAACTTTTTTTAAGAAAAATAAAATGTTCATCATTTATTGTATACTTAGTTATTTGACTTAAAATTCTATGAGCAGTATAAAAATGGGCATTTAATTTAAGAGTCTTTTTTAAATGTTTTTCCGCTTCTTCAATCTTTCCAATATTTTTATAAGCAATTCCTAAATTGTAATGAGATATAAAAAAATTGTGATCTATAGTTACCGCATTTTTAAAACAAACGATAGCTTCTTGATACTTGTTCAATGTAAGATACAAATTACCTAAATTATTTTGCGGCTCGGGCATTTTACTATCTAAATCAATTGACTTTTTGAAATAATTTTCTGCCTTTTTATAATTTTCCTTTGATTGATAGATGGATCCCAAATTATTATATATAACAGCGTAATTTGGATCGATTTTAATTCCTTTTTCATAGTACTCGATAGCTTCATCTATTTTTTTTTGTTCGGTTAAAATAAGTCCTAAAACATTGTATAAATTCACAATTTTAGGATGAGCACTAATAAGCTCTTTGTTAAATAATTCTGCTTTAGATAAATTTTTTGACTTATATAAATTTAAAAGTAATTGAATTTTTTTTTTAAGATTTTCCATTAGCTATGCTGTTATCAGCTGATATTATGTTATGAAGATTTTTAATCACAAGACTAGAATTATTGATCATTGAAACAATATTAAATATATAATAAATACAAGGATAATTTAATAGGTCCCATCGTCTATCGGTTAGGACACATGGTTTTCATCCATGAAAGAGGGGTTCGATTCCCCTTGGGACCGCCAAATTCTATTATGAAATTTTTAAGAGTCGGAAGTTTAAATCGCGAAAAGCCAGCAATAATTGAAGAAGATGGAATTATAAGAGATTTGTCATCTGTTATTTCAGACTTAAACTCAACTACTATAAACCAAAACACAATAGAGAAGATTAAAAAAATTAACTTAAACAAATTACCAGAAATTAACGAAAATATTAGAATAGGTCCGTGTGTTGCTAATCCAGAAAAATTTATTGGTATTGGTCTTAATTACAGTGATCATGCTGAAGAAACTGGTATGAAACCACCCTCGGAACCAATTATATTTATTAAAGCTAATAGTTGTATTTGTGGACCTAATGACAATGTTATTATACCAAAGAATTCAAAAAAAACTGACTGGGAAATAGAGCTTGGTATAGTTATTGGAAAAAAAGCGCAATATATTTCTGAAGATAAATCTTTGGAATATATATTCGGTTATTGCATAGTAAATGACATCAGTGAGAGAGAATTCCAAATAGAAAGATCGGGTGGTCAATGGGATAAAGGAAAGGGATGTGATACTTTTGGTCCCATAGGTCCATATTTATGAAATCAAAAATATTCAGGATCTTAATCTAGAATTGAAATTAAATGGAAAGATAACGCAAAAAGGAAACACAAATAAAATGATTTTTGGAGTTAAACATATTGTTTCTTATTTAAGTCATTTTATGACTCTCAACCCAGGAGATATTATAACTACAGGCACACCACCAGGAGTGGGCATGGCCAGAAATCCTCAGATATTTTTAAAACCCGGAGATGAGATGATACTCAATATAGATAATTTGGGATCACAAAAACAAAAAGTAATTTCTATGAAATAAAATTCATTCATCAAAAAAAACAATGAGTTATTTTGTTTACGTAATAGGTAGTTTAAAAAACTCTAGACCAAAAACATATGTGGGTTGGACAAAAGATTTAAACGAAAGATTAAGAAAACATAATTCAGGAAAAGGAGCAAAATCGACAAAAGGAAGAAAGTGGAAAATAATATATCATGAAATATTTAATTCTAAGGAAAAAGCTTTGAGAAGAGAATATTATTTAAAGAAAGATAGAATTTTGAGAAAAGAATTGCGAGATAAAATATAAAATCATCAATTAATTTTACAAATATTTAATGTCGAAAAAATTGGTAGTTAGAATAGCAAATGGGCTTGGTAATCAATTATTTTTGTACGCATCGTCTTATGCATTAGCAAAACAACTCGATCGTGAATTATTAATAGACGAAAAAAGTGGCTTTTTAAACGAAAAACGAAAAATTAAATATGAATTAAGTAATTTTAATATTACATCTAAACTTTCAGCAAATGAATATAAATTTGATAACCAAATAAAAAATATAAAAAGATTTTTACTAAAAAAAATTGATAAATTTTCAGAAAGAAAAAATTTTTTGATTGAGGAAACTAACAGTAAAAAAGAAACGGAATTTTCAAATAAATATTTAAAACAAAGATATAAAGATATAGCTTTTTTGGAAGGATATTTCCAATCAGAGAAATATTTTATAAATTACAAAAATAATATCATACAAGAATTCACTTTTAAAACCGAAATTAAAAAAAACAATTTAGAATTACAAAAAATGATTTTAAATACCAATTCAATATTGGTTCATATTCGTCAACATGCTTTTACTGAAACTCAAAAAAAACAAATTAATGAAAAAAATTTACTAAAATCTGATCAACATACACGTGAAAACATTGTTCATAATTTAAAAGCGATAAAATACTTTAAAACCAAAATAGATAATGCGAAATTCTTTATTTTTTCAAATGATTTTAAAAATTTAAAAAATATTTTTATTGGTGATGAATATTATTTTGTGGATCAAAATATAAAATTAGAACCTATTTATGATTTTTATTTAATGACCTTATGTAAACATTTTATAGTTTCGCCTAGTACATTTAGTTGGTGGGCTGCCTGGTTATCAAGAAATGAAAATAAAATTTGTATAAGTCCTCCCGAAAACATGGGAATGTCTTTAAATAGAGATGTCATTCCAGATGATTGGATAAATATATAAGATTTAAATTAATAGGTCAGCGTTTCGAGTGTATTTTTTAGTATTTGAGGAGTTGTTAATCAATTCCTTATAAATCCAATCGTATGTTTTTTTTATACCATCTTTTAATTTCACTGAATAATTCCAATTTAAAACTTTTTTCAATCTTTCATTATTGCTCGATCTACCTCTAACACCTTTTGGTTTATCAAGTAAATATTTTCTCTCGAGTTTTAAACTAGAAATATCTTCGGCTATATCAACTAATTGATTAATTGATACTTGCTCGTCACTACCAATATTTAAAGGTTCTGTATAGTTTGAATAAAAAAGTTTTAAAGTTCCTTCAATACAATCGTCTATATAAAGAAAACTTCTTGTTTGTTTTCCATCGCCCCATATTTCAATTGTATTTAACTTTTTTATTTTTGCCTCAGCAACTTTTCTACAAATTGCAGCTGGTGCTTTTTCTCTGCCACCATCGAACGTCCCATAAGTACCGTAAACATTATGATATCTTACTATTCTAGTTTGTAATCCAAACTCCTCATAAAAATGTCTACACATTCGTTCGCTAAACAATTTTTCCCACCCATAACCATCTTCGGGATAGGCGGGGTAGGCGTCCTCTTCTTTCAAGCCTTTTATAAAAGGTTCTTTTTGAAGATTGGTATTATAAATACAGGCGCTTGAGGAAAATAAATATTTTTTTACTTGATTAATTTTGCACGCCCTTAACAAATTTGTGTTAATAAGTACTGAAAGCATACATTCAGCTTTATTATTTTCAATAAAACCCATACCGCCCATGTTGCATGCCATATTGAATATTTCGCTAATATTTTTAGTCGCCTTTAAACAACTACTAAAATCTTTCAAATCTAATGTGAAATTTTTCGCATTCTCAAATAATTGAAACCAATTTTCAAGTGGCTTTAAATCTACTGCGGTAATTTTATGACCATCACTAATTAATCTTTTAACTAAATGACCACCAATAAACCCTCCAGCACCTGCAACTAAAATATTAGACATTATTAATTTTGTAATTAACACCTAAATTATAAATTTTAAAAGGTTTTTGAATATGGTCAAATAATCCCCAACAATCAACGATAATTTTAGTTTTTTTAGGTTTAATATATTTTAATTTCAAAAAATAATTATCTTTATACATAATAAAAAGGATGTCTGAATATTTTACAGTATCAAAAAGCTTTTTGTTAATGCTGACTAAATTATTATTTTTATAAATAGAAAAATCTTTAATAAAACGATCAAAAACAAATATATTACTGATACCAATTTTACTTAAGCTAAGTTTGCTGATTAAATCATAACTCTGACTATCATAAATAATATCAGTGTCCTTTTTGTACGATAATCCCAAAATTCCAATATTAATTCGTTTTTTAAATTTTCCTTTTAAATATTTAATTATCTTAATTAATCTTAATGTTTGACGATTATTAATTTTATCCACTACTCTAGGTAAATCATTCGTTATTCCAATTTTACTAGCAAAATTAGCTAATGCTTTATTATCTCTTGGAAAGCAGGGGCCAGAAAATCTTGTACCAACTTTCATGTAAGCGTGGCCAATACGTTTATCTTGACCAATAACGTCTAAAATTTTTGACGCGTTTGTATTTTCTGAATTTTCAGAAAGTTCAGATATATAGTTAGCAAAAGATATTTTATTTGTAATGAAAGTGTTAATGGAAAGTTTTGTAATCTCTGACTCAAGTAAATTCAAAATTTTAAAAACATTTCTCTTGCTATAGATTTTTTTGTAAATATTTATTAAAATTTCTTTAGCTTTTGATGAGTTGGTGCCAATTAAGAGTATGTCGGGATTATTTAAATTATAAATTGTTGTTCCTTGAGCAATAAAATGAGGGTTATAAGAAATCAAAAAATCTTTTTCATTTTTCAAATTATATTTCTCGAGAAAAGGAATGAAAATTTTTTCACATGAATAAGGACTTAAAGTACTTGTAATGTTAATTAAATGCTTTTTGTTTCTTTTGTTCTTTAAACTTTTGCCAATTTTTTTTAAAACGTTAAGGATATATTGATTTGAAAAAGAACCATCTTTTTGACTAGGAGTTGGTAAAACTAAAAAAGTAACATTAGTTTTATTAATTAAATCATCTAATCTTTCATATATTTCAACGTTTTTCCTATATTTTTTAATATATTTTTCTAAATATGGTTCAACAAATGGAGATCTTTTTTTTTCAATTGAATCTAATATTTTTTTATTTTTATCGTAACATAAAATTTTATTTCCATGTGACGCTAAAAAAAATGCAAAAGGCAAACCTAATTTTCCAAGACCTATAACTGAAATTTTCATTAAATTATTAAACCTTTTGATCTTTCATATTTTTATTTTATTAAGTGCATTATTTTTAAATAAATTAGCTTCTTTAATATATCTTCTAACCATTTGTGTTGTTTTATGACCAGTCATTGCCATGATACTTCTCTCGTCAGCACCAGACTCCGCAGATACTGTTGCAAAACCTGATCTTAAGCTATGTCCTGAATAGTTTTTATTTTCTATTCCAGCTTCAGTAAGATAACTTTTTAAGAGTAAAGCTACAGATTGATCTGTTAAACGATTGTCACTCAAGTTAAAACCTTTATTAAATTTTCTGAATATTGGTCCTGATATAATATTTGATAATTCAAGCCATTTTTTTAAATGCAATACAGGACAATAAGTTTGATTAGAAAAGTAGGGGAGGCCTTTAATCATTCCTTCTCCGAATTGATCTGTTTTAGACCTTCTAATAATGATTTTTACCCCTTCTGGTACAAATTCTAAATCCTCATGATCTATTGAAACTAATTCTACTCTTCTAAAACCACCACTAAATCCAATTAGAATTATTGTTTTGTCTCTTACCCTTTTTATTTCTTTAGTTTTTTCATTATCTATTACATTAATTATTGCTTTTAACTGATTGATTAAAATAGGCTTTTTTCCTCTTTGGTAATTACCTTTTTTACGACTAATACCCATTAAATTTTCAATAATTATGGGATGCTTTGTATCAAGATACAGCCCTTTTAATTTGTGAATCACGCCTATAGACACTAATCTGCGTCTTAAAGTACTCATTTTAGCGTCTTTCATTGAAAGCTGAGTTAGGTATAAAGAAATTATTTTTGGTTCCGTTGGAAGAGATTTAAATCCATTTTTCGCACAGAAAGCCCCGAAATCCTTGAAATCTGATTTATATGCTCTAATAGTGTTATTAGCTTTAGAATTTCTAAGGTTATTAAGGGTTTCCTCATATAGTGCTTTTACATCAGTTATTAAGTCATTCATATCTATTACTATTGATAACAATTAATTATCGTTAGTAAATATATTATCAATTTTCATAAGTCAAGCTTTGAATTACAATGTTGTTTAATGATATTTAGAAATCGGAAGCGTGTAATACTCGATCGAGGTCCAAGTTGGCCAAATTATGCCTCCGCAGAGCCCTTTGTGATCCTTTTTAGGAAAAGACCAAGTTGGTTTCCCTTCAATATTCTTGTCCATAAGCTTCTAAAAAGTGATTTAGGTGACTTACACGACCATTATTGGTCATATATCACGATAATCCTTAAGGGTGGTTACTGGGAGACCACGGAAAAGGGTACTTTTTGGAGAAAACCGGGTTATATAGGCTTTAGAAGGTATAATCACAGGCATAGTATCAAAATCCCCGAAGGAAGAGCTGCTTGGACATTACTCCTGGTTGGACCTAAAAGAACCATAAAAAAACATGCCAAACACTCAAAAAATCCTTAATTTATAAGGATAATTAATCATTTTAGCCACTATAGCAGTGTAATTTGTCTTTCGCCGTCTAGTTGTATCAAATAGGATAAGATCGCTTAAATTACCCCTTCTATGGCTCAGTAATCGCTATATTCCTTTAGTGCAACCCCTGTAAATAAGTCTAATTTTTGTTTAACTTTATTTCTTTTATATGCTTAAAAAACCTTATTTTTCAATGTTTTTAGCTATATTTAACTATTAATGAAACAGATTACTTTAGTGGTTACCAAAAAGCTTTATTTTATGCGCATTATTTAATTTTTTTGCTTCATTTAACTATCTAATAATTAACTTTAAGTATTATGTTTATTTGAATTAATTCAATACTTTAAATTATATAATTAAAGTAAAACATTAAGTAATATTAAATATTAAATTCTTAATGCTCAAAACTATACAACCCTTGATTTAGAAAGACAGACATTCCACTCCACTTAATATGTAAATCGCTAAAAACAGAGCTCCTAGGGCCCTTTAAATGGTACATTAACAACCCTACTACGTTCTCTAATGGATATGTAAATTCCACTATTAATAATTATCAATAAACCAACCCATGTCCATATATCTGGAAAATCACTAAAGAAATAATATCCAATAATTACATTAGTAACTATCTCGAAATAACTGAACGGAGCCAATTTTGAAGCGTCTGCATACTTTAAAGATAAAATTAAAAAAAAGTGCCCAACACTTGCACATAACCCGATGCAAAACATAAATAACCATTGATTAGGATTAGGTTCGATCCAACTAAATGGCATGTATGCTGAAAGTATTATCGCCCCTACTACACCGGTAATTAATAGCGTTAATAATGGACTGTCTGCTGTATGTAATTTTCTAGTAATTATAAAATAAATCCCATAAAAAAAACCGGTACCAAGCGCTGCCAAAGTTGCTAAATTAAACTCTATTAATCCAGGTCTTATCACAATCAAACTACCAATAAATCCAATAATTACAGCAAGCCATCTTCTATAACCCACAATCTCACCTAAAATAAAAGGGGATAGTGCAGTTACTATTAATGGAGCAACAAAAGCTAAAGTTAAGGCTTTAGTTAATGATATTATTGAGATTGCGTAGAAAAATAACATATTAGCACATAGTAATATTAATCCACGGAAAAGTTGAAGTTTAGGTTTAGAAGTCCAAACCAATTGTTTTCTAAAAAAAATGATTATAAATGATAAAGTTATAACAACTGTAAAAAAATATCTGGCCCAAACAATTTGTAATACTGGAAGATCAACACTTAAATACTTTGCTAATCCATCCATTACAGGCAAGATAACCCATGCTAATAAGTTATAAAAAATAGCTTTCACTTTTTATTTATCCAAAATATTTTAGAGAAAAAAATACAACTATAGGAACAGTAATAAAAGAAAAGAAAGTAGAAAGTACAACTGTGCTAGCAATGTTGTCAGTAATGCTTTTTGGTGAATACATTTGTCCAATCAAATAAGTTAAGACTGCGGATGGCATAGAAGTTTGAATAAACATTACACCTGCCTCTACACCGGACAAATTGAAGAACTTAACAAAACCAAAACCAATTAAAGGACCTATAATTATTCTTATAAATGAGAAGATTAAACTTTCTTTAAAAGAAATAATTTTTAAATTAGATAATGCGACACCCAATGACATTAAAACTAAAAAAATAGTTGAATAAGAAATTAAAAATGTAGCATTTTCTATAAAATTTGGGATTGGAATTTTAAAATAAACAAAAAATAGTGAAATAATTAAAGCATAGATTGAGACACAATTAATAAGTGGTTTAAAAGAAAATTTTCTGCTTGCTAAAAGAATATTTAGACTAAAATGAAAAACTACTATCACTGATGTAATAGCAGCAGCTATAGCTAAACCCGTTTTGCCATATGCAAAGAGACAAATAGGTATACCCATGTTGCCAGTATTCGGAAGTATTAAGGGTGGAAGCAATCTATAAATATCTTTGTTAAGAATTTTTAGAACTAAAATTCCCAAAATAGAAAATACCCCAACATATAAAAAAAAATAATATAGAAATCTTAAAAACACAGAAAAATCAACGTTTGAAGTTGTAAGAGAGTAAAAAATGATGCAAGGAAGGCCTATATTTCCTGCAAGCGTGGTAATAAATTTAGTGTCAAATTTAGGGTCTTTTTTCCCATACCAGTATCCTATTCCAATTACTAGGAATACGGGAAACAGTACTTCAAAAAGCTTTAAGTAAAGATCCATTATAATAAATGGATTTGATTAAATTTTATTTCTTTATTCGGTGTATTAAACAATTTCATATATTTACTATGTTATATTTGGCATTTGACGCCATGTCACAGAGCAATGGCTACACTTAACAATTCTTCCACTAGCTGGTATATCGATATCTTTTACAACAAACTCGTTTGAACAATTCTTACATTTTATAATCATTTGTTTTTTACTAGATCCAGTTTTGATAAAATGTCTTTTAAAAATACCCTTTTTCTCTAGACGTTTTTCATAATTTTTTATTTCTTTAACTAAATGTCTGTCGTAAGCATGAATACAAATAATTAACAATATTATAAAAACTATAATTCCAATAAATAAAGTGGTTGCAGACATTTAATTTCACGCCATCTGTTTGTTATATTTACTTAAATTATTTTCAAATTCACTAAGTCGCTTCCAGATGCTGCGAAGTTCCGTAATAGTAGTCCAATTATGTAAAAGTAAAGCAAATCCACCGTGAACCCTGCTAAAGGCATTTGAGACCTGCACCATAACTCCAAGTGTAATTAGTCCGGTAAACAAACCAGGTCCCATTATCAGATAAGGAGCAATAATCATAAATTGATCATAAGTAGTACTCCATCCATCAAAATACCCGTAATGAAGATAAAGCCTGTGATAGTTGAATCTTATTCCAGTAAATAATTCTAATAAAGTTTCTGTTTGACCATAATTAACTTTGTCATCTTCTCCAAGAACAAGATCTTTTCTGAAAGCGGCTTCTACTCTCTGATTTTTATATTCAAGACCAGGCAATTTAATGCCAACAAACCAGGATATGATTATACCTCCGAGTGAAACTACTAAAGAAAACCAAACTAACGAACCCTTTATGTCTCGCAAAATTGGTAAATCTACTTTATCACTTAATACCCACAAAATTGGAATAAAAGCAATTAACGTCATCATTGCTCTTATTGCTTGTAGGCCTAATGACTCGACTATACGCGCAAACCTATTACAATCTTCTTGAATTCTCTGACTGGCTCCTTCAATTTCATATTCAACAGCTTGCCATTGAGGAATATAACTAAAAGTAATTGCTTCCCTCCATCTCAATCCATAAATACGGGTAAACCAACCTGTAAAAATTGCTAGGGCAATATATGGAAATGCAATTACAACAAACGAAGGATCTCCCTCAAAGCCATTCAAGATGTAATTAACTGAAACAAGCTGTGAAAAAAATAAATTAATTCCTTCCTGTGGTTTATCAACATAATCAGCTGCTTTTTGTAAAAGATCATAAAATTTTCCGTACCAAGAGTTGATTGCCACAGTCATTTGAACTTGAAAAAACAAGGAAACAAATATGATAAACAGACCGCCCCATGACCAAAGTCTCCATTTCCTATTTAAGAAAAAACTTTTCAGCATTTACTTATCTTTCAAAAAATTATCAGTATATGATTTTTTTATTATTTTACTTTTTTGAGGCTCTACAACATAATAATCAATATTATTTTTTTCAGCGTAATCTATAGCTTGTTTTTTACTTGGAAATTCTAATTTTACTTCAGACATTGTATCTTGAGAAGTTTCCCAACCCATTAAAGGGTTGATTCCAGTATCCAGTGTATCAAATTCCAATAGCCAATTTTTTGTATTTCTTTTGGCAGATTGCATAGCTGTTTTTGTTGGTCTATATATTTTGGCTTTTTTCACGTTAATTATCAATGGTCGGGGCGGCAGGATTTGAACCTGCGACCCTCTGGTCCCAAACCAGATGCGCTACCAGGCTGCGCTACGCCCCGAT
>JYMV01037754.1_pt1 | contig 13033 bp, 5 predicted proteins | sample 338911 | NCBI WGS metagenome assembly JYMV01 (sample SAMN03354496, study PRJNA234377) | hydrothermal vent metagenome | biome: Deep sea; feature: Hydrothermal plumes at the Eastern Lau Spreading Center, Western Pacific Ocean; material: Seawater | place: Tonga | collected 2009 | depth 2000 m m | reverse complement strand
AAATTTAATTACCCTCAGTAAATCAGTATACAATCAAATGTATTAACGAATAGCTTTGAAAGAAAAAACTTAATTCAAACCATTTTGATATGTATTCAACAGTTTGTGCAAAAAGACAGGATTTTGGGGGAAAGGACTCAAATAGAAGTTAATACTTAAATACATTAATCATTCTACAGATTAAAATCTTTTTAAAGATATACCATTGTCGACGTTTTAAAACATGTGTCGCCTAGGACGTAATTGATAAAGGAAAACTACATCTAATAAAAGGTGCCATTCATGTGTTTTTGTGAATGAATGTTATATTAATGGGAAGATGATAATATTTTAAAAATAAAAATAATAAATTATAGTAATTGTGACATGCAATCGTGTATTAAGAGTCGAGGAAATCGTTCAGCTGTTTAATATGGACTGTTAATGAGCTACTTCCCATGTTTAAGTGAATACAGGAACGGTTCGCTGTGACAGCACCATAACAATACATTTTTTATTTCAAATGAACGAGAAACGGATATCATTTGTCCTATCAATTGTTTCTAATTAATTATATTCTAATAATAGATTATTTGCCATGTTCTAAATGGTACCATGTTGTATGTCTAAGTCATACTATTAGAAGTCTTCTTTTTGTTTTACTAAATTCATACTAGTGGAAGCTTTCTATCAAATCTATAAATGAGTAAATAGGAATGACGTTGTGTATTAATATAGGGCTGTCCTTTATAAATAAAGTTTAATTATACCAAAGGGTTAACCAGCAACCGCAAATCGAAAAGTAAGCAATATGAGAGCCGACAGAAAACGCTAAACAATAGTCTACTCCACACTACACAGAAAACTAACGATTGAGCAACAAACACAAACCCCATTAAACACCGACCAATTATAATTGTTCATACTGTAAAAATGTAGATATCAAATTTAGTGCGCAGGAAGTAAATATAATGCTGGTGAAAAGGTATATACGACATCAGTTTTCTCTGTTGTGTTAAATCTTATATCATATTTTTTATACAATATTACAGGTGTGTGTAAAGGAAGCTTCAATACAGTGTTTGACTGGGTCAGAAAAACCCCAAACAACCAGCTGATATACAATACATATTTCTTCCGCCAAAACCAATATTGGATGTACGAGAACCACGCTAATCGTACACGGTATGGAGATCCATTGTATATTGCGCTGGAGTGGAAAGGTGTTCCAGATAATATTGATGGATATCTACATATTTGGTACTTTGGTGGTACGACAATAACAGACGACACATACTTCCTCAAAGGTATGCTACAACACTATTAGTTAAATATGTGTCCATACTTTTCTTGCGAAAGACATTTTGAAGACAACATTTAAATAACTATAATGTCCCAGCCTGACACTTCCGACTTAACGTCTGTGTTAAAACTGTATTCTACAATAGACATCATCTTGTATCTTCTATCAGCATTTAACACATACAATTTCTTATTGACTTTTAAATGATCATAATTGCTTTCAATCAATTCAGTCGTTTCTGAGTAGAGTATATCTATATATTTGTCACATGTTCCCATGAAAAGATGTCGCAATTATTATGATAAATAATAAATCTTCACGTTGAAGACTTCTGGTTAAAAACAACGCAAAGACCTCTGGAGGAACAATCACCCTCGTGTTGACAACTTTCGATGTTTTCAATAATTGTCTAATGTTAGAAAGTGCAGTTCTCTTGATTTTCGATGATATACGAAGCTCTTTGTTGTCGACATGATAAGTTAACGCCTAATGTAATAGCTATTAGATCTTCTCTAATTCAAGGTTAAAATGTTTACATATATACATTACATACATACATTTATTTATATTTTATGCATAACGTTGCTACAATTTACGGTATTGACTACTTTCTAATACATAAGTACGGCAAACGTAAACATGTAAATTTGGACATTACAGGTGATCGGTATTATCAGTATAATAGCGAGGATGATAAAGTGTATGATGGCGGAACCGGAAAGATCAGTGAAAAATTCGGACCAAAGAAAGGTCAAGTAGAGAGCGTTCCGGACAATTTAGATAGCGTCTATTTTGATATGAGAGATAGAAATATTTACTTCTTCAAAGGCGATGTAGTAAGTAAGATGTATATAATTACAATCCATTAGTACAAACCTTTGTTTATTTATTAGGCTACTTCTGTTTGCTTGTTTGTATTTTTATCATTGTGGAGGTGCTAACACGGTTGGTGCCAAGTGAGAGACTAAGCTCTGATAAGATAATGAGAATTGTGTGTATAATAAGTCAAATACATTTTACAAGAAAGCATGTAGCAGAAAGTTGGGTAGGTGGATTTTAGTGATTGTTATATATATCGTGGTCGACAAGAAAAACAAATTAAAATTAACATATGAAAAATGAATAATCCTCTCCTGTCCCATGCATGACATCTGTGTTAAACTAAATGGGATAGTAACACGAGGATACAGAGAATAAGTCTTTCAGCAACAGTATTGTTGTCATGTTAGCATAAATCTTGGACTCCACTATCCTTCAACTCAAACCTCTAAGTCTAGCGCTGTTGGGTTACATTTTCAGACATATATCTATATATCGAAACGTGAAATTCGTTTCCAGCACCTTTTCTCTCATTCTTTGGGGATTGTTTTAATAAAGTCTGTCACATAAGAATACTAACCCAGCAGGTAACACATTATCATATTGGTCATGGACCCGTTCTCATCTATGCCAATCAATGCTATTTGATCTATGGAAATACCAGAATGCAGTAGTTTTGAATATGAAGAATGTTCTATTTCATTACAACTTCGAGCTACTACTGGCATTTTAAATGTACATGTATCTGAGGACATTATTTAATAAGTTACGACATTAGTAGTAAATGTCAAGTAATATATCAATGACTAGAGAACTTTAAATGTATTCCTTTCATCCTACACTCGTCTTATCATGTCATAGAGTGTTCAAATAACAAACATTGATTGTAGGATTAGACAGGTTATTTATATAATGTTCTACATATACTGATATGGACAATCGTTCTCTCGCCTCCTTTATCTATTAGCATTCTAGTTTCGCTTTTCTTTGAAGATATGTTAAAGTAATCCATACATTTATAGCATTTGAACAATCTCTTTAATGGCCTTTGTATTCATTATTTACTTCAGGATCGTTCTAGTATGTTTTTATAAAACATTAATCGTTGGCTTATCTTCATTCTAGAGTTGCTACTGTAACAGTGGTTGTCTACTCTTCATACAAGGATTTATTGTCATTTAAAGTGAAACGATGTTCTTTATGTATTGGTTAAGACATTTACTGCTCTTTGTACATATATCACAAATATTTCTGTTTTGCTGTTAGGTACAGCTTCCTGCATATTTTCTCTTTTTTGTATCAGAAGTTCATTTTTTTTTAAATCGAATTAAAAATAATCAAGTACTATTTAAAGAAACACATACTCTGACAAAATGATTTAACATTACCCAAAACCTGCATAGGAAAATAATTGATATGGCTGCACACAAGTGTTATAGCAATGCCTACAATATGTAAAACTGTAGCATGCTAAAAATGTATTCTGATGTTGTGTTTTGTGGACAACGACAAACAATGATAAGAAATAATTGGATTTACTGACAAAATGCACACACATATAGATACAAAAGCATAGAAAAGCAGTGGTAATAATATATTATTGTCTTCAACTGGGGAAACAGTTTTTCTATAACGACACTATAAAAGCTGTTCCCGAGGGAGAAAACAACATTTCATTCTGTTCCAAAATAGAAAACACTAATCATCCAATCAAAATAAAGAATTGCATATGTTATATACTAAAGATGAATAACTAAAGATATATGTATATACTATCTCTTTATAGGTATATGTATATGACCCTACTGACGAGGACGAAGAAACACGTGGCTGCTGCTTGAGAATAAGGAAAATTTGGGAAGAATTTCCTACATTAGATGGTGACAAACCTCTACAGGGAGGATTAGACTCTGTGTATTATTCTTACAATGACACTACAGTGTACTTTTTCAAAGGAGAGGATGTATGGAAAAATGAATTATTTCATCCAAGACAAAAGCAGATAAGAAATGGAATCAAATATGTTGGTAAATGGTATGAGCATTGGTACGATATATGTGAGGTCAGACCAACGTTTAGTCAATTTGAAATTCCTTCACTAAGTCACGTGTGAGAGATAATGTTTAATGTCATGGTCATTCCAGAAGTAACATGTTTTATTTCTATCAACATTGTGCATGTCAACTTTGATGGCAAAGAAGACATGGCTTGCTTGTAATACAAGTAGCTTCGTTGTGATTATATAATATCAGCTGACAGATAACACTGTTTTTTGTCAGATAGTCGGAGACAATTTTGACTGAGTACTACTACGGCTTGTGGGTGTAACATAATAATATTATATGAAGAGAGAACCCATAAAATTACAACAAATGTGATTGGACCAATTTGAATCACTAAACATTCAAACAAACTATAGAGTGCCCTGTGTATGGGGATACTGAAACATTCCCTATGTTCATGAATGTCTTTTTAACCTTTTTATGTCTGTAAAACAAGTTGCTTATGTGATTTTTGTGACAACATTTCATGCGATCAAACTGTGATAGCCTTTATATATATATATAGTGTCAATGAAGTATTTATAAGCATTTTATGTCATTTTCCAACATTCTTTGACTGTTGTATATATATATGTCTACCACTTGATTGTTGTGTATATATATTTAATACTTGCCTGTTGTATATATATTTATCACTTGACTGTTGTTTATAAAGTTAACCATATCATTTATTTGTACAGGTTTTATTTGCAGTAAGTTTTCTTGCATACTTTATATTTATCTATTTAGTTTTTGAAATAAGCACAGGCTTAATTTGTACCGGTACAACTTTAGTAGACACAATCTTACATGCTTCATTATGATATATAATTTGATTTAGGTTAAGGCTATATGGGGAAGCTTTTAATAGACCATCAAACTATTAAAACTTTATTATGATTTTGATTGGTTAGCTGATATAAGCCGTTGTATTTTATAGCCCAATAAAATTCATCTTAATTTGCTACGGTAATTCGGTAGATATGCATCTTTCCTATGATCCTTATGCCACACAAATGATAATTAAACAATGTATATATTACTGAATGTATTAAGATACTCAGAAGTGTAAATATCAATGTGGAATCCTCTGTACTGTGTATTTTTTTCGACTGTACAACAACGTCTAGCTTACACATCAATAAAAGTACAAACGAATGCTTTATATTCTTAAATGCTAAGCAAAATGATTTCCAATATTAACATCAATACCAGTGATGTTACGCTCTGTCGTATTATGTGTAGCATATAAACTTTACTCTGTTATAAAAATAATGTAGCCAAGTGCTATTGGAAAACGTGCATATTACTAATTTTTTGTGACATTTATTTTTACCCCAAGATTAGGTTTTGGCTTGTAATATTATTTGGAAAGAATAAAAATAAGCATATATATTACTAAGTTTACTTAATAATTTGAAAAACAAAAAATACCACTACATCAGACCTGATGTTGCTACTGAATCTGAAAAATCTGAAAAGACAAATGTTACTTAGGCATTATATAGCACAAGCAATTTCAGAGAAGCTAAAGTTTGGTTCCACTAATTAATCATTTAATATGAAATTAATACAAAAATATATGTAATGACCAAACCTGATGGACAGGACCGATTCACAACACCAAAGTGAACAGTCAACAAAGCACAGTATATTACCTTTAAGAACACTTGGAGATATAATTTGCTTTAAATTTTCTGTGTCAATGGTTTACTTTCAAATAAATAATCTATTACAATTGAAATTTCTTATACCAATAAATGAAAACTCGGTGCAAAAGTTATATTATAATTCTAGACTATATGGTGTGATTGTTGTTATTGTTGTATTCAGGTTCATATATTCAGCTGTAAAGCAGTCTAATTATAGTTTCTTTTCAATATAAATAAAGAGTTAAAAATAAAATGTCAATTTAATTACCTATAAATAACTTATTTCATACAGTTTTAACACCAGTCATTTTTTAAATGCATGTTAAGTCAAAGTTGAGTGAGCAGAAACATACATTTTACATTACTATGCTGACGTCAGCAACGATATAAAACATCTAAATATGGTCATTTGATTATTTCTTTATGTCTTAAAAAAAAACGGGTCAAAACCATCATATTTGGGAATCAGTAGAACGAGTTCATAGATGAAATATTTTGTTAACATTAGAGAAACATTAATAAAGTATATATAATTAAAATATCATGTGACCAGATTTTCCTAAGTAATTGTTTTGGTAGATGTACTTGTGGACATCGCTAGTTTGATTTATGATTTACTTACCACTGAACATTATATCGTAGGTAAACACACTATGCTATGCTTCCGTTGAGAAAGTAGCTGAAAACAACGTCTTCCATTGAAAATCCACCATTGAGCGATGTCTTCCGTAGAAAAATTCTAAAAAATCTACCAAAATGATACATACGGAATACACAAAATATAAAGATAGTATACTATATGACCTAAGAACGTTTTCCATAGGAAATACACAATAAAAACAAAGTTGTCCATATGACATATGTAATTAAAACAAACGTTTCCCACAGGTAATTCACAATTAAAATAAATTATTGTAAAAAATATAAAATAAAAACGAAGTTTATCATGGGAAATATACACAATAAACGACAAAGTTTTCCCACGGGAGGTTTTCCGTGTAATATCTTGTGATAATGACAAAAAGGTTGTAGATTATTTTAGTTTGGTGTTATCACATTATTATGTATTAAACGGCTGTATATATCTAATATAGCTTTTATATTTTAGTTCCCGTCCGCTGTAAATATTCAGAAATTTACCAGAATGTGCAATATTTCATAGTTTCAGCTTCCATTTTGTAAACTATTATTTCATTCATTTTGTTGACTTACATTGCAGGATATTACTTGATCTTTAATGTTATGTTTTGAGATTATATTTTTCGTACTTTGTATAATATTTGTGTTTTATTTATATCATTTGTTACATAAAGATCAAAATTTACATTCATGCACATGAGAATATTTATAGCCAGATGATGGAGTATTCATGTGTAATTACCAGTATTGATTTCAACAATTGCTGTATCTGGATGTATCTGTTGTTGTCTAAACCAGAAAACAAGCCGCATACTTCTGATTACAGCTGCAAATGAAATGTATGCAATGTTATTCATTTTTGTCAGATTTCATTATAATTTAAATTACAAGAAGTTACAAGATCATGATTGTAATCTTAGGTAGCATAAATTGAAATTGTTTTTTTTTATGATAAACCTTGTCATATACGGACATTGTAAGTTAAGGCAACAAATGTTTTAGGACCTGACGGCATTATGAGTTTCATATTGACGCCTTCAAAAAGAGCTTGTATCTAAAGATGCAGCTTTGTTATCTTGTTAATATAAATAAAATTTGTAAAACACTGATTTTAGTTTTCGTCTTATACAGAAACTTTCAGAGACTGGGCTTCATGACAAGTTTCACAGGAGAAAATTGTGCTTATAAGCCGATGCTACATCTTAAGAAATAGTACTGGGCAGGACATGATAATGTGCTAAAGTCACAATATATACCGGTTCTCTAGTAGGCGATAATCTGGATACAAACAAACAACATTCTTACATCCCAATGGTAAATTAGAGCAAAGTCCGAAACAAAACAAAACTCTAAAAAGGCGAGGTATGGGTGGTATGGAAGTGTTAGCTTCTACCAACCTATTAATAACACATCCGTTCAATAATAAATTTCAACACAACTACTATTACAAGTACTAGAGAAGACAGAAATGTAATTAGAAACATGCTTGCAATTTTGTGATCGAGTTTAAGAACGACGACTTTAGGCTGTTAAAAGTAATAAGTAACCCTGATTGGATAATTCCCGGATAATAGTCGCTCCCTATTAAAACATTTCATATTAATAAAAATCAGAGAAAACCAAAAGGACAATCACAAATGAACAAGACAGAGACACAGGCAACATTGGAAACAAGACACAGAACAAAGACAAACAAAACAACAACAAAAACATAACACTGAAGACTAAAAAGACGAGCAACACGAACCAAACCATGGCGTGAAACCAGGTACTCGTGAAGGATAAGCTGTTATCGTTTCTTATTAAACGCCCACCGTGTTGATAATATAGTCAGTTCTGGTAACTGTATCGTTGGTGATCAAGGAAAGGAACAAATCTACGTTAAAGAGGAATAATTATTGTCCTTTTGAGATATTGATATTTCGTAACGGTCAACCAGTTCGTGATGCCGACAGTGGAATTTGTGAAAAATGATTTCAACCCAGGAGAATAATATCCTTCTTTGAGTAGGGTTTGCACCAGAGGCTGAGCTATGCCTCAAAAAATCACTAGATCGTGCACACGCCCTAGAATAGCATATGAGTTGTGAAATATAAAATATATACTCTGATGCTGTTGCAATATTGCTACTGATGAGTTTTAGAAAAATGAAATCAGCATGTTTGTCATAGAGTTTTGCTTTTAATCTTCGCCCATTGTTTGATTGTAAGGTGAAGGCTAAGGTTAAGCATACATTTGGTCGTAGTGTCCTTTACATCAATCTCATTTGGATAGTTGAGATGCAGATAATCACAGAATCGAGAATTTTCAGTGACATAGCATCATCTATAAAGCGGAAGCTAGGTTTGAGCTTCTTTATTCTTGATGAGTCTTCTTTAGGATGCAAAAACATTGCATAGTGAAAGAAAAACCTCGGCGTAGTTTTCAAAAGCATCGCGATTCCGTTTATCTTTTACGGTCATATTCAGCTTAATTATAGTTTAATTTGATCATGTGTCTTAATTTCTAACTTATATAAATACAATGAAATATGAAAGCAAAACTTGACTTTGATAAGTTGATGTGGTAGGGTGGTATACAAGGTAGACAGGTCATATCTGTCAACGAAATAAAACATATAATCGCTATGCCTTTGCCACTAATCGATCCCGATGGTTATTTCATCATACACAGTGTTATTCCATCACGATGGTTTTAACAAATAACGCTGATAATATTAAAAATATTGTGATAGTTATTGAAAGTTACTAAAAGGCCATTTATCGAGTTGTCAATTTTTTAGAACTTGTGAATGTGGGGCGAAGTCCTCAGTACATTTACACAATAACTTCAAAAGTTTGCCGAACATCTACTCTATTAACACCTGACCATTCCTGCAGAATAGTTACATAATTAAGCGATGTTTACAGAGCAGCCCCATATCAATCGATGAATGGCGTTTTGTTGCATAAATTCTCGTTCAAGGACAGCTCGGTGGAGTCTTTGTTTTCATCCATTACGGTTGACCAATCATCAAACGAGTGGCTATTACAATGGGGTACATTGAGTGAATTAAACACGTTGTTATGGAATGAAACGCTGATAAGGTTTCCTTGTACGACACGCATGTCCAGCTACTTTGTAAATAAAAGGAAAGCTCCCCAGATATATATGTGCATATCATGTTCTGTTTATGAAACGTAGTGTTCCTATTTAACAACATCCTTACGTAACCATCTATCTCTCTCAATAAAAGCGAATTGCGTATGTTGAACAATTCACCTTCCATAAATATGTCAATGAAGATGATCACGTGACCAATCCAATCGAGTGTCCCGAAGACATAAGCATAGCCACGTAAGTGTTGTCAGTCCCAAACACTATATATTGAGCCCTCTAACGACAATTTTCCCGTAATGTGGGCACCGATATGGAATTTATCACAGACGTTTTCATGCATGCATGTCTACTCTATCGATAACTTTATAGGACATTCCAGATCGCGAAGTTTATCCAGCTTTCACCCTTCCGCTTCCTCGCAAATTCTGGATGAGAACATCAATAATATAATTGTGTGCTCTCATTTCTGCTGCTACTTGTCATCTCCCCGCTATAGTGCAGTTTTTGCCAGTTTTAGGCAAACATGATACCATCGATCAATGTCATTTAGGGGAAACCGGAATGTACATGTTTTTCATAGAAAGAAATATGACAAAAGTATAAACAATGATCTACAAAGCCAAAGATTGAGCAACAGAAGTTCCACGAAAGTCGGGATGAACTCAAGTACACCGGAAGTGTTAGCAGTGCCTGATCCACTAGTGGTACCGTTCTTGTTCCTTTGTGATAAGTTATATTAGTTGAAAGAAGACAGGATTGTGACGACGACAAACGGAACATAATGTTGTGTCATCTCTGAATCAAATATTCTGTAATGGTTAACTAAGTCATTATGACAAATTAAAACTTAACTATTAGTAACTCTTATTTGGCTTTCCAATCTTTCGATTTTGAGCGCACCTGATGAAGGTTAGTTCAGAAACGAGTCATGCGCACTAAATTTAATATCTTAATATCTGCATTTTAGTTCTAAACTATATGGTGAATAATCATGAGAGAGGAAAGAAGGAATATATTGTACGTACGACATCTGTCTTTCAGTACGATTTTGCCAACAATGCATGCATATGTCCTGGAATGTTGGCATTCGGGGAATGTACATAATGAATATTAAATAAATAAAGCGAATTATGCAAGAAAAACTTGTCTAATGACCAGTGACATACAATAACAAACAAATTGCTAACAGCACACAATATAACAACAAGGATATGATTATGCCAAGACGGTTAGTTTACTTAATTATAGACGTGATGGGTTTCATAATTGATCAGCAATGGACTCGTGGCTTTCATGATGTATACGAGGTCAAGAAACTATCAAATAATTAACATGGTTTATATGAACTGTGTCAGATTCTGGACATTTTGCATGCATTAGGCTATAAGAATAGTTTGAAGATGCCAATAGGGGGTAATCAGAATCCGTAAATCGGAGAAAGACTGAAAACTCAAAGATCAAAAGAAAAAGGACGACAACGATGAACAAAGCACTGCACAGAATACTAAAGATCGAGGGCGAACTCATGTGCTCTGACAGGATAAGCAGTTCTTGTTCCACCATTGCGTTGTCTGTTCCTCTTCCATATACAGATTCTGATTACCCCTTTGGTATCTTCAAACTCTTTTTACCCTTCCGGAGTATCTGCGTTTGCCCCAGTTTTTTACTTGTATTAGTGGGGTTCGTGTTGTTCATGTTGTCACATTTCAAGTCATCACGTTTTTCGTTCTGTGTTGTGTTGTCCGCTACGATTTCCGCATGAAAAAAACATGTTCGTCACGCCATCATTGATGTTATTTGTATTTATTTAAGCATACTGGTGTCAAGCACGATTTCTATATGAATTGGTGTTCGTGTCGTTTAACATGATCATGGCTGATGTCACTACTTGCGCAGGAACTACTACCCTTCCAGAGCATTTAAGCTTACGCCCGGTTGCTCCATTTTTAGATTTATGTGTAGTGTTTTGTAGATCATTGCTTGTTCTTGTGTCCTTTTTTCTTTGGCTGTCTGTCCTTCTTCGATTCACGGCTTCAGAATATCATATTGGTATATTTAAGCTTTTTCTAAATTTACAGTTTCTGTAAAACTAATCATTGTTTATTTGTTTTCCCCTGTTTTCTGTATTAAACTTTGCCCTGCTATGGTGGCCACCTTGTATTTCAAGTCACAAATAAAGCATGCACTTTGTAGAAAGGCGACGTACGCACAATATATACTAAAAGTCTTTATTACTATAACGGGGTCCTTCCGATATGTGTTTTCTAAGAGGAGTTTTCTATACCTTCTGTGAATTAGAAGATATTATCGCTGGACCTGTATATCTATGTATAAAAGAATAAAATGGAAAATTCAGAAAAGTTTGTCTAGTTTCTGAAGAGAATTTGCTTCATAAATACTTTGTGATTCTGACGTTTGTTCATTTTTGTTTTTTCATTGTGCAAAAGCAGACGGTGTCAAATATAAGACCAATTCACAGTTATTCTAGTCTTGTAATTATTAATTACCATATAATTTTGTTTTGGTAAATTGCAAAACATCATTTGAACAAAATTTAATCTTTATTTAACATATAGAAATATCGTGTAATTTTAATCTTAAAAATATTGAATATATTTTGAATGTATAGTCCATGTAGACTGTAATTAATGTAACGTTGTAAAGTAAAATATCTGAGATGGGAATCATTAAAGAGGGATACAATGTTACATGTACAACTTCATTTATAACAAAGTCAAAGCTTCGTATGCACGACTAGAATTAAAAACGGATCAAGGCAAAATGTTATCTAAAACATTACGATGTAATAGTACAACCTTTTGACTGTTGTTCATTTAATTGACGTTTTCCAGTTTTACCATGGAGAACAAATATATCAGAAGAAAAATACTACAATTATTAAAACTATTAGACAACAATCTATGTCACCAAGACTAGTTTCCATCCAATACATCTGTTCACAACACTGGTGTTATCTAATACATGTATAGAATATGACACATTCTGGCAAAACATTTTTCCGACTTTCGAGTATTCAAACCGTGGTCTCTCAAGATTATGCACTCACATGGAAGCAAAGCAATAATCACAAATAGGATTTACTATGAGTATTGGAAGGGGCTAACGGTAGAAAATCCCAAGGAACAAAATCGAGCAACAAATTGTCCATCGTATATGTTTGCATATTTGATTGGTGCACAGAATGATGAAAACTCTTCACATTCATAAGAATACCTTCATGTCGATGCATGTAAGTGTACTCTACTCGAATTTTATCCAAAGAAAAGTTTTAAAGTAATGGTAATCAATTCCTCCAATATCAACAAAACGAGCAATCACATCTCATATTAACTCACTGAAAACAAAAAAGGCCCCGACATGTGACGTTAGAAATCAATGTAGGTTTTGGGACAAGCACACAAATGTAGCGGATTAAACCGGTTATTGGGCTCATAATACCTCTCTTGATAACTGTATCTCTAACGACAATGCATATAAAC
>JYMV01023055.1_pt1 | contig 13033 bp, 8 predicted proteins | sample 338911 | NCBI WGS metagenome assembly JYMV01 (sample SAMN03354496, study PRJNA234377) | hydrothermal vent metagenome | biome: Deep sea; feature: Hydrothermal plumes at the Eastern Lau Spreading Center, Western Pacific Ocean; material: Seawater | place: Tonga | collected 2009 | depth 2000 m m | reverse complement strand
CAATGACATCCCAAAGTTGGAATTGTCGGATTCCAGGGGTATCCACGACAAAGCCTCCGGACTGTATGGCGATGAGAGACGCGCCTGTCGTCGTATGTTTCCCTTTCTGATTATCCTTGCTAACGTGGGCGGTGGCTAGTTTAAGCTGGGGATCAATAGCATTTAACAACGACGACTTCCCAACTCCAGATTGCCCAACAATCACTGATTGTTTGTAGCGTAATAGCGTACGAAGTTCCTCAATCCCTTGCCCCGTGGTTGCTGAGCTAAATAGAGTGTGATATCCAAGTTGACCATAAATACCGGCTAGCGGTTGCAATTCTGCGGGATCAATCAAGTCCGATTTGTTGAGGCAGACGATACTGTGGCAGCCCACGCGTTCGGCCGTAATTAAAAACCGGTCAATAAGATTGGGTTTGAGGGCGGGTTCAGCGAGACTCGCGACTATAACGATTTGATCGACGTTGGTGACGATGACGTGTTGTTGTCCACGACTGGCGCGACTAATGACACCGTAGCGGGGTTCAATGCGAACGATAAGTCCTTGTTGTCTGTCGGCTGAATCGGTGACAGGTTCCGGACGTATGGTAACTCGGTCCCCGGTGGCGACTACGTTACGCTGGCCGGTGTCCATGTTTCTTAATAGCCCGCGGATGGCGCAACGGTATTCATTTCCATTTTTGGCCAGCACGATACTTTCGAGACCATGGACTCGCAGCACCCGTCCGGCAATCGTATCAGAACCGTCAACGTTTAGGCGAACCTGCAATCCGGTGTCGTCAACGTCCGCAGCGACACCGACGACAGTTCGGTGCCGAGTGAGGTCTCCTTTGCCGGAAACACGTTCACGGTTTTCCGGCGACTCGTCTTCAAAACCATGCTGCTGAAACTCTCGCGTAAGATCACCCGTTCGTTGGCGAGTCTGATGTCGCTTTTTAAGTGCTGTGCGGATCTTTTTGGACTTCTTGTTTTTAGCCATCGATCGCACCTCTAGCACAGTAAAGGATCAAGCTATTTCTCACGTCGTCGCAGGACCCGTAGTGTCGGACTCGTCGGTATTGGACGGCTCTACCGCGTTGGCAATTTGCTCGGAGGGCACTTGCGGCGTGTCAGTAGCACTTTCCGATGCGGCGGGTTGCGGGTGCACTGCTTCGTTGTCCGCAGTTGCGGGTGTGCTTTCATCGTCAGTGTTTACGTCATCTACTTCGCCGTCGCATGTCGGTGCAGGCTCGCTGTCGTCGTCCTTTGAAGATGCATTTGCAGAAAGAGGTTCAGGCATGGGGTGAACGGATGGGCCGATGATTTCGGTAAGTTCAACTTCTGACAGTTCTTCACGGTCAAGTAATGCCAGGGTTACGGTCTCAAGTTGCTGCCGATGCTCGACTAGGAATTCACCCGCTCGTTGGGAAGCGCGGTGCAAAAATAGCGTTACTTCCTCGTCAATCATCTCCATCGTGTGTTCACTGAATTGTCGTTGTGCGTGAATTTCTCGTCCTAAAAACGGATCTTCATCTGAGAGTTTGTAGTTAACAGGTCCCAGTTTTTCGCTCATCCCCCAACGCGTGACCATTCGTCGCGCCATGGAAGTTGCGCGCTCCAAGTCGTTTTCAGCGCCAACAGTTGTCTCATCATAAATGAGATGTTCGGCAGCTCGACCAGCAAGTAGTACAACAAGATGATCTTCGAGTTGCGTCTGCGACATTGAGACGCGATCTTCTTCGGGTAGCATTTGTGTGGATCCGAGGGATCGTCCACGCGGTATGATTGTCACCTTATGTACGCGATCCGCACCTTTGAGCAACCAAGAAGCAAGCGTATGTCCCGCCTCGTGGTAGGCCGTCTTTTCCTTGTCTTCGGCAGATAGTACTTCTTCGCGTTTGGCCCCCATCAGGATCTTGTCTCGAGCGTAATCGAAATCAGACATGTCTACGCAAGTTTTATCGTGTCGTGCTGCCCACAAGGCAGCTTCATTGACCATGTTACGGATATCAGCGCCAGTAAGTCCGACTGTCCCGGCAGCTAGTCGATCGAGGTCCACGTCGTCGGAAAGCGGTACCTCACGGACATGGACTTTGAAAATCCCAGCGCGTCCTTTTTGTGTGGGCATTCCAACCGTGACATGACGATCGAATCGACCGGGTCGCAGCAGTGCTGGATCTAAAACGTCAGGACGATTTGTCGCGGCGATTACGATTGCTGAATCTGTGGTGGAAAAGCCATCCATTTCACTCAGAATTTGGTTGAGCGTTTGTTCGCGTTCATCGTGCCCTCCGCCCACTCCGGCGCCTCGTTGGCGTCCCACAGCATCGATTTCGTCGATGAAGATGATGGCCGGAGCGGACTCTTTAGCCTGTTGAAATAGATCGCGTACTCGACTGGCACCAACGCCGACGAACATTTGAATAAACTCTGAGCCGTTGATTGAGAAGAACGGAGTGCCAGCTTCCCCCGCTACGGCCTTTGCCAATAACGTTTTACCCGTCCCTGGAGGTCCGTTTAAGAGAACACCTTTGGGCACTCTTCCACCGAGCTTCTTGTATTTCTCGGGCGATTGTAGAAACTCAACGATTTCTAACAAATCCGCTTTGGCCGCTTTTTGTCCGGCTACGTCTTTGAATGTAATGGGGTGTTCCTCTTTGTCATATCGTTTGGCTGTACTCTTGCCAAATCCAGACAAGAATCCGCCACCCATGAATTGATTTTGACTGCGGCGGTAGGAAATCCAAAAGAAAATCAAAATTACGATCGGTAACATGATCGCAATCATTAATAGAAACGATGCGGTATCGTCAGGTGGGAGATAGACGTATGCGACCGAGGGCAGCTTTTCGTTCCCGATATTCCCGTCGAGTAGTTGCTCTAATTGGCGGCGTGAACTGTCGTTAGGAGGAATGTCAACTTGTATCGTTAACTGTTCAGCAACCTCCTCGCCGTTGATGTTTGTTACAGTCTGCTCTTTATGAAAGGTGACTGTTGCGTAGTTGGACGTGGCAAGTTCGACGAGCTTAATATCTCCACGGTCGATTTTTGTGGTGGCATCGTTTTTGCTATCTGCAGCTGCAGTCAAGTAGTCGCGGAAATCGCTGTAACGTACCTTGGATGGGGTGGCCGTCCGCAACACAAACATGCTGATCAGCAGGATGATAAAGACGATCACCCAGATTCTAGGTAAGCCACTTCGTTGTGGGCGGTTCTGTGGGTCCTGTGGTTTCTGTTCCATCTGCGTTTAAGGTGCTCGTGTTAAATGAACTGCGAAATAATCGTATCGCTTGTGGTACCGGTAATTGGCCCCATGGATGTAATAATAGTTGATAAGGATGACGATTGGTAGATTTGCCGACTAAAGGCGAGGGTATTTTTGGTTGAATAGTGACGGCTATCCGGCCAAAGATACTCATGGTGTGCCAAATAGGGTATTGCCCAACTAACGCTCAGTATGATATGAAACCACGAGAATGCCAATAGGCAGCGATTTGTGGAGGGGTTGGAGGGTTGCCGTAATCGTTTTGATGTTGGTTTGAACCGCGGATTGCACCGACTATTGTTGATCAGCGATATTGCTGTAAAATTCGATTGCTGGGAAGAGAAAAGTTACCTCCAATACCGGGCGTGAGGTTAACACGTCGTGTCGGTGTGATTTTCATAGTGCCGAAAGTGGGTCCTTGCATTTCTACAGGGAGTACTACGCCGAGCCCTAAAGTGGATTGCGACTGCTGGGGTTGCTGAAGCGGCATCCACTGTTGAAGTCTGCTGGGCAGAGCTGATGGGTTTAGTGTTGCCGCTGACGGATCCGAATCAGGCGTTGCCATTTTCTCGGTACGTTGGGAATTGCCCCCCCGCTGGTACATGATCGGACTCGGAGACATGATCGGCTTCACCGAGTTTGAATCGATGTTGTGAGTAGGAGTTGACGCCACGACTCGAACCCAATTCACGAGGTTTGCAATCTCTTGAGATGTATCAATACCGAGGGCGGGTTGATTCTGTGCGCCGTGGAGGGTGGTGGCTGCCGTGAGTAGCGAACTGTTCTCTGGCTGAACTAGGTCGAGCGTGGTTAGAGTGTTGTATAAATTTCGTTGGCTAATGCGATGCGGTATAGGACGTTTTGCCGAGGTGCGGAAGAGTACGAATGTTGATTTTGGACTGGGTCCATGGCAACCAGCGAGTGCGCAGCGATTCAATAACAACGGTTGCACGGAATGGATGAATTGGTGGACAACGGCATCCGGGAACTGGTCGATTCGTTGGCGGACTTGATCAGAACCAATAATGCTCGTTGCTGCGGCAGGGCCAATTGATTGTGCGGCATGACTAGTAAACGGTGAACGTAATAAACCTAGGCGAACTTCGAGTCGTGTGATGGTCGCCGATCGACCGTCAATGGTGATGGCTTTATCAATTTGCTCTTGGGCTTGATCAAACAACCGCAATTGCATGCACCACTGCGCTAATGCAAGGCAGGCGGGGGCGTTGTTGCGAATTTGTGTGGCGCGGCGATAGGCATAGACTTCGAGGATCGAATCGCTCACAAACTCGACCTGATCGCTAGGGAAACGCAGTTGATTGCCGGAAGCATCGATTAATGTGTAATGTGTATTAATTCCGGGTGATTTGGTTATCGCACCGGTGAAAGTCTGCCCGTTGCGTAGTAGTACTACACTGTTGTTATTGGTAGTTGCAATCTCAACTGGCTCATATTGAGCGGCAGTTATTAACGGCCATGAAGCTGTCAGCAGGAATATCGTTAAGAATGCCGCAATACCGCGCTGACAGATTCGCTGAGCAACCGCCGCCGCGGTCGGAATGGATTCTAGGTGAAAAGCGCAGCGTGCGCGCAAAAAATGGCGAAGGGGTAGTTGCATGTGGCAAACAGTACTGCGTGGTGTAGCAAAGCGTCAATATCATTGTGATTGCTATAGACCATAAAAAGAGACCGCCGCGGGGGGTTTTTCTCGGTACTAGGCGCGCCTTATGATCAATTTCGGTTGTTTGTGAGTGACAATTATACATATAGACTTGTCCGCACCTACAACACTGATGCTCTTGATTCGGAAGTGAAGACAATTTGCAGTACAGAGTATCGGGTTTTATCGAAATAGACGAATGACTAATTCGAAAAAGGCTATGAATGTGATTCGCAACCGTGTGATATTTACAGGGCGTGTTCAAGGCGTCGGATTTCGATATGCTACCAACATGCAAGCTCGGTCTTATCGCGTAGGCGGTTACGTTCGTAATTTGCAGGACGGGACTGTTGAGCTGGTAATCGAGGGCGAACGCGAAGAGGTGGCATGGTTTATTGCGTCTGTCCAAGAACGAATGACTGGGGTGATTAAGGAAACAAACAAAACGATTGAGGTAGCAAGCGGTGAGTTTGCTGAATTCAGCGTCCTCTATTAGGCACATCTGAACGAAGTGGGTAGTGACTGCGTATTGTCGTTAATGCGTAGAAAGAAAATTCCAACCCAAAACGAACATAATTTTTTTTTAAAGACACATTGGAAGACGAATGAACGTATCTATTCAAATGCTACAAAGCCTGTTGAATCAAGTTGGATCTTACGCACCTCTGGCACTGGACATTTCTCCTAAGTTGCAGAGTTGGCTGACACCGCTGTGGATCATTGGCGTCGGTTGTATCCTGGGATTGATCCTGATTGGCTTGAGTTGGGCACTATCTAAAGGGCTCAGTCGGGTCTCTGCACTAAATCAACTCGCTGAGAATCCGAGTAAATCTGCGATCGTTGTGTCCATTTTTGCTTTGGCACTGTGTGCCGTATTAGTTCCCTTCACTGTCGGGGCGGAAAAGATGCCATCGACAAGCAGCGGTGGTGCGGACTCGTGGGCCGATTTGCTAGCCGCAATCGTTGGCCTATATTTCGTTTGCTGGTTGGCGGGATATTCACTAGTGGTACTCGCTTGGAAACGTACTGCGCGTGAATTTACGATGGTGCTTCGTGAAGGTACTCTCTACCCGATCCTTATCATCGTGACGTTTATGGCCGCTGTGGGAGTTGTGGGAACTATCGCTGTGCAAGATCCAGGTGGAATCGTTCAAGCAGCGCTCGGTGTCCCACTAACCGGCACTACCAAACATGAATTTGCTGCGGCCGCGGGTGATAACGCGGCGGAATCTCGATCCACACATTCAATTGACTTTCACGCGAGCGAAGTCGCCGCTCTGGAAATTACAACCAATCAAAGTGTCAAAATCGCTTTTTGCCCGTTTGATCAAATAGAAGACGGAGTTATTCTCGAGGAAATTACCAGCGAAGATATTTACCGAGTTAATGCAGAGCGATCAAGTTTGTTACTAACGATTCCGTATCGAGATGCAGAAGATTCTTCGTTAGGCCGTCAATCACATATTACAAAAATCTATATTGAAAACTTGGGAATAGACACAGCCGAAGTAGCGTTCTATGTTCGCACCGGAACAGGATACGTAGAAGCAGAAACTATACTAATAACCGGATTTGGAATCTTAGCGCTCTTTTTGATCTATTTAGTACAGAGGATGGCGATGCCACGGCTGTTTGCGGTTGCCCTGTCGACCTATAAATCGGAAATCGCTCAACCGCTGTTTACTCTGATTGTTGTATTGGGCGTGATTGCACTAATAGGTTTCGTCTGGATTCCCTACAACACGTTTGGCGAAGACATCAAGATGCTCAAAGACGCAGGCTTGACGTTAATCCTTATCCTGAGCATCATCCTAGCTTTGTGGTCGGCTAGTACATCGGTTGCGGACGAGATCGAAGGGCGTACAGCGCTAACGGTATTGTCGAAACCACTCACTCGTCGTGCATTTGTGATTGGGAAATTCAGCGGAATCGTCTGGATGTTAGCCTTAGTTTACATCATTTTTGGTGTGGTATTTATTGCAGCGGTGTCCTATAAGCCCATTTATGACGCAACCGAGTCGTCGTTAGGCGTTCCGGACTGGCGGATATGTTTCATTGAGTCGATTCGCCTCGTGCCTGGATTAGTGTTGGCTTTCATGGAGGCAGTAGTGATAGCTTCACTTAGTGTAGCTATTTCCACTCGCCTGCCGCTGATGGCCAACATGACTATTTGTTTGGTCGTTTACGCTTTGGGCCACCTGACACCATTAGTTGTACAAAGTTCATTGTCAGGTTTTGCGATTGTGGAATTCTTCGGAAAATTAATTGCGACAGTCTTTCCAAACTTGGACCATTTCAATATCCAAGCCGCAATTTCTGCTGGCGTAGATGTACCGTTTGCATATCTTGGCTGGGCGTTTAGTTATTGCGCGATCTACAGCCTGATCGCAATGTTGCTAGCGCTCGTTATGTTTGAAGATCGCGACTTGACTTAGACGTCATTCGGTAACGCGTTGAGTTTTATAACACGGTTAGGCTTGACTCTTAGCAGTGTCGGTCGCGAAATGTGGCCCCTTGATAGCGTGTGGGGAAGCAGGCTTTTTGTTGCATATTTGATTGGCAATTTCAATAGCAACAGCCAATGCATCACGTCCGTCTCGGCCTGACACTTGAACCGCCCCACCCTTGATTATTGCTGTGGCAAAATCTTCTTGCTCCATTGCCAGCGGATTCCCTTCTGGTACAACGACTTCCGTTTTTGGTAGATAGTCAACAAAGAAGCGGGATTTCAGGTCTGTGAGTTCGTCTTCGCTTGTGTTGGGTAAATCGATTTGCAGCGAGTCTGTTTGTGTGCTTACATCAATTGTATATGCAGTACGCCTGTCAAAATCAATCTTGGTGGAACCCTGCGGTCCTTCGATTCGCATCGTGCGCTGTGGTTCACTATTAACACGCGACGCAGTCAAATTCGCAAAAGCACCGTTTTCAAACGTAAGGCGAGCGTTGGCGATATCTTCGTGTGGGCCTATAACAACGGAGCCGACGGCGTCAATCGCGGCGATCGGGCTATCGACGAGGGACAGTACAAGATCAATATCGTGAATCATCAGATCTAGCGTGACACCGATGTCTGTTGAGCGAAATGAATAATTACTAGTTCGTACGGCGTCGATAAACAATGGCGTAGCAACGTGATTAGCGACAGCCCTAAATGCGGGGTTGAAACGTTCAACATGGCCTACTTGCAATACCAATTGTTTGGATTCAGCTATCGCGATAAGTTTGTTCGCTTGGGCGATTTCGTATGAAATGGGTTTTTCAATCAGGAGGTGTTTGCCTGCATTGAGCAGTGTTTGTGCGACTTCAAAGTGGTAGAGCGTGGGTGTGGCGATAATAGCGCAGTCGATTTCGTCGACGATCTCTGAAATGTCCGCTGCACCGCGGACGGAAAATTCTTCGGTTGCGACGTGGCGCGCGGCAGCCACGGGTTCGACAATGGCTACCAGATCGAACAGACCGCCACAATTAACGAGATTGGTGTGGTATGAGCCCATTCCACCTATTCCCACAACAGCGATGCGAGGTTTGCTCATGCTGCATCCCTTCGGCCAGGACGGGACCGGCCATTGCGACCGTCATTCATTTTATCGATGAAATTAAGGATGTGGTTTACGCTAGGCACCAATTGGTCTTGTCCATTGAGAGTATCGAGGACAATTTGCTTGTCCACTCGCTTACGGAAGATAAGTTTAAAGGCGGCGTTGAGTGCCCTGATTTCTTCTGCATGAAAGTTATTACGTTTCAATGCGATGACATTTACCGCTCGCGCTTTTGCCGAGTTTCCATCGACGATTGTATATGGCGGTACATCCTTAAGGACTCGACTCATGCCACCAATAAAGCTGTACGCTCCGATGGTCACAAAATGATGAACGGCCACGGCGCCAGAAATGTTCACATGATCGCTGATGTGCACATGACCGCCGAGTAAAACGTTGTTCGCCATGATGATGTAATCACCTAGGCGACAGTCGTGAGCCACGTGACTACAGGCCATGAAATAACAGTTGTTACCTATGGAGGTAATGCCATCTTCTTTTTCCGTAGCGCGATTTACCGTCGTGTATTCTCGAAACGTGTTATTATCTCCGATGACGACCTGCGTCGGGCTGCCTTGATAGGAGATGTCTTGCGGTTCAGCGCCAATAACCACGCCAGGGAACAAATGATTGTTACGGCCAATTGTGACATGACCGGTTAGCGTGACACGATTGTCCAGTACGGTACCCTCACCAATCTTTACGTGTGGACCGACAACGCAAAAGGGACCAATGGTAACGTCGTTTGCAATGGACGCGGCAGAGTCTACTTGAGCCAATTTCGATATATTCTGTGTCATAGTTGTGATTTCTGTGGGTTAGGCACACTCGGCCAATGTGTTACTCAATTTGTGTTGGCAGAGAATTTGGCGTACCAACTCTGCGTTGAGTCGATGTCCGGTGTGATATGCCTCAAAATCGCCGTATAGATCAACTCCCGCGAGTGCTAAGTCACCGACCATGTCGAGTGCTTTGTGTCGTACGCACTCATCCTCAAATCGGAGAGAATTGTCGACCGGACCGTTTTCATCAAACACGAGCAGATCAGCGGTAGTCACTCGTAACCCTCGCCCGCTAGCCTGCATCTGATCTGCTTCTGATTGCAAGACAAAGGTCCTAGCCGTGGCCAATTCCCGTTGAAAAGAAGCTGGACAGACGTCAATGGAAAATGTCTGAGGGGTGATTGGACTTTCGTTGCCATAATCAAGTTGATAGGACAGAGACATTGTGGCAGCGGTTTTCGGTGGTCGAACCTCAATCCAGGCATCGTTATCAACAACGCGAATCGTCGACTCAATGGTCAACGCCGGCCGCATGTTCTCCTGAGGAACGATACCAGCGTGTAATAGGGCATCAACAAACGGCATGCTGGAACCATCAACGCCCGGCATTTCACTCCGAGACGCCCAGATAAAGCAGTTGTCGATTTGCAGTCCAGCTAGTGCCGCGACGACGTGCTCTACCATGTCAACGTGAGCCCCGTTTGTAAGAAGATTTGTACGTCGGGGTACTTCTTGGCGATACTGGACGTCAACGGGTATAAGAACTTCTTGCCCGTCCTCAGTTCGCAAAAAGACCAAGCCTGTTTCCGTTGGCGCGGGACGAAATTCCAGCGTCACATCTACACCACTCCAAAAACCAAAGCCTGTCACGATAACCGTGGAGGCGATGGTTTGTTGTGGTCTGTTGTAGGACAGGTGAGGATTCATGCGTCGGTTAATAATCTGTATTCACGATGTCTGCCTGATTTGACCTAGCCAGCATTTTATGCTGGCCCTAGTGCGATAGGCTTCTGACATCGTGAATTTGTTGCCCTTTAGCGAGGAACTGTTGTGGAAGGGTTGCTGACACTGGCCGGCGCGGCGGCTGCATTTTCCTTATTGACAGCGTCCACAATATACTTCGTGATATTGAGGCTGCGTTGATAGACAATATCGCGATTGACTCCCTTAAGCACCGATTCGCGACTTTGCGGATTAATCGCTTTACTGTCATAATTCAGAACCAAACTGATACCATTGCGTTCGCAAAAAGTGGCTATGGTCTTCTGCACTCCGGTGTAGCATTCGTGAAACACCTTGGCTTCTTTCTGCAAAACCTTTTTACGTTTGAGCTGCATTTGCACTTGCACATCAGATTGTATTTTCGCAATGCGTTCTTCGAGCTGCGAATATGCAGCTGTGCCAGGATTGTAGCCCTGTAGCTCTTCGACCATCGAAGTGACCTGTTTCCGAGCAGTTTCGAGCGTCTTGTCAAACTGATTGATTTCCACTTGAATGGAATCAAGCATCGATTTGAATTTGGTGTTGTTTTCCATGACAACGGCAATGTCGACAACGGCCACAGTTGTTCCGGTACGGGGTTGTTGAGCCAGAATAGTATTGCCAGTATTGGTACTGCAAATAGTAAGACAAATGGCGGTTAGACTAACTAATAATAGGTGATTTTTCACAATCAGCACTCCTTGCTGCATCTCGTATATGGGTTACGGAATTTCCCGTCCCTAGGAAACTCACTGTTATGTTTATTGCTAATCGCCCTAAACGGCGCGAGATTAAACTGTTTTGCTAGGAAATTAACAATTAATTGCCGCTGTTTTCAACGACCCGACCAACGTTATTAGTCTTCGTTTAAACACCAACGTGGAGTATTTTGCCGAGAAACGGTAAGTGGGTAAAGACCAATCTGCGAAGAAAGTGCGAGGAGGCCGAGAAAAATCGTCCGCCAGTCCGCCTACGGTGCGCGGCTTTACCGGTTAAACTCTGAAGACTTTAGGGATCTGAGTGTGTTAGCGGGGTGAGCCGAGAGTGATGGTGAGTGTCAGTTCTTTTCCGGCTCGTAAAACTTTCACCGGCACCTTGTCGCCCGCTTTGAATTTTCGCAGGGCGCTGTCAAAATCTTCGATTCCGCCGATCTTGTATTTCCCCAAGCCGATCACGATATCTTTGGGCTTGATCCCCGCCTTTTCCGCGGGGCCATTGGTTGCCACTCCGGTTAATGGCAAACCATCGGCACTGTCTGAGTAGTCTGGAATACTGCCGAAATAGGGGCGGTCGCCGCCCGTGTTTTCAACGTTTCGCTTCTTTTCCGCTTTTTTGAAATTTGGTCGTTCGTCGGCCTGTGCGATCGCCACAATGATCTCAGTTGTCAAAGCGGTTATGCGGTCCATGCCCTCGAAGTTTATCGTCTTGAAATCGTCACTCGGGCGATGATAAAACTCATGCAAACCTGTAAACAAATGTAAAACGGGAATGTCCTTAAGATAGAATGATTGGTGGTCGCTGGGGCCGACGCCTTCTGGCTTGCGTGTCATTTCGAATTTAGCGGTATCGTTAAGTTTGTCCAACAGTGGATCCCAAACGTCCGACGTGCCAGTACCGGTGACGATCAGTTTGTTATCTGTGAGTCGCCCGACCATGTCGAGGTTGACCATCGCGATTGTTTTTTCTAACGCGATTAGCGGTTCTTTGACATAACGAGCACTCCCAATGAGTCCACGTTCTTCAGCGGAAAATGCGATAAACACGACTCGTCTGCGAGAGGGTGTCTTGCGCGAAACAAGTTGTTGGGCAATTTCCAATAGCGCTGAAGTACCGCTGCTATTATCATCCGCTCCATTATGGATGTCTTTGGTCCAAGGAGCCAATGACCCCCGTCCGCCATAACCGAGATGGTCATAATGCGCGCCGACCACTATGGTTTCATCTTTCAAGTCACCGACACCTTCGAGTATCCCCACAACATTTTTTACTTCGGTCTTAGTTTGTATTAGGGAAGCCTCTCCCTTTGCGGTCCAGTTGGCGATGGCGCCAACAATGGGTTTTAGGGTTGTGTCGATTTCCGTTTCAATTTCAGTCAGGGACTTGCCAAACGCACGTTGGATCATGGGTTCAATAGTGGCGCGGCGCGCAAAAAACACTGGCATGCTTTTACGAGTTGAGTTCATTCCCGCGCCATTGAAGTTCAGAATAGCATCGCCGTCGCCACCTAAGTCGCTCGCCGTGTCTGTAATGCTGCTCGATATCTGCGCCAATGTTTGATTGTGTTTGGTGAGATCATCCTGAGTTGGGTCATCGATTTTGCTAAACTTCTGTTGTTCCGCGGCGAGCTGACCGGCGTATTGGGATAGGGCGTGTTTCAAGCCGGACAGGTATTTTGAAGCTTCGGTGGCATCATTGACCATGATGACGGCGACCGCGCCATGCTGAAATGCTTGAGAGAACTTTGAGCGAAATGTTGCATGTCGCGATGATTTAGTACCATCAAATGGGCTGTCCGCGTCTGATTGTTGGGGTTCCTTTCGTAGCAGCACCACGACTTTACCCTTAACATCTATGTTGGCATACTCGTCGTAACCTAGGGCTGGGGCTTGAATCCCATAGCCAACAAAGACAAGGTCACCTTGGAACTTGCCACTGGCGCCAATTGCCAATGGGTTAAAATCGAAGCCAAGCGTGAGGTCAGTTGATTCGATGGTATCGTTCTCACCCGACGGCCCCGATAGTTGTAATTGGTTGTTAGCGGGTTTTCCCAGTTTGATGTCCGTTGATATCTCAAATTTCTGGAAAGGCGTGCCGTTGTAGGAGTCCG
>JYMV01020121.1_pt1 | contig 13034 bp, 10 predicted proteins | sample 338911 | NCBI WGS metagenome assembly JYMV01 (sample SAMN03354496, study PRJNA234377) | hydrothermal vent metagenome | biome: Deep sea; feature: Hydrothermal plumes at the Eastern Lau Spreading Center, Western Pacific Ocean; material: Seawater | place: Tonga | collected 2009 | depth 2000 m m | reverse complement strand
CTGGATGGCCTTGATCTGCTCGTTGAGATAAAACTCCTTCTGACTGCGTTCCATTTGTTTTCGCACCCTGCCATGAACGCGTTTTTCGATTTTAAGGACTTCCATCTCTGACTTGAGAATATTGAGAAGTTTGGTCAAGCGGTCTGCCGGGTTCAGGGTTTCGAGCAATTCCTGTTTTTCCTGGGTTTGAAAAACCATATAGGCGGCAAGGGTGTCTGCATAGCGGTGCGGTTCCAGAATATTGGCACTGCCGGCTACAGCTTCCAAGGGAATTTTTTGGTTTAATTTTACATATTGGTTAAACAACGTTCCCACACTGCGCATCAATGCCTTGACATCGGGTGTTAGCTGGTCGTTTTCATGAATGCGGCTGACTTCAACCTCAAAATAGTCCGGGTTGTCGATGAACGATTCAATACGTCCTCTCTGCAGACCTTCCACCAGGACTTTCATGGTTCCATCTGTCAGTTTGAGGATCTGGAGAACATTTGCCACCGTTCCCGTCTCGTAAATATCTGCAGGTTGCGGTTCGTTATTATTGGGATTACGCTGGGCGGAGAGGAAAATGCTTTTTTGTTCGGCCATGGATTTTTCCAGGGCCAGAATGGACTTCTCCCTACCTACAAACAGGGGCAGTACCATGAACGGGAAGACAATAATATCCCTTAAGGGGAGGAGCGGTAAGACAATTTTTTCGGAACCCATATATTAACTGGCCTGTTTCTTATTTTCGTAAACCAACATGGGCTTTTCGCCTTTGAGGACTACTTCTTCATTGATGACCACTTCTTCTATATCTGGCTGGGAAGGGAGGTCGAACATGATTTCGAGCATGGTCTCTTCCAGAACGGCGCGAAGGCCTCTTGCTCCGGTTTTGCGTGCGGTAGCTTTTTCGGCAATGGCTTTGATAGCGGTATCGGTAAATTTGAGCTTAACATTTTCAAACTCAAACAACTTTTTATATTGTTTGACCAAGGCGTTCTTGGGTTCGGTCAAAACTTTTATCATTGCCTCAATGGACAGCTCCTTAAGCGTGGCCACTGATGAAAAACGCCCGACAAATTCCGGAATGAGGCCATATTTGAGCAGGTCTTCCGGTTGTATTTTTTCGAGCGTGTCTTCCTTGTCAATTTCTTTCTTGGAAACGATTGTCTGTCCGAAACCGAGGCTTTTTTTACCGATGCGGTTGCGAATCAAGGAGTCCAGTCCAACGAATGCCCCGCCGCAGATGAAAAGAATATTGGTGGTGTCGACCTGTAGGAACTCCTGATGCGGGTGCTTCCGGCCTCCCTGCGGGGGAACGCTTGCCGTGGTGCCCTCAATGATTTTCAAAAGCGCCTGTTGTACCCCTTCACCGGAAACATCGCGGGTGATTGAGGGATTTTCTGACTTCCGCGAAATTTTATCGACTTCGTCTATATAAATAATTCCGCGCTCAGCTTTTTCAACATCGTAATCGGCATTTTGCAGGAGTTTTAAAATGATATTTTCAACATCTTCCCCGACATAACCGGCTTCGGTCAGGGTGGTTGCATCCACAATGGTGAAAGGAACATCAAGAATCCGGGCAAGGGTCTGTGCCATGAGGGTCTTCCCGGACCCGGTAGGACCGATCAACAGCACATTGCTCTTTTGCAGTTCCACATCCTCCAGGTCAAGGTTGGAGTCGACCCTTTTAAAATGGTTGTGAACAGCAACGGAAAGGATTTTTTTGCAACGTTCCTGCCCAACGATATACTGATCGAGGTGCTTGTATAAATCATGAGGTTTAAGAAGATGCTGGAAGTCTTCGCCCTTTTCCTGGGCCCACTCTTCCACCATGATTTCATTGCAAAGCTCAATACACTCGTCACAGATGTAGACGCTGGGTCCGGCAATCAGTTTTTTGACTTCTTCCTGGCTTTTCCCGCAGAAAGAGCAACGATAATTCCCGGTGGTTGTACTTTTCTTTGCCATAAAGCCCTCTCCAAAAGGGTTGGAATTGAGCCCACGAGCTCATTCTATTCGCTTTTCTTTTTGCCCTTGCCCTTATGGGCCTCGTCCCGGTTGCTGATCACGCTGTCAATGAGGCCGTAAGTCTTGGCTTCTTCCGCTGTCATATAATGATCCCGCTCGGTATCCTTGTTGACCTGGCTAACACTTTTTCCTGAGTGTTTGGACAGGATGGAATCCAGAATGGCCCGGATTCTGGTGATTTCTTTCGCCTGGATTTCGATATCGGTATGTTGTCCCTGAAACCCTCCGCTCGGTTGGTGGATCATGATGCGTGAGTGTGGCAGGGCAAACCGTTTTTTCGGTGCGCCAGCGGTAAGGAGCAACGCCCCCATGCTGGCCGCCTGACCAATGCAGATCGTTTGAACATCCGGTTTGATATATTGGATGGTGTCGTAGATCGCCATTCCGGAGCTGACCTGGCCGCCCGGACTGTTTATATAAAGGTAGATATCCTGATCGGGCTCATCGGATTCCAGAAACAGCAACTGGGCGATGATCAGGTTGGCCATATGATCATCAACTGCGCTTCCTATAAAAACGATTCGGTCTTTGAGAAGGCGCGAATAAATATCATAAGACCTCTCGCCTCGACTGGTTTGTTCAACAACAATGGGTACTAACTGGTTGTAAGTTTTGGTCATGGTTTTCTCTAGATTAGAAATGGGGCAAGGAAAAACTTCTTTCTGGATCCGGTTGTGGTTCCGAAAGCGTTTTCGGCTTGTAAGTCATTAAAAAATAATTAGATATCTTCGTAATGGTTGTTTTTTAATTATCAGCAATTAAATCTTTTCTGTCAACTATTTCTTCTTTGATCGTCACCTTTTCCAGTGCGGCCTCAAGGGTTTTATCCCGTTTCATGCGATTGTGAAGTCGGGCCAGGATGCCATTTTTTTCCCATTCCCGTTTAATCTGTTGCAGGTTGCCCCCGCCCAGCAATTGGGACATGTTTTTGACTTCCTGTTCCAATTCTTCCTCGGTGACTTCTGCTTTCAGGTCCCGGGCCAATTGGTCGAGAATCAGTTCTTCCTGCAGGGCTTTCATGGCCGGTTCGCGATATTGCTTGAGTAGTTCGGGAGTTACCTCAATACCATGATCGTGGTCATGTTCATGTTCATGGTCATGATGTGCGTGACTGCTTTCTTTCTCCTGTTTTTTTCTGGCCTGCTCGGCCATGAACTTGACCTGATCTTTCAAAAGCCCTTCCGGAAGATCTACCTGATTCAACTCGGTGATTTTTCCCGCCAATTTTGTTTTCACTGCTTTGCGGGCTTCCTTAAGTTCAAAACCTTCCAGTTCGGAGCGGACGCTCTGTTTCATATTGTCCATGCTTTCATAATTTTTGTCTTCCACACTGCGGGCAAACTCATCGTCCAGGTCCGGTAGTTTCTGCTCTTGAATGCCTTTCAACACAATTTGGAAATCCACATCTTTCCCGGCGATTTCCTTGTTGGGGTAATCTTCGGGGACCTGCACCTGAATGTCCCGGGTTTCGCCAATTTCCATGCCAATCATGCCCTTGTCCAGTCCTTCAATCAATTGCCCTGCCCCCGCCTGGATGATTTGGTCCTGCGCGGACCCGCCTTCAAAGGGTTGGTCGCCGAGCTTGCTGGTAAAATCTATTTTGAGTAAATCCTTATCCTGGGCGGGGCGGTCGGTCACGGTGACTGTCTTTGCCATACGCTGACGCATTACCTCAATGGTCTGGTTGACATCTTCATCGGTGATGCGCGGGATTGCCATCGCGAGTTCAATACCAGAGTAGTCTTGCAGTTTTATGGTTGGGAGTACCTCGATGGATGCGGAAACCGTGATATCCGTTCCGTCTTCGGCGCTGACTTCCAAAAGGTGGGGCTGGCCCACCGCTCTCAGGTCTTTTTCTACAATGGCGTTATTGAGCTCCTCGCTGATCAGGTTGCTCAAGACTTCTTTTTTGACATCCGGGCCAAACTGTTTTTCCAGAAGCGCGATGGGCACTTTTCCTTTGCGGAATCCGGGAACTTTAACCTCGCGCCCGAGCCTTTGATAATACTGTTTTACCTTTTTGTCGTATTCCTGGTGAGGGATTTCGAACTTGATTTTTTTGTTACAGGAATCAACGTCTTCGATTTCTATTTTCATAAGTTTCCAAAATGTTTAAAAGGGGTCTCTATTTATTCGCTAATTTTTTCTAAGCCCACTAGGCGTGGGGCCAGTGTGCGTTATATTTTTCATCAGCCTTCATGCCCCGAAGGGGTACCATCACTTTATTTGGCGAGCAACGAGTTATCTCGGCCCAACCAGCCCTTGCTATTTGCTATTCCCGTTAGGGAGGGTTTTCTCCCCCTCCACGGGTAGTGGTGCGGATGAGAGGACTTGAACCTCCACTCCGTAAGGAACATGATCCTAAATCATGCGCGTCTGCCAGTTCCGCCACATCCGCATTATATTTCAAGGGTTTACACGATGGCCTTTGACCCGGGTTCTTTGGCTGTTTCAAAGGGGCATGAGCCCGCAGACAACCTGTAGAGCCAATATATCATTTAATAGAAACGGATTCTGCAAATATCTGGTCTCTTAAGAATTTTCATCCTTATCTATTTCAGAATGGAGGTGTGAAATTTCTTTCAGAAGCTTTTCAAAATCGACTTTTTCTTTTACGCAATAATTCCTGAGATAGGAATACATGATGAGGACGCAGGCCCATTCGTCAAAAACTTCTCCGCTTTTTTCACACCGTTTTTCCAAAGCGGAAAAACTGTCTTCGATCTGTTCCAGCAGTTTGCAGAAATTGACGACCTCGTTGTTTTCATCCAAATCTTCATGAACAGCCAATGTGCCAGATTCTTCGTCAATTTGTGATTTTTTGAGCTCCTTGTACTGGTCTTCTATCTGTTTTAGGCGGATTCCAGAATTTTCGCAATAAAGACGCAGATTACTGAAGGCGATGAACAGGCATTCGTACCCGCCGATTTGGCGAGGCTCTTCATTTTCATCAGAAACCAGTTCAGCAATATCATCTTCAACGGCATCGAACATTTCGAAAAATTCATCGAGCCGGGTCTCGTTTTGAGATTCGTGGTGTTCCATTATTTCCGTATTGATCGGGGTTTACGGTCTTTTGGAACGAGCAGGGTTCCGGCAGGGTAGTAGCCTTTCGGGACTGTCAGGCCGGGATAGATCCAGACATCTTTTCCGATCAATGTGCCAGGGCAGACGATGGCATTACAACCCAGTTCAACATTGTCGCCGATCACCGCACCCAGTTTTTCCATTCCGGTATCCAGGATTCCAGAGTCGAGAGGGACTTGGATAGGGTTGATATAGTTCTTGCGTTTTTCGTCGGCACTTCTCAATTGCAGATTGGCCAGTTTCGATCCCGCTCCCAGGTTGACATGGCTTCCTATAATACTGTCACCGATATAGTTGAAATGGCCCGCTTCGGTATGATCCATGAGAATGCTGTTTTTCAATTCGGTGGCATGGCCGACCACGCAGTGGTTTCCGATCAGGGCGTTTCCACGGATATAAGCTCCTTGCCGGATGTCGCAGTTCTCACCAATCATAGCGGGGCCTTTGATAATGGCCGAAGGTTCCAATTGTGTCCCTTTACCAATGAAGATATCCAGTTCGTTCAAATAAACGGGTTCAGCCAGATCGATCCAGTCCTGGACGTAAAGCCCTTGTTCACCTCGGTGGTAACTGGCGGAATCCAGGGTGGTCCTTACCCCAGGTAAATGGGAGATATGAGATACACTCTGGGCTTTTTTGCGCATCATCTGTTTCAGCCGGGGTCCCAGTGTTGTTAAAGGTTCCCATACGTGCTCACAATCGGCAAAAATCTCCCGATAAGGTTCGCTCAGGTCTGAAAAAAACAGGTTTAAATCTTTCATCTTTAAAAGTTCTAGTTCTTTTTGTTAAAAAACAACCCCCTCAATTCCCCCTTGTCGGGGGAGGAAAGGGGTCTGTTGAGCCGGACCACGCCCAGCAGGAATATAGCAAAAACTCATTAAGCCGAGACAACTCTTTGCTCGCCAGCAAAAGCTATTACCCCTTCGGGGCACGAAAGCTAAGGAAGAGTATCACGTGCACTTTGCCACCGGCGGTTCGCCGGCTAGTGATTTATGTACCATTTGCCAAGAGGAGTCAGGCGGTTTCCCTCGAGGCTTAATTGAATAAGGTTCTGCTTTCTCATTTCGTTAATCAGTCTGGATTTGTACTGGTTTTTTATTTCCAACTCTTTGTCGATTACTGGTCGGGAAGCAATTTGGCTGAGGGCATACAATTCCAGTTTATAAAAAAGGTTGTCACGGTTTTTAAGTAGGGAGAACAAAAGTTTAAGAACCTCCAGCCCTATTTTTTTCAGTTTCCCGGCATCCAATTTTCTTCCCCGCAGGTTAACGCTGATTTTGTTTTCGGTGCCGGAATTTCTTACAAAGATACCGGCTTTTCCTCCTGAAAGGGAAATATATAACATATCCGGGTCGTCAGGGAAGTTTCGAGTCTTGGCGGAGTACCCACTTTGTTTTGCGCTTTGAAATAGTAGCCTCTTAACTTTTCCCCATACTTGAGAATCTCTGCAAAATAGTTCCTGACAGATATAATACGTGTAAAGAGTGGATTTGAATCCGGGTGAAAAAGGTTGGCGAACAGACTGGATATACCTTTTGGGTGACAGGGTTGTTGCCAGATGCTCGGTGGCGGCAAAGGTGTTGAGAGCACTTTTTAAGCCATTGCCGGAATATATCGACATCTCTTTTTGGTTGGGGAGCGTTAAGAAAGCGGTGGTGATATTGTGCCCTGTTTCTTCGCTGCCTACCGCCAGAACCTGGAAATCATTTTTTGTCGTGGTCTGAGTTTCCGGAATAGACGCTTCGAGGTTTAGCAGGTCCGCCACTCTTGTCACCCCTTTTTTTTGTAGCGATGCGATTTTATTTTTAAGTTTTTTGTGCGTTGTGAGTGTCGATAACTTTTGTTGCAACAGCGCGAGGCGGATTTTAAGCAGGATCCATTTATCGCCAACCGCCGTGAGGAGAGGGGTCAGCCCCATTGATTTGGCAGAGGCAGAGGCATTGAGGTCGCTCTCCACAGTATTGATATAAAGCGAGTATTTTCCGGGAAAGCGGGATACTAAATGTCGTGCCTGCAGGATGGCGGTCTCGTCTCCGCTTAAGACCCACAGGGTATCTTGAAACGGATCGTATTCCAGACGGAAGAAACGGTCTCCATCCGCATCGAAGATGGCTCCGGCAATTCTTTTTCTTCCAGACTCTGCGGATTTTTGGTTTGCCCGGCCCAATTGAAAAAGTTTGACGACGGCTTTATGGGAATGGAAAAGTCCGGCGGGTTTCAAGATCATGTCTGCGGTGATGCGGGGGCAGCCTTCAAGGTCACCGACTCCAGAGCGCAGGTTTACCGCGCCATTTTTTTCTGCGTTGACTTCTAATACTTTGCCGACTCCGGCTTCCTTAAAAATTTGCGCGGCGATTCCTGTGAGAGCTCCAAAAGCGGGGTCAACAACCAGAATGAGGGCTTTTAAAGTATCAGGAGAATCGATCCAGGAGTTTTCAGGAAGTAGGGAGAAATGCTGAAACAGTGCCAACGCTTTTTGTTGGCAATCGGTTCTTCCTCCTTTCAGGGGAAGTTTTTTAATTGCATCGAAGTTTTGTTTGAGCAGGTTACGGGTCAGGTCGATATCGTCAGAAGGTAACGGCTTCATGCCATGAAAAGGCAGGAAAAGCTTTATCCCATTTTGGTCTTTAGGGTTGTGGGATGCTGTGACCATAATGCCGCCATCGGCTCCATTATGTAGCATGAAAAGAGGCACCAGGGGAGTCGGTACTACACCCAGAACCATGGCCTCACCCCCCGCTTTGCGGACACCCCGAACTACCGCTTCAGTAAAGTTGCCGGAAGTATCTCTGGGATCCCAGCCGATGACGATGGTTCTTTTTTTTGGCGCAGCCGATTTTTTCTGGTTTTTGACGTAGCAATAGACGTAAAGCTCCATAAACTCTTCGGTGATCCAGCCCTTTTCAAGAAAAATTTGTAGCGGAGTCGACCCCCGGCATTCTGAATCTTTTGCCGATTTGGTTTCCCGGCGAATCCCATCGGTACCCTGCAGGCGGTCGGGCACAACTGTTTGCATTGGGATCGTTTTAGGTTTCATGCGAAATTTTGGGTTCGAAAAAATGAGTGGATTTCAAAGGTCTTTTCGTAGCCGACAGATTGTAACATAGGGGCCATCGGTGAGCCACCGGAGGCAATGGACAATAGCTCGTTGAGCCGAGAAAAACGGTTTCTCGCCAGAAAAAGCGATTGCAGGCTAAAGGGTTTTTGCTGGATTTTGATTTTAGGGAGCGTTAAGCTAAGCCTACCCAATTAAGCAGTAGGCAGGCCAACTATAGGGAATTTATAAGGATTGGACTATGGCTTATAATACTTTTGTAAAAAAGGAAACGGTTAACGCGGTAATTCGAACATCGGGGGAAAAAATAGAAGGAAAGATTTCCAAACTTCCGCATAACCGCCTCCTGGATATGTTGAATCAAGGGAGAGGAGAGTTTTATCCCAGTTACTGATGCGACGGTTTACTGCCTGGTTACCGGAAATGTTTTATTTAAATCGGAGTTTTTGGCTGTCAATAAGCAGAATATCATTCTCATCGCTGACCATTTGGTCACTTCCCCTCAATAGGCGCCGGGCAATACCCCTACGGGGCATGAGGGCAAATGAAAGTTGCCACGCGCACGGAGGAAATGGGCAATAACTCTATTTGACTAGCAAAGAGTTGTCTTGGCTTGACGAGTTGTTGTACCCCTTCGGGGCATGAAGGCAATGGTCGAATATCACGATCTGCTGCTAAGAAACTAGCTGTCAAAGCGGATTTTGGCCCTTTTCATCCAGTGTTTCTCATCGAACCGTTGGTTAAAATATTCTTCAAAGCGGATTTCATTTTCTGACAAGGCTTTGCCGTCAACCCACTGCGAGAGTTTAGAAGAAGAGGGAAGGTCGGGTGTTTCTTTTTCTTCCCGGTCATTTCCAAGTTCGGCATGAATATGCAATTCTTCAAGGATTGAGTCCGCTTTGTTTTCCTTCGTTGTATTTTTTTTCAAAATGCTTTCTATCAATTTATCCACTTCCAGCACTAGATTGAATTCCGAAACATAATCAAGGAGTTCCAATTTCTGCAGCTTTTTTATGGAGAACTGGACATCAGGAGATTTCAGGATCGCTTTATTGATTTCTGTCCAAAGATATTCAGCTAATCTTTTTTTCTCGTCCCCTTCCCAAGACATAATTTTTCCCCTTTCAGAAGTGTTTGTATGGGAACAGTATAGGTCGTGGCCATTACATGTTTGTTAAGCCATTGTCACAACCCTGTAAAGATCGAGAAAGTCCGTTTGGAGGAGCTAAAAAAACCTATTAACTAGGATATAGAGGACTTAAAACCGGGCATTGGTATGTTTGAAAAAAGCTGGGATAGTAGTAATTATTCCTACAGGTTGGGGTCGTGGAATCTTTCTTTGAGCACATCCACGGGACTAACATACTTGTCACAGGCCACCACGGAATGTTTTTGATCAGAATCCAGATTATCGAGATTCAGCGAATCTACCAGAACGGGTTGAGCGCCACACTCAGACCTCTCGTGCGAACAAAAGTCGCACATATTCAAAGTTATCATAGATTGCTTACTTGCCATGGTTTACGCCCTTAAGGTTGATCCGTACCATTAATTTTTGCAATGGGTTTTTTTTGCTACCCATCATAGGCCCTAAATGGCTATTTGTAAATATATCAACGGTGAGGTTTCAAAAACTTTTGCCTTTTTTGTCCAATCCGATATTTTCTTCTGATATCCAGCGAATTTAAAGAGAAAAACAATTAATTGACGTAGGGTGAATTTTTTACCCTTAAAGTTCAATTTCCCATCACAAAGCCCCGCAAAAAAATAACATAACTCCTTATTTTATAGCTGTTTGAATGCTTTTGAGCTGACCTCCCTTTTTGGCATATTCCTTGCTCCTCTATATGGCGAATAACTGTGCCCAATTTTAGGGACAAATAAGCACGATTTTTTTAATAGTTTTTTAAAAACAAAGGGTTTTCTGCGCAGGGGGTTCCTGATCCTGGCTGGGAAGTCAAACACCTTGATTTTTAGGAACTAACCGCAGGTTATTTTGAGCTGGAATGGGTGCATTTGTCTGCTAGCAAAAATCGTCTAACTCCTTTGTTTCCGGTAATTCAAAGGTTTTGGGGCGATGCGGGAAAGGCTTAACTTTGGGCTCTGAGATACCGTTAAGAATAAGGCATATTGAATGGACTGGGTGAAGGCAAATAATCGAATTTGTAGCAAAATAATGCTGACAGGGGTTATTGCCTACCTTTGGTGGAGTTCTATGGCACAGTTATCCTACGCCCAAATTACCCCTCAGGGACGAGACCAGACCTACAAGCAGGCCGCCCCCCATCGGTTTGAGGAGAGGTTCAAAAAACAGGAGTTCCCACAATCGCAAAGGGTGCCGGTAAAACCGGACAGCTTGAAGCCTGTTTTTCCGGCCGCGATGAGGAAGGTGAATTTTCTTCTTCAGAGAATGATCATCAAAGGCTCTACGATTTATGGCAAGCGAAAATTTTCGCGGCTGTTCAGAAAATATCTGCACCGGAGGATTACTCTCGAACAGATCTATATCATTGCCCAGCAAATCACCAATATGTACCGCAATGATGGGTATATTCTTTCCAAAGCGGTGGTGCCTCCCCAGAAAATTGAGGATGGCGCGGTTCAAATTAATGTGATTGAGGGTTTTGTGGATCGTGTTGTCGTTCAGGGTCAGGTGCGCGGCCCGAGAAGGCTTCTCAGTGAATATCGAAAAGGAATTTTAAGATCCCGACCCCTGAAAGCCAAGGATCTTGAGAGATATTTGCTTTTGGTGGATGACTTGCCGGGTGTTTCAGTTAAGTCGGTTCTCACTCCTTCCAAAGATAAACCGGGAGCCACCAACATGACACTGATTCTTAGTAATAAAGCCTATGAGGGAAGTTTGGGTCTGGATAACCGGGGCACTAAGTTCAACGGACCTATCCAGATAAATGCGGGGTTATCTGGCAATGCACTTTTTAAAAACTATGAGCGCATCGGTTTGCAGGGTGTGGTCACCAGTGACACGGATGAATTGCAATTTTTCAGTGGCTTCTATGAACAACCCATATCTTCTGAGGGCACCAAACTGTTTTTTTCCACATCATTCAGTGATTCCAAGCCCGGCTCCGCCCTCAAAGATTTTGAGGTAGCGGGGGAAAGTAAAACCTTCGCCCTTAAAATCACACATCCGTTCATCCGATCCAGGGCTGAAAACCTGACGGGATCTCTGAGTTATACGCATCGAAACTCGAGCACGGATATTCTGGGGACATTGGATTCAGAAGACCGCCTTCGTATCGTTAACTTAGGGTTGTCCTACGATTTTGTAGATCAGTATCGAGGGGTGAACCTGGTGAGTTTTAATTTGAGCAAGGGCTTTGATATTTTTGATTCCACGAAAACGGGATCGGAAAACCTGACCCGTAGTGTGGGCCACAGTGACTTTACCAAGCTTTCCGGGCAGGTGCTCCGGCTTCAGCAATTGGCGCCTTCCTGGATGTTGTTGGGAGCATTTTCCTGGCAGTATTCTTTTGAAAAACTTTTGGCTTCTGAGGAATTTGGTGTAGGCGGCGCACAATTTGGCCGGGCTTATGATTCTTCTGAAATTACCGGAGACCAGGGTATGGCTTTTAAGCTGGAACTTCAAAAAGCCTTCCAGCCGAAGAAAAAATATCTCAGGGATGTGCAGGCCTACACCTTTTTCGATTACGGGGCGGTTTGGAACCGCATTCCCATTTCCACAGGTTCCACCGTTCAGGATCTTAACTCGTTAGGACTTGGTATCCGGTTTAACGTGACAGATATGATTTCTGGATATTTGGAATGGGACAAACCGCTGAATCAGGAAGTGTCGGCGGAAGGTAACAAAGACGGGCGATTCTTTTTCAGCCTATCAGCAAGGTTTTAGGGATTTTTCATGAACGTTTTTAAAATGAATCAGAAAGCATTCCCTGGCGGCAATGTGACGGAGAAGCGACAGCCGCAGGCGTGGAGCCCATTCTCACCGGGCATGGCCCGGTCGCCGCAGGTGCGGAGCGCGCTCCGGCGGCGCAGGGTTTTTCAGGTTTCGAAAAAGCCGAGTAACGCTGCCATTTTCCTGATTTCATTTTTAACCTATCTGATTGGCATTTTCCCTTCCATGGTCTACGCCCTTCCTGCTGGCGGGACAGTTCAGGCTGGATCGGCCACCATCGATTCGTCTTCTTCCCAGCTAATGACTATTTATCAAACTACGGACAAGGCCATTATCGACTGGCAGACGTTTGACATTGAAAGCGCCGAACACGTTGACTTTCAGTTGTCCCAGGGTGGGGTGACGCTCAACCGGGTAACTGGAAACGATCCTTCAAATATTTTTGGCAAGTTGACCTCCAACGGCGATCTCTGGCTGATCAATCCCAATGGAATTCTGTTTGGTAATAGTGCGCAGGTGGATGTTCATGGTTTAATCGCGACCACCAGCGATATTTCCAATACGGATTTTATGAACGGCAATTATAACTTCAGCATTCCTTCCAGTCTGGCTTCGACGGTGGTCAATCAGGGCAGTATTACTGCGGCGGAGGGCGGACTGATTGCCCTGGTCGCTCCCGGTGTGCAGAACATGGGGATCATCACCGCACGTTTGGGCAAAGTGAGCCTGGCTTCCGGAAAAACTTTTACCGTGGACTTGTATGGCGACCAGCTCATCAACCTGGGAGTGGATAGCCAGGTGATGGGGCAGGTAACCGGAATGGATGGGCAAGTGTTAACTTCGCTGGTCTCCAACAGTGGAAGCATTTTTGCCGATGGCGGGGTGGTTCGGTTGGATGTCAATGCCGCGCAGAATATTGTTGACCGGGTGATCAATATGGATGGCATCATCCAGGCGCGTTCGGTGGTTGAAAAAAACGGACAGATCATCCTCATGGGTGGG
>JYMV01046516.1_pt1 | contig 13036 bp, 8 predicted proteins | sample 338911 | NCBI WGS metagenome assembly JYMV01 (sample SAMN03354496, study PRJNA234377) | hydrothermal vent metagenome | biome: Deep sea; feature: Hydrothermal plumes at the Eastern Lau Spreading Center, Western Pacific Ocean; material: Seawater | place: Tonga | collected 2009 | depth 2000 m m | reverse complement strand
TTGAAGATGTTGCGAAAGAAAACGTACGCTACATTGAAGTTCGTTATTCTCCAGTTTTACATACAAAAAGAGGAATGACCCCTGAAGAATCTATTGAAGCTGTTGAAAAAGGATTAAAAAAAGGCAAAAATGTCTTCGGAGTTCAATCCGGGATCATTGTCTGTGGAATCAGAAATATTTCTCCGGAAACTTCCATGAAATTGGCAGAATTAACTTTGAAATATAAAAATAAAGGAGTGGTGGGTTTTGACTTGGCCGGCGCTGAGGAAAATTTTCCTGCAAAAGATCACCGTGAGGCATTTTATACAATCCGGAATATGAACATAAACGCAACGATCCACGCCGGGGAGGCTTTTGGACCTGCGTCAATTCATCAGGCGATTCATTATTGCGGGGCTCACAGAATTGGTCACGGCACCCGCCTGAAAGAAGATAAAGATTTAATGAATTATGTAAACGACCACAGGATAACCCTAGAAATTTGCCTCACATCAAACTGGCACACCCGTTCCGTCCATTCCCTGAAGCATCATCCCATAAAATACTATTACGATCAGGGAATCAGGGTAACATTGAATACGGATAACCGACTTATTTCTGATACAACTTTGACTAAAGAATTTTTACTCGCGCATAAATTGTTCGGGTTCGGATTACGTGATTTTCGGGAGTTCACCATCACCGCTATGAAGAGCGCATTTTTACCTTACAAAGAGCGAAAAAAAATGATCAAAGGAATTGCGGAAGAATTGGAAAATGAGTTTAGTTTGATGCCGGAGTTTATAGAGAAAATGTGAAATGAAAAATTATCTTTTTAAGAAGAAATTACTCCATAAACTGTTCCTTATCAGTTTCGGACTAATACTAAGTATTTCTCTCTTAATAGCATGTGAATTTATAGTCCGATTCTTATTTCTAAATATCAATTTTCAATCCTCACAAAGAACCTTACTAAAGAAGAACGTATTCGGAACCACATATGGATTACGTCCAAACTTCACTGGGATAAGTTTCGGTTCTTCTATTGTAACAAATAATCTTGGTTTTCGAAAAAATAGTAATCCCTTTGATCCAAAAAAGCCCGCTTGATTAATCCTGGACGATTCTATTACCATGGGTCCAGGTGTACACCAAGATTCTACTTTTGTTAGCTTATTATCTACGAGATATCCTGAGCTAAACATTTTAAATGGTGGAGTGATTGGTTATTCCACAAGCGACTATTTAGCTGTAACTAATTATTTGATTGATAAAATCGATATTCAAAAACTAACTATTTGTTATTGTTTGAATGACACATATAATAATTTTACAGAAATAATTGATAATATGCCCGGTGGAACATTAAGAAAATACTTTGATCCAATACTCACTTGGTTAAGATCACACAGTAAACTATATCTTGTTGCAAAAAATCTAATTTCTGACAGAAGCAAGAAATACTTTGAATATGATTTGCAACCATATATGGAGGAAGAAAACGTTTATCATAGTGCTGTCGATGATTTAATTGTACTCGCTAATAAAGCAAAGAAAAGAAATATACAATTTGAAATTGTCCTATTACCATATGAATACCAATTAAGAAAAAAAGAAAGTCAAATGTTGCTACCTCAAACACTCTTGAGTAAAGATTTAACATTATCGGGTGTAACCTGTTATGATTTATATCCCTACCTTTCAGAACAAACAGATATTGACTACAAATCTATCTATCTTTTTGCGGATGGTATTCACTTTTCAAATAAAGGCCATAGAATGATAAGTAATTTTTTTTCCGACTATGTAATTAATGATGAATGACCGTAATCTTGCCAAAAGTACTTTCCCCGGTTTGGTCATAAACAGTTAACAAGTAAACTCCACTTCCTACCCACCTGCCCTGTTTATCTCTTCCATCCCAGGTAATCTGATCTCCATGGGTCCCTAAATCAATGTTCTTTATATCACGGAGAACTCTCCCTGTAATAGTCATTACTTTTAGAGAGGAGGCATCCTTCAACCCGTCCACGACCAATGGTGTTTCTGATGGGACATGAAATGGACTAGGAAATATTCTTAGGTTTTTATAATGTTCTCTTCCTTGAGTAAAAGGAATTCTAACCGCACTGATTCCCCTGTTAGTAGTAATCCAGGCAATTCCTTTTTCACTATCGAATTCAATATCAGTTACTCCATCAGAGAGCAACTGACTGTTTGATTCCCTGAATCCATCAATATCTGGCCAATAGGTCGCATTGTTCAATAAAACATGAATTCCATCCGTTGTTGAGGTTGCCCATATATTTCCCCTGTTATCTGCTTTTAACTTTGCATTTGGATTAGGTCCACCAAAAGAAATATTCGGGAAATAATAGTATAAGTCTCCGTTTGTCGCGCGGGGTCCCTGTCGTAAAACTGGATTCTCATTAGAGTAACTGAGGTCAAAATAAGTCAACCCTATGGGAGTGAGAGCGTATAGCCGATTCTCAGGAGTCATAGCCAAAGACCAAACTGTATTATTTGAATTGTTGGGGCTCACATCTATTTCTTTCATCTGAAAATCACTAGGATTGATCGGTTCTCCTTCGTAAGTCAACATTATTAATCCGCCATTTGGATAACTGACACCTCCCACCACATTCTCTTCCCCTTCAAACGAACCGATCCAGACCCTATTATAAAAATCATGGGCAATTGTATTTGTTGTAAGGCTAAGAACTCCCTCTTCCTCGGCAATAAAGGAACCCCAAACTCCAGCAGTATCTAGGACTTGAATAGACTCAAATTTATTTGTTGCATACGCATCCGCAACCCATAGATTTCCATTCGAATCAAATTCCAAATCCTTCACAACCATGTAAGGATTGGAATTATTACTCGTTGTGAAATAACTTAAATAGGTTGTATCAATAATTGAAAAATTTGATGGATTATCTACATCAATTATTATGATACCTCCACCATGTCTTATAGGTTCAGGATAAGTTCCTCGAATTGCACAATATACCAGACCATCGGGTCTCTGTTCTAGGTCAGCTATGTATCCACCAAAATCTACTGGAATTGTATCTGCTGCAAAAAAATTGCTATCAAATGAGTCATGAACAATTACATCATCTAAAGTAGTTTCTACTATATTCCGCCATCCCCAATCTTCCTTGATTGCCAATCCGTATTTAGATCCTGCTACAACACGTCCATCATCTAGTACCGTCACTGCAGTGAATTGGTTTGTAAGTGGTGCATTTGGAATGAACTGCTGAACCTCTTGAGTTTCGGAATTTAATAAAACAATACCAGCTTCAGTACCGCCAGCCAGAGATCCATCAATTAATGGAATTAAAACGTTAAGTGTATGAGAAACGAGAATCTCCAAATTGGACTCCAAATGAACCAATGATGTGCCGTCAGAACGAATACCCCATAACTCATTGTTGAATGACTTTACAAATTTAACTACTGAAAAGTTGCTTTGAATTAAGGAATCTTCCATCGTATTAAGATTAATTCTGTAAGGGAAATTATCCTTAACAATCAAAAGTTCATCCTGGATTAGTAGGATTGAAGAAATATTTCCTGTTAATTCTTCACTCCAGGAATGGGGATCCTCTTGAAAATTTCCCCTATACAAACCCTGATTTGTGGCTACAAATACACTGTCGTTCCAAACCACAATTCCTGCAATTTGTTCTGATTCAAAAAGCCAGTCGGAAACCATCAAATCATTATGGTTCCATCGATTGCCGTCATAAAGAAATTTCTGTATTCCGAAATCCTGGTTGAGTTGGTACACAGCAAAGGCTATTGTATCCCCAACAGCTATGTCAATGATCTTTGTAAGATCATAATCAAATTCCGCAATGGAACTTCTTACTGAAGGATCATAAACTTGGACAAATCCGTTGGGTGAAGCTCCACCCATCCATATATTTCCATATAAATCCTTTTCAATCACATTCAGGTTTGTTCCGATCAGTCCATCAATATTTATTAAGGTAGAAAATTTTTCACTCGTTTCATCATAGATTAGTAATCCTCCTTCTGTGGCACAAAGGACTTTACTATCGAGCTCAATTAAGTCGTGAATAATGAGCGGGGAGGTATATGACTCCCAATCCCCTAACCGGGATTGAGAAACCAGAATAGATGCTGTCAGGAAAACAAAGATACTTTGTATCAACTTCTCCAACTCAAATCCAGGTATTTTTTACCGGAAAGGTGCAGGAATAAAGCACAGAAAAAAAATAGCAAGACATACATACCCAATCAATTTATCCTTATCTGATAATGGTTCATCCATATTGTAAATTGGAGGGTGTTTCGTCGAACGCATGAGAACTAAAATTAATATTCCCCACATCAGCCAATTTAATGAAATAAAGCTTAACGGGATCAGAGCCAGAAAAGTACATTTCGCCACAATATCATGTTTCTGTCCAAGAATCGCATAGGCAACATGTCCCCCGTCCAATTGACCAATTGGCAGTAAATTCAGCATGGTGACCAACAAACCGATCCATCCAGCAAAGGCTACAGGGTGAAGCAGGATATCCTGAGATTCGGTTAAACCAGGATGAATTATTACCGTAAGAAACTTCATTAAAACAGAGTCTCCAAGGATAATTCCAATTGATTCCCCAGACACTTCCACAACATTTGATAAAATTAATCCGATAATTAATGCAGGTACGGCGATGAGAAATCCGGCTATCGGCCCTGATGCACCAATTTGCAGCAAAGCACTTTTCTTATGAATTGGGGATTTTATCTTGATAAAAGCACCAAATGTTCCGATAAATGTCGGTGCGGGAATAAAATATGGAAGGGTCGCATCTACCCCGTGTTTTTGTGCATAATAGTAATGACCGAATTCGTGAGTAAACAAGATCAGCATAAGAGTAAATGAGAAGGGTATTCCTTTTACCAAACCTAGAGGATTGGCAAAAAAGTTAATACCTTCCATTAAGGCACCTGCCATGAGAGTAGTAAGAATGGTTAAAAAGAACAATATAATGTGGATTCGGGGTATCCTAGGAATTTTTAACAATATCCTGTCTTTTTCTTCCACTTGGATATACACACTTTCCCCGTTATTTCGAACATCGACAGAAATAGATTCCGATTTCAAGGCTTGTTCCATATCCTTGATTGAAGCCCCTCCAATTATGGATCCTTCTGCAATCCATCTCCCTCCTGAAGATCCCCTGCTTTTGGGAATAAAAAGGGAATCAATCTTTGATAACAGGTTTGTAAATTCAGTTTCCGTCATACCAAGATAATCTACTCTTGAACAACACTCTCTTCCAAAGGTTTCAACAATCAGGAGGGTAGATTTAACCCATCATAAGAATTATTTGCCTAGTGATGTTAAATAGAAATGCTAACCACGTACGAATTACCCAAGAAGGATAATTCAAAAAAAATCAGAAAGAGTAAGAAAAACTAATCAAAAGGTGATTGGTATAAATATTTTCACTCACTCCACCTGGCGTGTATATATCAGCAGAATATCGCGACCAGCTGTTTCTCAGAAAGGTGACATCCAGGTTTACATTCTTATCTAACCCAATACTGAGTCCTCCTGATATAGTTTCCCTATCCTGATTTCGATCAACAACAACTTTTTTAGGAGAAGGAAACAAAGCATATCCTGCCCGGAGTTGGGTATTCAAAATGCCAAGGTTCACTTCACCCCCAAAATGATATTCCAGAGTAGGATGGTAGACACTTCTGATTTGTGTATTTTCTTCCAAAAATCCCCTGTAGTCCTCATCATCGTAATCATTTCTACCTACCTCAAACCTAGTCTGCGACCAATCACGGTACCTCCCTGAAGCAGCTAAGGTAATAAATGTATTCCCGTAAGATAAACCATAATCAAATACAAAAGGTGATTGAACCTTGTAGAACCATTCTCCAGTCTCTTCTGTTTGATCAGTAAAACCATCATCAAAAATTAACTTATCACTCATAGAATGAATCTCATCGATCTGGTAAACAGAAGGAAAGGTAATAACCCCACCCATTTTCAGACCACGTACCAGATGTAACATTCCACCCAGTTTCAAACTGAAAGCTCGGATATCCGATCGAAGAATTTGAATCACCTGATATTCATCAAAATCAGCGGGGTAGTCCAGATAATTATTATCTGAATCCACCTGGGAAAAATGAAGCCTATATTCTTCAGTTCCTCCCAAAAGTCCCAACATTAATCCAATGGTAAATTTCTGGGAGAGAGCCAGTGCACCGCCAAAACTGATTTGCCTGAGGCCTCCTTCACTCTGTACCTGTTCATGGCGATAAACTTCACCGTTCTGTACGCCATCAAATAAATAGAATGTTGTGTCTTCATTTAGGTAGAAACCAATATCATTAGAGATCCCGCTGGATCCATTGAACATGAGATTATCATCAAAATCAAGAATACGATTATATCCAATAGCCCATACGAGACTGCCCCGAGTGGTTGAGACCGGCATTGCCAAGCCAAATGATCGAAACCGGGTAAACGATTGATTATCTGAATTTATATTCCCCAAGAAAGTAGCTTGATTATTAAAATTCAAGTGGGACAATTCCGTATAAATTTCCGGTGTTGAAATAGAACCAAGCCCAGCCGGGTTCCAGTAGATGGCGGTGTAATCATCCGCTAAACCTGTAAATGCACCTCCCATGGATAGAGGACGAGTCCCAAAACCAATTTCCCGGTCCATTAGATGAATTGCATCGTAAGCACTTTGGGAAAAGGCAGAAGAAATAATTCCCAAGAAAAAAAATAAGCACGTTTTTTTAATATTTTTCATTAGAAAATTTTACCTTGACCGCCGGTTTGATTTATTTGAAGATCGTTTTGTGTGCCTACTCTCTTTTGAAGTTTGCTTCCTGTTTGATTGGGATTTTGAAACAGAAGGATGGGAGGCTGCACTGACAACTTCACCTAGGACAGATCTTATTATCTTATGAGCATAGGATCTTGATTTCTTTTTCCGATACTTCTTTTTTTTCGCACTAGACCCCACCCTTTTCACTACATCTTTTTTTGCTTCTTTTTTTTGGTATTTCTTTTCTTTCCTGTCTCCCCTTCTAACAATGATTGTGCGGTTTCTACTATTGTTTTTGGATTGTCTATTATCTCTATTCATCGTTCGATCATTTTGAACGACAGTATTCTTTGAAGGAGCAGGTTGACGAACCACATGTGCTATGTTATTACGTCCCCCTGATGTGACAACCACGTTATCAAGTTTACCGGAAGGTGGAGAATTGGGCCGGACAACAGGTTGCCTTTCAAGATCTCCTCGCCGCCGGTCCCAGTCCCGCTTCTTTTTTTCGTAATGACTATAATAGGAAGAGGAACCGTACCAGTTGGAATACGGATAACCATACCAATGTCCATAATAGCCCCCATAATACCCGGAATAACAGTAATACCCTGGATCATAAAAATAGGGATCGTACCAAAATGTGTACCCGTAGTTTGCCCAGATCGGCCGATGCCAGTAAGGATAATGAAAACCTCCATAAGGTCTATAATAAAAGTTGACATTATAGAAAGGATCAAATCCCCAATGATCATCATAGTAGGGATTAAGTGATAAGGAAGAATAATTGTTTATTATTGTTACTGACTCTCCATCTTCAACAACAATTGTATCCGATTCCAGGATATATTCCTGGTCATCAAAATCAGTTTCGTTGCTGCGAAATGGCTGTTCTGCAACAACCACTCTTTTTTGAACCGAAAGTTGGGTATAACATCCTTCAAAAAAGAAAAAGAGTGTGATTATACCATAACAAATTATGTATTTAGGTAGCTGCATGATTATCCTCAAAAGTTGCATTCTTCAGTTCATTAGATGCAATCAACGTGCCAAAAGGAATAAAAATAGTTTCTATATCTTTTAAGTACCATAATATCAGCATTTATAACATAAACTAACTTAAGTTATTCAAAAGGTCTTTATGACAAATTGTAATAAATATTTACATAATTATTGTAAATTATTTTTACAATTTATTTCATATCGTGCAATTTTTTGGTACAAACCTGGACGGCTCAAACCCAACGATTTCGCTGCTTTACTGATATTTCCTTTCCACCGCTGGAGTGCCTGAAGAATTGCCTTTTTCTCCAGGGCTTCAACCATACTTTTCAGTTTTTTATCTTCCTCACCGGGGAAAACCAAATTGAAATTCAAGGGCTGATCCGAATGCAAAGATATTTGGTCTTCTGTCAGGGTTGAACCATCCTTCGCTAACACAACAGCTCTTTCGACAATATTCTCCAACTCACGTACATTCCCTGGGAATGGATACACCATAAGCGAAGAAAGAACTTCCTGAGATATCCCATTGATTTCCTTTCCTAACCGCTGAGAATACACTCTTAAAAAATGTTCAATTAAAATTGGAATATCACTGTGCCGTTCACGGAGGGTGGGAAGCGTAACTGGAAATACATTTAATCGGTAAAAAAGATCAGCTCTAAACCTTCCTTGTTTTACTTCCTCACCTAAATCTTTTTGGCTTGCTGAAATGACACGAACATCGACCTTGACTGCCTTATCAGAACCCAAAGGATGTATCTCTCCTTCCTGCAGTACGCGTAATAGCCTTTGTTGAAACGCTTTTGATGTGTCTGTTATCTCATCCAGGAATATCGTTCCCCCATCTGCCATTTGAAATAATCCTTTTTTATCTGATACTGCATCAGTGAACGCCCCTTTTTTGTGACCAAAAAGAGCGCTTTCAAGGAGCGTATCTGGTAGCGCTGCGCAATTCTGAGGGACAAACATCCCGGTTTTCCTGGATCCATTGGTGTGAATTGCCCGCGCAACAAGTTCTTTCCCAGTTCCAGTCTCTCCAAGAATTAACACAGTTGTATCCGTAGGAATAACTTTTCTCATCAATATAAATACATCATTCATTATCGGGCTCTCACCGATGATTTGGTCAAAAGAATACCGTTTTTCAGCATCCTTTGTTAAAAGCAGGTTTTCATCGGACAACCGCCGATTTGTTTCCTCAATTTCAGCAACCAGAGAACGGTTTGTCTGGATAAGGTTGTACCGGTCAATCGCCTGCCGAATGATCAAATGTACGTCCTCTGGTTCCCATGGTTTGTGAATATAATAATACACATTGCCTTCGTTTATTGCATCAATGACAGCCTGGATATCGGAATATCCCGTGATAAGAATTCGGGCTGTATCAGGCTGGATCTCCATCGCTTTTTGCAAGAGAGTAACGCCATTCATTTTAGGCATCCGCTGATCTGCAATGATGACAGCAATTTCTTGTTCATTCAAAACCTGGATTGCAGAAAAACCATCCTGAGACAGTATAACATCGTATTCTTTTCGTAATGTACGTTTTAAAGAATTCAAAACAGAAGGTTCATCATCTACAATTAAAATTTTCCTTCGTATGTTTTTACTCATCAGATTTTCCTTTTTCTGCAGGTATTTTGATAGTGAAAGTTGTTCCTTTGCCTGCTTCGCTTTCCACCAAAATTGATCCATTATGCTTTTCAACAATTCCGTAACTAATACTTAATCCAAGTCCGGTTCCTTCCCCAACAGGTTTTGTTGAATAAAACGGATCAAAAATTTTGTTCAATTCTGTTTCTTCTATCCCTTTTCCATCATCTCGGATTTTAATAATCACCCAAGATTTGTCCAAATTCGTCTTGATCCAAATATTCCCTTCTCCCTGAATAGCTTGAACCCCATTCAAGAGAAGGTTCATAAATACCTGATTCAAATGTCCGGGAATACAAAGGACCTCCGGGATATCTCCGTATTCTTTATGAAACCGGATCCTTTCACCTGCTTCCTTGGTCAATAAAAGCAGAGCTGAATCAATTCCTTTATGAATATCTGTCTGGGTGAATTCTCCTTCATCAATCCGTGAAAAATTTCTCAAGTTTTCCACAATGGCTTTCACCCTGTTACTGCCCTCCATACTTTCTATTATCAGTTTTTGAACATCTTCACGAATATATTGAAATTCATCCTTGTCAACTTTTTCTTTCTTAGTTAAAATATCAATATAGTTTTGCATTTCTTTCATATTCGCATAAATAAAACTAATTGGATTGTTTAACTCATGTGCAATTCCTGCAACCAACTGCCCTAAACTGGACATCTTTTCACTCTGAACTAATTGAGCCTGGGTTGATTTCAATTTCTCAAGAAGATCCTTCTGTATTTGATTTCTTTCCTCCAGCTCTTCCACATATTGATTCCGGGTTTCCGATTCTGCAACCTTCCGGGTCAAACTTTTTGTTTCCTCAATAAAGTCAATATTTTCAAGCGAAAGTGCAGTTTGATTTGCTATAATCGATAATAAATCATTATCTTCTTTTGGAACTGGATTTCCATCCCGCTTTTCACCGATCAGTAAGATTGCGGTTGATGACCCCTGATGTAAAATCGGGAAAAAACCCGTCCTCTCCGATAGTCCTGGAAAAACTGATCTCACTTCTTTTTCAAAAGTGATGCCCTTTTTGCGAAGTGAATCGCACTGGATATCCGTAAGATTCACTGTTTTCGGGATTGCATCAGTGCTGCCTGCAAAATCCTTTCGTACCAACTTTTTATCCTCTATGACACAAATACCTGCAAATGACACATCCAGTGTGTCGCTGATGGTATAAACGAGCTTTTGAAACAACTCGTGTTTGTCCCTGATCAGGATCACCTGTTCAGAAATATCCTTCAGTACTTCCCGATACTCAAACCGATGAAGTTTTCCACGGTAAATGTTTTCCATAAATCCCAAAAATATGCTTATTACCATACACTCAGTTACAGTCAATACAGAAAGGACATTCTGCATTGAACGCCCTTCCACAAGTCCATAAACGAGGTAGAAAATTGCTAATCCGCCAAACAAAAAACCCATAACTTGTCGATTGGACCACTTATATCGTTTGAATGCAAGGTTTAAAAAAATCATTAAAGTGGCAGCCATGACAAAGATTGTACAAAAATTGATCCAGAAATATGGGAATCGAATCTTTCGCAGGATCTCTCTCTTTGCAAGGACCATAATTCGGAACATTCCTGATATTTCACGGACTTTGCGAAATTCTCCCGGATTCAATCCGTCCACTTCCACTTTTTTCCCAGACGGAAATTGAACCAGAGCACTATATTGAAAACCGTCCTCAGCACCGAAATGCACTACTGTTTCTCCGATTGATAAATATCCACCGCCACCTGAAACTTCCCTATAGCCTGCCAGCGATTGTTGGCTATCTCCTTTCTGTTTGGAATACAACCAAACTTTTGCTCCAATTGCATCGCGATTACTTTGAATTCCTTCCAAATAAAGTCGAATGGACTGACCTTCACTCCCTGGGTTTAAAAATAAGGTACTGGTAGTATCCTTGCTTGCTACAAATAGATCTAAATCTCCATCCCCTTCTAAGTCTGCTACAGCTGCCCCGGTGCTATAGTATTGAAGCCTTGATTGAGCATTAATCTGCTCCTTGTACACCAGGGTAAATGATCCATTCTGTTGATTTTTAAAAAAAAGATTGGGTCCAATATTGGCGAAGAAAATATCCTGCCATCCGTCATTATCCAAGTCAGCGATAAGCCCCGAATAAGAAGGAAAGGGGTTTTGTATTCCTGTCTCATCTGTCATATCTCGAAAATCCCACTGTCTCAAGTTTCCACTTTTATTGATATACAGCCGACTCTGTCTCTGTCTATCTGTAACCAGAAGATCTAAATCTCCATCATTATCCAAGTCTCCGAATTGTACGCCATTGCTGTTCAGGGATTGTGTCAAGTGAACCAAGGGAAGTGAGCTTTTCTCAAACCGGGATCCCTCATCATTTCGGTAAAAAATATCCGGAGCATACCAATTGCAGACATAGAGATCCGGATAACCGTCCATGTCTACATCAGCAAAGGAAGCACTCTGGCTTATCCCTTCATCATTTACACCATACTCCGCTGCCTTATCAGCGAATTTCCCCTTGGAGGATTGGATATACAACCTGTTTTCACCATGCTCATTTGTTAAATAAAGATCCAAATCCCCATCCACATCCACATCAGCCCATACGCCCCCGTTTCCGCTGAAAGGTGTCTGGAAGCCAACCTGTTCTGAAACATCCTGAAATTCCAATTTTTGTGATTGACGAAATAGTTTTGTGGTTACTCCCCAACCTGAAATGAGTACATCCTGCAAACCGTCATTATCATAGTCCACAACCGAAGCACCTAACTCAAGGTTTTCCAAATGCCTGGGATAAAGATTACCCCCAAGTCCGGTCTGAATCGTGATATCCTTGAACCTTCCCTTTGTGCTTTGGTAGAGAAACATCCGATTCAGATTTCGAAACCGCACAACGTACAAATCAGCATCTCCATCACCATTCAAATCCCGGAAAGCCACACCGTAAGCATCGGAAAACTCTGGAAGAAGTGAGACACTCTCGATATTGGGATTGAACATTGAATTTACCCAACTACCCGTTGTTGTATCCATTCCCAATAGAAAAGACAACGAAAAACAGGAAAGAACGATACAAAATACCCAACAATTATTTATTTTCATTTGAGAAAATATAAGTAATTATGTAAATATTTATTACATAAAATATTAATTAATTTGTAATAAATATTATCAATTCTATGTGAATTCAGTGTACTAAATGAAAAATAAACAGGCTTTGTAACCTAAACATGCAACGCCGGTTTTATACAAATAATTAAAACTTCAGGGGGTTCCTAATCTTGTATCAATTCTCCTTAAGGAGTTTATCCTGATGTTTTTTTGCCTTTTCTTCTAATAATTTATCGTATCCATCTTCCTCCATATCCAACATCAATTGATTAATCCAGAATTTTGACTGTTGAATATAATCATCGATAAGCCTGACAGGTACCTGCTCTCCGTACATATTCGCAGAAACCCCCGATTATTTATCGACAAAAGAACTGGTTAAGTCTCTCAATAGTTTCTATGAAGAACCCCTTAACCTATATGTTCCATTGCCTTCAGCCATCATTATCGCAAATATGTACGGAGAGCA
>JYMV01039164.1_pt1 | contig 13036 bp, 10 predicted proteins | sample 338911 | NCBI WGS metagenome assembly JYMV01 (sample SAMN03354496, study PRJNA234377) | hydrothermal vent metagenome | biome: Deep sea; feature: Hydrothermal plumes at the Eastern Lau Spreading Center, Western Pacific Ocean; material: Seawater | place: Tonga | collected 2009 | depth 2000 m m | reverse complement strand
GCGGTTAAGTGCTATAAAAAATCTGAGGGAGCAGCGAAAAAGGACCGTGGAGAAGCAATTAAATTACTTCGTGACGCAATTGAGTTGGATCCTGATTATCCAGCACCATATTATAAACTTGGCAGGATGGCAATGGGTAGTGAGAATTATAATATTGCTAAGAAGTATTTTCTGCAGGTGCTGGACCTCTGTCCAACGTACAATCTATACCTTCATTACTATTTGGGAAAAATCTTTTTTGGTGGTGAAGAGTTCTCTAAAGCTGGATACCATCTGGCAGAATTTATGAAATATCCAGACGGCATTAAAACTGACAGGCATTTTAATATTGCAAAAGACTTAGAGGAGGAGGCCAGGTTTTATGGGAGCTTAATTGAAAATCCCGTGCCCTTTAAACCTAAGAATGTTCCAGGTATTTGTACACAAAAGGATGAGTATTTACCATATATAACTGCTGACCAGAAAACAATTTATTTTACCAGAAAGTTTCAGAAAAAGGCATTGGGTGATCTTTTTCCTAAGATGGTGGAGGTGTTTACTTCTGCTCACAGAACTGATGGTGATTTTAGTAGAGGTAAAGCTATGATGGTTCCTTTCAACAAGGGAAATAATGAGGGAGGTGCTTGCTTAACCATAGATAATATGCATATGTATTATACGATCTGTAAAAAATTGACTAATGGATATAATAACTGTGATATTTATAGTGCAGATTATGTAAAAATTGAAAGATCTACCCTAATAGATCTTGGTTTTATGACAGAGGTACTTGAAATGACAGAACAAGAAGTGAAATTTGAATTGGAGATGATGAAAAATTCCGGTTTAGATTATATGTGGACCAACGTTAGGCCGCTCAATGATCTCGTTAATAAAATTGATAGCTGGGAATCACAGCCAACAATATCCTCTGATGGACGGACATTGTATTTTGCAAGTAACAGAAAAGGCGGTGTAGGAGGGATTGATATCTATAAAACAACAAAAGATCCCAATGGAAAATGGACCCAGCCTGTAGGATTGGGTAAGAATATTAATACTGAAGGCCATGAGAAGTCTCCTTTTATGCACCCAGATAAAAAAACACTTTACTTTTCATCAGATGGTCATCGAGGTTTGGGAGGATTTGATATTTTCTTTGCAAAGATGAAAAAGACTGATACTGGATATGAATGGGAAATACCACAAAACATCGGCTTTCCGATTAACTCTGAAGACAATGACCTTGGGTTTTTTGTAAGTACAGATGGGGAAACAGGCTATTTCTCATCGACCAATGAATCTGAGAAGTATTTGAGCTTTGGTGGTTGGGATTTATTCTACTTCCCTTTATATGAAGAAGCGAGGCCTTCCGAAATTATTTTCCTGAAGGGTGAGCTAAAGGATGAAAAAGGAGAACCGATCGTTGGTGGAAGCATGGATGTCACCAATGTAAGGACGAAGGAAACCACTAAGGTAGATGTTGATTCGATTTTGTGGTAAGTGTAACTAAGGAAAATTACACCTATGCATCTAAATTGATATCCACAAAAGGTAAAACCAAGGCGAGTGCCAGTGTCAGCACCGCCACTACCGCCAATTCGAGTACCAATACCAATACTAGCTCTAATACCAGCACGAATGCCAAAAGCAGCACCAATCCCATCACCAGCACAAGTGCCAACAACAATACAAAGACTAATGAAAACACCAACAATAAAACTAAAACCAGTTCAAAAATTAACAGGACTCATAAGGAGCTGGTACAAAAACTAGATGTAAGATTGGAGCAGCTTGTTGTTGGTGAACCTTACAGGTTAGATAATATTAATTTTGCTACAAACTCTTCTTCTGTATTAACAGTTGCCTCTATGGTTACCTTAGATGGCTTTGCCAAGTACCTTATAAGTGTACCTGAAATGATAGTAGCCATCCAAGGTCATACAGATAATGTCGGTTCAGATAATGACAACCAAGAACTCTCTCATAATAGGGCCAAATCTGTTTTTGATTATCTGGTCTTGAGTGGTGTAAGGCAAAATCGCTTATTATCTAAGGGGTTTGGAGAAACAAAACCAATTGCCTCAAATAGTACTGAAGAAGGGAAAGCAAAAAATAGAAGAACAGAGTTTGTGGTAGAGTCTTTCTAGGCTGGCTGTAATTGACAGAGGCCTGTAATGGAATAGAATATCTTGAAATATTTTCTGCAATCTCATAAAATGAGTACATTTACGCCATAATGAAAGAAGCATTAAGATATTTTTACTTTTATTACACCGTGCATTAATTGTCAGGGATAATAGAATTATTATATCAATAAATAAAATTTCAAGTCCCGTTTAGGGACTTTTTTTATGGTTGAAAATTTTGATCGAGAACCAATGATCATATCTGAAGCACATAGGCTGGGGAATATACAAGAATACTATTTCTCTAAAAAACTGGAAGATGTCCGGCAGTTGAGAGAACGTGGTGTGGATGTTATAAACCTCGGAATAGGAAATCCAGACCTTGCTCCTTCTTCAAAGGTAGTTGATTCACTCTCAATCTCAGCTTCTAACCCTTCAAATCACGGATATCAAGGTTATAAAGGAATCCCAGAACTAAGAGATGCAATATCTAAATTCTACCATAAAGTTTATGGGGTAAACTTAGATCCAGAATCTGAGGTACTGCCCTTATTGGGTTCAAAAGAGGGGATATCTCATATTTCCATGGCCTATATAAACCAGGGAGACGAAGTATTGGTCCCCAATCCAGGTTACCTTACCTATGCTTCCATCTCTCATCTTGCACAGGCGAAAGTATCAAGCTATAACCTCGATGAATCAAATAATTGGGCGGTTGATATTGATGATCTTGAGCGCAGAGACTTGTCAAAAGTAAAGATCCTCTGGGTCAATTATCCCAATATGCCTACAGGGGCCAAAGGTTCTCTTGCACTCTTTGACCATCTAATACAACTTGCTTGCAAACATTCTTTCCTGATTTGTCATGACAATCCATACAGTATGATTTTAAATAAATCACCATTGAGCATATTGCAATGTGACGGCGCAGCAGAAGTGGTGCTTGAGCTTAACTCTCTATCAAAATCCCACAACATGGCAGGATGGCGTCTGGGTTGGCTTTGTGGTAATGCGGAATATATAAATACTGTAATGAAGGTCAAAAGCAATATTGATTCAGGGATGTTCCTGCCGATACAACATGGCGGAATTGAAGCGCTGCAAGCTTCAAGCGAATGGCATAATAAACGTAATAAAATTTATGAAGAAAGAAAGATCTATGTTTTGCGGTTATTGGACCTTCTGAACTGTTCTTATACAGATAATCAATCTGGATTGTTTGTCTGGGCAAAAGTTAACGATGCTGTAGAGGATGTGAGCGCTTTTTGTGACGATTTGCTTTATGATGCCCATGTTTTTGTAACACCGGGAAAAATATTTGGTACTAATGGAGAGCGGTATATAAGAGTATCCCTATGTAATAATATTGACGTTCTTAAGGAATCTATCAGAAGGATTGAACTATATATAAACAAAACAAAATGAATGTAACAATAATAGGCTTGGGATTAATTGGGGGGTCTATTGCAATTGAACTGAGGAAAGCTGGTTTTGCTTCAAAGATCGTTGGTGTGGATAAGGATCCAGCCAGTGGGGAAACAGCTCTGTTAATTGGCTTGGTAGATGAACTAGCAAGCCTTCAGGACAGTATTGAGAGGGCAGATTTAATAATAGTTGCCATACCTGTTGACGCCGCGAGGTTAGAAATACCGATTATCTTAGACGCTATTATGGAGCATGCTGTGGTCGTGGATATGGGCTCTACAAAACATGGATTAGCTAAAGTTGTTTCAGGCCATGAAAAGAGAAGCAATTTAGTACTTTCCCATCCTATAGCAGGTACAGAGAACACAGGTCCAAGTGCCGCGGTTGAAGGCCTGTTCTTAAATAAAGTAGCGATCATATGTGGAAAAGAGATGAGTTCTGATATTGCATTAAAATTGGTAGAGGGCCTTTATGAAACTTTGGGCATGAGAGTTATTTATATGGATTCCAAAGAGCACGACCTGCATATTGCCTATGTGTCACATTTATCTCATATTAGCTCTTTTACGCTTGGTAAAACAGTATTAGAGATAGAGAAAAATGAAAAGAATATTTTTGATTTAGCTGGTTCTGGCTTTGAATCTACAGTACGTCTTGCAAAATCATCTTCTTCCATGTGGGCACCCATATTAGAACAAAATTCAGAAGTCATTAGTGTGGCTCTAGGTACTTATATTGATAATTTGAAGGAATTTAAGTCCTTAATAGATTCAAAAGATAAAGAAGGGCTAACAAGACTGATGGACCAGGCCAATGATGTACGAAGGGTATTGGATGGCATAGAATAAGTAAGAAAAAAAGAAAATGGCAATTAAAATCTATAGTTATGACAATTGATTTGACCATCAAAGATCTGGGCGCATGGAACGATAATATGAACCTTCCCTTGGTTATAGCAGGCCCCTGTTCTGCAGAATCAGAACTGCAAATGCTGACAACGGCAAATGAGCTTTCGAAAAATGACAAGATTTCCTATTTCAGGGCTGGTGTGTGGAAACCAAGAACCAGGCCCGGGTCTTTTGAAGGCATAGGCGTAAAGGCCCTGGATTGGATGAAAGCGGTGAAAGAACAGACTGGCCTTAAGTTAGCTACGGAAGTGGCCAATGCTGAACATGTAGAGGCCTGCCTTAAAGCCGGCGTAGACCTCTTGTGGATAGGAGCAAGGACCTCTGTCAACCCATTTTCTGTTCAAGAGATTGCAGATGCTATCAAGGGGGTAGACATATGCATTGCAGTGAAAAATCCAATTAATCCAGATTTGCAACTATGGGTAGGAGCTCTGGAACGAATTAATAAAGTGGGTATAACAAAGCTTATAGCCATTCATCGCGGTTTCTCTTCCTATGAAAAATCACCCTTTAGAAATCAACCCTTATGGGATTATCCCATTGAGCTAAAAACCATTTGTCCACAAATTCCTATTATCTGTGATCCTAGCCACATTGCAGGAACCAGAGACCTGATCCCATTTATTGCCCAGAAAGCATTGGACATGGACATGGATGGCTTTATTATAGAATCTCATATTAACCCCTCTGCAGCCCTAAGTGATGCCGCTCAACAGTTATCTCCTAAAGACCTTGACTCATTATTAAAAAGCTTGGTGGTCCGAATCGCGATTTCTAAGAATGAAGAATTTTCGGATCAGCTTGATAAGTTAAGAGATATGATAGACGAACTTGATGAAGATATTACACAGAAATTGTCCTCACGGATGGAAATTGCTGAAAAAATTGGAAAGTATAAAAAGGATCATAATGTTACCATTCTTCAGGTGAAACGTTGGGAAGAGCTAATTGCTCATAGAATTACTTATGCCTCAGCACTTGGATTGAGCAAGGATTTTATGAAACGGTTTTTGAAGCTGGTACATAAAGAATCTATCCGTAGGCAAACAGAGATCATGAACGTTTCACCTAAAAAATGATTGCTGTTTTTTAAGACAACGCTGCTCTGAAGTTAATCGATTAAGTCATTTCCTTACCTTTGTTATATGTGCTATCATTACTCTTTAAAAGCTGAAACAAGGGAGCTTGAGCGAAGGTACTTAATTGAAATTGAAGACTCCTTAGGATTTGATCCTTTTGTGCATGTGTCTTGTTTTGTTAAACCTTCGCCTCTTTTACCGGTAATAACAAATGAAAAACCAAGGACGCTGCAACTTTTTAAATGGGGCTTAATCCCCTTTTGGGCTAAAGAACAAGATTTAAGCTACAATACTGCAAATGCGAAAATGGAGGGGATTGAATCTAAGCCTTCCTGGCGACTTCCGATACGATCCAAAAGGTGCTTGGTTCCTGCAACGGGGTTCTTTGAATGGCGTCATATTGGTAAGGATAAGTATCCCTACTTTATTTCCTTAAATGATAAACAAGTATTTTCAATGGCGGGAATATGGGATAGCTGGATCTGCAAGGATACTGGAGAAATAGTAAATTCTTTTTCATTAATTACCGCGTCGGCCAATTCTCTCATGGAAAAGATCCACAATACAAAGAAAAGGATGCCAGTAATTCTTAGTAGGCAGGATGAAGAATCTTGGTTAAACATAGATATAGAGATCCAGGAAGCCCTTGCGTTATTAAAGCAATACCCTTCAGTAGAAATGAAGGCTCATACTATTAGAAAAGACTTCTTCAGGCTTGGTGGAAATAGCTTGGATGTGGTTGAGGCATTTGAATACCCTGAATTGGTTTTACTGAATTAAATGGTGGGCTATTATGTAAATCTTGGTTTATGTAAATTACAAGGATCAGTCCTACATGCATTTTAGCCTTGCTGTTTCTTCCCAGCTTTTGCTGCCTTGGTTCTTCTTGTAAATTAGAATGCAATAGTTCATGCATTCAAAACCGCAATAATATTCTTGCTGGACAATAGCAAGCTCATGGTTCAATGAAAATAAGGGTACGGAGAAGGAGTACGCAAAATTACTGCCCACCTTTTTTCTTTCATAGCTTTTAGATAATATTTTGGCAAAACCTATACTGTCGATAAGTTCATAATTTTGAAAATTATTTACTTCCCAGGTGGTCCATTCAAGATTCTCCTGTTGTTTTGCTATATATTTAATGTCCTGAGGAGAAAAGAGCCCATGGACTATTTTGTGCTCGATAATTCCTTTAGTAATTACCCCCATTTCATATATAGAGTCACTTTCACCATAAATGTCCTTTTCTGCCCATTCAATTATTTCTTTATCGATCTTTTTTACCTTGGGATCCATGTTCTTTGAAATCTGCTTGATAAAACTGGTGATGCTTTTGTCGGAAATAATGTAGCTGTAAGTTTGCCCAGAACATAGGCCACTCCACAAATTAATTGAAATCAACAATAATATACTGGCAAAATTATTCATGCCTTCAGTTCATTATTTGTAATCATCAATAAAATCATAAACTGCATTTTGATGTATTTCTTTTTCTGCCAGCCGCTTGTAATTTTGCAGTGTTTCAAACGGCGCCTTTATTACTCCCATGTTTATCAGCCAGGCAGGCATCAATCCTCCAGGGTCAGTTACATTTTGGTATATTACCTTGGTTGTGTTTTTATCTATGGGTATGTAAGTGATAGATCCGTCAACTAATGGAATTCTTACTTTCTTGCTCCTTTCAGGAATATAATCAGGTTCACCGCTGATATCAATGGTCACGATCTTAGAATCTATATCCTGAGTCAATTTCATCCTTGCCACCATATCCCTGTCATCAAAGGGGAATGGTACATCAATAAATGACCAAATAATCCATTCCTTCTCATCAATCTTTTTGATGAGCTCTGCTTTTTTTGAAGCTGCAAACAGTAAAGTCGCTTCGTCAATGTTATGGATTACAGAAATTAGGCACGAAATTCTTGACGATATTTCTGTTTCTGCTTTGAACTCTAAGAGATTGGTGTTTTTGTAGTTGCGAACAAATACTTTAATATTCTCTTCGTCTTTTTTCAATTCCCAGGTATCTTCTGAAACAGGTTGTTTGTAAGGATATGTGGAGAATGAAGCAAGCGATAGAAACAGGAGCAGTAAAGTCAATATCTTAAGAATCCCAATCTTTACTTCCTTGCCTTCCTCTCTTACTGGCTTATATCTAAGTGCATTCATATTTACTCTTTCCTTGGTCAACGTCTGACAAATCTATATTAGATTATTAGATTGGACAAAAAATTCTTTGATCAATCCCATTTATTAATAATAGTTTTTATTATTGTTGATACTTGTTATCATAGCGTTGCTTGATTTGCATTTTCTCCATTTTGTTGACCTCGAGCATTGGAAAGCCAAACTCCTCAATTACCTTTCCCCTCATTAAATAGCAACCATGCCCCTTAAAGGGGTATTGCTCTAATATCTGCGGAAAATGGATCGTGTCGAAAAACTTTCCATAATAATCAGTAAAACAAGCAAACTTCATAAGGTCTCCCCTTATTGTGCGAACCGTTTTCGAATGTATATAATAGCCGATCATTTTCACAGTCTTTCCCTTATGCTTGATCAGGTCTTGGGTAAAAACTTCTCCTCTGAAACTACTCTTCAAGAGACTAAAGGGTGAACAGAGAGGAAAACCCAATAATTCTATCTCGTCAAGCATGTCATCTAGGTCAGTATGCTGGAGCGGGGGGAGCCTGTGTTCTTTTATTTCTGTTGCAAACAATTCATTTCTTCCCAAAATAGTATGAGCAGTATTTAAGATGAAATAAGCCTCCCATAACAGCACTTTCTTTTTTTTCTTCGTAAACCGAAAAGCTCCCACCCTAATCAGGATACTTAATTGTCCCAGAGTAACCTCAGTTTGCTTGATAAAATCCTGTAGCCCATTAAAAGGGCCGGATGCTTTTCTTTCCTCAATGATGCGGTGGGCTAATTTCCTCTCTAATTGCTTGAGGTGGATGAAGCCCAGGAAAATAGTGCTTCCCTTAATAGATGTCATAAATTGTCCTCGGTTTACGCACGGAGCTTCGATCTTGGCTCCTGCCATTCGCGCTTCATGAACATAAGTTTCTGTGCGGTAGAAACCACCGAAATTATTGATTACGGCTACCATGAACTCGAGGGGATGGTGAGCCTTGAGATATAGGCTCTGGAAGCTTTCGACAGCATAGGATGCGGAGTGGGCTTTGGAAAATGAATAGCCTGAGAAGCTGGAAATTTGCCGCCACACTTCTTTGATCAATGCGCTGGGATGTCCTTTCTTTTTGCATCCTGAAAGAAAGGCAGCAGTAATGCGTTCCATCTCTTTCTTTGAACGATATTTTCCACTCATGGCTCGCCTCAGTATATCTGCATCGGAGAGCGTTACCCCTGCGAAGTGATGGGCAATCTTAATCACATCCTCCTGGTATATCATGATGCCATAGGTCTCACTCAGGTGTTCCTTCATAATGGGGTGGAGGTATTCAAAAGATTCAGGGTTGTGGAAGCGCTCTATATAGGTACGCATCATTCCGGACTGTGCCACTCCCGGCCGGATGATGGAGCTGGCCGCAACCAGGGTAAGATACTTGTCGCACCTGAGCTTCCTCAGCAAGCCTCGCATAGCAGGTGATTCAATGTAAAAGCAGCCGATACTATTCCCTGACCGAAGCTGCTCCCTTACTTTCTTGTCTTTTTTGAATCTTTTAACGTCGTCTATATCTATTCGTTCTCTTTTGTTCTTTAGAATGATAGCTACTGCTTCCTTAATGTGTCCCAGCCCTCGCTGGCTTAATATATCATACTTGTAAAAACCAATGTCTTCTGCCACGTGCATGTCCCAATGTGTAATGGGAAAGCCCTTGGGCATCATTTGAAGTGCAGTGTACCTGTTAAGTGGTTCCTCAGATATAATGACACCGCCTGCATGGATGCTCAAATAATTGGGGAAGCCTTCCATCATCTGGGCAAATCGATAGATATGGCTGGCGAGTTTGTGCTTATTGAGACAATTCTTGCGATCACATATGAGCAGGTCTATCTCTTGCTTTGGGAGCCCAAATACTTTTCCGAGCTCTCTTATATTTGATTTCCCCTGGAAAGTGCTGTAGGTGGCAATGAGGCCGGTATATTTCTTTCCATATCGTTTAAATATGTAATCGATCACATCATCTCTTTCGTCCCATGAGAAGTCGATATCAAAGTCTGGGGGAGAGGTTCGGTGCGGGTTGATAAAGCGTTCAAAGTAGAGATCGAGCTCAATGGGGTCCACATTTGTGATACCCAGGCAGTATGCTACGATGCTGTTGGCACCACTTCCCCTGCCTACATGATTTGCCCCCCTTGACTGTGCATAGCGGAGGATGTCCCAGGTGATGAGGAAATAGGCAGCAAATCCTAGATCAATGATCACACTAAGCTCTTTTTTTATCCGCTGTTTTGCCTGACTGTTCTTTTCATACCGATAGGCGTATCCATCCCATGCCAGCTTTTCCAGCAGATCCTTGTCATCGTCTGGAGTGCCGGTAAATGTCTTTCTGTTTTTGTTGCTGCACAGGTCAACTTTAATGGAACAGTTGCTGAGTATCTCCTTGGTGTTTCTTAGGATCTCAGGGTATAATTCAAATGGACTGCACAGCGCATCGTTGCTGCACATATATTCATCTTCATGCCCATGCTGTTCCTTTGTCAGCTTGGTGATCAATGTATTGTTGTCGATAGCCCTTAGTAAGCGGTGAAGGGTGAACTGTTGCTTTCCCTTGCCGAAGGTTACTGGGTGCAAGAGTATATGTCTTGAGAGATGTCCCCTCTTTGTTACCAGCATATTGGCCTCCGATTTTCGTATGCCGACATACTCATTGTCTCTTAGCTTGCAAGTCTCTTTTGCTTTGAATGGATAAATTATATAGGCGTGCCTGAAGGCCGGTGCCTGTGGGGGTATGGGCTCGCCGTTGAGAAGGTATTTGCTCAGATGCCGATTTAGCTCTTCAAATCCTTTCTTGTTCTTTGCAAGTCCTATAAAGAGCAGCTTGTTCTCATCCCTGAATTCAATACCCACTATGGGCTTTACCTTTCGCAGCTGGGCATATCTGATGAAGTCCATCGCTGCTGAGGTATTGTTGATGTCTGTAAGCGCAATTGTCTTGCTACCATTTGTCACGGCATTATCGACGAGTTCCTGGACGGAAAATGTTCCGTACCTCAAGCTGAAATAAGTATGACAATTTATATACACACTGATTATTTACAATGACCAATACGCACCGATTGACCCCTTTCCCCCTTTTAATCCGCTATCCATTAAAGGGCTTGATTCGTACAATGGTTTTTGAGCCTATGGCACAAGCTCTTTTTATCGCGTTTTGTCCAAATCGCTTCCTGATGTGGTCCATGGCAGTATAGAGGTTGATGATATCTTCGGTGTCTTCAAACATGTTGACCTGGTGTCCTCCCCCCACCAAATGGCTGTATTTAACGCCGATCAGCCGTATGAGCAGTCTCCGCTTGTAAAGCCCATTGAATAAGTCTTTGGTTTTCTCTATAAGCGTGTGGTCGCAAGCCGTATAAGGTATGCGTGCCTGTTTGCTGTGTGTGTTGAAGTCAGCATAGCGAATCTTTACTGTTACGCAGGAGGTGAGCTTGTTCCTGTTGCGCAGCTGAAAAGCCAGGTTTTCTGCCATGGCCAGCATGATGTTATTCAACTTGGTCATGTCGGCGGTATCTCGATCAAAAGTTCTTTCAATGGAAATGGATTTCTGCTCCTGGTAAGGTATTACTGGGGTTTTGTCAAGCCCCTGGGCTTTCTTCCATAAGGAGGTTCCGTGTTTACCCAAAACGCGTTGCAACATCTCTATGGGCATCTCCTGAATTGTTTTAATGTATCCCACCCCAAGGCTTCTCAATAGCTCATAGGTTTTTTCCCCAACCATGGGTATCTTTCTTACAGAAAGAGGGGAGAGGAAGGGCTTTTCCGTACCACGTGGTATTTGTATCTGTCCGTTGGGCTTGGCCTCTCCTGTCCCTATTTTTGATACGGTTTTATTGGCAGATAATCCAAAGGAGATGGGGAGGTTGGTCTCTTTTATGATTTTTTGCCTCAATTCCTTGGCCCACTGATGACACCCATGAAAACGCTCCATGCCCGTCATGTCTATATAAAACTCGTCAATGGATGCCTTCTCATACATTGGAGCCCTGTCTTTAATGATGTCTGTAACCATATTTGAATATTTACTGTACAGGCTGCTATCACCCCTAATGATAATCGCATCAGAACAGAGCCTTTTCGCCAGTCGCATGGGCATGGCAGCATGGACGCCAAATTTTCGCGCTTCATAGCTGCAAGAGGCCACAACACCACGGTCATTTGTACCGCCGATCAATACTGGCTTATTTTCTAGTTTTGGGTTGATTAACCGTTCGCAAGACACAAAAAAGGTGTCGAGGTCCATGTGTATTATTGCTTTTTTGTACATAATAGCCAGATAAATTTTGGGGTTTAAAAAACTATCGTAATTTAGCTAATTAAATTAGTATTAATTGCCAAGATATTTAGTAATGCAGATAATAGCAAAAAACCTGAGTCATCTAAGACAATTGAGAGGCCTCTCCCAAGAAGAAATGGCAGAAGATCTCGGAATTACAAGGGCTAAGCAAGGCTCATATGAAGAGGGTAGGGCAAATCCGCCGATTCCAATGTTGATAAAATATGCTGATTACTTCAAGCTTCCTATAGACATATTGCTGAGAAATGACCTTGCAAAGTCAGATGAAGAGCCATCGATCGTTGTTGGAGGAAACAGAATACTCTTTCCTATGGCTGTTGATAAAGAGGCTGCTGATATCATAGAGGTTGTCCCAATAAAGGCTACTGCGGGGTACTTGGATGGCTATGGTGACCCCGAATATGTTGAAAGCCTGCAGCATATGAAACTTCCGTTTATGCCAGTCGGTAAACATCGGGCCTTTCCAATACAGGGAGATTCAATGCTTCCGGTCAGAAGTGGATCTTATGTAGTAGCACGGTTTCTGGAGAGTTATGATGAAGTGAAAGATGGAAAGACATACATCCTGCTTACTTCAACTGAGGGGATCGTCTATAAACGTGCATACAATAGGGTGAAAAAAGATGGGACCCTGCATCTTCATTCAGACAATAAACTATATGCCCCCTATAAAGTGCAGATAAAGGAAGTGTTGGAGCTGTGGGAATTTACCTGTCTTATCGATACCCAGGAATATGCTGAAGATGAACTGAACCTTTCCAGCATTATGAATATGCTGCGTGACCTTAAAGTGGAGCTTGCTGCATTAAGGTAGTGTAGATGCCCATTGGCTAGCAGGCAGTTCTATTATAATGGTTTCAGTTTAAACGATTTGAGACTGATTTCCCTTCCCCAAACTTCTTTATAAATGCGAACCAAAACCAAAATATTCCCTTTATAGTGCTTAAGCTGCTGTTTGTCTTGGCATGCTTTACCAACGTATCATAATTTTCTATGCGTCCTTTCTTCTATGTACGTTTACACAAGAATAATTA
>JYMV01053227.1_pt1 | contig 13037 bp, 13 predicted proteins | sample 338911 | NCBI WGS metagenome assembly JYMV01 (sample SAMN03354496, study PRJNA234377) | hydrothermal vent metagenome | biome: Deep sea; feature: Hydrothermal plumes at the Eastern Lau Spreading Center, Western Pacific Ocean; material: Seawater | place: Tonga | collected 2009 | depth 2000 m m | reverse complement strand
TTGCTGAAACTACACCGGCTACGCTGTTGGATGCAATTATGTTTCGGCGACTTTGGATCGCTAACATTTCAAGCACTTGTGTAACCTCGGTTTCGTTGACAACGAGGTCAACCGTTCCAAATTCGTCTACGACAACAGAAGTTGGAGCAGTTGATTCCTGCTTCAAATCATCAACTTCCTGAGCGAGAAGAGTCGTGGAACAAATTAAAATCCAAAATAATAATGTGAAATACTTCATAGTTGCGCGTCTCCATTCGCGCAGCCAATGCCCTATCGGCGAGGAGACGCGATCGTCAGTTCATATCGGCGCTCTCCAGCCGAAATGATGACAGAACGACGATGAACTTTGAGCAGTGTAAGTGGATCCGTTACAGATGACATAGACACAACATCACCAACGTGGTAAACATGGCCATCAATCATCGCTAACTCCCCCATGATTGCTTCTAATTGCAGCGCGGACACTGTTTGCTGTTCAATGTTTTTGCTGTTATTCGTTGTATGAACGGCAACATTATCGGTCTCATTCATCACGAAAGGAAACGCAACGTCACTTACTTCAAAAGGGTCTCTCTTTGGCGCATGATCGAGCCAGATCGGAATGATCGTAGCATGGTTATCGGATGCAATATTGGAAGAAACTGTAGAGACAACAACCTCATCTGCAATCGCTGTACGCGGTGGACGGGCGATCACAATGATCCTTGCCCAAAGAAGTAGCCCCACCAAGAGCAATGTACAAAATACACCGAATTGCTTTCGGTCATTAGTCATTTGTATCCATGCACGCCGTAGTCGTTGTTTACATTTCATTTTATTGTGCCTCCAATGGATCAAACGGGGCGTGCAAACCAACTGCCGCTTCGAGCATGACAGTTGCATGATCCGCATCTCGTTCTGGTCTACTGATTCGAATTGAACTAATTCGGATCAATCTGTTCATTGATTCTGCCTGTTGAATAACAGAGAAGATAGAGTTGAAATTTGATTCCATCGTGATTGCAAGTGGTTGCACAAAGAACGAATCTTCAATCTTGCTTGCCTTGCTTGTATTTGAACCAGCAACAAAACTTTGATCAACTACATGTACGCCATCAACTTCAAGTGACAATGCTTGCACAATTTGTGCTGTGTTAGGCAACACAGGAACATGTTTGTACTCAGCTTGAACTTGGCTGACAAGTGATTCGTATGCTTCACGCATTTGTTGCACTTCCACTTGCCGTCTTTCAAGTTTGTTGATTCGATCTTCAAGACGATTTGCTTCTTGTGCATTAAATGTTGCTGTTTTGTAGTTTGGTATAGCAAAGCAAAACAACACTAATACAGCAAGTGTAAATGTTCCAATTAACATCCATCTTTCTTTGACTGCAGTCATTGCTGACCTCCTGCATTTGCGAATGTTGTGCGAACTTCCCAGTCTTGAGATAGATCAATTGAAAAACTCATACGGAATCCGCGGGCTCGTAAACCACGTACGGTTCGAGATCGGCTGAAATCCATTGTGACATTTTGAAAAGGTGATTTCGTTTGAAAATTTGAAACAACTGCTGCAATTGATTCATCACTTGAACCGAATCCAGAGATATGCCCTGAAATGATTTTGCTTCCATCAGATTCTAATACATCGAGTGACAATTCTTCCACAGTGATGCTTGTCGGAAGAGCGTTTGTGATGGTTGCGATAAGGTCACTCATTGTAAAAGGAAGTTCTATTTCGTTATACTTTTTAACAAATTTTTCAAGTTCTTCCTTTTGTAATAAAAGTGTTGATGCATCTAATTCGACTTCAATCGCACCGTTTGCTTTTGCTTGTGCGACAACAAGTTGCTCTGTTGCATTGTTAATTGCTATTCTCGAGTGTGTTGCAACTGCAACAACCGCGCCCAAAGAAACAATAATAATAATTGCTACTCTGCTAGAACGAATGCGGTTTTTGCTTCGTTGAACATAATGATCTGGGAGTAAATTCATGCAGCAATTCCATCTTTTGTTTCAGATTGTCGGCGTCGATCAACACTAGAGCAAGCACTCAGACTTGTACCTAGGGCAGTTTGCCAACCCAAGTATGTGTGATGTGCGTTTGATACACACGTAAGATAATCGATATCCCAATCAGCAATGACAGGCATATTGCACGCTGATTCCAGGATTTCAGATAAATTCCGATTCCAACCTGCGCTGCCCGTAACAATGAGTTCGCTTGGAATTGGACCACGGCTAGTAACTCCGTAGTGTCTCAAACACTTCATCGCGTCTCTTGCGATTTGTTCGTGAAGTGTTCTCGATGCATCGCGAACCGCGCGGCTCATCACTTCATCGGAGTTCTGATTTGAAGCCTCAAGCATTCGTGATGCTTGAAGTTCACTCACTCCAACATGCGTTGAAACTGCATCGATCAAAGCATGTCCCGAATATTGAAGTTGTTTGTAAAAAACAATGTCATCTCCAGCAAGGATCATCATCGACGAATCGTCGTTTGAAAAATCAAGGACAGCTCGAACAGATGAGTGGTCAGCAATGCGGCGGTGCTGCATGCTAAGTAGTCTTGTTATAGCAAAACATGCGGGTTCAATAATTGTTGGTCTTAAGCCTGCCCCATAGAGAGGATCTAATATTCCTGCGAGCGTTGACTGTTCTATTGAAACACCAAGAACATCACCGCCCGTTCCAAGTCGCTTCGCGTCTACTTGTAAAAGATCACGATCAGAACCAATTCGATCTGCAATCTCCCAGCCCACAGCTTCTACGAGTTCCGAGCCTACCATCTGGGGCAATTGCAAGACGTGATGGTCTAATATTGAAGAAGGTAGGGCAACGCAGCACGTTGAGCCTGTTATTCCTGCTGCGTGTATCGTTGCGCTCCAATCTTCTGCTGTCACGTTTCGTGGATTGCTGTTGATACACGCAACGCGAGGGTTTACGAACTCACCTTTTCGCCAAGTGCATTGGCCAATCGTTACGCTGTTTCTATGCATAGCGATACCAATCGTACCCCTCAGTGTTGCGGGAGTACCAAACATCAGTTTTCTATTCCCGTTGATTCGCTGATTGAAATTTTGCCAGTGAGTGGTGCTACTGTTAACACCCAACTGAACGAACCACTTGTAAGTTCCACGCTTCCGCCAAGACTTGGTGTTCCATCATTTGCGACGATGCCACCTGTCGGATCAAATGTCACATCGGTGGAGTTAATGTCAAAGGTTGGGTTTTTGATCATGACGTTGTTGAATCGAGAGTCTTGGATAAGATGAATAATAGATTGTTGATTTTGACCTTGCGATTCAAACTCGTCTTCTGCGTAGGTTGCAGTATCTGGATCAAATGGAATATTGAGTTGGCTTGAGTCTAGAACAAGAACGCACCACCCCGTTCCATCATCGTAAAAGTGTACGCGACGGAAACTTTGGGATGCAATGGCATCCATTTGAGCTCCAAGTATTTCTGACACAAGCAATCTCGCTGCAGATTGCCCTACAGCTGAGTCTCCAGAAGCGGCGTATGGAATTGTAATGACTGCAGCGATGCTCAAAACAACAACGACAGTCAATAACTCAATGAGTGACCATCCTGTTCTTGCTGACCAACTAGGGTATTTGAAATCGTGCTTTTTCATGCTGTTCTGTGCCAAGGGGCGGTTTGTATCTCATCCCTGCATCGACCCATTTCGATACCCAGACAAGCCAAACCTACATCTTCAATGTTCAGAAATCTGATACGACGCGTTATCGGACTAATTCTTGTCGTGTGTTTTGTACCCTCTACTCAAGCAGAATGATACAAGGCACACAACCTCCATTGTGCGCCTTGCGTGAATCTGCCCGAGGTGGCAGGGAGCGTTTATTCTGAAAATTCGGTTCCGGCTGCGTTAACAGCAAATAGGGCCTTGGTGGTATTTGTTTCACTTTTAGCTCTCCAAACCCAGCCAGTACCTGCATCTGGTGTTGCCTTGACACTTGAGGATGAGGTAAGAGGATTCATTGGTGCTATCATCAAGTAGTCATTCTCGATGAGTTGTGACCACCCATCATCTCCAATAAGTGTTGGATCTGATCCAATTTGCATTCGGTACAGTTCAATTTGTCCGCGAAGAGTTTGAAGTTGGGTTCGAACTGCGGCATCATTTGCATCTTCTGAGGCGTTTGTAAATTGTGGTACAACGACGGCTGCAAGAATGCCAAGAATGACGACGACGATGAGAATTTCGATCAGCGTGAATGCTTTTCTAATGTTTGTTTTTGGTGAGAGGGTTGAAATATTCATGGGTTGGGCTCCCTTGTGGCAAGTGTTTTGCCGGTTAGTTGGGTGTTCATGCTCAAGATCACAATGATCTTGAACCTCGGGTTGTCCTTGGCCATCCTGGCACTGTCAGTGAGTATGCTGAGCGCCTCTCTTCCGAGGGGCTAAACGAACTCGTTGCATTTCTTTCATCGGAGGTCACCATGTCTCTATGAAGTAAAAAGTTACATGGCAATTCTTAACCGAACAATGAACAAATACAAACAGATTAAATTACCCATTCTCTCACCTGCTACACTGCCGAAACTATGCCAAAGCTCAGAATCAGACCATTCCATGCTGTCCATCCTTGCGGTGGAGATGCTCCAAATGTCGCATCAGTCCCCTACGATGTAATCAACAAGGAAGAAGCTGCTGAAATTGCAAAAGGCAACGAAGATAGTTTTATCAGGGTTGTTCGCTCGGAAGTCGACCTTCCTGATGATACGAGCCCATACGATGAGGTTGTCTATCAACAGGCTCGAATCAATTACGAACGATTAAAAGAAATTGGCGCACTCATCAAGGATAACGATGCAGGGATCTATCTCTATAGACAAATAATGGGCGATCATAAACAAGTTGGTTTGGTCGCCTGTTGCCATGTCGATGACTACAACGATGGTGTTATTAAGAAACACGAAAAGACACGCCGGGTCAAAGAAGATGACCGAACGGACCACATTCTCGCGCTTGATGCAAACAGTGGCCCTGTATTCCTTACATACAGAGGGACTTCGACCATCGACAAACTTGTTGGCGAGGAAATCAACAAACGCCCAATGTTTCACTTCATTGCAGAAGATGGTGTCACCCATACTGGATGGAAAATTGAAAACGAAAGAGCACTGCTTGACGCTTTCGACGAGATTCCTGTTGCATACGTCGCTGATGGTCATCACCGGAGTGCGAGCGCTGCTAGAGCATGCGTTGTACGTAAAAGCGTAAATCCAGATCACGATGGTAGCGAAGAGTACAATTGGTTTCTAACTGTTTTGTTTCCATCTTCACAACTCGACATACTCTCATACAACAGAGTTGTTGCTGACCTTTGCGGAAAAACACCCAAAGCATTCCTTAAAGAATTAGATTCCATAGGATCTGTTTTACCTTGTGAAAGTCCAATACCAGAACACGCCGGATCATTTTGTGTCTACCTTGGAGAAGGTTGTGGTGGTTGGCACCGTGTCACCATCACCTCAGAAACAATTGATGGACAAGATCCAATTGCATCACTCGACGTAGACTTGCTGCAACAGAGAGTCCTTACACCTATGCTCGATGTAGGCGATCCTCGCAGTGACACCCGTATTGATTTTGTCGGAGGTATTCGAGGCACTAAGGAACTTGAAGATCGTGTGAACAGCGGATCTGCAGCGGTTGCTTTCTCTATGTATCCCACAACGATAGAGCAACTACTCGATGTCGCTGATGCAGATTTAATTATGCCACCGAAGTCAACGTGGTTTGAACCGAAACTTCGATCTGGCTTGTTCGTACACGACCTGAGTTAATGCTCGTTTGCAAATTCCTTGAGGAATTCAGCAAACCGTTCACAACCTTCAACTGGGAAAGCGTTATATACAGATGCGCGCAATCCACCAACAGAACGATGACCTTTAAGGCCAGACATGCGATGAACAGCAGCTTTTTCAAGGAAGAGTTTGTCTAATTCTGGGGTTTTACAACAAAAAGTGATGTTCATTCGGGAACGTGAGTCTTCTCTTGCAACAAGGGAATAAAAATCGCTTTGCGAAGCCAATGCATCGTAAATGATTGCTGCTTTTTGTTCATTGCGTGCTTCGATTGCAGAGAGTCCCCCCCCATGTAATATCCACTTAAAGACTTGACCCATGAGATAAATTCCAAAAGTTGGGGGTGTGTTTAGCATTGAGTCCTTGGATGCGAGTACTTTGTAATCCAGCATAAGCGGTAAGGAACCGTCACAACGATCCAATAAAGTCTTGTGTATCACAACCAAAACAGTTCCTGAAGGACCAAGGTTTTTCTGCGCACCAGCATATACCATCGCATGTTTTGACCAATCAATTGCTCGTGAAAATATGTCAGAACTCATGTCACAAATAACTGGAGCATCAGTTGGAGGCACACTTTCGTATCGCGTACCATAAATAGTATTGTTTGAACAATAATGTAGATACGCTGCACCTTGCGTAGTATCTATCTCGTTTTCAGAAGGACAATGGTCGTAATTTGTTACCGATCCATCGTAGGCAATGTTGACATCGCCGATTTTTTTTGCCTCTTTTATTGCTTTGGTCGTCCAAACACCTGTATCAAGATAATCAGCGACGCTTCCCGTCTTCAAAAAATTCATCGCTAACATTGCAAATTGAAGCGTCGCTCCACCTTGCAAAAAGAGGATTTCGTAATCATCAGGTATAGCGCCGACTTCTCGACAATCAACGATGGCTTCATGTATGACACGATCAAAAACTGGACCGCGGTGGCTATGTTCACAGATTCCTATTCCGCTATCTGCAATATCCCAAAGATCAACACGAGCCTGTTCCAATACTGGTTCAGGCAGAGTGGCTGGACCTGCTGAAAAATTAAGTGCACGACCTGTTGCTGTTTGTGTCATTTCTCTCTTTTCCTTATTCGTTTATCGAAGATGTAGTTACAGAAAGTACATGTTCGTGTTCACGCATTGCCGCAATGCACGCTGGCGATAACATTCTGTCTAGTTGTATTCGAGCACACGCTGCTTGCTCCCCCTGATAGATTACATTTTCCATTTCTTCAACGTTTACACCCTCTTCACTTAATAGTTCGAAGACACGGGCGAGCACGCCGGGCAAATTGAGGTGCCTGACGCACACCATTGCCTTTGCTGAAGTCGATGTCGCGCGATTCACACAATTGTGTACAACACCCACCGCTAGGTAGTGTTCAACAATTCGAATTGCTTCATCAGCAATTGCCTCTTGCGCTTGAGAAGTTGATGCACCCACATGATGTGTTCCATAGACCCCTTCGCAAGAAATGATTGGTGGGCTGAACTTTGAATCACTTGTCGTTGGCTCATTGCGGTACACATCAAGTCCAACTCTTAAGTTTCTTTTATCAACTGCTTCGTGTAGCGCCTCTTCATCAACAACTGATCCGCGACTCGTGTTCACAAAAGTCGCACCGTCGTTCATAGCATCGAAGAAAGTGGTGCCTATGAGATTTTCCGTTTCTGAAGTTGAAGCAACATGTACAGTGACAACATCTGACATTCTTGCAAGGTTATGTAAACTTTCACACCACCCAATTCCATGTTCTGCTGCTTGTTCTTCTGTCAAAGACCGTGACCACGCAACAACGTTCATGCCAAACGCTTTTCCACGCTTCGCCATTTCGATGCCAATACCACCAAAACCAACAATGCCTAATGTTCGTCCACTTAAACCCAGTGCCTTGGCATATTCCTTCTTACGCCACTTCCCGTCTCGTAAATCTACAACTTGATCTGGCACCCGTCTGTCACAAGCTAAAATAAGTGACCACGCGAGTTCTGCAACTGCAATAGCGTTCTTGCCCGGACAATTCGCGACAAAGATTCCCAACGCAGACGCTCCTGCAACATCAATGGTGTCGTACCCTGCCCCCGCACGAACAATAACGCCAAGTGCTGCGCTGGCTTGCATCATCTCTGCAGTGACCGTTGTAGACCTAACAATCATAATTGATGGATTGATATCCCCGATCGCTCTTACAAGTGCCCCATCTTTAAGAGAAGCATTGGTGACCACCTTGCATCCCAGAGCCTCTAAAGCCTTAACCCCACTTTCACTAAACGTGTCAGCAAGAAGAACGACTGTCTGTTCGTGGGCTTGCTGGCTTTTATTGTTCGATTGTGTTGCCGTTTGTGGTGACATTTGTACATTCTATCACACACACCTACCGTGCAGTTGTATGTAATTTTTTGATCAACTCATGAACCGCCTCGTCAATCAGTGCAATCACATCTGCAAAACCCTCATCTCCACCAAAGTATGGATCGGGGACTTCTTGAACCGACGCATGTGCTATAAACTCTAATAATAAGTGGGTTTTTTCAGGGTTTGCACCCATCGAAACAAGGTTTGCATAATTGTCGTGATCCATGCAAAAAATCCAATCGAACGCATCGAAATCGGCATTACAAACTGGTCTTGCAGAACCTTGAATTGATCTTCCTGCAGCTTTGGCAGCCGCTCTCATTCTCCTATCTGGCTTGTTCCCAACATGCCACCCTCCTGTACCCGCAGAATCAAGGACAAACTGATCTGCGATTCCCTGCTTATCTAACGCGTTTCTCATCAAACATTCCGCTGCAGGACTTCTGCAAATATTTCCCATACACACAAATAAAATTGATATGGGGTTTTTGGTAGTCACTCTAATTTTCTCGCTGACTTGATAACTTTCATCCCCATAAGCCCAAACATCAACGCGGCGATGACGTAGATAAACCACGCACGTACCTGACCTGTCGAGTGTACCCAGGCGAGTGCGACGCCAATTAATGCAAACATAGAAGACATACCATACAACGCAAAAACTGCTTTCTTCACACTTCCATACTTTCTCATGAGAAGATGATGAATGTGGTTTGCATCAGGCTCCGAAATCGGTTTACCGGCCATTTTCCTTCGTGTGATCGCAAGTGCAGTATCCATAATTGGTAGTGCAAAAACGATGAGACCTGCGATGACCAAATGTGTTTGCCCGCGTTCGCCTAACAACAACACCATAACGATGCACAAATATCCAAGAAGCAAACTTCCTGTATCGCCAAGAAAGATGGAAGCAGGATTAAAGTTATAAATAAGAAATCCCAGTACTGCTCCTAAGACAGCCATACAAAGCACAATATTCGCACCCAAGAGTGTAGTTCCTTCGCCTAGATAGTTTACTGCTATTTGTTCCGGAGTAAGTGCGTCTAGAACAAAAAGGGTAATCGCCAATATCCCAATCGCCGTAATGGCAACAATACCAGATAGAAGTCCATCGAGACCATCAATAAAATTAGCTGCATTGCATGCTCCCAAGATGAACATTGCAATAATAATGATTCCAAAAATATATGCAGGCGTAATTGGGTCTGGAAAGAAAAACGCCAATATCCCAATCACCGTAATGGCAATAACAGCAATTAGAAATTCATCGAGACCATTAATAAAGTTAAATGCTTTGCATGCTCCCAAGATGAACATTGCAATAATAATGACTCCAATAATATATGCAGGTGTAATTGGGGTTGATGGGTCTATCAACTCATACTTACTGATCCATTCTGGAATTGCAATGCCATTTAAAAAGCCATTAGCAACTGTTGTTCCAATTCCCTGGTGAGCCATTGCTGCAGCTGCAACAAGTTGCCCTGCTGTCTTGTGCCAAGAATATGAACTCCACACATCATCGATAAAACCAGTAAATGCAATAGCAATCATGCCTAAGACGATGGCATATGGAACTGGTTTCATCATTGTTGGAAGATCTACAACATCAGTAAAACTAAGACCAATTCCCACAAGAGTCGCAAACAAAATCGCAAACCCACCTAGATATGCGATTGGTTTGACATGCAGTTTTCTCGCCTCATCTGGGTGATCAACAATGCCCGCTTCTCTTGCTGCCCACCTGATGATTGGTGTGAGCACAACTGCAACAGCGAATGAAACAAGAAGTATTGGAAAGTACGACTTCAATATGGAACTCGGAGAAAGAACCTCGGTTTCACTCAAAGCGAACATGGTCATTGATTGAATCATCATTTCTCAATCTCAATCGAACGAGACTCGGCAATCGAAAAGATTGTGTCTTGTAACGGTATTCTTGTTCTTTTGCCAATCAACGAAACAATTCTCTCAAGGTCCGGCTGCCTAACTTGTAAATCTTCAAATCCTTCTCCATATGCGTCCTCCATCGAAATGCACTCGATTGTAGATTTACTCTTTAGAGTGGATCGAACAAGCTCTGCCAACTCCATAATAGTAATTGGTTCATTACTCCCTACATTAACTACCAAACCAATGGATTTATTTGTTCCCATCAGATCAAGAAGCATCGGCACGGTATCTCGAACATCACAAAAACACCTCGTTTGCAGCCCATCTCCATACACAACCAAGGGTTGATTGTTCATTGCTGCTTTGACAAAACGAGGAACAACCATACCAAGTCCACCCCTTTGTCTTGGTCCGATCGTATTAAAGAGTCTTGGGATTCGTACTGGTACTCCCTCTCTATTAAACCATGCCATTGCAAGATGCTCGTCGAGTGCCTTTGAACAACCGTATGACCATCTAGATTTCGTGGTGGCTCCGTATACAAGATCGCCCTCTTCTTGCATCGGAATCGCGGTTGACTTTCCGTATACCTCACTCGTTGACGCAAGTAAGATCGGTGTGTTATGCAATGAAGCAAATCGTAGAATTTCAGATGTTTCTAACACATTGGTTTCTATTGTTCTGATTGGCTCATCGACAACCAACTTTACACCTACAGCGGCTGCAAGGTGAAAAATAACGTCAACATCAATGTCTATAGATCCTAGTGATTCACTTACAGTTCCTGTAATAACGTTCAGTAACTCGTGCTCTTCAGGCAAGTTCGTTCTCAAGCCTGTAGACATGTCGTCGATGACAGTCACGGAATCGCCTTGAGCAAGAAGTCTATCGACGAGATGCGAGCCAATAAAACCCGCGCCACCAGTTACGAGTACTGAACGTTGTTGCTTGTCCGGATTACTTTCATCGCTGTAAGGTTGATCGAAGGTCATTCGTCATTATCGCCTTCAACATCCTCAGCATATTTCACCATTGCTAGATAGTTCTTGCGGAAATAACCACCTGTTGTTCCCCTGGCTGCGTTAAGCGTGATTCCAAGCATCTCACCGCGACTTTCAGAAAGTTCTCGCAATACACGTGCAATCAACCCTCGCTCGTCGCGGTCACTTCTTACAACAAGGGTTATCGCGTCCACCAAATTAGCGAGCAAAATTGCATCCCCTGCAACAATGGATGGAGGAGCATCGATGATAACCAGATCAAATGTAGAACGAAGTTGTGCAAGAACACTCTTCATTCGTTCACTGCCGAGCCGTTGGAACAATCTGTTTGCGGGCGTGCCCGCAGAGATGACCGAGATACCCGATTCTGATTTGTGCGTGACAGTTTCAATTTCTACACTACCTGTGAGTAGATCGGCGACACCTGGGGAAGCATCATCTAACTCAAACATTGTACGACGACTCGCAGCCCAGCGGCAGCAGCGGAGATTGCAAGATTCCCAATGACGGTTGTGGTGCCTGCTTCGGGAGCAGCAGCAAGCATAAGCATTGTTTGGTGAGATGATCGTTGCAGCGATCGATCAATACCCACCCACGCTTGTCGGCAGGACTCTGCAAAAACACCTTCGCTGCTGTGTAATACTGCAAGTGATGGTGTTTCTAATTCTTCTGGGTCCTCTTCAATATCTGGTAATACTCCTGCAACTTTCGCGCCAGGAATGATCATCACATCACTCGCACTACGTATCTTCTGGTCTGTTACTTCTCGAAGGAAAATTATCCCAACATACGCTGCACAACATAAAAACATCCCCGTAGGAATCATAATTTCAAGTCTTGGGAACGATTTTATTCTTGGCTCGAGTGCTAGAGTTGCTTGTCTTACACGACCAGCATCAGCACGCAGTTTCATGAGTCTCAAACTTGCAACAAGTCGTAAATTATCATCTTGTTGTGCTTCTAGTTGTTTTCTTTTGGATATCATGTGTTCAAATTGAGACTGATCAGCGGCGAGTTCGCGTAAGCCCGCATCTTTCATTTCGATTTCCATTTCAGTCTCTTCAAGGAGAGCAACCAACTGCTGACGAGAGTCTGATAGTACTTTTAAATGAGCATTCAAGTTACGTCGAATAATCACATCCATTGTTGATTCAATTTGATCTTCGATTGCACGCACAGAAATTTCTGCATCTTGCACTTGGGGATGCGAGGTAGCTAGACGTTCACGAAGTGCTCGCAAGTTGCCCTTTAAAGCTTCGAGAGTTTGTACTTGGCGTGCAAGAATAGGATCGCGTTCAGCTTCAAGCCTGTCTTCCATTGTTGGCTCAAGCGTACCATCGAGTTTTGCTGCGATTTGTAAATAAATCTGTACTGTCGTACTGAGAGTAGTTCGCGTTGTAGTTAGGGTTGACGTTAACTGTTGAATTTCAACCATGTCCTGTGAGAACCGCGTGTCATCTAATGTCGTAATACCCTTCATCCTAATGAATGACTGCAATTCATCATTTAAGTCCTGCAGGGTCAGCTTGATGTTTTCACCTTCCTCATCAAAAAGCCTTTCGTTGCTTCGAAAAATTTTGTTATCTTGTTCATTAACCATTGCCATATACGATGTTGCAACAGCATCCAGAAGAATTGGCACATCTGAAGCAATATGTCCGGACCAACTAATTCCGTACAGGTTTGTGTTCGCTCTGATGGGTGTTCTAATATCCTCTTCTAATTCATCAACCGCATCATCAACGAGAAGAGTACCTGACACTGGATCAATAAAATTTTCAAGCCATGTCGTCTGTTTCATTGTCCGATCGGTCACTGCTTCTTCTAAAACCACACGGTTTCTGAAGCGGACTATTTCCGTTTTCTGAACTCGCTCAACCGCTCTATCATTAGAAATATCTGATGTGCCTACATCTGTAACATCTGCGACACCCGGACGAACCTCAAATAACAATTCGCCTGTGTAGAGTGGATAAAA
>JYMV01004701.1_pt1 | contig 13037 bp, 6 predicted proteins | sample 338911 | NCBI WGS metagenome assembly JYMV01 (sample SAMN03354496, study PRJNA234377) | hydrothermal vent metagenome | biome: Deep sea; feature: Hydrothermal plumes at the Eastern Lau Spreading Center, Western Pacific Ocean; material: Seawater | place: Tonga | collected 2009 | depth 2000 m m | reverse complement strand
ATGGTTACGATGATTTCGCAATCTAAGCTACCGGTACGATGGATGAATATTTCGGCTTTTCTGAAGTTTTTCTTTGGGCCGGAGCGGAATATGGCCCAACCGCTGAACCGGTGCGCAGAATCGCCATACTTGCTCAGCATACTCTGTTCGGTTTCAGTTTGGCTTGGAGCGATGTAAACGGTGACGGTAATGACGATTTGGCGATTGGGGAGCCCTTCAACTCGAGTAAGAATGTCCAATCAGGAAAGGTGTGGTTATTCCACGGGGTTTCCGATTCCAATGTGACCACCAGTCCGGCTTGGAGTCTTTCTCCAACCCAGAGCAACTCCTTGACCGGGGTCGCGCTCAGCGCCGCTGGGGATGTAAACGAAGACGGTTATGAAGACCTCATAATCACCATGGGAGGAATCGGCAGCAAGGGTGGCAACGTCGAGTTATGGCTGGGTTCGGCGTCCGGCTTGGAAGACTCTGGTCAATTGATTGCATCAGGTGGCCCGGGGGAGAGAAATGGCTGGTCACTGGCTACCGGAGGCGACCTGAACGGCGATGGAATGTCCGAAATAGTATTCAGTCACCGTCAAGTCGTGAATGCAAGCGTCTGGAATGCCAGCCTTTCGCTTGTTTCCGAACAGGATTGGGAATCTATCGATATCCAGGTTGGCGGGATAATTCAAGACGCTGACCTCGGGGTTGGCCCCGACGGCGAATCATATATTCTCATCACCAATCAATCCGCTGGCCTTACCTCGACAATTCTGATGCGACAAGATAGTGACGGTAGTGCGTTTCCTCGATGGGTTCAGACCGAGTTAATCTCTATTTCCGGCTCGGTTGAGGCTGAACTGGTAGTCGATGGGGGGGGCCGGGCCTGGGCGATGATGGTCAGCGACCTACCCCATGGAGGTGTGGCGCTGGAGATGTTCCAGCCGGTGATGTCGTGGGTATCGATGTCTGACAGGTTAGCAGAAACCGGGGATATAGGACAATTCCCCGCATTGGTTGTCGATGAAAATGACATGATGCACGTCGCTTTTTTTGACAATGGTACCAATCGGCTGTGGTATTCGCAGGAGAGTGCCTCGGGTTGGGTGACCGAGACGATGCGAAGCCAAATCGACATTGCATCACCGATTCACATTGCCAATGATTCCTCCTCGACCGAGTTGATCTATCGAAATGAGAACGATGGAACCCTATATGTCGCCACCAAATCAGCAGGTACCTGGAGCGAGAATATGATAGGAGAAACCACTATGGCCAGCCATATACAGGTGGAATTAGCCAACGGCACACACCATCTCTCGAGTTGGAACATCTCTGGAAACTCAACCTTTGGTTTCATGCCACGTGATGGTAATAGCGATAATTTCGCCGCGGTGCCGTTGGTGATTCAAAACACCTCCTCTTATCGAGCTACCACCCTTACCAACGGCTCGATATTCTTGGCATGGTCGAATGCCAGCGGCGAGGGTGGCGTCATCACCAACCTCGGTGAAGAAGAAGGGAATTGGACGATTCTCCATACTTGGGGCACAAAGAATTCAACCGCATCTGGCTTAGCGATATCTCAGCGCGACAATATCACCTATTTGGTGAATTACAACGATAACTCACGAGGTGATTTTCACGCCTATGAATATTATAACTCAAGTTTGATTCATGCGGTGCACGAATCCGGGGTAATAGAGGTCTCAGGCACGGATTCAGTGGCTGAATTCCTTGCCGGTGGCAGTCAGGCCATCACCCAGCGAAATTACGATGACACTACCAATATTTCTGCGATGCAGGAATATTCCCACACCGGTGCTTACCTGATGCGCACCACCGATGACGGCATTTCGCTGGTCAATCATGGCGCTTTCACTTCGACTCCTGCCAGTTTGGCTACTGGACCTACTGCAGGGCCGATTGCTTTTGCCCAGACCTCCGATGGTGGCTTGAGAATCGCCGTGTATGACACCATCTATCGCGACCTGGTGATATATCGCTTGGAAGCGGATTCCGATGGCGATAATATCCCTGATTTCGATGACATTTTACCCTCGGTGAGTGGACAGTGGGCCGACCAAGATGGCGATGGCTGGGGCGATAATCCCGATGGTCCGGCCTTCGATGCCTGCAAGACCACATCCGGTACGAGTGACCGGATAGAGTTCGGTTGTGCTGATATCGATGGCGATGGTTGGCCGAACCACATCGAAACCTCGGGCTGCACCATAGACGCCGGCGATTCCTACCTCGACCGAATCGGCTGTAGAGACCTCGATCAAGATGGTTGGTCAAATAATGGCGATGGGTGGTTGAACGGCGATGCCTTCATGTCGAATTGGAAACAGACCAAAGAGAGCGATGGTGATACGCGGGGTGATAATCATGGCCCAGATTGCTGTGACACCTTCCATCCCTCAACCGGATTCAGTGATTCCAGCGACCCTGATCCATTCCCCTACAATTTCCATCAGTGGATCGATACCGATGGCGATGGCTATGGTGACAACTATTCGCATGAAAGCGGTGACCAGTGCATCTACGTCTACGGTCTGTCGCAATATGACCGCCCTGGTTGCCCAGACCTCGATGGCGATGGTTACTCAGATCCTTCGGGCGCTTGGGATGAGGCTGCCGGCGCCGACAAATGGCCCGACGATGGCACACAATGGTGGGATACAGATGGTGATGGTTATGGTGACAATTCAAGCGATGATGCGACCAATCCCGACAAGTTCCCCACTATACCGGTAGCGGCAATTGATGAAGACAACGATGGTTATCCCGATGATTGGACTTCATTATTTACCAATAGCAGTAACACCAGTGGGCTCATCCTCGATGCCTGTCCAGGTGTTGATGGCTATGGTGAATCATTCCGCGACCGATTCGGGTGTCCTGATTCAGATGGCGATGGCACCTCAGATCTCGGTGACCCATTTCCACTTGAAGCGAGCCAATGGCAGGATACCGATGGCGATGGTTTTGGCGATAACCCGTTAGGTGTTCTCGGCGACGTGTGCCTGACCATCGTCGGTTTCTACAACGGAACATTGGGCATCGGCTGCCCAATCCTCAATGCCGACGATGATGATTTGGATGGAGTGGGCAACGACGAGGACCAGTGTGCGGAGACTCCCGAAGGTGAAATGGTCAATTTCGCCGGCTGCTCACAAAGTCAACTCGATGATGACTTGGATGGAATTGCCAATTCTCTCGATAGTTGCCCCGACACGGTTCCCGGCGAGACCGTCGATGCCATCGGTTGTAGTCAAAGCCAGAGCGAGACCGATAGCGATGATGACGGGGTTCTCGACCCCTTCGATGGTTGTGAGGATACGGCCTCAGGTGCAGAGGTTGATTCGGATGGTTGCTCTGCCGACCAGCGTGATAGTGACGAAGACGGTGTCAGTGATTTGGCCGACCTATGCCCCGGCACTCCAATCGGCGCCGCGGTCGATGGCGATGGCTGCATCGTCGCCGGAGTAGATTCAGACGCTGACGGCATCGACGATGTCGACGACCCATTCCCCGGCGATGCAACCCAGTGGCTCGACCAAGATGGCGATGGTTATGGCGATAATAGCACTGGATTGAACGCTGACCGCTGCCCAACTACAAACGGCTCGAGTATTGAAGACCGGAAAGGGTGTCCAGATAGCGATGGTGATGGATGGTCAGACCCCGACATTGCTGTGGGAACCTGGGGGGTTTCCAGTGGTGCCGACGCTTTCGTTGACGAACCGACGCAATGGAGAGATGCTGACCTAGACGGATTTGGCGATAATCTTAGTGGCGTTGATGCAGACCAATGCCCCGATACGGATTTCGGCTGGATTGATAAAGTAGACGAAAATGGCTGTGCCGCCAATCAGATAGATACTGATGACGATGGAATTTACGATATTTCCGACAACTGTCCGAATCAAGTAGGTCCGTTCTCAAATGGCGGTTGCCCACTGGAGGATAGTGGAGAAAATGGTAGCGGCAATACTGATGGTTTCCTCGGGATGAGTACGACCACTTTGTTGATCTCTGGCGGAATTGCCGCCGGAGTGATACTCCTGTTCATAGTCATCTTCGTAATAATTCGCGACGATGATGATGATTGGGATGATGATGAAGATTATTATGAGGATGAGGATGAGGATGATGAAGACTTCTTCTCCAGTTTCGGTGCAAAACCAAAGTCAAAGCCCGAGGCAAAGCAATCATCTCCAGCGAGACGAAGAGGTGGTCCGAGTGGCGGTCCACCCAGTGGCCCCATCGGTGCCCCCCCCGGGGGACGCGGTGGTGGGCCGAGTGGCGGTCCTCCCCGTGGCGGCGGTAGTGGGCCGAGTGGCGGTCATCCCCCCGAGAAAGCACCAACAGAGCGTAAAACATCAACCCAAAGTGGGAGGTCGATAAGGGCATCGCGCAAGACAGTCGCCAGAGCAGAAGTAATTGAAGAGTCACAGGCAAGTGGTAACAATATAAGGCGCGCCCGAGTGGTAAAGGCCAAAGAATCTACCGATGAACAACCTCCATGGATGGAAGAGGACATCCAGATATTTGCTGCCTCAGATGAGGATAATAAGGCCTCCAGCGTCGCTTGGGCTTGGGATGAGATGGAAGCCTCGACCTCGGAGCGGAATATCCTGATGCAACTTCAGGAAATCGGTTGGTCGGTAGAACAGTCTCGGGCGATTATCGACGAGGCGAAACAATACTGAAAAAAATCCCCCAATTTCCCATGTCTGAATTGATGATTGAATAACGTTGAGCGAGAAGATGAATATGCCTGAAACTGAATTGTCTGGAGCCTCCCTGCCTGAGGGCATCGAGGTCGATGAGACTGCGGCATATTTCGGCGTCACCCAGAGCAGTGATATCCTCAATGAATTGCAACAGATTGACAGGCATGTAGCATTGGCTCGATTCATCGAACTCACCGCCGACCTCCACCTCAGTTCTGAAGAGTTTGATTATACCGCCGCCAGCGAGCGGATGAATTGCGAAGGCGGCGAAATCTACTATCTCGTCGTCAGTCATTTCCGCTTCACTGCGATGTGTGACCCGCTGAGATTATTTCTTGGAATGGAAGATAGTGAAGGGAATTCTGGCAACCCTTGCCAACTTCCTCCCGAGGAAATCGAATTGTTGACCAATTTGACCAGTGCCATGCCTCTGCTCGGTCTGATGGCGGTAGGATTCCTGACCGCGGGAAAAGGGATGGTGGTTACCTACGCCAGGACTCTTGAAAGTCTACTCATCAACCCGTCAGCGAATCTCGCTACTTTACTTGAGATTGGCCAAGGTTATGTCAATGCCCTAGCCAATGCCAGAGAAGGAAATTATCCCGAGCCCATCGAGGTGCTGACAATCGGTGGTGAGGCGGTATTTTCCAGTGATGCCACATCACAGCCCAATGTGCCTTTGCCCGGTGGCCAGACCGATGCCGCGAGTCCCCCACCCTCCAGCCTGACCGCCACTGTGGCTTCTTCGGCACAAGTTCAGGCTGAGGTCGATGTGCCCCTGCCTGAGACGACACCCTCAGTTCCAGAATTGACCCCAGACATCACCATTCCTCTGCCGACCGATGGTTCTGAGACCATTTCCAAGCCGCCTCAGATTGATGACGATGTACCGGTTGATGACTTGACTGTAAGGCAGGTGGAAGTCCGTGCCGATAACGTCTTCGACGATGCTTTCGGCGACGCTTTGAGTATCGAGCATGAACCTGCCGCGCCGGCTGAATCCGCGCCCGCACCACCCCCGGAAGTGGTTGCCGTTCCGGCTTCCGAACCTGTAGTTGAGCCCGAATCCGTGCCCGAACCTGTAGCACCTGCCGAATCCGTGCCAGAATCGGCTACAGCTGCTGAAATTGAGCCAACCTTGCCGGTCCCTACGGTTTCACCGGTTCAAGCGCCCTCTCCGGGGCGAGAACCTGAACTTGACAGGAGTCCAACCACAGGTGAAAAAGTGCTGGATTTCCTCGCCGCAGATACCGATGGTGATGGCCACCTGTCCAAAGATGAGGTTGTTCAAATGGTCGGCGATTCCGAAACCGCTGACGAGTTCATCAAGGCTGCCGACACCGATGGCGATGGTGAAATATCATTGCCAGAATTCATCTCTGCAACCACTGATTCATCGGTGGCAGAGGGAGAGGAGGCTGCGGCGATATCTCTGCCGCGCCCAGTGACGCCGCTGCGTCGCCCAGTCAGTGATGATAAGGCGGTGAATGTCGGTAGGACAACGGCGCTGGCAGGGAAGAATTATGTCATCAAGAGTGGAATACACTGTGGTGGTTGCGGAATCGGAATCGACCCTCATTGGCGACACTGTGTGGTTTGCGGTGTCGGTCGATAATCACTCGTCGATGGAATTGAAATGCAATTCATGGCCGTCTAGATTTATTCTTGCGCCCTCTACCACACCGACCAATCTACCCCCGCTTCCTAATTGGGTACCAATGGTGAAATAACAGGTTCCGAGAACTTTTTCATCCTCGAGGACATTTCCCAGCAGTCTTGCCTTAGGATTCATCCCAAAGCCGAATTCGGCGACTCCCCATACCGATTCTCGCTCGCGCGGTTTCATCTTTGCTGCAGCATCGCGGAATGTTTGCCGCAGATGCGCCGCTTCCTGACCTCCGGTCACATCGATGACAGAGCCCTTTTCTATATTCATGGTAATCGGCTCTTCCACAAGATCTGCGTCCCAAGCCCCATCGATCACCACAATTCCTTCCATCGAACCTTCTTTTGGGGTTATGAATATCTTGCCGGCGGGTAAATTGGTGAGCATTCCAGGACGGTTGCAGATTCCGCTATCGTCGAGATTCCAATCGCGCCAGTTCACATCAAAGGTAACGTCGGTGCCACTGGGTGAAGTGATGTGCAAGGTTTTCTTACGCCGCATAGTGCCGTATACTTCGGCAATTTCGGACTTGATAGAAGCGAAATCGGCGGTCATCCCACCCTCAGTGAACATCTCTACATTCATCCCCGGCATCGTTGTAATTCTCGCCTTTTGTCGAGTTGCCGCCAAACGGGCTTTGGTGTGGGTGAGAGAATATCTGGTCGGGGCGAGAATCACATCCTGTTGTCGCATCAAATCGGCCACCGGACGAGGCGGTTCCTCACCGTGGTGGCGACCTTTTGGCATTACCACCATCAATACCCGCTCCGAAATTTCACTGGCAGCCAGATATAGTGCTTCACCGATGAGAGAAGTACTCGGGTCGGCGACGATAAGGACATTCTCGTGGCGATATATTTCCATGCAGGTCTTGACGACCATTTCTGCACTGGCATTCAACGCCTCTTCACGCTCTTTTTTCGACATGATGTCGAGGGGGTCGAGTTCATCTCCGTCCGCACCGTCTCCGCTCGCGTCATCATCAGACTCTCCCGCCTCGGTCACTCCATCGGATTCTTCGGTAGTGACCTCATCGACCGATGAGTCGATATCAGAGATTTCGATATCTCTGTCCTCCTCGTCAAGAGGTAACCCTTCATCCTTTTCCTCGCGCTTGCGCCGTCGGGCCACAAACCCCCATTCTCGGTCTTGACTTCAAGGGTTTCCTAAATATGATTAGGAAGGCAGTATGCTTTCACATCTCATTGAAAGAAGAATAGGAGTTGGCAAAACCATGCGCCAGGCATTACAGCAGGACTTCGATGACAGAATGACGAATTGGTATCGCTTGAATGGCATTCGCTCGCACCTTTCATGGGACCAACAGACGATAATGCCGAAAAAGGCCTCCCGCGGGCGCGGCCAGACCCTATCTTGGCTAGCTGGACTGGCACATAGCCATATCACCGATTGCAAACTAGGTGAAGTCGTCAGCCTGCTCGAAGCAGAACTCAGCCTATTGGATGATGATGATGCGTGCAACGTCCGGCGGATGCGCCGGGAGATTGACATGGCGACAAAATTACCCGTGGAATTGGTCGAGGAAATGGCCTCTGTGGTCAGCCATGCGCGCCAAGTCTGGCAGGAGGCCCGTGCCGCTGGTGACTTTGCGATGTTTGCCCCCGAACTGCAGAAAATCATCGATTTGACCAAGGCTAAAATGCAGTATTTGGGTGGTGATTCTGCTAATTATAATGTCCTTCTCGACGAATATGAAATCGGTATGACCATGGCGGATTACGACCCGTTATTCGCAGGCTTGAGGGAGCGTCTAGTACCATTGTTGGAGAAGATAATGCAGGCTCAGCGAGACAAACCCGAACTCAGTCTGCCAGAAGGGATGCAATTTGCCACCGCCGACCAAGATTCCTTCTGTCGTTTCGTAAGCGCCCGGATGGGATTTGATTTTTCCGCCGGCCGGCTCGATACCACGACTCATCCTTTCTGTTCAGGCCTTGCTGTCGGTGATACCAGAATCACCACCAGATATGATGAGAGTGACCCTTTCTCCTGCCTCTATGCAGTGATGCACGAGTCGGGCCACGGCCTGTACGAACAAGGTTTGCCCGACCAGCATGGTTTGAGCCCGCGCGGCCAGGCGATTTCTCTGGGTATCCATGAATCACAATCTCGCCTCTGGGAAAATCAAATCGGCCGTACCACCGCTTTTTGGCAGGCTGTTCTTGACACATTCAGACAGAAGTTCCCCGAGTTACCACCGGACCTGGGGGCCGAAGAGATGAACCGTATCGCCAATGCGGTGCAACCTTCATTCATCCGCGTCGAGGCCGATGAAATCACCTACAATCTGCACATCATGATGCGCTACGAAATCGAGAAGAAAATATTTGAAGAGGATTTGCCGGTGGCCGAGATTCCAGAGGTGTGGAATACGATGTTCGTAGAATGGTTCGGTATTGAGGTGCCCGATGATAGTATGGGCTGTCTACAAGATGTGCACTGGTCATATGGCGCTTTTGGATACTTCCCAACCTATACCTTAGGCAATTTATATGCGGCACAGTTGAGTGCCAAAATGGTGGATGACCTCGGTGATTTGGACGAGATTATCCGTTCTGGAGATTGGTCGCCCATCCTAGCGTGGTTACGCGAGAAGATATATTCTCACGGGATGCTCTATGACCCGAGTGAGTTGATTGAGCGGGCGACCGGAAAGCCGCCAAGTCCAGAGCCCTTTCTCGATTATGTCGAGAAAAAATATTCGAGGATTTATGGGTTATAGCGTGTAATCTCGGCAAATAGAGGGAGCGAGAACAAAGATATGTTTCGTAGTCTCGCGTAGCGATTTTTTGCCGGCCTACGGCCACGGACTCATCAGCAGAGCCTCTCCAACCTCTCCCGGTAATACCAGCAACTCGCCCTTCGTCCCAGTCTGTTCATCGCGTTTGAAAACCGGGATTCCGGCGACGATTGTCAACACCGGCCAACCCTTGAGAATACGCCCTCTGAACGGATTCCAACCGACTCTCGACCACGCGTTCTCATCTCTCACCTCAATTTCGAGGTTCAGGTCGATGAGTACCACATCACCGTCGTAGCCCTCTAGCAATTTCCCCTTGCCGACGATATTGTAGCAATCGGCGACATTTGTCGACATCCACCTGACCACGTCTTCAATACTGCAGCGCCCACTATTGACATGGTCGAGCATCACCGCCAGCGAAGTCTCTACTCCTGGCATCCCAGAGGGTGCTTTTGGAAAGCCCAGTGCCTTGCTCTCTTTGCTGTGGGGAGCGTGATCTGTCGCCAAGCACTGAATCGTCCCATCCTCAAGTCGCGACCACAGGGTTTCCCGGTCATCAGCGGAACGAATCGGTGGATTCATCTGCAATCTCGCCTGCTCTCTCTCGATGTCGGTGTCATCGAAAGTGAGGTATTGAGGGAGTACCTCGGTGGTGATTATCGCTTCAGCATCACCATCGTCACATTGTGAGGGTAAGGTGGTCTTGCCGGCCAGCCAATCAGCCTCAAGGGCTGATGAAAGGTGGAGGATGTGCAGTCGGTGGCCATGCTCTTGCGCTAGTCTGGTCGCCCTTTGGGTGGCCAGCAGTGCGGTCTCGCTATCGCGCCATTCGGCGTGAGCGGCGATATCGCTGCGCGCCTCGAACTTCGGCCAACGCCGGTTCAGCCGCTCTTCATCCTCGGCATGTACCGCTATCAGACCGGGGGTATTGGCGAAGATATTTGCCAGCGAGTCTTCGGAATCGACCAGCAGGTCTCCGGTCGATGAGCCCATGAAGACCTTGATGCCGCAGATCCCCGGAATCGAATGCGCAGAATCTACACAACCGACCGCGGCTTGCAATTCCTCCAGATTATCGTCGGTAGCGCCGATGAAAAATCCGTAATTAGTGATGCATTTTGCCGCCGCAGTGGACATTTTTTCTCGCATCGCTGCCATCGTAATAACCGCAGGTTGGTTATTTGGCATATCGAGAAAGGAGGTTACTCCGCCGCTGGCGGCGGCAGATGAGCCGCTTTCCAAGTCCTCTTTTTCCACCTCTCCCGGGTCGCGAAAGTGGACTTGGGGGTCGATGCATCCGGGGATGAGGTGAAGGCCACTGGCATCGATTACCTTCTCACCCGGTAGCGCGGCCAGACCAGAAGAAAAAACCATCGTTTCAATGATGCCATCGACGATGCGACAATCACCGACTCGGGTGCCATCATCTGCGACTATGGTCGCACCTCGTATCAGTATCGAGCCTCGGCTGGTCATTTCTCTCCCCTCAAGGGGCGGCACAGCCTAGCCTTCAACCTGTCTGCCGAAGGGCATTCTTCGGGCGAAATGCTGGACACACATCATGATTGCATTCAATATAAGGTCCGCCGAGTAAATCGACGCAATATGGTACCGCTTTCCATATTTCATCGATGGTTTCTCGTATCGCTTTGGGACGGCCTGGGAGATTGAAAATAAGTGAGGAACCACGTATCCCTCCAACTTGTCGAGAAAGGATTGCGGTAGGTGTATACCGAAGGGAAATCATCCGCATCTGCTCTCCGAACCCATCCATCATTCGCTCGCACACAGCCTCTGTGGCCTCGGGTGTCACATCGCGTGCCGCCGGGCCGGTGCCGCCGGTGGTGATGACCACCGCACATCCGAAATCATCGCATAATTCCTTCAGGGTCGATTCAATCTGCTGGCGCTCATCTGGAATGCAACGATAGTGTGCAGTCCACTGTGAATCAAGCGCGGCGGCGAGGAATTGGACGATAGCAGGCCCGGACTCGTCCTCGTAGGTACCGGCGCTGGCGCGGTCGCTGACGGTGATAATACCGATGACGGCGGCATCACCGACAGAATTGGGATTGCCGCCGGTGGCAATTATCCCGTGGGCATCCATCCCGCCCATCTTACCACCTCAGTCGGTTACGCCATACTTCTCTTCAATATTCTCATGGAAGACGTTGAACATTTCATCCTCAAACAATTCGGCTTGGCGGCGGGCTTTGGTGGAGCGCATGTGTAGTACCGCCATGCCGACGAAGGCGATGATGGCAATAGGTATCATCAGTTCAAGTTTGTACTTGTGCATGATGGTGACGATACCTTCAGCGGTATAAGCCCAGGTGATACTTGCCACCGTGCCTCCGAATAGACATGCGAGCAGGACCCGAATGAATTTCATGCGCGATAGCAGTCCCAGCATCGCCCCGACCAGAACTCCACTGGCCATGAACGGAATCCACACGAAGACAATCAAGCCCCAGAATCCCCAGCGGTTGATGAAATCTCGCTTCTCGTTAGCCGTATACTCGACCGTCGAGAGGATGTCCCCGAACAATTTGGTCTGTAGCATTCTACCGGCGATTCCACCTTGGCGGGCGACCGCAGCGATGCGGTCGGGGTCGGAACTGGTGCGCTCAACCCGGCCGGCACCCGCCTTCTTACTGAATTTTTCCAGATTATTTCGGGTGCGGATATACAATTTTCGCTCGCCGAGAATTTCGGCCAACTTTTTGTTCAATACGGCCTTCAGTTCATCTTCAATCATACCGGCTTTGGTTTTGAATCTGAGGATAGCCAACTTCATCGTCGGTTTGTAGATGACCGAAATGCTGAGCCTCTCCTCGTCACTGACTACGGTAGCCATCAATAATTCCACATCGCTGCGCAACATGAAAAAATCATTGAGAATGTCGCGCACCTGGTCTTCTACCTGCGAGAGGATATGCAGGTCACGGAAGAATGTCGAATAATCAGATACCACATGCCCAGCACCTTGGCCACTCTCGACCACATCTCGCTCACCCATGTCATCTACCCCTACTCCGATACCGGTATCGAAATCGATGGAGGCTGTGGCTCCAACCGCTCGCGCCGTCATCTGCACCGGCTTGAAGACGCTGAAAAGGGTGAATTCCTTGAGTAATTTGTGCAGTATTTCCGCGCGCACATCGGCGCTGGGAAGCATCGTAGCAGAAGTATTCTCATACGGCACCATGATGTCGATGGATAAATCACGCTCTTTGAAGCCGAACAGGTCCCAATCGATAACCAGTTCAAGTTCTTCGGCCGAAGTGCGAATAGTATCTCGGGTCAATCTCTCGATGTGATCGTGGCTCAACATATCGTCGCTGTCGCGGTGGTAAACCTTGTACATGATGGGGTAGAGAAGCAAAAGCGAGATGGCCGAGAGGGAAAGCGAAACGAAGGCCATATACCATGCCGGAACCCCAGCAGCCCCACCGGTCAGCATAGCGGTCTCACGACCACCACCCAGTTCGGCTCCCATCAGCACCCAACCCCAGTTGCCGAGATCTTGGGCATTCCAACAGGGACGTGGGCCGTCATCTACCAGTTCTCCTGCCTTTTTCGCCTCTGCATCTACCCAGGGCAAAAAGGCCATGGTATTCTCTTCCGATGCAATCGTCAGGTCGAGTGAATCTGGCAGGGTGAATTCGGGAGTAAGATTGGTGGTATTATCAACCGAGGCTATCTTGTAATCCAATCCGGAATCATTGTATACGCTGATTTCGATGTTAATCTTGTACTCACCTGCGCTCTCCGCACCGAAATTGAAAAAGGTATATTCCTTCAACACCGAGCCATTGCTTACTTCGACACCATCGGCATCACTGAGAACCCATTCTGTCATCGGCACACCGTCGGGGAGATT
>JYMV01004888.1_pt1 | contig 13038 bp, 9 predicted proteins | sample 338911 | NCBI WGS metagenome assembly JYMV01 (sample SAMN03354496, study PRJNA234377) | hydrothermal vent metagenome | biome: Deep sea; feature: Hydrothermal plumes at the Eastern Lau Spreading Center, Western Pacific Ocean; material: Seawater | place: Tonga | collected 2009 | depth 2000 m m | reverse complement strand
CACACTGGTGATATTTTCAAACGTAAAAAAGACCATCTCTTCATCATTTGCAGAAAAAAGGAAATATATAAAAACAATAGGGGACAAACCATCTCTCCCCAAAAGATTGAAAATCTTTTTCAGGATTTTGATGCAATAAAATCAGTTTTTCTTGTCGGAGATGGACGAGAGCATAATACCGTTCTACTTTACCCAAAGTATGAACAAATTCCTTTGGAAATAGAGAAAAATTCAAAACAGAAATTTCGCGATTATTTTGGTTCTCTGGTGCAATCAGTTAACAGTTTTCTTGCCCCGTATGAACGGATTGTGAATTTTGCCATCATTCAACGGGATTTTTCAGAAGGGTACGGTGAACTAACCCGTAAAGAAACATATAAACGAAATATTATCCTGAAAAATTTCGCAGAAATTATTAATCCAATGTACGAAAAAATTTACACCAGTCTTATGTGTGAAGGATTTGAAATCCGCATACCAAACTGGTTAATAAGAGAAAAAGGAATAATCCCATCTGATATACACTGGGACGGAAAAACTGTATCTATCCGGAATGAGACGAAGTCACTTGTAATACAACCGAATTCCGGAATATTTCAGATTGGCGACTTTTCTTATATAATTAATAAAGAATTTGTAGATTTGGAAATGCTGATGATTTCTCCCTATCTCTGGGTTGGCAACCAAGCTCTTGTTGATTTCATTGGTTCTATCGCATTCCGGATATCAAGGTTTGAAATCAATTCGGAAATACAACTCAATGTGAGCTCACTCCCATGGGGAGATGGAAGATTCCCCAAAACCCCAAGTGGCAAAAGGGAGAACACTAGCCAAAGAAAGGCATCCTCACTGCAACTTCTTCACGAATCATCGATTGTTTTACATCACCCAAAAAATGACAATATGGCCAGTGCAATGAACCATCTGCATCAGGACCTCGAAAATAATACAGGTGATTTTAAGGAAATAATTCACAAAGTTCTCCTTCGTCTCCAATTCCATCCTTCGCAAAAGGTTCAAATTAAATCTCTTGAGTATCTTTTACCTCACATTACCGGTTCAGTATTTCTTGAATCACTAACAAGTGTATGTGAAAAGTCGAAAAAGATTGATAACATAAAAAAGATAGATTTTGATGTTCAATGTATTCAACAGGAACATTTTGACACTCTTCTCAAGTATGTAATAACCAAACGGCTTGAAGAAAAATCCCTCGATGCGAAAAAACAGGCCTTTCTGTGCTTTCTTTTAAAGATTATAGCAATTTATGGTATTTTACACCCCAAAAGCTATATATGGGCAAGAGTGGAGCTGATTCGATGGGAGCTGTCCGGTGCGAAGAAGCAGGTTCTTTCTACAGTTAAAAAAGCATTAGTGACACTCACCAGCGGTTTTAGGGAATGGGTCGGAGTTGATAGGCATTTAGCAATTGATCCAGACACAGATGATGAATATTCCTGGGGAGATACAATTCTTTTTGATAAAAATGTTGAAGAGGAATCCCGAAAAAGATTGATGGAAGCAATGGGGAATACTGTATTGCTTCAAGAGGCTATTTTCCTCTTTTCCAATCACCGGTTAATCAGGTTGGAAGATATTCCGAAAAATGGAATTTGGGTTTCTTTCCTGGGTAGTAATCATGGGAAAAGCGTATTCCGCGTCCTTGTACAGACTAGAAGTTCAGACTCGTATAATTTTGTTATTAATCTTGACGAAAACCTAGGTAAGTTATTTATCCAGGATGAAATCAGGTGGCTGATCACAACTGGCTCTTCCATTTATGGGCCGAAACTTGTAGAGGATTTCGGTGGATATTGGTCCAAGTATGGTCTGTATACTGAAGAGTATATACCCGGTGAAACTCTTTACCAGCATCTTGAACGAAACCGTGAAGAAATTGCAAGCGGAAAAGCTGCTGATCGATGGCAAATGCAATGGCTTCATTTCGTTTGGGGTGGGCTCATGGCTTATATGGATTTTTGGTATAGAACAGGATATGTTCTTTATTCCGCTAATCCATCGACAAAAAACCTGATTGTCCCCAGGCATGATTATGCTACTGGAACTCGGTTAATTTCCATATCCGACCGCAAACACTTCACCACCATTTCTGATTTTGTATTTACCCTCTATGGTCGATTTATTATCACTTCGGAACAGGATTATCCAGGGTTAAAACGAATGGGAGGCTGGGAAGTACTATTTACTGCCCTCCTTCAGGTGGTTACAGTGAAACAGGGGCTTAAATTTCTGATGGATTTACAAGAAGAGTTTCAGAAAAAGCCGATAAAACAAAAAGGAGAATCGTTAGGCTTACTTCAAGATCAGATTACTTCATTTATTGATGAGGTTAATGAAAATGGCATTTTGACCAAGCAGGTAGTATTTGCATCATTGAGATACCAGCGGTGGTTAGAATTAAACCCGAAGGCTTCGGTTCAGGCACGAGGCTCAATTCTACAAGAGTTATACAAAGATTATCGTCTTAGAGACCTACTGGATGATTATCCGGAAACAAGGATTCGATTTTTCCTCATGTCCTGTTTTAAGGATTCCAACCCGGAATTGATTGATGAATTGCTTTCACTCCAAAAGAAATTGAGAGCCAGGACTGTTACACTTGAAGATTTAGGATCTCACCTCCACCATATCCATGAGAATATTACCCTTACTAAAGAAGAAGAATTCTTTTTAACCAGACTTCTATTTGAACATCTGGATGCTGCTGAAGAAGGAGAATTAATTGTATGGGAAACAGGTTCGAAAAGTCGGCTTGACTTAATCTCTTTAGCTGAAGATAGTACTGGTGACAGATACCGGATTCGACCCCCATTCAAGCCAAAAGAGATTGCCCGCTTTCATTCTTTGCTTGGTGAAGCTAATCTTCCTGGTGTTTTTCAGCCCCAACACGAGTTTCTTTTGCTTATTAATTCTAACAACCAGATGGTAGGTGGTGTCTACTGGAAAAAAACTGAGGAGAAAACTGCTTACATTGAAAAAATTGTCATTCGTTATCCATACCGGAAGAAACATCTGAGTCTGAAATTACTAGAAGAATTATTTAATCGGTTAAGAGATCAGCGGTATAAATATGTGACCATTGGCTTTTTTCAGGCAGGATTATTTTATAAACTGGGCTTCCAGATAAACCGAAAATTCGGTGGTTTGGTTAAAGAATTGTAATAAGTATTTTTGTGCCGCGGACAGGACTCGAACCTGCACCTCCAGAGGAGACTAGATCCTAAATCTAGCGTGTCTACCAGTTCCACCACCACGGCAAATCTGTGAAAAATTACAGTAAAACTTTGAAAACAGTCGTCATTCTTTACCTGGTTCCAAAAGATCGTTGATTTCAGACTAATGACTTACTAAACTTCAGTATATCCCTGATTCAAATATTGCTGAAGTTTTTTATGCTTGATCATTACTTTTTTTCCACTGGGGCTTACCATCGTAATTTTTTCGTTTCTACCTATTTTCTTCTCAATATGAACAGGCGTTCGTGCAGGCTGGTCAGATTGGTTTGCCTGCCTGGCCCTAGTTTGTCCTGCAAACCCCATTCCAGTAGTATCTTTATGCTGTGTCTGGACATTTCTTACCTGTTGTCCACGCATTTGGGGTGCTTGTTCCATTCCTTGAAGTTGGGTTCTGAGTAATCTTTGAACCGTCGTTTTGTTCAGTTCACCCATCATAATTTGAAACAGGTTAAACCCTTCAGACTTGTACTCCAGAAGGGGATCCTTCTGTCCATAAGCTCGCAGATTAATTCCCTCCCGGATTTGATCCATGCTGTATAAATGATCTTTCCATTTTTCATCAATGGTTCTCAACACAACAAACCGTTCAAAGCCACGCATGATTTCTTCCGGGACTAACGATTCCCGGGCTGCGTACACATTTTTTGTTTTTTCTATAATAAAATCGCGGACATCGTCGATCGATAAGTCATCTTTGTTTAATTCGCTCTTCATGGAATCGGGATCGGCATCCACCAACAGGTGGGATGCAATATTCTGTTTTATGCTTTCCCAATTCCAGTCTTCAGGATTGGTACTGTCTTGGGATTCCAATTCGTCCGCTACATATTCTTCAATGAATTCCAGGACTGTCTCCTTCATATCTTCCCCATGGAGAGCTTGATTTCGGATATCATAAATCACCTGCCTTTGTTGATTCATCACATCGTCATATTCCAAGAGATGTTTTCGTATACCATAGTTTCGCCCCTCCACTTTTTTCTGAGCATTGGAAATAGCCCTGGTTACCATTTTGGCTGTAATAACCTCTCCTTCTTCTACACCCATTTTGTCCATAATTCCTGCAATTCTATCAGAGCCAAATAGCCTCATGAGGTCATCTTCCAAAGATAAATAGAACTGGGATGATCCCGGATCTCCCTGCCTGCCCGACCGACCCCGGAGCTGGAGATCAATCCTTCGGGAATCATGGCGTTCTGTACCCAAGATGTGAAGACCGCTCACTTCTTTTACACCACTTCCTAGTTTTATGTCTGTCCCACGGCCCGCCATATTGGTGGCAATGGTTATGGCTCCTGATTGACCTGCCCTGGTTACAATTTCAGCTTCTTTCTGGTGCTGTTTGGCATTCAGTACATTGTGGAGAATTCCTTTACGTTTTAACATTCGAGATAACAGTTCTGATACTTCCACAGAAATTGTTCCGACCAGAACAGGCTGCCCCCGTTTATGACAGTTTGAAATTTCTTCGATGACAGCATTGTATTTTTCGCGTTTTGTTTTATATACTAAATCGTCTCTATCTTCCCGAATAACAGAAGTATGAGTGGGAACCACAGTTACATCCAAGTTATAAATGGCTCCAAATTCCTCTGCTTCAGTTTCAGCAGTTCCAGTCATTCCAGATAATTTATCATAGAGGCGAAAATAATTTTGGATTGTGATTGTAGCTAAAGTCTGCGTCTCTCTTTCAATGGTAACATTTTCCTTCGCTTCCAAAGCCTGATGAAGACCTTCACTGTACCTTCTTCCCGGCAATACACGACCTGTGAATTCATCCACGATCATTACTTTCCCATCCTGTATAACATATTCCACATCTTTTTCGTACAGGGTGTAAGCACGGAGGAGCTGATTAATATTATGGATTTTTCCACTTCGTTCTGCGTGAAGCTGATGGGCTTTTTCTTTTTCTTTTGCAATCTGGTTTGGTGTTAAATCTATTTGACTATCGATGTCATTCAGCAGTTCACCCAAATCAGGGATCACAAAAGTTTCTGGATTATTCGGTGCAAGCAGCTGTCGTCCTTTTTCTGTGATATCAATAATGTGGGATTTTTCATCGATGCTGAAATAAAGGTCCTCATCTACTTTATGCATTTGTTTGTCACGTAGGTAAGAGGACTCAACATTGTGCGCTAGTTTAATCATACCAGATTCCTGAAAAATCTTCCTAAACTGACGATTTTTTGGCATTCCCCGGTTTGCCTGAAGGAGTTTAAGGCCAGCATCCTGTTCCTTGTTTTCCTTTAAATAGGATTCTGCTTGTTTCACAAATTCTGATACCAATGAATTCTGTTTTCGTACGAGATTTTGGATAAGAGGTTTTAGATCCTGAAAAGTATTATCCACCGGTGCATCCACTGATCCAGAAATAATCAGAGGTGTTCTCGCCTCGTCGATAAGAACACTGTCTACTTCGTCAACCACAGCGAAAGCATGGCCACGCTGGACTTGGTCTTCCGTAGCCAGAGACATGTTGTCTCGAAGGTAGTCAAACCCATATTCCGTATTCGTTCCATAAGTGATATCACAGTTGTAAGCTTCTCTGCGTTGATTGTTATCCATAGAATTCTGTAAATATCCAACAGTCAACCCTAACTTCTTATAGACTTCTCCCATCCACTCAGCATCACGTTGGGCAAGATAATCGTTTACGGTGATTATATGTACACCACGACCAGTGAGCGCGTTCAGAAAAATTGGCATGGTTGCTACTAACGTTTTTCCCTCACCAGTTTTCATTTCCGTGATTTTTCCCCGGTGCAAAATAATTGCTCCTGCAATCTGAACGTCATAGGGAATCATATTCCACTCGGTAGTCTGTCCGGTCATTTTCCAGGAATGTCCCATGAGATGTCGGCATGTTTCCTTAACAATGGCGAAGGCTTCCGGCATGTATTCATCCAGTGTGCCCTGTTCTGTTTTTTGAAGAAGTTTTTTAAGTTCTTTCTCCGGTAGGTTTTTTTCTTGTAATTCCTGTTCAGCGGATTCCCTTACTAAAATAATCTCTTTACGAATCTCCTGAGCTCTGGAGAGTAATTCCACCTCACTTTTTGAAGCGAGAGTTTCGGTAATTTGGTTGATCTCATCAACAATGGGTAAGAGGGTTTTGATTTCCCTATCAGATTTCGATCCAAAAACTTTTTTCAGTATGGTTTGCATTTTTAAAAATTCAAATTAGTTTTACGTAAAAGAGGTTGAAATTTATACAGATTTGCTCACGTTAATTTTTCTCTTTCTTTGTATACTGCATCAAGGATACCATTTACGAAGCTTGAGCTTTCCTCGGTACTATACCTTTTAGCAATTTCAATTGCTTCGGAGAGGGTAACCTTAGGAGGTACATCATCCATAAAATATAATTCACTGATTGCCATCTGTAAAATGAGCTTATCCAGAAGAGCGATCCGATTAATTTCCCAATTATCAAGATGTCGTATTATTACCTTTTCCAGCCAAGTTTTATTTTCCACTGTTTTGAAAAATAAGTCTGAAACAAAAGCTTGACTTTTTATATTAAATGAATAGCGGTTCAGGATGTCAGCCAGCACTTTTTCTTTTGGCTCGCTGGATATTTCCAGGGCATATAACCCTTGGAATACTCCTTCCCGCCCAAGTCTTCTTGGATGTTTTTTACCACCCATTTTAAATCTGGAGCAAAATGCGAACGGTTATCCTATTACTAGTTTCAGAATACAGGGAAAAGCCACTCGAATTGATCTTCAACAGTTTCGTTGCGGATTCCTGAGAGTATTTCGCCAATTCGCTTTGTGTATGGACCAATTTTCCCGCCACTGATTATTCTAAATGTTTCATCCGTTGTAATTTCTCCGATCGACGTTACGTTAACGGCAGTTCCGCTGCAGAAAACTTCATCAGCATCTAATACTTCATCAACAGAAACCTCTCTTTCCTGAACCTCTAATTTCAATATTTTTTTTGTAATTTGAATCACGGAATCTCTTGTTACTCCAGGAAGAATTGATCCCGTTAGAGATGGAGTTACCAGTGTATTATCTTTGAGAATGAATAAATTGGCTGATCCAACTTCTTCAACAAAATGTTCATTGGCAGCATTCAAGTAGATGACTTCATCAAACCCAGCTTTTTTTGCTAATTTTTGAGGCAGGAGGGAGGCCGCATAATTTCCGATTGTTTTAAATCCCCCGGTTCCACGGGGAGAAGTTCGGTGAAATTTATTTGTAATTTTTAGGTGCAGACACTTCTCACTGTTTTTAAAATAATGTCCTACTGGTGATACAAATACTAAAAATGTGTAAGATTGGGCAGGCTTTACTCCCAAAACTGTTCCGGTTCCCCAAATGACAGGACGGATATAAAGACTTCCCTTTCCAAGGGGGGGTATGTAATCTGAATTATCTCTAACAACTTCCAGGATGGCTTCCATAAACATTTCTTGTGGGACAGGTGGTATACACAATCTTTCTGCTGATTGAATGGCACGAATAGCATTGTTTCCCGGCCGGAAGAGTACAATACGCTCTCGGCTGGTCCGAAAAGCTTTTAATCCTTCGAATATCCCTTGACCGTAATTCAGCACACCAGCTGCTGGTGATATGGACACATTCCCAAACGGTACCAATTTCCCCCTTTCCCAGACTTTGTTATCCCTTTGTTCAGCTATGTACATTGATCGCGTTGGTGATAAATCAAATATGAGGTTATCCCAATCAATATCTTGTAAAATTTCTATGTCTTCCACTTTTTATTCCTCCAAAATTGTTCTGGCAATAACGAGCTCTTGAATCTCAGAAGTCCCTTCATAAATCTGTGTGATTTTAGCATCACGCATAAGCCGTTCAACACCATATTCCTGCATGTACCCATATCCACCAAAAATTTGGACACACTCTCTGGAAGCATCCATGGCAGTTTGGGAAGCGAACAGCTTACCCATGGCCGCCTCTTTGGTGTATGGTTGGTGATTGTCTTTCAAGGCAGCTGCACGGAGAACCAACAAGCGGGACGCTTCTATATTTGTGGCCATTTGAGCGAGCTTACTTTTAATTGCACCAAAAGAACTTATGGGTTTCCCGAACTGTTTTCTTTCTTTGGAATACTCCAATGCCCGGTCAAGGGAAGCTTGGGCAATCCCCACTGCCTGGGCACCAATTCCAATTCGACCGCCATCGAGGGTCTTCATTGCAATATGAAATCCGGAACCTTCTTCTTGAATCAGGTTTTCAACCGGTATCTTGCAATTTTCAAAGTATAGTTCACAAGTGTCAGAACCCCTGATCCCTAATTTTTCCTCTTTTTTCCCGGTGGTCAATCCCGGTGTCCCTTTTTCTACACAAAAGGCAGAAACTCCCTTATGTCCGATCCCTTTTGTTGTCAGAGCGAACACAATCACCAAATCGGAACTGATTCCATTTGAAACCCAGTTTTTTATCCCGTTGAGAATATAATGTCCATTACTTTTTTCTGCAAAGGTTCGCAAATTACTGGCATCTGAACCGGATTGAGGTTCGCTTAAACTGAACGCTCCCAGCCATTTTCCTGAGGCAAGTTTTGTCAGGTAAGATTTGAGCTGGTGTTCATTGGCCCAATCGAGAAAGATTTGGCAGACTAATGAATTGTTGATCGATAAAATCACTCCTGCAGAGGCATCGATCCTTGATATTTCCTCTATGGCCAGGACATAGCTGACAGTATCCATCCCGGCCCCCTTCCATTTTTCCGGTACCATGATGCCCATAAAACCTAATTCGCCCAACTGTTTAATTTGATCAACTGGCATTTTTGCTTTGTCATCCCGCTCGATTACCCCGGGAGCGAGATGTTCTTCGGCAAATTTCCGCGCTACATCACGGAGTAATTCCTGTTCTTCTGTTAATTGAAAATTCATGTGTTTTTTATTGTACTAATAGCTATAGAATCCTCGTCCTGTTTTACGGCCCAAATTTCCGGCTGATACCATTTCCTCCAAAAGAGGACAGGGGCGGTATTTATTATCACCCATGTCTCGATGGAGCACTTTCATAATTGCAAGGCAGATATCCAAGCCGATTAGATCGGCCAGAGTCAAAGGTCCCATAGGATGGGCCATACCAAGCGTCATTATTTTATCAATTGCTTCAGCGGTTGCCACTCCATCCGCCAGACAGCAAACTGCTTCGTTGATCATGGGCATCAGAATTCTGTTAGAGACAAATCCAGAAGAATCATTGCATTCAACAGGAATTTTATTTAACACTTCAACAAGATTTTTGACTTTTTCCGTTGTTTCGTCTGAGGTCAACTTCCCCCGAATAATTTCTACGAGTTTCATGATAGGGACCGGATTCATGAAATGCATTCCGATTACTTTTTCAGGACGATTGGTAGCTGAAGCAATAAGTGAGATAGATATGGAGGAAGTGTTCGAAGCTAAGATCGTCTTTTTCGGACAGAAAGTATCCAACTCGCTGAAAATAGATATTTTGACCTCTTTGTCTTCAGTCGCGGCTTCGATAACAATATCTTCAGATGACAATGATTTCATTTCTGTTATAGTCTGAATTCGAACTAGAGCAGCATTCATTTCATCTTGAGAGATCTTTCCCTTATCTACTTGCCGTTTCAGGCCTTTTTTAATAGAAGTTAGACTGTGCTCAAGCAGATTTTGTTCGATGTCAACTAGGGTGACATCAAAACCTGACAAAGCGCTAACATGAGCAATTCCGGTTCCCATAGTTCCAGCACCGATCACTCCGATTTTTTTCATTCTATCCGCTCTACAATCAATGCCGATGCTTCACCTCCACCAATACACAAGGTAGCCAGCCCAATTTTTGCTTTTCTTATATTCATAGCATGAATCAAGGTCACCAAAATACGGGCGCCCGAAGCACCGATTGGATGCCCGAGGGCAATAGCTCCCCCATGGACATTTACTTTTTCCCAATCAAGTTGAAATTCATCTACGGCTGCCATTGCCACCGGTGCAAAGGCTTCATTAATCTCCCATAAGTCTATGTCCTTGGCTTCCATTCCTGCTTTTTGTAAAACTTTTCCAACTGCTTTCACTGGTGCCGTTGTAAACCACTCAGGCGCTTGAGCTGCGGTAGCCTGAGCAAGAATCCTTACATTGGGAGAGATCCCCAATTCTTTTACTGTACTTAAATTTGTAACCAGCAGTGCTGCAGCCCCGTCGCTGATTTTAGAAGCATTGGCTGCGGTAACGGTACCTTTTTTTTCAAATGCAGGACGCAGAGTAGGAATTTTTTCAAATCTGGCTCTGCCCGGTTCTTCATCCTCTTTGACTAAAACTATTTCTCCTTTTTTCTGGGAAATTTTAACTGGTACGATTTCTTTTTCGAATAATCCTTTCTCCTGTGCGTGTTGAGCCCGGGTATAGGACTTAATTGCTACAGCATCCTGAACTTCCCGGGAATAATTCCTTTCTCTGGCACAAAGTTCTGCACAATTTCCCATGTGCATGTCATTGTACACATCCCAAAGGCCGTCTTGGATCATGCTATCAATAATTTCCCCGTTTCCCATTCGGTAACCCTTTCGAGCTTTTGAAAGGAGATAGGGTGCTTGGGACATATTTTCCATTCCCCCAGCTACGATCACGTTTGCATCCCCGCTTTGGATTGCCTGAGATGCAAGCATTACAGCTTTTAATCCGGAACCACACATTTTATTTATGGTGAGGCATTCCACAGAATTAGGTAATCCCGCTCCAAGGGCCGCTTGCCGAGCTGGAGCTTGGCCAAGCCCCGCAGGTAATACATTTCCCATAATCACTTCATCTATTCTATCTGTTGGAACTTTAGATTTTTTTAGAACTGAATCAATTGCTAATGACCCTAATTTTGGTGCGGAAATGTTTGCCAAACTTCCTTGAAAAGATCCTATTGGGGTTCTTTTCCCTGTAACAATGACTGCTTCTAAAGCTTGTGCCAAATTCTATGCTCTCCCTTTAAAATTAAATCGTTTAGGACGGAACAAATCGGACGTTTTTGAGAACCCATTAACCAGGAGTTCGGCGGCTACTTTTGAGCTTCCTGCCGCAAATCCTAAACCATGTCCTGTAAATTCTCCTATTATAAGGCGTCCATCAGAAAGTTGGCGCCAATATTTATAACTGAAATTAGCATCAACCACCTCTTTAAACATAGACTTTTGAACAGGATTTGTTACGAAAACCTGTCCCTATATAGTGACAATAAACTCAATCCATTCATCTGCAATTTTTCTTGTATATGCGTTAGTGAAGAGCAGAGCTATCGCACAGTTAATTTCCCCCTTTTCAATTAAAATATTAAGGATTCCTTCACTGCCAATTGATTCAACGGTAATGACTTTTGAATGTTCATATATGAACACATTTTTTTTATTGAGGGACTTAGTTATTCCATAGATAAATCTAATTGGGTCGAATCCAGCATCTTTTGGAAGTTGGAGTCCGCCAAAAAATTGATCATTCACTAAATATTCGGAGTATTTCTTCCTGTTAAAAACTCACAAACGAATCCATCATTGGTAAGCAAATTGAACGTTTCGATTAATTCTTTTTCCTATAGTTTTAATATTTCGCGTGCTGCGTTAAAGCCATTGGCACCATGGAGTCCACCACCGGGATGAGTACCAGGGCCGCAAAGATACAGATTTTCTATGGGGGATTTATATTGTGCTGAACTTATGGTTGGTCGCATGAAGAAGAACTGATTCAGGGTCATTTCCCCATGATTTAAATTGCCTTCAGTCAAGCCAAATTTATCTTCCAGATCCATAGGAGAAAACACAGCGGAAGATTTAATCTGAGCCGAAAATCCGGGGATATAATTTTCTAAAACACGGACAACATTATTTTTCAATTGGACTTTTAACTCTTCCGACCAAGTTTGATTTCGTAAGTGATAAGGTGCATATTGCATTGTGGCGGATAAAACGTGTTTACCTTCAGGAGCGAAGTTAGGATTGATTACCGATGGAATGGTGAATTCAACATAGGGATCTTCTGCGATGCGTCCATACTTAGCTGCATCTATTTGATGGATGGGCTTACGGAAAAAACTGTTCCCATTTGATCTTGTGAAACACCTTTAATTTCCGGAAGACTGTTCAATGCAAAATGGATTCTAGACACACTACCACGATATTTGATATTTCGGATTTGGGTAAAAAAGGATGGGTTCAGTTCTGCCGGACCGACCAATCGGATGAATGTATGCGTAGGATCCAGACCAGAAACAACCTTTGCAGCTGTGATTATTTCTCCACCTTCCAGTGTAACTTCGCTGCAAATCCCATTGGCCACGTCAATGGATTGTACTGTTGAATGGGTGCGAATCTCAACCCCGACCGATTCAGCGGACTTAAGCAATGTTTCCGCCAGGTTTCCCGTTCCCCCTCTTATGAAATGTGCATTGTGAAAAACGCAATCAGAATATAAATGCTGATGAAGAAGATTATACCCAGTAGCCGCAGCGAAAGGTCCCAATGTGATATGGTGAATCCCGGCTGCAGAAATAGCACCCTGGAGGAATTCTGATTCGAACCATTCATCCATGAGCTCCGGCATCATCATAGGCATCACGCGCAAGAAATCCACTAAACCCCGGGTGCCATGTTTTCGGACAGGCGTTAACATGGTGCGCATGGACAGGGCTTCTTTGAGTCCAACATCCGGTAGTTTTGGCGGGGTCAATTCATAAAGCTTTTCTAAAAAGTGGGTAAGATTATCAATATAGTTAGTGAATTCTTTCCAGGCTTTGGCGTCTTTGTCAGAATGGGTTGAAATGGACGCGGCAGTTTGATCCGCATT
>JYMV01048510.1_pt1 | contig 13040 bp, 17 predicted proteins | sample 338911 | NCBI WGS metagenome assembly JYMV01 (sample SAMN03354496, study PRJNA234377) | hydrothermal vent metagenome | biome: Deep sea; feature: Hydrothermal plumes at the Eastern Lau Spreading Center, Western Pacific Ocean; material: Seawater | place: Tonga | collected 2009 | depth 2000 m m | reverse complement strand
TATTAAAGACAATAATTTCTCTTTTTTTTGTTAATTTCTTGCTATATTTAACAAGTTCTTTTCTAACCTTAGAATAATTTTCTAGCAAGTTATCCTCGGTAATATCGATTAAATGTAAGATATTTTTACATCTTTCTATATGTCTTAAAAATTTATCACCGAGGCCAATTCCTTCATGCGCTCCCTCAATTAATCCAGGTATGTCAGCTAAAGTGATTTCTTTATTATTATAATTAGCGACACCAAGATTTGGATTAATTGTAGTAAATGGATAATTAGCGATTTTTGGTTTTGCGCTTGTAAGTACAGATAACAAACTTGATTTTCCCGAGTTAGGCATTCCAACAATGCCGATATCCGCTATGACTTTGAGTTGTAACCATATCCAAAAACTTTCACCTTTATCTCCATCTGTTTTTTTTCTAGGAGTTCTATTTGTAGAGCTTTTAAATCGTACATTTCCCAATCCACCTTTTCCTCCATTTGCAATTATTATTTTTTGTTCAGGCTTTACAAGATCTTCAATTAAAGTATTATTATCTTCTTCAAAAATTTGTGTGCCAACAGGAACCTTTAAAATTAAATCTTTTCCACTTTTCCCTGTTTTTTTCTTTCCTTTTCCACTTTCCCCCTTATCAGCTTTAAAATGTTGCTGATATCTAAAATCAATAAGTGTATTTAAATTATTGTCAGCGGTAAAAACTATCGATCCTCCATGACCTCCATCACCTCCATCAGGTCCTCCGAATTCTATAAATTTTTCCCTTCGAAAGCTTGCTGACCCAGAGCCACCATCACCTGCTTTTATATATATTTTTGCTTGATCTAAAAATTTCATAACTCAACTACAATAAAATTAATCTTGAAGTTGTAAAGAATTAGTTGGGGATAACAGATACAAATGTTCTGTTTAGTTTTGATTTTTTGAACTGAACTTTTCCATTTACCAAAGAGAATATTGTGTGATCTTTACCGATACCCACATGATCACCAGGATGTATTTTTGTTCCTCTTTGTCTTACAATGATATTGCCGGATGTTACAAATTGACCACCATATTTTTTAACTCCGAGACGTCTGCCAGCACTATCTCGACCGTTACGTGATGATCCACCTGCTTTTTTTGTTGCCATGTTTTAATATCCTAACCTAATACTATCACTTTTTTTTTGTTGTTAAAGGCTTCTTTTTAACACCCTTTTTTTCAATATTATCAGTAACTTTTTTTTCTTTAGTTTCTATTTTTTTTAATGTTTTTTTAACTTTTTTCTTTTCTTCTATTCTAACTTTTTTTGCCTCTAATATTTGATCTTTTCTCACTCTATCAGCTATTACTATTTCTTTTGTTAATTTTTGTTGTGGTTCAGCTTGAGAGATTAGTTTTCCATTTTTTGAAAAAATTTTTGTTATTCTAATGAGAGAGATTGGTTGTCTATGGCCATATTTTTTTCGTGAATTTTTTCTTCTTCTTTTTTTAAAAACCAAAATGGTCTTATTTTTTGTATTTTTTAAAATAGTTGCTTCAACTTTTGCACCTTGAATATTTGGATTTCCAATTTCGGTAGTTTTATTATCATTCAAAAACAGGACGTTTTTGAATTCTACAGTTTTGCCTTCTTCATCATTAAGTCTTTCAATCTTAAGGATTTCACTTGCTGAAACCTTATATTGCTTGCCACCTGTTTGAATAACTGCGAAAGACATTGTTTTAATCTCATATTTGGAAATATGGGCAATATAGCTTTCTAACTTGGCATGTCAAGTTATTACAGCGATTAAAAACTGTCTTTTAAATCTCTTACTTTTTTAAAAACTTTGAAATCTTCTTGATTTTTCATGTTTAGTTTAATTTTTATCTCATTTTGATCACATCTTAGAAAAATATTTGATTTTAACTCATCTTCTAGATTAGTAGGAATTGTTGGTAAATTGTTTGATCTTAATTTTCTTATTTTTTCAAATTGCTTTTTAAGATTAATATTATCGCTATCATACTTCATGCAAAATTCTGAATTTTTATAAGTGTATTCATGTCCGCAGTAAATTTTCGTATCTTTAGGAAGTTTTTTTATTTTTTCTAATGATGTTAACATTTGCCTATGATCACCTTCAAAAATTCTTCCACATCCAAGAGAAAATAAAGTATCTCCGGTAAAGGCAATTTTTTCATTTTCAAAAAAAAAGCATATATGACCTAAAGTATGTCCTGGAATATGTAATATTTTTACCGATGAATTTCCGAAGACCCACTTTTCATTGTTTTCAAGAGTTATATCAATACCTGGAATCCGATGTTTATCACCTTTAAATCCAACAACTTTAGCATTATATAATTTTTTTAATTCAACATTTCCTCCTATGTGATCAAATTTTGTTTTTTAAGAAATGTAACAACCGGTAAAGCTTCCGATGGATCAACTACACCTACAGTTCTAGAATTATTATCATTAATAATATAGGCATAATTATCTGTTAAACATGGTATTGGAGTTACTTGCATATTTAATTATTGTATAAGAAATATTCCAAGTTGTGAGAAAATGTTTTTGTAGAACCTATTGCCATTTGTAATTTCGGAAATTTTTTCGTTAGTTAAACATAAAGATTTATCAATTTTTATATTTTTTTCATTACAGAAATTGGCAAAATCTTGAATTGTGCACATGTGTAAATTTGGAGTATTGTACCATTCATTAGGTAAATTCTTGGTAATCGGCATTGTTCCCTTCAATAATAAATGAAGACGTACTTTCCAATATCCAAAATTAGGAATTGAAACAATCGTTTGTTTACCAATTCTAAGCAATTGTTTTAAAACTTCCTCGGGAGCAAGAAAGGCTTGAAGTGTTTGACTTAGAACAACATAATCAAATGATTTTTCTGGAAATTGAATTAATTCTTTTTCCGCATCACCTTCAATAACTGAAAGACCTTTCGCAATACATTTTTGCACAAAATCTTTTTGCGGCTCTAGACCTCTAACATCATTCTGCTGATTAAGCTTAAGATATTCCATAAGGGTTCCATCACCACAACCGACATCTAATACCCTTTTGTTATTTTTAATTATTTGAGCTATTACTTTAAATTCCTTTTTCATTATTAATTTCGTTATAGATTGAGTTAAGAAATTCACTCAACGTTTTTAAAAATTCAGGCACATCTAATAAAAATGAGTCATGGCCTTTGTCTGAATTGATTTCAACAAAACCAACATTAGCACCACAAGCATTTAAAGCTATAACTATTTCTTTATTTTCTCTTGTGGGATATAACCAATCCGACGAAAAAGAAATAACACAAAATTTTGCTTTCGTTTTTTTAAATGCATTAGCAAGATTTCCATCAAATTGTTTTGTCAGATCAAAATAATCCATAGCTCGAGTGATATATAAATAGCTATTTGCATCAAATCGATCGACAAAAACTGAACCTTGGTGTCTCAGGTAGCTTTCTATTTGAAAATCTGCATCAAAACTAAATTTAAGATTACCTTTTACTTGTAATTTTCTTCCAAATTTTTCTTGCAGACCCTTATCCGATAAATAAGTTATATGTGCTGCCATTCTTGCTACTGCCAAACCTTTATCTGGGGACAAATTTGTTTTAAAATAATTTCCTTTATTCCAATTAGGATCAGCCATGATTGCTTGTCTCCCAAGTTCATTTAAAGCAATATTTTGAGCTGAGTGACTTGCGCTACATGCTATTGGAATAGCAGAATATGTTTTATCGGGATATGAAGAAGCAAATTGTAGAACTTGCATACCTCCCATTGATCCACCTGTGATAGCAAGTAGTTTATCAATACCTAAATATTCTAATAAGTAAATTTGAGCTTTAACCATGTCTTTTATTGTAATTACAGGAAATGTAGTGCCAAATAATTCACCAGTTTCTGGATTTATTTCTTTTGGTCCAAAACTTCCCATGCATCCACCTAAAATATTTACACAAATGACAAAAAATTTATCAGTATCAATTGCCTTTCCAGAACCTACAGCAGTTGTCCACCATCCTTCCCTTTTGGTAATTGGATTGATGTTGGTAACAAATTGATCTCCGCTTAAAGCATGGAATACAAGTATTGCATTAGTCTTACCTTTATTTAAAGTTCCATATGTTTCATAAGCCAAAGGAAAATTTTTTATCGTCCTTCCGCAGTCAAGATCAAGCGATTGATTAACAATTAGTTTCTTTATGTTTTTTGTTTCTTTATTCATTATTCTTTCTAGATAAAAAAAAACCCAGCTAAGCCGGGCAAAAAACCTTTTTTAGCTGTTTTTTTTAAGCGCTCGCAATTAAGTTAAATCAGCGCTGTTCCCTTGTACTAAAAAGTACATATTTTGTCAATTTAGCTCGTATTTATTTTGCCACAAAGCTCCGTATATAGTATTTACCGATGCAACTTATATATTAATTTAAATTATGACTTTACCAAAACCTAGAAAAATAAACGTTGAAAGGTATATAGGAGGATTATCTCAATTAAAAAAAACTGATAATCCTATTAAATTATCTGCAAATGAATCTGCTTTAGGACCAAGTCCAAAAGCAATTACAGCATTTGAAAAAGATAAGGATAAAATTTTTAAGTATCCAGAGTCTGATTCGACTACTTTAAGAGATCTTATATCCAAAAAATTTAATATTGATCCCAAGAGAATTATTTGTGGAGCAGGCTCAGATCAGATATTTGATTTGACATGTAAGTTATTTTTGGAGCCTGGAGATGAGGTGATTGTAACAGAATTCGGATTTATTATGCATAGAATATATGCATCACTTTGTCAGGCCAAGGTAGTATTAGCTAAGGAAAGAAACTTTAAAGCATCAGTAGATGAAATTTTGAAAAAAGTTACTAGTAAAACTAAAATTGTATTTGTTGCAAATCCTAATAATCCTACTGGAACTTATTTATCTAAAAACGAAATGCTTAATTTGAGACAAAAACTTAAAAGCAATATACTTTTGGTTGTTGATGATGCTTACTTTGAGTTTATAAACAATAATGATTTTACTTCCGGCTTAGAACTTTTTAAGAATAAGGCAAATGTCTTAATTACTAGAACTTTTTCCAAAATTTATGGTCTTGCCGGTTTAAGATTAGGCTGGGGCTATTCTTCCCAAGAAATTATTGATGCGATGTATCAAATTAAACCCCCTTTTAATGTTAACAGGGCTGCGCTTGCTGCAGGAATAGAAGCTGTTAAGGATAATGAGTGGACAAAAAGAGCAATCGAGCATAATACAGTATGGTCAAAAAAAATATTTTCTATTCTCAGGGAATATAAAATTAGAACTAATGAGCCTACTGCTAATTTCTTTCTAATGAACTTTGATGAAACAAAAATTAATTCAGGCGAGGCTTTTGAAAAATTAGCTACTAAAAGATTGATTTTAAGAAAAATGACGCAGTATAAAATACCAAATACTTTAAGATTAACTATTGGAAATATAGAAGCGAACGAATACTTCATTCAATCTATAGGGAGTATTTTTAAATAATGTTTAATAAGGTGTGTATAATTGGATGTGGTTTAATTGGATCTTCTATAGCAAGAGCAATAAGAAAAAATCATTTATCAAGTAAAATAGTTTCCTCTAATAGATCAGATTCTGTAAACAAAAAAGTAATTGAATTAAAGATAGTAGATGATTCAAGCTCAGATACTAAAAAAATGGCAGAGGGTTCTGATTTAATTATAATTGCTACTCCTTTAAGCAGTTATGAGGATATAATTTCAAAAATAAAAAACTCTTTAAAAAGTGGAACTATATTAACTGATGTTGGTTCAGTTAAAGAAAATGTAATTAATTTGATTGAAAAAGACGTTCCCGCAAATGTCTCCTGGATTTCATCACATCCAATTGCTGGAACGGAAGAAAGCGGACCCGAAGCAGGATTTTCTGAGCTCTTTAAAAACAGATGGTGCATTTTAACTCCAAGCAAAAAGGCACAAGAAAAAGACATTAAATTGCTCGAGACTTTTTGGAAAAAAATAGGGAGCAAAGTTGATATTATGGAAGCAAAACAACATGATTATATTTTGTCTATCACAAGTCACATTCCACATTTAATAGCGTATAATGTTGTAAATACATCTCTTAATATTCAAGACGAGAAAGAGTCTGTTATTGTCAAATACAGTGCGGGCGGATTAAGAGATTTTACAAGAATTGCAGCTTCCAATCCCATTATGTGGAGAGATATATTTATACAAAATAAAAAAAACACATCAAAAATGATTGATAAATTTATCGAAGATTTAGAAGATTTAAAGAAAGCAATTGAAAATGAAGATGGAAAAAAGTTAGAGGAAATTTTTACAAAAACAAAAAAAATTCGAAAAGAGATTGTAGAAGCAGGTCAGGATGTAGAAAAACCTGATTTTGGAAGAAAATAATAACTAAGAAATATTTTCTATCTCATCATAAATTTTCTTTTCTAAAATATTAATAAATTCATCTCTATTTAAACCGGGTTTTATCGGTTCTAATAAAGATACTGTTATTTTACCAGGGTATTTAATTATTCCTTTTTTTGGCCAAACTTTACCTGAATTTAATGCAATCGGAACACATGAAACATTTAATGCTTCGTATATTCTCCCAGCTCCTTTTTTAAACTGTACTTTTTCTTCTACTTTTACTCTCGTGCCTTGAGGGAATATTAGAAGAGGTCTATTTTCATTTTTTATGATAGCTGCAACTTTATCAAAAAAGTTAAGGTTATCTTTTGTAGTTGTGTCTCTTACTATTTCTATCGATTTTATTTTTTTTAAATAAAGTCCAAACAATGGAATTTTTAATAGCTCTTTTTTTACAATAAATACCGGATAATCAAGCACACTTTGAAGTGCAAATGTTTCAAACATTGACTGGTGCGCTGATGCCACAAAATACTTTTCTGTTTTAGGAATGTTATCAATTCCTTTAAATTCTACTTTTGTATTTAAGAAGATTTTAACAATAAATACTACATAGTGACCCAGAAACTTTCCAAATAACAAAGTAAATTTTGGTGGTAAAAATAATGTCGGTAGTGCAATTAAAAATACAGCGACAATTCCTGTATACAAAAAAAGATTAAACAATAATGATCTTAAAAGTAGCATTTAAATTAATTGGCGGATTAATTATTAACCAAATTTTCTAAACTTTGTCTTTTTTTAATTAACTTATGTTTTGAGCCAGTTACCATAATTTCAGCAATGGTAGGTCTAGTATTATAATTTGATGATAAAGACATTCCATAAGCTCCTACATGGGTTAAACCTACATAGTCGCCTTCTTTAATTTGTGAAAAGCTTTTTTGATTGGAAAATTTATCAGAGCTTTCACATATGGGACCCACGAACTCAAGATTTCCTCTAAATAGTTTATTTGTTTTTTTTAGAGGAATGATTTGATGTTGTGTATCGTATAAAGCTGGTCTCATCAAATTATTCATACCAGCATCTAAGACGATAAAATTTTTATTGTTGCTTTTTTTAATATAAATAATTTTTGCAATTAAAATTGCGGTATTGCCAATAATAAATCTACCGGGCTCAAAAATAATTTTTGAATTCTTATTTTTTATAAATTTATTTACTAGTTGAGCATATTGTTTTAAATTAAGTTGTTTTTCTTTTTTTGTATAAGAAATTCCCATGCCACCACCAAGATCAATAAATTTAAAATTCATTTTAGTTGTGTTTATTACTTTATTTATTATAGATAAAACTTCTTTAAACGGTTTAATATTTGTTATTTGACTGCCGATATGAACACTTATTCCTTCCAGTTTTAAATTTTTCATTTTTCTTATTTTTTTGCATAGATTTATAAAATCGTTATAAACTAAACCAAATTTTTCATCTTTTCCTCCAGTAGATATTTTTTGGTGTGTTTTTCCCGTTACATTAGGATTTAATCTTATTCCAATAGAAGTTTTTCTAGATATTTTTTTTGATATTTTATTAACAAGGTTAACTTCACTTTCTGATTCAACATTAATTAAAAGTACTCTTTTTTTAATTGCCATTCTGATTTCCTCTTCGGTTTTTCCAATGCCGGAAAAAACGATTTTTTTAGCACTAATCCCAACTTTTGTTGCTTTTAGTAATTCTCCGATTGACACAACGTCAGCACCTGAGCCCATTTTTTTTAATTCTTTTAGTAATGTAAGATTTGAATTTGATTTTACTGAAAAGCATATTATTGGCTTAACGGCTCTAAATGCATTGTTCATAGCATGATAATTGTTTTTTAATTGCGCAAGAGAATAGCAATAAAAGGGAGTTCTATATTTTTTTGCAAGTTTATGTGCTGATAAATTTTCAACACAAAGGTTATTTTTCCTAAGTCTGATATAATTCATTTTATTTAAACTAAGTGTATAGCTTTATTGTAATCAATCTGAGATTTATACTCAGGATTGTCTTTTACTCCACATGAAACGCAGAATAAGCATGCAGCAACAATCAGCAAAAATTTTCGCATTATTCAAATTCCTTTTTTAATTTAGATATCATTTTTTTTATATTTTTTGTAGAAGTTCCCCCGTATGAAGTTTTCAAATTTACTGAATTTCTAACATTAAATACATTCATTACGTTTTTATCTAAATTATTCTTAATTTTTTTTACTTCATCAAAATTAAGTTGGTTTAATTTTTTTTTATTTTTTTCTGCATAGTTTACTAGTTTGGCTGAAATTTTATATGCGTCTCTAAAAGACAAACTATTGTTTTGTACAAGGTAATCAGCAAAATCAGTAGCAGTAGTGTATCCTTCATTAGATAAAGCAAGCATTCTTTCTTTATTCGGTCTCAAATTTTTAACAAGCTCATTTGTTATGATAATTGATTCTAAAAGAGTATCGTGACTCTGGAATACTAAAGCTTTATCTTCTTGCATATCTTTATAATACGATAAAGGCAAACCTTTCATAGTAGTTAGCATTGCCTGTAATGACCCAAAGTTTTTTCCCGCTCTACCTCTAATCAATTCAGCTGGATCTGGATTTTTTTTTTGTGGCATCATTGAAGAACCGGTCAACATTTTGTCATCAAACTGGATAAGTTTGAATATATCAGAATTCCAAATAATCAATTCTTCAGCAAGCCTTGAAATATGCATTGCGCAAATCGAAGCTGAGGATAAAAAATCTAAAGCAAAATCTCTGTCGGATACAGTGTCAATAGAATTGTTTGTTGGTTTTTTAAAACCTAGTTTTTTAGATGTAAAATTTCTGTCTATTTTGTAGGAAGTTCCAGCTAACGCTCCAACACCAAGAGGACATTCATCAATATACTCAATATTACTAGTAAACCTTTTTTTATCTCTTTTGAACATTTCAACATAAGCCAATAAATAATGAGCAAAAGAAATTGGCTGAGCATTTTTTAAATGAGTAAAACCAGGCATAATTGTTTGAATATTACCCGCTGATTTTTTTAAAAAATTTTTAATTAAATTATTTAAGTTTTTAACTATTTCTTTAGACGCTTTTTTTATCCATAATTTAAAATCAGTAATTACCTGATCATTTCTAGATCTTGCTATGTGTAAATAACCTGCATCATTTCCTATGATTGTAAAAAGCCTTTTTTCGATATTTAAATGAATATCTTCATATTTTTTATTAAATTTGAATTTATTTTTTCTAATTTCGCTTCTGATTTTTTTTAAGCCACTGATTATTTTATTGCCTCTTTCTCTGTTAATTATTTTTTGTTTAGTTAACATTTGAGTATGCACAATGGAACCTAGAATATCTTCTTCGTATAATCTTTTATCAATATCAATCGACGCGCCAATTTTTTCAAAAATTTTTGACGTAGCATTATTGAATCTACCACCCCAAACAGCTTTATTTTTGTTTTTCATGTGTTAAGTTCTTATTTTCAATGTTCACAAATCAAAAAATTGCAAAGTTTTTAATTTTTTTCTTTTGTTTTAGTATTTTTTCATCAATAGCACAAACAAATGAAGATGTTCCACTCAATAATATGGCTATAAATGAAATTCCAAAGCCAATTGCGTCACTAATATTTGAAGATTTTTCTGGTAATGAAATTAATTTAAATGATTATCATGGAAAACTTGTGATTATCAATTTTTGGGCAACGTGGTGTGCTCCTTGTAAGAGGGAAATGCCTTCCCTAGATAGGCTTTATCAAGATAAGAACTTTAAAAATTTACAGGCTTTTGCAGTAAATATGGAACAACCTAACAAATTAAAAACGAAAAAATTTTTCACTGGCCTTAATATCCAAACATTAGAAATTTTCTTTGATCATAATTTAAATTTTGTAAAAGAATTTAAGTTAAGAGGAGTTCCGACCACAGTTCTAATTAACAAAAAAGGTGAAGAGTTTGCTAGAATTATTGGGGAAGTTAATTTCCAAGATAAGAAATTCTTAAAATGGCTATCAAAATATGACTAGTTATATTCTAGAAGCTACTTCAATATCTCCCCTGTCTAAAAATAAACCTCGACAAGCTATTATATTGTGCCACGGTTATGGTGGTGACGGAAAAGATATAAGTGCTCTTGCCATTAATTGGCAGCGTTTTTTACCAGACGCTATTTTTTTGTGTCCCAACGGACCTGAAGTTTGCACTGTTAATCCAGAAGGCTATCAATGGTTTGATCTAACATCAGACAAGGAAGCAGTAATTCTTGAGAAATCTTTGATAGTTGAAGAAAAATTAAATACATTTTTAGATCAAGTTTTTGACAATCTTCAATTAGAACCTAGCAGTTTAGCCCTTGTGGGTTTTAGTCAAGGTTGTATGATGAGTATTCAAGTAGGATTAAAAAGAAAAAAACAGATAAATTGTTTAATTGGGTATTCTGGAAAAGTAATTAATCAAAAACATCTTTCAAACAATGTTAATTCCAAACCAAAAATATTTTTGATGCATGGAGAAAATGACACAATCGTCTCACCAACACATTTATTAGAAGCAAAAGAATATTTAAAAAAGTGCGGCATTAATGCTAAAACCAAAATGTTTAAAAATTGTGAACATAGAATCCCAGTTGAAGGTTCCAGCCTTGGTTTAGCATTTTTAAAAAAAAATCTTTTATAATTGAAACATTTTTTTAACAAACTACATCTTGCAAAAGTTATTTTAATCCGTTAACTTATTCCTATGATTATAGGATCTTCTGAAAGAGTGCCGCTAGAGAAGTGTCCAGCATTAGTATTGAATGCTGATTTTAGGCCTTTAAGTTATTATCCGCTCTCACTTTGGTGCTGGCAAGATGCTGTTAAGTCCGTTTTCCTCGAAAAAGTTAGTATTGTTTCAAATTATGAAAGAAAAGTAAGAAGTCCTTCTTTTGAAATGAGTTTACCCAGCGTTATAGCGCTTAAAAATTTTATAAAACAATCTGAACATCCAAACTTTACCAGATTTAACGTATTTTTAAGAGATAAGTTTACTTGCCAATATTGTGAAAGCAAAAAAGATTTAACTTTTGATCATTTATTGCCGAAGTCGAAAGGTGGTATTACAGATTGGGAGAATGTTATAACAGCCTGTTCAATTTGCAATGTTAGAAAAGGTGGCAGATTATATCCTGTTGCGGATATGAGATTACTCAAAAAACCTTTTAGACCAACGGTAGAAGATTTACACAAAAATGGAAGAAATTTTCCTCCTAACTTTTTACATAAAAGCTGGATGGACTATCTGTATTGGGATGTTGAACTTTTACCTTAATCAAATTAAATTTTTTCAGAAATAGTTATAGCAATTCTCGAACCAGTTCGAATTATTTTATCCATTATTGAATAAAAACCTTTATTAATAGCTCCTGAGTTATACGCAGTATTTTTATGGCTAATTTCATCTTCTTTAAATTTTTCAATTTTTTCTTTTAAATCTTTTTCATCATCACCTATTTTTTTTAGTTGGTTTTGATAATGGTCTTCGATTACTTCTTCAACTGATGCAGTGCAAAGCATAGTGGCTTTTTTTCCAAGTAGTGCAGTGCCAAATCCTAGAAAGACACCCATCAGATCCCATAATGGAAGCAAATATGTTGGCTTTATTTTTCTTTTTTGAATTTCTTTTTCAAAGTATTCTGCGTGCTCTTTTTCCTGTTCTTTCATTTCTTCAATTTTATCTTTTAAATCATCATCTTGTTTTATGGTTTTTAAAGCCAGTAGTTGTCCTTCGTAAATTTTGATAGCACCACGCTCTCCAGCATGATCAACTCTTATAATTTCTTCCAGAGTTTTTTGGTTAGTTTTTTTCATAATTTATAAATAGTCTTATAAACATAACACTTAAAATGAGAGAAAAAATGGTATTAATAGCAGCAAGGGACATACCTAGTATTCTAAAACTTACATTTTTACAGCTTATACTATTCAGTTTTAATTGTTGCAGAAGTTCCTCCTTTGAGAGTGTTTTTGATAGATCTCCAGTTGTGCACGCTAATGACTCACTAAAAAAACCTTGCTCAATGCCAAAATGATAAAAAGCTAAAGCGGTACTGCTCATAAATACCAAGAATAATATTAATAAAGTAATCTTTTCATATTTTTTAATAAAAAGTATTTTGATTATTAATAGCATTGAAATAAAATATGGAATCCGCTCATATAGACATAGCTTACATGGCTCATGGCCCAACCAATATTGAATTATTAAAGCTGATATTATCGTTAAGGAAATAATGACAAGGATAACAATAAAAAATATGTTATTTGTTTGCTTCAGCATTATTTATTTAAAAAATATGAAAGTAAATTCCTACAGCCAATACAATAATTATTCCAGCTATTAACGCAGCCCACTTACCACCTTTCTTTTCCAAAAAAGGTCCAAATTTTGATCCAAATTTATAAGTTAAATAAGCTACTAAAAAAAACCTTAGACCTCGTGTTACAACACAAATGAAAACGAAAGATGCTAAGTTAAAGTGAATAATTCCACTAGAAATAGTTAAAAGCTTGAATGGCAAAGGCGTAAAACCTGCGGTGAATAATATACCTAACCATGCTTTAAAACCTCCACCTGTCGAAAATTTTTCTTTAA
>JYMV01022244.1_pt1 | contig 13043 bp, 16 predicted proteins | sample 338911 | NCBI WGS metagenome assembly JYMV01 (sample SAMN03354496, study PRJNA234377) | hydrothermal vent metagenome | biome: Deep sea; feature: Hydrothermal plumes at the Eastern Lau Spreading Center, Western Pacific Ocean; material: Seawater | place: Tonga | collected 2009 | depth 2000 m m | reverse complement strand
TCGCTAACGTGCACAACTCCAATAGTGTCACCTATGTTAATATCACCGGTTACATTAAGTGTGACACCTATAGGGGACAGCGTATCAGTTGTTAATTTTAAGAATTCATCTTTATTTGCTGCCTCGTCTCCATTGGGCCCGATTTTGTATTCTATCTTTCCTTTCTCTAGAGGGACTATGGCTTGTGTCTCTGTCCATAAGTGGTAATTAACTTGTAAAGATTTAACGAGAAAACTTAAAGAGGTGAAACCGGATTCCCTATCTTCAGCCGATAAAGGTCTAGCCTTGTCAACAGCCCCAAGTATATCAAACGCCTTTCTTACTATATCGAAGCCAGTAGCAGTTAAAGCTGCACTTATTGTCATCACTATCCCTCTAACGTTTCTGAAATTGCGAAATGTATATCAATAACAATTTGCTTGTTCAGCGTAGTGCCAGTCACTTGAATCTTATAAACTCCAACATTGATAAATGTTAATTTTGCTGTAGCTATTTGGTCAGTAAAAACTTCATTCTCTATTTTGATCTTATCTTCTTCAGCTTTCCATGAAACGTTTGTTAACGATTCACCTAATAACCAAGATGTAAAATCAACTGGCCAGGTAATGAAAGAATCTTTTTTAAATTGATGAGCTTCTGAAGAAGTCTTTTTATTTCTAAAGAATGTGTTGTTGTATCTGTAGCAATCATTAACAATGTTGCCAAGTCCGCGAGGTATTCTACTGTGATATTTAACTTGAGGTATTGTAGCGCCACGTTTCATCATATTGGAAACGCCAATACTGTATTGTGTTCTGGTGTTTTGTGGTACTTCTATTCCGTAATCATCACCTATTCTTGTAGCAAGGCCGCAAGATATAGCATCCAGGTCGCCTAGTGTTAAACCAGACTCTTCTTCCAGAGTGGCATTATCACCCGTTGAATTATAACCAGTGTTAATGGACGGTCTATCGTCAAGCTCTGCCATAAATGACTCTAAGTCAGTTAAAGCATCAGGATATTGAGGTATTGAAGGGTCAGAACTAGCGCCGCTCAACTTTAGCTTTCTAAATGCTCTTTTGATTATCTTTAATTTTATCATATTGCACCAATAAAAAAGGGAGCTTTTACACTCCCTGATTATAACACAAACTGTTTAATTGTCAGTTTCTGTTTTTTCTTCTAACGGTTCTGTTTTTTCTTTGGGTTTTCGCTTGGTTTTAAATGCATCCTTAATACTAGTTGACCAGCCATTTTTTGTAAGCTGGTCTTCATCAGCTGCATCCACGGCCTTTACTACACTAAAACTTACACGCTTACCATTGAGTTTAGTGGAGTAAATACCGTCTTTTTTGTGTAACGTTTTAGGGTAATCACTCATTAAGTCTGACCACCCATAAATACACCAACTTCCTCCGGTTTTTCTACTTGCCAATCATACCAAATAGCTATACGGGTTGAGCCGTCTAAACTACCTAATCTACCTTGCCAACCGATGATCCCGTTAATTCTACCAGCGGTAAATGCTTCAGTCTTCATTCCCGAAAACAAATCTGAACTAGTTGGGATTGGGCTCGATGCAAGAACCATTGAGTCCTCAGTCATTATTACATTTGTTTTACCTGTAACAGTGTTAAGGAAATTGATTGTATCACCAGCACCGAAAGCTGTAGCTACATTCGCATAAGCAGACTGATCGCGAGAAAGAACACCTGACCCACCGTCTGCTATTGGTCGTTCATCCCAAGCGTAAGGTCTTGGTGATATAGTTAAAACCTGTGCATTAACAGCGACAACTGTAAATGTTAATAGGTCACCGGATTGGATCTTGCCATCACGTGATACCGCAAACATCCCGGCAACATCAAACTTGTCACCCGCAACAACACCCGAAGCTGTACCTGTTACTGTAAGTGTTGCGAACCTGTTATCAAAAGGTACATTTGAACCATTAGGCGAGGCCTCTGTTGCGATAGGCGCAAACGTTTGATTTCCGTTTACAGTCAAAGATGCAGCCTGACCGGTTAATATAGGTAACTTGTTGTGTCGGTATACTTCACTAACACCAGCTACTTGACTTTGTAATTTGCCTTTTTCGTACGCATCAGAAGGAATGTTCCCTTGGTAGTTTGCTGTTGATTGTGTTAGCTCTCGACCGGAAGCTTTGTAATCATCAGCATTCATGTATGCGTACATACCTTTCATTTTTGCGTATTCATGATCGAACATTCTTGTTTCGGTGGCCGCTAAAGCATCCCAACCATTAAAGGCTGCGGATCCAATATCGTTAGCATCAGCCACCATGAATGAACCTTGAGTCACAGCTTTTTGTAAACCGCGCTCTTCTACTTCACCAGCTAAACGCAATGCATTAGCTCTAATTCTACGGCGATAAGAGCGCTCATCACGCATATCATCAGCGCGCAATTTAAAGAATGTGTTACTAGGTTCACCTAATGAACCTCCAACAGACAACTCTAAAACACCGCCCTCTTCGCCTGTTATATCCCAGCCGTCAATACTTCGGGCTTGCTGCTCAATTGGTTTGAACCAACTGTTAGCAGATCTTTGTAATGCTGCACCTGGGGGGTTGTAAGTTTGAGCCATACCAGTAAAAGTATCGATTACTTCAAATGTCTCGATGATTTCATCTAGTGCATATGTAACCATTGCACCTTCGCTTAAATTCGCACTCATTTGTATGTGTCCTTATTTTTTATTTTGAGATTTGAGCTTTCTATACAATGCGAAATCACCACTATTGGCAGCTGCATCCATTTTCTTTTGAACGGAATTGCCGGAAATCCCACTGTTATCAAGTGCTTTATCTCCGACCGCCTTACTAACCTTTTTATGGCTTCGTCTTGCTTTAGACTCTAACTCATTAATAGCCGTTTCCAGCTTACCAAATTCATAATTGAACCCTGCTGCATTTGTATGTGCCAAGTTAGCTAAATGCGCTGCTTTTTCTGGATTGTGATCTAGATGATAAATAATTTTAGCTGTTGCTGATGGATTCATATTGCTCATATAAGCCAATGAACCCTCGGGCATCATATCAAGGACTCTAGACTCTGAATCGTCGTAGTTTGGTAAGTTTAACTTATCAACCTCATCCGAATAGGTGTCTATAACCTTTCTTGTGCTTTCCGCATCATCACTGGCTTGTTTAACTTTGTTGGCATGTTGCTGGCCTACATTATTAACTTGTTGCTGGTGTTGAAGTACAGCTTGCATCGATCTAAAATTATATTGCTCGTCTGTTTCGTTATCCCAGTCACGTTCTGGCGCTTGAGCTTGTACGTTTGGCAACTGTTGGCTTTTGAGATTATCTAGTTGCTGTGTTAGTAACTCATTCTCTTTCTTCAGCCTCTTGTTTCTGCGTTGAGCTTTAGCTGTTGATCGTGGCTTGACATTAGGTTCTTTTTCATCTGGCTCGGCTTTACCAGTTAGAACATCACTCAAATTGAAATCTTCTTCAGTTTCACCAACTTGCTCAGAATTTTGGTTTTCGGCTGCGACACCTTCAACTTTTTCTGACTCGGGTTGTTCGCTTGTTATTCCTTCAGAGTTTTCATTTAAGTTTTCTTCTAAATTGGTTGAATCATCAACCACCGCTTCATTTTCTAAGGACACTGTTTTTCACCTGTTCAGTTAGTGCGTCTGGTACACGTAAAGACGTGCGGCTTGTTATATTATAAATCTTTTGTTTGACATTATAAAGCTCTAATTTAACGCCTTTAACTATCTAGCTTCAACAGCAAAGAAAGAATCAAGTTCCGCCGTTATATCGTCTGTATCCGGAGAAACTTGAGCCACCTGAAGCTTAACGTAATCATTCACATCTAAAGTTATGTTATCGTTGATGACATAGTTAGCCACGTCCCTACCGCCTTGTAAATTGTTTATAACTCTCCTTAGTGTTTTACCATCCTCAAAACTGGTTGTTGCATTTCTGAATATTACAATCTTTAGATCTACCTCTGTATTGGCTGATGATGACAGTACCAATTGCCCTGATATGTTGAATTCTCTAGGAGAGCCACCAGTATGCCTTAGTTGCCCGTTGGCTGGCGAATCGAAGTGTTGAAGACTGGCTGATGTAAATGTACCCAACAAATCCACAAATGTAGCTGTTGTTGTTATTGTTGTCGTTACTTCTGTTGTGACATTTAATTCACCACCAACAAATGTGTTAGGTATTCCTGTGTTGCCCATCCATTCACTAACAAGATCACCAGGCCCTACGTTAGGTAATATGTTTGTATCGGTGGCGTCAAAAGCTCCGTTCCTACTAATTATACAACCATCCAACTGAAGTGTTGAAGGGTTTGTAAAGTTTGACGGCGCAAAATCTAAGAATGATACATTTGCAGGTAAATCTATATTTTGATTACTACGGAACCTTGAAGCCATAGTGAACCCTGCACCAGCTTTAAATAGTGAATAAGCACCATCATCAAGAGATCTAACTATTGATGTGTCAATGAAGAACCCACCCACCCATGTACCAGCTAGTGTTAGTTCGGGTTTACCTCCAAATCTTCCGGTTCCTGCCTCTAGCCCCTGCCTATAATTTGTTATAGTCCCCAGTGAAGAACAGTTATTGTAGTTAATCCTTGCAAACTCAAACGCCTCAAAACCTGTATTGCCGGTTATGTCATAAACCTGTGAACTTGTACCGGTCACCTCTATTCCGTAATCTTTTCCTAATAAATTACCACTGCCTCCTACGGGACTTGTGAACATGGTGTAATTATTTTCACTAGAAATCAATCTTGAGACATCAAAATTATACCCAGTTAAGTTCAGTCCACCAGAAGGTATTTCGATTGTCTGAGAACCCATATCCACCACACCGTCAATAAAGTATTCCTTTGTAGATAATAGTGTGCCTGATAAATTGGCGGCACTTGTAACTATGACTCTATTACTTAGGCTCTCACCTGCCGTCCCTGTAGCAGACGGATCGAACGGTTTAAAACCAGCCATTACCCTTCCTCCACTTGAAGTGTTGTTCCTAACCTAGAAAACGCCCAAGCGCCAATAGGTGTTTCGTCACTAGAAAGGTATGCGTTAACTGATATGTTGTTATAACCAACACCTGATACAGGCTCTAGAATTGATTCTGATAGAATCGCTAGGTCTTTCCCTGTGTTCTGTATCAATAACTGAACACCTACACTTATGGTTGTTACGCTATACAAGTCCACCCATGTTTTGGGGTCTATTTTAACGGGTACTCTAGATTGTGCCATTTTTCTTTCCTTTACTAGTTTGTTAAAGATACTCTCATTATAAACGCCAAAGAGTAGTTTTTCGGCCTTGTCTCTACTCCGCCAGTGTTGTCTGTAAACGCTCCGACCTCGTTACTTATGCCGTGGTCTGATGCAAACTGTGTATTAAATCCTACATTCCATCGGTAATCTCTCGATATGGAATGGTTATGAGATTTTATTTCCTCACCTTGGTAATTATTTATCCTGGGTTGGCTCGATTCATACTCTTGCCCTGATTCATCTGACCATCCCCTAATAAATTGACCTCTTAAATCAGGAGTGCCGTTGTTACCATCGCATAATTGCCATTTGACTTTGTTTATTATTAATGGAAAACCTGATATATCACCTGTAAACATTATAACCCCACCAACTGGGATTCCTACTTTGTAAGATGGTCTGAAAGGGTTTATCTTATTCCATAATGATTTTAACATGTACACCTACTTAAACTGATATCGGGTTTGTTAACATTTTTGCAAAAGAATCTTGACGCTTTACTTGTGAGTCGTTGACCTTAACCATGTCCTCAACGTCCCTTGACTGTATCTCTCTCATTATTTTGGCTGTGCCTGCTTCTTTATTTCTATTGCTTGTTTCAGAATCTTTTAATTTAATGCCTAACTCTTCAGCTTCTAGTTGAACCTTCATTCGATCAGTTTCAGCTTTGAACATGTTGATATTTGCATTCATAGCGTCCGTTTCTTCACCTTTCATCTGAGCTTCAGCTTTTGTTTTTTCTGCTTGTGCTGCTACCATCATAGGATCTGGTGGCTGTTCTTGTTGAGCCGCCTGTTGTAACATTTGCTTTTCTTCATCAGTCAAGTCGTCTTCATCAACAAATCCAGATGTTACCATTTGCTTTCTGGCATTCTTCCTCATAGGTTCATATGCCGAGCCTTCAAGGTTCATTATATATGTCCACTGTGCAATCTTTTGATCTTGTGGATCAATAGGTTTTTCAAGCAAAGCCATCATTTCATTCCTAACTTTATCTTTCTGTGTTGAGAATGAAACACCGACATCGGTAAATACTTCCATGTCAGCGTTAGACATATCAACTTCTATCTTCATTGACATCGTTGAAAGGTCTGTACTAACCTTGTTTACTTCAATACTTTCTTCAGTACCGTCAACCTTTATTATATTCAATGTGCGTTCAGTGTCTATTATCTCTGACCATATTGATGCGCATATCTGACCCTCTCGCCTATAAGCATATTCTAAATGCTCTTTGTATAACTGGGATTGTATATCTAGTTGTTCTTGTATAATTAGAAGTTGGTCGTCTGTTACTTGTGGGTTTATCATTTGTTCAGGTGATACGCCACCACCAACCGATTGACTAACCGCTTGGTCTGCCAGTTGCAGTATTGTCATGGCTGCTTGAGGTACGTTTGGCCCGCCTTTTTTACCTATTGGTCCCAGTGGTAATGGTGTACCGTCTGGCCCCATAAGGTTTTGCAAATAGTACGGAACCTTGTACGTGTTTTGTTCTTCGTACATTTCCTCGTAGCCGTCTATTTGTTCCTGGTAATAAATATCTTTTTCTATTGGCCCTTTAGCTAATAGGTCAAATATATATGACATAGTGGTGTTTTTTATTTGTTGGGGGTCACGTAGCATTCTTACTAACCCTTCCCAATGCTCAGTTGATTGGTTTATAGACCATTCACCATAAACAGGAACAACAGGTATGTGCTTGCCGGCTATCTTTTTCCTTTCTAATATGTGAGCACCGGTTAGTGTGGTTTTCCAAACACTTCTTTTAACTACGGTCTTTGTTGCTTCTTTTGTAAAGCCTTGGTTTTTTAAAGCTTCACCTTTATTTTTTAACTCACCAGTAGTTAATGCTATAACATTGTCACCATCTGACATTATCGTCATTTTTTGCTTTGTTTCTTTAATGCGGTAATGTTCAGCAATAGTGTAGTTCTCTGCTTGTCTCCAACACAAAGTTGATCTTGATAGGTAGCTAGGTAATTCAAACTGCGATTCGCTTGGGTCAAGACCATGTTCTTCCATGAGTTCTTCCCATGCATCCACAGCGTAACTAAATACTATGGTGCAAGTCATGGCGTCCGATTTGTCTATCTTCTTGCTATTAGCATCCCATACGACTTTGTTGTTCGCTTCATGCAACACAGACCTGATTAGCTTTTTATTTGTATTTATCGGATCTTCTTCGTCTTCCTCTACTACTTCAACCCTCCATGCACCAACACCACAATCAATGGCTTCACTTATAGCCACTTCAGATGCAAACTTAGCATCGTTAGTACGAACTGTTGCACGGTATAAATTCTGAAGAACTTCAGCTAGTTTTTCGTTGCCTTCATCCTTTGGACGATATCTATTGTTAAACTCATTCTTCATTAGCGCGGCTAGTATACGTCTCCGCTCAGGCTTAACTATATCAAACTGACCTCTGTACTCGGTATCAACGTTTGCGTCTAGCTCATCGTCCCACTGTGTTCTTCTGGCAAATATTAGATCTCTAGCTCCATTATCACGGGAATATTCAGAATGCTCCCAGTCTCGGAGTATCCTTAGCGTTATCTCTTGGTGGCTGCTATCTTTATCGCTTTTATTGTGACTTGAATGAATTGCCATTAGTTTCGTCTACCCCACGATTGTTTTGGTGTTGGCATTTTCTTTGTTCTTCCTTTTATGATAATACCATGAATTCGTTCTGACATCATCAAAACGTCAGCGCAGTTGGGAGACCTAACTTTAAATTTTTCTCTCATTTCTTTTTTAGTGTACATCTCAAATAAACCAGATGAATTTGGTTTTATTGGCATCCTACACAACTCCGATCTTAATGTAGTTAGGTTTTCACAGTCAGAGCTAAATGATATTAACTTGTCTGGGTCGGTCATGACATTATGTACTACGGCGGCATATGTATTGTATATTCTACTTCTAACTTTCAAGTAACATTGAGCACGGAGGTTCTTACAAACTTGTTCCCATGTCATTTGTTTGGCTTGTATCTCGGCCCCAGAAGGTTCATATATTCTTTCAGGGTGATCAACAGAACAAGCGCCGTTAAATTGATGGGGGGTTATTCTTTTGCCATCAAGAGCGTCATTGACCTCTCTTTTTAATGCCACACCCATTCCGCCTACATCCCATTCATAAATGTCTGCATTTTCGTTTATAGCAATACCAAGTGCCCAATCAGAACCTTCGTTTACATCTAAATCAGTTCTTTGCAGTACATTGGTTATTATGTGTCCTGTTCGTACTAGCGTGGCTTTCGGGTCGCTACCAAGGTCAGAAGGATCGTGAGTTACCCGTTTAACACCAAAAGGTTTCATGCCTAGCTTTATATGAGCATCCACACAAGCATCAAACCATTCAGGTTTTATTAAACCGTTTTCTATGTCGTCATTGAACCCTCCTTCCCACACCCAATCATAAGTACTTCTAGGTAAGTTTTTCAAGTCAAAAAGCCTCTCTTCCTCTAATCCTGAATCATCGAACCACGGGTTGTCAGAGTGATTCATTTTTATAACTAAATGCATTGAGTCCTCGTATATGCCGTTTTTATCTAAATCCGTCATAAATGGAACTATAAACCTTTGACTAAATGGATCTTCACTAGATGAAGGGTTTGCACAAAACACCATTTGAACATCATTTAAATCTACCTCTTTTGTATCTATTTCTTTTTGTTTACCTGGTAATCCTTTCATTGGTTTTTTACGGGCTGTAGGGGTTAGTACTCTTAAGGATTTTTCAGACAAAAACTGTGCTTCTTCTATCCACCAATCAAGAAAACCAAAAGCTGACTTTACAGATTCAGGGTTTCTACTCAAACCTTGGAACCTGGCCGTAGAATTATTGTGTGTGAATTTAATGGCCCTCTCTGTAATGTCTGAGTTATCCATCTCTAACCTTGATACTTCCGCGCTCAATAGTGCGTGAACAGAATCAGCAACGGAAGATTGAAATTCCCTTATACACATTAGATTTCTTCCTAAATCGTGCATCCCTATTAACCCATGATCACCTTTTGCTATACTTTTGCCTGATCCTCTTCCACCTATAAGTATTATGAATCTTTTTGGTTTTAGGAACATAGGCTTTAGTATGTCGGCGAAATATGCTGTAGGTTCCTTTATGGTAGGCTCCCATTTTTTATTTATTAAATGGTAGCTGCTAGTTAGTGATTTATCTTTAGGGCAAACAAACCCTATCACAGTAGATTCGTACTTCCCTGTAGAGAACATTATCATCCCCTCTGCTTTTTCTAACCTATTCAGACGATTCAATGTGATCTTCCATAGCTTTTAGTCTTTCCTCTAAATCAGTGACTTCTTTTATTTTTAACATTGATTGTATGCTTGACACAAAAGAGTTACCTATATCAGATGGTATTATTCCTTGTGCGATAGCATCTAAAACCTGTGAAGCCTGTTCGTGTGGTAATGATTTTTTATTGAATTCAAAGGTAACACATGGAAATGTTGATTTTGATATGGGTGATAACCTACTTAATAACTCTTTAAAGCTAAAGTTATCCTCTGGATTAAATGCTTTGGTTGTAAGAAGATCATAAAACTCCTCCTCTGTTTTTGAGCACCTTCCAAATGAGTCTAGTATTTTTGTTCTTTCACTCTTGCCCCTGCCTTTTCTTTCTTTTGGCTGGTTACCGCTATTAAATGACGTTGAACTCTTTGGCATATTAACCCGTTATTAACCCGTTAGATGTTTTTATTTTAGCACAAATAAATAAACCCGTCATTAGACAGGTTTTTGGATAAAAAAATGCCCGTAACTTTACATTCGGGCTTAATAGGAAATACTACTTGCTTTTGGACTTAGGTTTCTTCATGACCTTTTTCTTTTTTGATTTATTTTTATTGTGGCTGGTTACTCTTTGGCCTCTTTTATTTGCTGGCATTGCATACTCCTAACTGAAAGCTTTTACTTTAAGGTTTTTATACGATATTAAAGTTTTCTTTAATTCATCTGGTAGGTGTTCTATTTCAGCGTTACACACAGTTACTAGACAGTAGCACTTATCACCATCTTTTATAAAGTTACAGTGTAGGTTTTTCCTAGACATGCCGCTTGTGTTAATTACTTGTAACGCTTGAATTTGATTCATCTTCTCATCTAAATGATCGAGTATTATCTTTTGCATTATTTCACCCTGCTGCCGGAAAGTTTAGATCTTACTTTTGTGTCTTTTATTCTTGAGTTTACCCTACGTATCGCTTTACCGTTTAGGTTTAGTGTGACCTCAACTGGTGCAATTATACTTACTACATCTACTATTAATGAGTTACCTGTAACAGCCATAGACTAACCTTTGTTTATATGCTTCTTTATGAATTCGATACCTGCTTCAATTTTTTCGACTGTTTCTTCTACTTTTACTATTCTTTTTTCATTACTGTCTGCTTTTTTTTCTTTTTTAAATGATTTGTAAGCAAGGTAACCACCGAACAAGCCAAATAAAAATGAAAGTACAACCCCTATTAATGGTGCGTAATGATTTAATCTGTCAAATAAATGTAGGTAGCTACTTGCGCCTAATGACACCGATAATACGGTTGATACCGCTGCGCCTGTATCTGACTGAACCATTTTTACCTGTCCTTTTTAAGTAAATGTAAAATCTTACTGTTATAGGTATTGCTAGTGCTAGTAATGAAAAAAGTCCGCGATATTGCTCTACGTAAATTGACAAATGCTGTATAAATTCCATTAATTGAAATCGCCATTATCATAAAATACACCAGTAAAATTAATTCGCTGTATAGAATCTTAAACATATCAGCGTAATATATAATCCATATTGGGCTTTCCGTTACTGATGATATTACCATAATATGTGTAGCAGCTGCAAAAAAGAATAGCGGGCAGTAATATTTGCCTGTTCTTTCGAATATATTTGATGTAAGCATTGCGAGTGCGGCGGCAGCTTCAATCATAAACGCTATCCAGCAACTCTTTAAGAAATCAGATTGATAATTAATCGCTTCATCTAGCTCTGGCATAAAAGTGCAAATAAGAAAGTAAACGAACAAGAAGAATGAATGCACTTTGTATTCCCTGTCACCGAAAGCACAAACAAATAAAAATAGAACTGATAAAGGATATGTTAAATAATAAACAAAATCGTCTAGTGTAAATATGCGGATTATATTAACTAATCCGCATACAATTAAAAAGAAAATGAAAAGTAATTTATACTTACCCGTTAGGTGGTGGCGGTGGTGGCGGCTCGCCTCTTGGTTTAGCCATGAAAACCTCTTACTCATTTATACGAGACCCCATATTATCATTTTTAACCCTGTTTTTGTACACTTTAACAATTTGTAGTTTAATTAAGTTTAATCTTTCATCTCAGACAGAAGCTTTATTAATAGATTTGACTCTGCTGACCATGCTGCTGACCATGCTGACTGTGCTGACCCTGCTGCTGACCATGCTGACTCTGCTGCTGACTGTGCTGACCATGCTGCTGACTCTGCTGACCATGCTGCTGACTCTGCTGCTGACTCTGCTGCTGACTCTGCTGCTGACTCTGCTGCTGACCATGCTGACTGTGCTGACCCTGCTGCTGACCATGCTGACTCTGCTGCTGACTGTGCTGCTGACCAATCCGCATTATCAGGCGATTCATGGCATTTTATAACCATTTCTAGCGCTAAATTAACATTGTCATCATCACAATTTCCCTTTAATTTGCTCAACCGTGCTATTGCTATTTTATGCTTAACACTTTCAATGTTAGCGTTAAGAGGTATGGCTTTAAGCAATCTAACTGGAAACGTCTTAGCTTCTTCACTTGGTAATCCTTCAAATATTTTTTCTGACAAATATACCAACCAAGGCGGAAGTTTCATCTCGGCGATTGCCTTTTTCAATGTTCCCTCACTTGATTGTGTGGCGCAACCGAAAAAACAACCGATTAGCGTGGCTGGGTCAAACCAATCACCCTGTCGGATCCTGTCAAGTCTCTGGTGTTCTTCCATTACTGCGATCCAGTGTGTTGCAGTTGCTTTGTCCCATGTTTTCATTGTTGTGCTATCTGTGCTGGTCATTTGTTTATTCCTTATTGGTTATGTAGTTTAATTAATCAGTTTCTTTTTTACTTAGTTGTGAAAATGCTTCTTGTATTGCTTTGATAATTCTTTTTAAGTAAACGTAATCACTTGTTGATTTTTCTGGTACATCTTGTTCGTGCAAAAAACACATATCCTCAAATGTGTCATCATCTAGATAGTAAGGGCAAGTCCAATCATCATAAGTGTGCTGTGGTGCATGTATAGACCAATCTGATTCATCATACAAAAACCTTGCTGTCGATTTATCTATTAAATAGTCACGCCTACTTTCAATTACCCACTTACGCACTGATAATTGAATTCCATCATAATCAAGTTCAGTTGTGGGGAGTGGGTGATCCCACAAACAGTTAGTTAGATAACATACGTCACAAGATAAAAAGAACTCTGCAACACCCTTTCCGCTCATGCCGCCCCAATAGTAGGACCATGATTTCCCGTAACATTCAAATGTAATCTTTCCTCTGCCTGGCTCATAATCTTCTATAAAAACGCTTACAGGATCTAGCGCATCTAATTCAGTTAATTTTAGCTTGGTTACTACTGTTTGTTCTATTTCCATTTGTTTATTCCTTATTTGCTATTCAACATATAACCTTGTTATTTTTCGAAGCTTTTATTATTGATATTTATTACATCTTCATCACAAACAACCAACTCATATAAACCTTGCCATTCGCTCTTGAATTTAAGCTCG
>JYMV01038177.1_pt1 | contig 13044 bp, 10 predicted proteins | sample 338911 | NCBI WGS metagenome assembly JYMV01 (sample SAMN03354496, study PRJNA234377) | hydrothermal vent metagenome | biome: Deep sea; feature: Hydrothermal plumes at the Eastern Lau Spreading Center, Western Pacific Ocean; material: Seawater | place: Tonga | collected 2009 | depth 2000 m m | reverse complement strand
AGAGACGTTTGGGTGGTAATTCTGCTGGACCTTTTGAGTCCCAATGTTTTAATAGTCCGGCAAATAGCAGGGGTTTTCTATCGATCTTTAAATGGGTGGAAAACTCATCCAGACGCAAGTTTTGCAAGTAAGCAAAAGGTGAGACAAAGTCAAAATACCACTTGGCGCTTTTCATCAAATATTACTCCTTATATTTACCGCTATGTATTGATAATATGGCGCACCAGGCAGGACTTGAACCTGCAACCTACTGATTAGAAGTCAGTTGCTCTATCCAGTTGAGCTACTGGTGCTGTAATGGAATCAGATACTTACGGCTAAAAGCTCTGAAATTTTAAAAGCCACAAAAAGCCATAGGTATCAAATACCTACAAAAACACTCTAAAACATTCCAAACTTGATGCAGTTGAAAAAAGCGAAAATATCATGCTTTTTTGTCATTTTGATCGAAGAGAGAAATCTTTCACATGTTAAACACTAAATATCATTAAGATTTCTCCCTACGGTCGAAATGACAAACTGTGGATTTCAGACTTTTTTCGAAACCATCAAACCTGACAATATCAGGTGTTCTGCGAATCTATAAAAGTTGTAACCCGTGTAAACACTTCTGCCGATGAAAAGCTGGAAGTATCCAAAATCAAATCAAAGTTAGAGTGGTCATCAATGTCAACTAGATAAAGACTCAAAAAATTATTTCGCATGGTATCCCTGCGTTTTTGGCTGGCATCAACGCTGTCACTGATGGTTGTAGCGTCTTCAGTTGTGCGTTCAGTGTCTTCAAGAATTCGACGTGCCGCTTCTTCCAAGTCACAAATGAGACAGATACGGATTGAGTCGGGAACAAAGTGAAATCCCAAATGCGCGTCCAGTACAAAATTATCATTTTGCTCCCCATAGAGCCGCTGCTCCTCATCAACCTGATGATCCACTTCAGGATGTTCTGAAACATATTCAACTAAAAATTGAGTGATGTCACTGTAGCCGTGTTTTCGGGACAATTCGCGCATAAAATCCCCGGTACCTTTTGTGCTTAATCCATAATGTTCCGCGAGCATCCTGCGCAGAGTTGATTTTCCTGAACCGGGACTTCCTGCAAGTGTGATTTTCATGAAAAAACTATTCGATATTTTGCAGTTGTTCTCTGACTTTTTCCAGCTCACTCTTGATTTCTACTGATGCTTGACTAATCCCCGCGTGATTGCTTTTGGAAGCAATTGTGTTGACCTCACGATTTAGTTCCTGCATCAGGAATTCTGCTTTTTTCCCAACTTCACGTTGAGCTAAAATATCATCCATGTGTTCCAGATGAGTCCGGAAACGTACAACTTCTTCACTAATATCAAGCCGATCCGCAAGCAAAGCAATTTCCTGTTCCAGACGTTCCGGATTTAATTTTATGCAATCATTCAACAGAGAGAGACGTTCCTGAAGACGTTCCCTGTATCGTCCCGGCTCTTCCCGAGAAAATTTTTCAATTTCATTCACGATGTTTCCACACGAAGAAAGTCGTTCCTGAATATCATTTTGCATAGCCTGCCCTTCTCGCACCTTCATTTCCTGCAATCCTTCCAGCGCCTTAGCAAGAGATTTAAGGATAACTTTTTCACATTCTTCCGGCGGATCACCGGATTTATTTTCTTCGATGATATTTATGCTGGACAAGTCCCGAGCGTCAACACTAACCTTGCGTCCAGACAATGTTTCAAATTCTTTTAAAAGCTCATTATAACTTTTGGCACGTTCCGGATTAAGCTGTAGTTTTTCTTCTCCGGCGTCTTTTTCCAATCTGATTGAGCAGTCGATTTTCCCGCGTGTACAAATTGCTTTGATCTGTTTTTTAATTTCAGGCTCCATAGTTTGAAACCCCAAAGGAAGTCGGCAGCGAATATCCAGAAAGCGCTGATTAACCGAGCGAATTTCTACCTGACATGACCATGTTTCCCACTGTGCGTCTGCTGCGCCAAAACCTGTCATTGAAATCGCCATATATTTTCCTGTACCCTGTTTGATAATTTGATCCGAATCTCAATCACCGATTGACAAAATTTCCAAATCCGGCTAGTTTAAACTGAAAAAATTAATTCCTGTTAGAAGCCAAATGACATTGATCAAAACACTTTATCACATCCTGCATCACTATGTTAGATTGCTTTTGGACACCTTTTCCTACAAGTTACCCAATGATTTACAAATCTTCCGCGAAGATTGTGAGACACTTGTTGAACGTTACAACAAACTGCTGAAAGAAATATCTTCGTACATGAAAGATCACAGTAGGCAACATGAAGATGATCCGGATAATTCAGAGCATAGCTTTACTTACCACGACACCGACTCCTTTTATCTCATCTCGATTAAACAGGACTTGGCAATCCTGACTGATGACTGCAAAGAATTGCTGGAAAAAGGTGCAAAAAATACAGATGCTTATCAGTTGCAGAATGAGGGCGTCGAACAATATCTAAATCAGCTTCAAGAACTTCGTAAATACTCGGTGCAGATTGAAACCGCGCTGCACGAGTATGAAGAAAACATCATGAAGATTGAGGAAGAAATATCAAACAATACACTGTGCAATTAAAAAGTAGATTCACACTGCAGCCTTTGCGACATATGTCCCGGCACTTCTTCTCAGTATTTGTGTAACTTTGGAAACTTTTTCAGATTAAACTCAGGAAAGTTTCTCCAATTCATACGCACTGGCTGATTCCATAAACTTCTGGAAACGGGACAAAACCTGCACCGGATCTTCAAGCAGACCTTCAACCAGCATTGAATTGTCATAGAGCTGCTCCACAGAATCTTTGAGAAAAGGATGTTTTTTGTCTTTTTGGAGAATTTCCGAAAGGTTCTGAATAATTGGATGGCTCATGTTGACTTCCATGTTACGCTTTTCTCCCTTAAATTTCTGGTCCATCATCTTCATCATTTTTTCCATTTGAGCCGTCATGCCGTCTTTAGGGGTGACCAAAGAGCAGGGACTGTCCACCAGACGTTTTGAATCAGAAACCCCGCTTACACGGTCTTTAAGCTGTTTTTCGAAAAATGCGAGAATATCACTCTTTTCTTCTTTGGTAAGTGAAGATTCAGGCGCTGAAAATTCGCTGTCATTAATTCCATCTATGTCTCCCTGCGAAATATTTTTTAAGGATTTTCCGTCAAAATCACGCAAATCCGCAACCATGAAATCATCAATTTGATCAGTCATAAACAGGACTTCAAGACTTTGTTTTCGGAAATATTCCAAATTTGGATTGTGCAGGATTGCCTCACGTGAACCTCCGGTAACATAATAAATATCCTTTTGTTCTTCACGCATCCGGCCGACATAATCTTTTAGTGAAACTTCCGGAGCGGAATCTTCGGAAATGGATGAGTTAAAGCGCAGCAGGTCCATCAGTCTTTTTTTATTCTTAAAATCCGAAGAGACGCCTTCCTTGATCAACGTTCCGTACTGCTTCCAAAATTTGCCGTACTTTTCTACATTTTGATCTGCCAGAAACTGCAGTTCTTTTAATACACGTAAAGTTAGACTATTTTTAATTTTTTCGATCAACGCGCTTTTCTGAACGCTTTCCCTAGACACATTGAGCGGAATATCCTCCGAATCAACTACGCCCTGGACAAAACGTAAATATGAGGGGAATAAATTGGTGTTGCCTGACTGGATCAAGACTTTCTGGGCATAAAGCGCGACGTCTTTACTTTCACGTGCGTAAAGAATTTCATTTCCGATTGACTCAGGAAAATAAAGCAGTGCGTTGTACTGAATCGGCGCGTCTATATTAAAATGCAAATGGTGCAGCGGCTCCTGTTGGGAATGAGATATTTGCTTGTAAAACTCTTTGTACTCATCTGTTTTAACTTCAGATTTTGCCTGAGTCCAAATCGCTTTTACCTGATTAACCGTTTTATCCTTAACCTTTACAGGAAATGGGAGATAATTCGAATATTTTTTAATTATCGATTCAAGCCGCCACTCACTGCAAAACTCCTTGGCATCTTCCTTAAGAAATACTTTGACGCGCGTACCACGCTGCTTAAACTCAACCGGACTTACCTCATACTGCCCTCCTCCTTCTGAAGACCATTGCCAGGCTTGAGCATCAACCTGCCAGGAACGGGTGGTTAGTTCCACACGATCTGCTACCATGAATACGGAATAGAAACCAACGCCAAATTGACCTATCAGGTTTTCTGCCGACTTTTTCTCGGCTTGTGCCTGCTGCAAAAATTTAAGTGTTCCGGAATTTGCAATTGTACCCAGATTTTCAATCAGTTCGTTCTTGGTCATTCCGCAACCGGAATCCTCAATCACGATCAGTCCCTTTTCTTCATCAAAGGAAATTGTGATCTGCAGTTCTGTGTCTTTGTCCAGAACTTTTTCTTCTGTCAAAGTTGTAAGTTGAACCTTGCTTAAAGCATCTGAGGCATTTGAAACAAGTTCACGCAGAAAGATTTCACGTTCTGTGTAAAGAGAATGTACCAATATTTCAAGCAGTTTCTGCATCTCTGCCTGGTATTCATGAACCTCTGGTTTTGGCTTTGCATTTTTACTCATAAAGATATTCCTTGATGACAAATGATATTGAAATGTTTTTTTATTAACCTTGCATTCTACTTGAAAACAAGAAATATTAAAAGTGATTTCTTGATTTTCAATACGCAAATATCTTCATTTTAACATGCACATTAGCTCAATAAATATTCTTCTGTTGATAACCGTTCTGGCTTTCAGTACGCTTTACGCACCGCAGCTGATATTACCATTACTGGCTCAGGAATTTTCTGTTTCCGGAAGTGAAGTTTCACAGCCGATTTCTCTAACCCTATTCCTACTGGCGGCAGTGACTCTATCTGTTGATTGTAACAGTTTCTACTATGCTGGAAATTGGAGAATTTTTGGGGCTGCGTAAACCTGCAAAACAAAATACAATTAATTCCTATACTTTCATTCAAATTGAAGTGGACCCCAAATCAAAGACAGGCAATTCTTCACTTCAGCATTTTATCCAGTGTCATTTCTACTCCTCTGTAGTAGAATCGTATCAGCCAAATAATTGCTGTACTCAGCTTAGAAGATGATTTAGCAAAAAACATTTTCATTTCTTACACAATTTTTTAGATAGCGATATTGATGGTAGTTCAAATAAACTTTGCACAGAGTCAAAGTGATTTTGACAATGCACGCCGGCTATTTATAGAATATGCTGAAACTTTGGGATTCAGCTTATGTTTTCAAGGTTTTGATGAGGAACTGGAAAATCTTCCTGGAAAATACGCAACCCCTGATGGCTGCATCCTGCTGGCCTGGGATGAGTTGGTTTGTGCAGGCTGTGTGGGCCTGCGTCCCCTGAGTGAAACTGTCTGTGAAATGAAACGTCTTTACGTGAAACCGGATTATCGAGGTACAGGTTTAGGCAGATTATTGGCCGAAAAGATTGTACAGTTCGGTGCAGAAAAAAAATACAGTAAAATTCTGTTGGACACTTTGAGCAGCATGAATTCCGCACAGGCACTTTACAGATCACTGGGGTTTTTTGAAACAGAACCGTATTATGACAATCCGCATCCGGATGTGGTCTATTTCGAAAAAAATATGACTAATTCTTAACTAATACAAGCTTCATGAGAACAGTTTTTTTGAATGTGTTTCGAAAAAGCTGCTGTAAATCAGTCGCACGTTTTGCTGTTTAATCAACTCTAAAGATTAATCTTCCATGACAAGTACTATCATTCCAATTGCAAGCGGAAAAGGAGGTGTTGGTAAAAGCTTCCTGGCAGCGAATCTGGCAATTGCCTTGGCAAAACTTGGCAAACAGGTTATTGTCGCAGACTTGGATTTTGGCGGTTCAAATCTGCATACTTGTCTTGGATTAAACAATATTTATCCCGGAATTGGAGATTTTTTGCGCGCACGTTATCCAAAACTGAAAGATTTACTGGTCACAACTGATGATCAGAATTTGAAGTTCCTCGCGGGTGATGTCAGGAGTCCATTCCTGGCAAATATGCACCATGCGCAAAAAATGCGCTTAATTTTCAACTTGAAACAACTGGAATGTGAATATCTTTTATTGGATCTTGGAAGCGGCAGTGCATATAACACTTTAGACTATTTTGGGATGACGCAACTGGGCATGTTGGTCACTACCACTGAACATACTTCAATCATGAACATGCTGACTTTTCTTAAACTTTTTGCATTTCGTGTAATCGAACGTTCTTTGCCAAAAAACACTTTCCTTGAGGAAAAACTAAGGAAATCCTACAACCTCTCCGTTAAGGAAGGAATCCTGACTGTACGGAATTTATTAGACGAACTAGCTGAAATTGATAAGGATGTTGCAGAACAAGCTGAACAAAAATGGACCAGCTTCAGACCCAGGATCGTATTCAATAAATGTAAAGACCCAAACGAGCTAAATTTACTGCCTAAGCTGGAAAAAATACTCCAGCACAATTTGCTTCTGCGGGCTGATTTTTTTGGATATCTGCAGGGCGATCCTGCTGTTTACATTTCATTTCAGCAACGTAAAGCATTATATAAAGTAAACCCCACTGCTGAAATATCGAAAGATATATACCTGCTTGCCGATCGAATTACCCGCTTGTGGAAAAAACCGCTGAGAAACAGTTCCAGCCTGCTTTTGAATAACGCGAAAAACATGTTTGAACAAAGGCGGAGTGGACTTGGCAACTGAAATGGCATGGCAAATGAGCAGCGTCTCGATTTAATAATTTCAGGTAAGGTTCAAGGTGTGGGATACCGCTATTCCGTGAAAATAAAAGCTGATTCTCTAGGAATCAGAGGTTATGTCAAAAATCAACGAAATGGCTCAGTTTTTGTCGCAGTACAGGGAGAGACAACTGCGGTCGAGAAATTTGTAAAATGGTGCTTTCTGGGCCCGCCCGCGGCCATTGTCAGCGGGGTTGAAAAGTTTCCGCGAGCACTCGAAGAGTTCCGAGAATTCAGTATTATCTACTAAAAACTACTGCAAAATAAAGAAATAAATTTAACCGTTTCCCTCATGTAATCAAAAAGGAAATTTAAAATTTAACGAAAAATATTCTCCAGCTTTTCTGCAAAAGTATTTGCTTCAAATGGTTTAATAATATAATCATTTACACCTGCTTTACTTGCTGCAACAATTTCTTCCTGCAAACAATCCTTTGTGACCATCAATACGGGTATGTGTTTCAGCTTCGGATCTGCCCGGATTTGTTTCAAAAGTTCCAATCCACTGATTTTTGACATATTCCAGTCCATAATTACAAATTCAAAAAGAGCCGATTTGAGTCTAACCAGCGCAGAGTAACCATCGGCAGCCTCGTCCGTATTGTTGAAACCCAACTGTTCAAGAGTATTAATCACAACCTGCCGAGAAAAAGCAAAATCATCTACAACTAAAATTTTCATGGCACGCTCAGCAGGCATACTCACACCCAGACTGAATGAGTTTCAGCAGACATAAAAAATACAGAGATTTTCAAATCATGGAGTAAAGAATTGATTGAAAAATTAATTGCAGCACAAAAAGCGATTGCAATGATTTGTTTCCCGAAGTTGTTTAATGATTCTGCAATCGTTTATCGGCAATTGCAAGCTGGTCGGAGAGCATACAGACAACATCTTCAAGGAATTGAGCGGCAATTCTGGATTCCTTCTTTGCCATAGCTAAGAGATTTTTCGCAGTAAATTGCAATAGTGTTGAATCCTGACGTGCGATTGCCCGAGCTGTCGCTGCTTTGTTTCCGGTACAGAGTGCAAATTCCCCTATTAAATCAAAACCTTTCCGGGTCCAGCAATACCCTACAGAAAATGCTTCACTTTTAGCAGAAACTATCGACTCAATCTCAACTTCTCCAGATGTAATAAACAGGTAGTCACCATTATTGTTTTTAATTTTCATTAGTCTTTTTCCTTTGGAAACATTAAATGTTTCACTAAAAGATCCTAACTTGCGACGCCACTTTTCACCAAGATTTTCCCAGAGTTCTGCGGGATTAGTCGAACTTTCTTGTGCTGTTAATTTCTCATCCTCATTTAACTTAGCCTCAAGGTTTGTAAGGTTAAAATCTTTTTGCGTAAGCAGCCGCTCATCTGTCTCTTTCAAGGACGATTGAAGACGATTGGCAAGATTTAAAAACAATTTTGCGGCAATTTTTGGATTTCGTTTTTTAAGTGGATCCAGGCAATCACGATTTACGACCAGCAGTCTCGTTTTTTCTGCAGCTTCCGCACTGGCACTTCGCTCCGCTTGCCTGAAAAGTCCCATTTCTCCAAATGTATTCCCTTTTTTCAGGCGGACCAGATCTGTGCGTTTTCCGTCTTTTTCCAGAAAGATAGAAATCGATCCGTTCAGGATCACATACATTTCGTCACCAATATCTCCTTGTGAGAAGAGCAAACTCCCATGTTTTAAGTCTTCAGTATAGGCCATCAGACTTGCTATTTTTGCTTCTCTGACAGTCATGTTCTGAAAGAGGTCAATTCCTTCGATAAATTTTTCGTCAAATTTCAGCCCAACGTAATCCCAAACAGTTATCAACCCTGTCTCCATCACAACTGATGGTAAAAAAGTCATGTCAATTGCCAAACATACGAGCAGGGTAAATGCGGTGAAAGTGCCAAACAATACTTGAGATTCCATCTCAGATTGTACAAAGAGGATGAATCCTGCAGAAAGAGCAATAGTCGAAAACAACATCGGACGTGCAACAATAGGTAATGTTTTCAATGATGCCTTGCGCTTGTTCCGCAGTTTATTCGCATTTACATTGTAGTGACTTAAAAAATGGATTGTGTCGTCAACACCAATTCCCAGTGCAATTGCCGCAATCACTGAAATCGTAACCCCAATTGGAATATCAAGCCAGCCGAGGGAACCAAAAAATATCATAATGGTTATAACATTTGGAAACAATGCAATCACGCCCATTTTCCAGGAAAGGAAAAGCATTGACAGAATGACAAATACGATGATCAACGCAAGAAAAACGCTGTTTATTTGCCCCTGTGCAATGTTGTTTGCCGATTCACTGGAGAGCACTCCTCCGCCTGTATAACTGTACTCTAAATCAGGCAAAAATTCCGGCACCTTCAGCAAGAGCAAATCCCTCAGTGCAAGAAATGAGGTTGATCCACTGCTGCGCATTCTAATCGTCACCTGCAAAACATCTTCTGCATCGCTTAAAAACTTGGGACCATTTTCACTGGTTTTTGCAAAATACTGAACCACTTCTTCATCAGATAATTTTTCAAGACCTATGCGGTAATGTTCCAAAACATCAACTGGAGAATGAATTTTATCAATTCTCAGGCCTTCTATATTCCCAATTTCAGTGGCGCCTTCAACCTGAAACAGCCAATCCTGAAGTTCTTTCAGTCCATAAATTGTTTTTGCGGTTTTCAATGGATTACCCGATGAAGTCTGCAGGTCAGTACTATCCTTTTGAGCCCGAAATAATAATCGCAAAGTATCTGTGCCGGATAATTCATTTTCAATCAATTTTAAGTCTTTTACCAATTGGCTGTCTTCCGGAAAAGTTTTGGTAGAACTGTTTATGCTTAGTCCCAACATGCCTAAAGCCGCAAATCCTGCAATTAAAAGCCAAATCCAGATTAAACGTTTGGAATGAAGCCGAAGCCATTCAACGATAATACTAAAGAAACGATTGAGGAAACCACTGCCTTCTTCAGTTGGGGCTAAATCCGGCATGTGAATGTAGTGCAGTAAAGCAGGGGCCAAGGTGAGAGTAAATAGATTAATGGAAATTATACCAACACTTGAATAAAGTCCCAATTGCTGAACTGCCGGAATTGGACTGACTACCAGTGCAATAAAACCGGCGACAGTAGTAATGGCAGTCACAGTAACAGGAACGGTAACAGAAATAAGAGTTGCATTTATAACTTCCGGAATTGTTGCCGGAGGATCTCCGGGTTTCCCTGCTTCCCTGATTTGCAGCGATTCAGTCTGATATTGATTTAGAAACTTAATCACGTATGCGCTTCCCACACAAACTATAATCGGCGCACAGGCCACGGTAACCAGATTAAGTTCATTTCCGATCCATCCGATGATTCCGGCTGTCCAGAGAATTCCGAATAAGACAACTGACAGTGGAACAAAAACGGCCTTAATACTCCGGAATGCAATTAAAAGAACAACAACGATCAGGAGCAAACTCATTGGAAGAATGTGTTGCATATCCTGCCGAATCAAACGGCTGGCCTTGTTTATTTGCCGTGGCTGTCCGGCATAAGCGATACGGAGAGTATCAGCAATTTCCGGATTTTTTTGATGTTTAACCTGCAGTTCCTGCAGAATTTTTTGGGTGTTGTCTGATTCAGGCTTTGATTCAGGTTTGAAGGTGAGAATCAGCGCGGTGGTACTTGAATCTTTGGAAAGCACATCGCCTTGAAAAAGAGGATGATTTTTCAAACTAAGAACAATTTTACCGATTTTTGCTTCTGCATCAGCATGTAATTCGTTTGGACTTGAACTTGATTTTTCCAACGTACAGTCAAGTGATGTTTCTTCAGTCGTATCCGTTTCTGTATCAGTCTCGCCTGAATCATCTACATTTTCATTCAAACTACCTTCCAGATTCTCCTCTAAACTTCCTTCTAATCCATCTTCCTGACTTTCATCCAAACTGTCCTCTAAACCTTCATCAAGGCTTTCTTCAAGATTATCACCTGTATCGGATGCAGAAATTTTTTCTGAATCAGAACTATTGAGGCAGGAAATTTCATGTTCATATTTTTCCAAAACAGAAACACAAACTGATCCAATCCCCATTTGATGAAAATAGGATTTACCTGCACATTTTCCTGAGGCTTGTGGAATATCCAGCATACTGAGGACTTTGGAAATTCCAGGAACGGTAGCTTCAATTTCTGTTTTCAAGTGTGATAGAGTAAGCAGATAATCGAGCCCTATCGGCTTTTTTTCCGTATTGTGCAGAGCAATCACCACCACTTCCTCACTGCCAAATGCCTCTCTTGCGTCAAGGAATTGTTGATAGGCCCCGGAATCACGTTCAATGAAAGGTTCAACTGTACTGTTAATACGTAGCCTTCCGCTGTTAGGGTCAAAGAGACCGTCTCTTGCCTGCACAAAAAAGAACGTACTGAGAGCAAGAAGTATTAGCAGGATCGATTTAGGATACTGATTTACAGTGGTGAAAATGCGAACAAACATATTTGCTTCAGTTTGCGGTAAATTTTTGGGTGTAGGTCAAAAACACCTGATTTGTTATTATTTTATTTTCTAACATTTTTACCCTCTCTGTTTTTAATCGAAAAAATTTTAGTTCCAGTGCCATGTCTTGTTTGTAACGCTCCCAAGTAAAGAGCGAAGCAAAACCTCGCTGGATGAAAGGCCAAGTCTGATAATTAAGCAGGGTTATGCGCAAAGCATTATCTGGTGTTTTCAGTACCGCGACTCCAGAGACTTGATTGCGTACCACGTCCCTTTTTCTGGTAATGAGACTTGATTCATTTTCATACAGAAATACATGTGATCCTGCTGGAACATCAAATGACTTGCGTTGCGAATAAATCATAAGCCAATAAAAATACTTGAAGGTCCGCTCAAACGAAGTTGCAAACGCAAAATGAGGAGTCCGGACAGTTGAAAGGCGAATGTGTTTCCCCTCAGGAATTTCATAGGAATAGAGATTTCTTTTCTTAAATAAACCGGATTCCAATTTCCATACCAAATCACTCCAAATTGCGTCTATTTCGAGAGTCAGGAAATCCGACCGTGTTTCCTTCTCATCGTAGTTGGACAGCATATTTTCAAATGACCCTTGAATGGTTGTTGTCCCATTGTCTGCAACTCTCTGATATTCAAACTTTATATAAGGATTTGAATCAAACCAGTGGAACAGGCCAATCCTTGCATCAAAAACATCCCCGGTCCATTGATATTGCATGCCATAATAATCACGCAAAAATGAAACTTTCTCCTCCTCTTTATCTTCCTCTTTTTTTTCTACTTCTTCTTTAAACTCGGTGAACTTCATGCCAAATGTTTGCTGCCGAACCGGAGAGAGGTACATAGTGGCTGTGTGTCCGCCGCGAAACCAATTGTATCTGATAGATGGAATGGCATCTTTTGTGTCATCCGGATCAAAGGTATATAACCCCATGATGTTATTCATATGCAATACATCAATTACCTTATCTAAATCGACTTTCCCAAGTCCGAAAATTTGGGTTCCATAACGTAACTGATGAGAACCCACACGATAATTTGAATATATTTCACGAATACTGGCAAAACCGTCAAAGATACGCTTTTTCTTTATTTCATAGTTTTGCGAAAAGCTGATGGAAAGACGGAAATAATTATACATCCGTGGAGATGTTTGCACCTTCACAGATTGATCATAAGTTGACACAAAACGCAGCTCTTTTATCTCACTGAGCAAAGGATCTAGTATTGACAGCCCCCTTGTTTCACTGCCGCCCAGCATAGTTTTTACTTCATGGCTGAAAGTGACTCTTGGAGGGAAATCTACCTGTTCTTCAATTTGTTCTTCAGTCTCTTCTTCTTCAATTTCAGGAGTTCCTTCCAAACCTAAATCAAAGTCAGTGTCAGCAAGTGGGTCTTCTTCCGAGCCAAGACCTGCGTCAGATTCTGCAAGTGGGTCTTCTTCCAAACCAAGATCAACATCGGATTCTGCAAATGGGTCTTCTTCCAAGCCAAGATCTGCGTCGGATTCTGCAAGAGGATCTTCTTCCAAACCAAGGTCTGCATCTAATTCTGCAAGAGGATCTTCTTCCAAACTTTCCTGAAAACCGGAGTCGTTTTTCTCTTGGGGAAACGCGGGTGGAACAATTAAAATGAACGCAAGGCTAAATAAAAATGACAACAATGAGACAGGCAAGACCTGCTTCATGGTCAAGAGGGTGAAAATTGCTGCTTCCGGGGAACCCGTTGGAGAATATTCAGTCTGTGCTGAATAGCGATTCAGGAGGCACATTTTTGATGTCAGGATCGTCTGATAAATCGAGATAGAGTTTTA
>JYMV01042421.1_pt1 | contig 13052 bp, 16 predicted proteins | sample 338911 | NCBI WGS metagenome assembly JYMV01 (sample SAMN03354496, study PRJNA234377) | hydrothermal vent metagenome | biome: Deep sea; feature: Hydrothermal plumes at the Eastern Lau Spreading Center, Western Pacific Ocean; material: Seawater | place: Tonga | collected 2009 | depth 2000 m m | reverse complement strand
ACGACTGAAATTTTATTTTTTTGTAAAAGATTAGCTATTTTTGCTACGGTTGTAGTTTTACCTGTTCCATTTATACCAACAAACAAAATAAGAAAAGGATCTTGTGGATCCGTTTTTGATTTTATCTTTTCCAATAAATCAAATGAACCAGCTTCATCAAACATATTAGAAATATTTTGAATTAGACTTTTTTTAACAAATTCTTCAATTTCTTTCCTACTTACTTTATTGCCAACTAATTTTTCTTTAAGATTTAATTTTATTTTATCAATAACTTCCATTGCGACATCAGATTCTAAAAGAGAGATTTCCAGTTGAGATAAATTCTCATCAATATCTTGCTCCTTTAGCTCCTTTTCACCGAGGCTTTTAGCTATATTTGAAAACGCGTTACCTAGTTTTTCAAACATGACTTTTTTCTTTATTTTTTGCTACGAGAAGCAGCCAATAATTGATTCATTTGTTGTTTTCCTTGTTCTAAACTTGCTGAAACCTGTTGTTTTTGCCCACCTATCTCCTGTAAAGCGACTTGCATTTCTTTTAGGCGTGATTCAAGAAAATTGATAGCATAGTTTTGATCTTTTTCAATGGCAACACCCGCACCAACATTTAAGATAAGTTTTTGATTGGGAATTAATTTTGTTTTTACAAAAGTTCCTAACCCCATCGGTACCAGTGTTTCAGAATCAGTCTTGTTATCAATTGCTTTAAGTGAGACAACTGCAGAAGATGCTTCCCTGAAAAGAGATATGATTGCTTCTTCTTTCTGTATTAATTCAGAAAAATAACCCTCAAGCATTTGCATTTGATACAATAATTGCTGAGTTTTATCTTCACTCATTATAAAAAATGTAGTTACTAGCTATAAATGCGTTTAATACATCAAGGTTAGAAAAATAAAAAATAGGATTTACTTTGTCTTAGAAAGTCTATTATCAACTTCTTCCCAGTTAACAACATTCCACCAAGCCGCAATATAGTCTGGTCGTTTGTTTTGGTACTTTAGATAGTAAGCATGCTCCCATACATCAAGTCCTAACAACGGAATCAGTCCAACAGTTCTAGGACTAGTTTGATTTGGCATTGCTTTGTACTCAACTTTACTAGATGATGGATTGTATACGAGCCAGCCCCAGCCACTTCCTTGAATTGGAGCTGTTTTGCTAGAAAATTGTTCCTTAAAGTCAGCAAAAGATCCAAAGGAAGAGTTAATCGCATCTGCTAGTGCTCCGCCAGGTTCTCCACCACCATTTGGTTTCATATTATTCCAAAATAGTTTGTGGTTATCGTATCCACCGCCATTGAAATTAATTGCGCCTCTAACATCGTCAGGAACTTCATTGATGTTTGATAAAATATCAACAATGTCTTTGCTTTGCAATTCTGAACTAAGTTTTTCCAAAGCACCATTCATTCCATCAGTATATTTTTGATGATGTTTCGTATGATGAATCTCCATTGTCTTAGCATCTATATGAGGTTCCAATGCATCGTATGCATATGGCATCTCAGGTAGTGTGTATTTTCCCATATTTTATACACAAAAGCATCTAATTTATTGGTTTAGCAAAGAGTGAAATTTTACTAAAAATAAGTGATGATATGAATGTACAAAAAATAATTTTTTTATCAATTGTGATATCCATGGGTACAATTTTAATAGCAAGCCAATTTCAAAATCAAGAAAATTTTGCTGTACAAGTGAATAATAGCGGACCGTACATAGGAACCAGTGTTCCTTACAGTTATGGATATGATGGTAGCGGAATAATAATATCAGTTATTGATACTGGAGTAGATTTCAACCATCCAGATCTTTTTGGATTTGGTATGAATGGAAAAATAATTGGCGGATATGATTTTGTTGACAATGATGAGATACCTGAAGATACTAATGGTCATGGGACACAAGTAACTGGAATAATAGCAGCAAATGGTAATCTTAAAGGGATAGCACCAAATTCAAAAATTTTAGTGTACAAGGTTTCAGAAGACGGAGAATCTGTACCTACTCGCATGATAATCAAGGCAATTGAAAAATCAATAGAAGATGGCGCTGACATAATCAATATCAGTTTGGGGATAAACCAAACTAATGTCAAAATTGATCAAGCAGTAACAAAAGCAATTCAGAATAATATTTTTGTGGTAACTGCTGCAGGAAATTTTGGTCCAGAATTAAACACAATTGGTAGTCCTGCAATGAACCCAAATGCAATTACAGTAGGTGCGACATTCAACAATATACCGAGTAGTTTGGTTTCAATTTTTGAGATAGAAAGTAAAACGTTTAACGTCTTTCCAATGGTAGGAACACGATCTCTTGATGAACCCATAACCTCGCAAATTGTTTTTGGAAAGTATGGTAAAATTCAAGATCTTTCAGATCTAGACATAGAAGGCTCGATTTTACTCGTTGAAAGAGGAAGTGATATTGAAAATGAAATAATTTATTTTTCTGATAAGGAAAAAAATGCATCTGCTTTAGGTGCAAAAGCAATCATTGTCTATAATAACGAACCAGGTATATTTTTTGGAGAATTAATTCATGAATCCGTAGATGTGGGTTATAGTCCTACAATTCCAGCATTATCCTTATCGGGAGAAGATGGATTGATCATTAAAGAGATGTTACAGAATAACGTTGATGGAACCCTGGACATTTTTTATCATCCTGATTTTGTTGCATACTTTAGTTCTAGAGGTCCAGTTTCTCCTTTTTACATTAAACCTGACCTTGTAGCACCTGGTGCATTCATCAATACAACAAATATCAATAAAGATTACAGTATTTCAAGCGGCACTAGCTTTGCGGCACCACATGTTGCTGGTACGGCCGCACTAATCTTACAAAAAAATCCGCAATTAACACCTGAAGAATTAAAATCTATTCTGATGACAACTTCCGATGATGTATTTGATCAGTATGGCAAAAAGTTTCCTATAGAGGTAGCTGGGACTGGAAGAATAAATGCGTCTAAAGCCATTAATGCCGAGATAATTATAATTCCACCAAATTTGATATTCAATTTATCTCCAGACAACCAAATTCAAACTAAATATTTGAAAATTAAAGGGATAAACTATGATACCATATCAGTTAGATTTGAAGATGAACAAGTTGCTGATTTCGATTATAATTTAGATAGTGAAAATCTTGTAATAAATGCAAAATTAATTCAGCAAAGTTTAGGAGAGTTTGAAAATAGAATGGTTATCACGCATAACAAAGTTGACTATGATATACCTATCATAGTAAGGGTTTCTAAAGCAACTATTATGGTTAATGATGATAATGGAAAATTAAGTTTTGATATTTCTAGTCCAACTTCATGGTCATATGCAAAAATATCAATCACAAACAAAGAAACTGGAAAAAAGTTTACGGAATCAATAACGCCCAATAAAAATTCAGAATTAATTGTTTATCAACCAGGTGAGTATTGGGTTGATGCTAAAATTAAAAATAATAATGAAACATCAAGTGCATATACAACTATTCAGGTAGAAAAAGTAATGCGTGACAAAGAAAATTTTGAAAACATGTTAAATTTACCTGAAAAACCCATTTTGATAATATCTGCCATCATGATTATTATTACTATTACTGGCTTACTAATACGAAAACAACATTAGATTTTTGGTCCTGCGAGACGTATTTCGTTAGATACATTCTCAAATTTCTTGAAGTTATCAACAAACATCTGCGCTAGTTTTTTTGCTGAAAGATCATAAGCATCTTTATCAATCCACATGTTTCTGGGTTCTAAAACTTCTGAAGGGACATTAGGACATTCAGTTGGCACATCCAAGTTAAAGATGTCATTATGGGAGAATTTGACGATGTCTAGTGATCCAGTCAAGGCAGCAGTCACCATTGCACGACTATATTCTATCTTTATTCTTTCACCAACACCATACGGTCCACCAGACCAACCAGTATTGATCAGATATACAGATGTGTTATGTTTGGAGATCTTTTCACCAAGCATTTCTGCATAAACTGACGCAGGTCGTGGCATAAATGGAGCACCAAAGCATTTAGAGAATACAGCCTTTGGTTCTTTAACTCCTATTTCAGTTCCAGCTAGCTTGCTTGTATATCCTGACATAAAGTGAAACATAGCTGCATTTTTTGAAAGTTTGGCAAGCGGAGGAAGTACGCCCATTGCATCTGCCGTTAAAAATATAATGACTTTAGGATTACCGCCAACACTAGGTATGACAGCTCCCGGGATATAATCAAGTGGATAAGCTGCCCTTGTATTTTCAGTTAAGCTACCATCATCAAAGTCTGGTTTTAATGATTCTTTGTTTATTACTACATTTTCTAATACAGCTCCATTTTTGACAGCGTTCCAAATTTGTGGTTCATGTTTTTCTTTAAGGTTAATACATTTTGCATAGCAACCACCTTCAAAATTGAAAATTCCTTTATCAGACCAACCATGTTCATCGTCTCCAATCAACATTCTTTGAGGATCAGCAGATAAGCTAGTCTTCCCAGTGCCTGATAAACCAAAGAACAATGATGTGTCTCCATCTTTTCCAATGTTAGCAGAACAGTGCATAGGAAAAACTCCTTTTGATGGTAAGATAAAATTCATTACTGAAAAAATTGCTTTTTTTATTTCGCCAGCATAATTTGTTGTCCCAATCAAAACAAGCTTTTTTGACAAATTTATAAGAATGAATGCGTTTGATGAAGTGCCATCAACCTCCGGTATCGCTTCAAAATCATTAATGCATATTATAGTGAATTCTGGTTCATGTGATTCTAATTCTGTGGCTGAGGGTCTGATTAAAAGCTGGTGAACGAATAAACTTTGCCAAGCATGATCATTGATAACTCTAATAGGCAATCTATTTTCTGGATCAGCCCCGACAAAACCATCAAATATGTATAATTCCTTTCCGTCAACAAACTTTTTCATTTTTTGAGATAATTTTTCAAACGTTTCAGTTGGAATTTGCTTGTTTACCTTTGCCCAATGAACTTTATCATGTGTTAAATCATCAAAAACAATGAATCTATCATCTGGTGATCTTCCAGTATACTTGCCAGTTTTTACTGATAGTGAACCAGTAGAGGTTATCATTCCCTCGTTTTTTTGTGTAGCGGCTTCCAATAGTTTTTCAACCGATAAATTTCTGTGAATCTTCGATGGGTTTATTCCAAATTCCTTAATTTGAGAAATGAATTTGCTTGACATATTAGTACTCATCTATTTTACCATCCTGGTTGCCAATAATCGAAAACTTATTTTATTCATAAGAAACTTCCGTAAGAAAAAACATTATTATTTCTTTCTGAGATCATTATTTCCTTTGATGTTTAGGAACCTATTTATGTTAAAATTCAAAGTTTATGGTCATGCCAATAAACAAGGAAAAATTAGCTCTTCGTAGCAAAGTTCACCAAAGCATGCCTGAATTTAAGAGGCCTGAAAGCTGGCGTTACAAGAGACTGGAAACAAGTTGGAGAAAACCAAAAGGTGTTGATAATCATCAACGTAAACAAAAAAGCAGAGGCAGACCAGGTCTTGTTAAGATTGGTTACGGTGGTCCAAAAATTGCCTTAGGATTACATCCATCTGGTTATACAGATAATTTAGTTTATAATATTGATGACTTGGAAAAATTAAATCCAAAAACTGATGGTGTAAGAATAGGTCACAGTGTTGGAACCAAAAAAAGAAAGTTGATAGTAATCAAAGCAATAGGAAAAAAATTCAAAGTGTTTAATGCGAGAGTGTCTGAACGTGCCAGTAAATCTTAGAACAAAAAAATTACTAGTTTCAAGAATGACTGGAGTAGGGCTAAAAAGGATAAAATTTGATTCTGACCACCTTGATGATGTAGCAGATGCAATTACTAGAGACAATATTAGAAGCTTAATCACAGCAAATACAATCAAAATTAAGGGAATTACTGGAACCTCAAGAGGAAGAGCACGGCTAGCAAGAATTCAAAAAAGAAAACGTAGTGTAAAACAAGGTTCTAAAAAGGGTACAAAAGGAGCCAGAGGAATTGGTAAAAAAACAGCTTATGTAATTAAAGTAAAAGCACTTCGTTATAGACTGAAAATAGCCAAAGATAGAAAAGAAATAACAAATAAGGAATTTTGGAACATTTACAAAAAAATTGGTGGAAACACTGTTAGGAATAGTAGACACATGAGAACTCTTATTGAAGAATTAAAAGCAAAACGAAAAGATTAGAACGAGTGTTTTTTTATATCAAAATCTAGAATTTTTCCATCCTTAATAGTAATCCCTTCTTTTGATAACATATCGGATTTTATTTTTTCACCGTAAGCATATCCACCAATTTCACCGTTAAATTTTACCACTCTGTGACATGGAATTATTACAGGAAATGGATTGTTTTTCATAATCATTCCAATTACTCTTTGACCATTTTTTAGTCCTACTGCTTTTGCTAAATCACCATAAGTTGTAACTTTTCCTTTTTGAACTTTCAAAAGCTTCTTGTATACTTCAATACTCAATGTCAAAGCTTGATAACCTCCAAATCTGTTTCTTCAAGCATACCAAGTAATTTTTGTTTATTTTTTCCCATACCTTTCCAATCCAACAATGCCACCGTAGCACCTACATTTCTTTCAAGTATATGATAAAACAAATTTTTGTTAATTTGTTCAAATGCATATTTTGGAACTACAGTTCCTAGAGAATGTTCACCATGGATTAATTCACTAGTAAATTTATCTGAGTAATGCGTTCCACCAAAACATATAGCTATTGGATAGGGTTTTTGCTTTTTTTTCATCACTTTAACTATAATCTCCGCAACTGAATTACAGAGATTCACATCATTCCATTCTTTTTCTGTTGTTCCAATTTCAATAAACAAGGCAGGTTTACTTAATGCAGTTGGTCCATGATGAGTTGCCTCAATTGTTATTTGAAATCTTGGAAACTTGCTTCTAACATTCCAAAGAGTCTGTATGTATGATTTTTGAAGATATGGGTGTGGAATTGAAACTTGACGACTGTGACCACCGAAATTAGCATCTGAAAAATTTCCAGTATTATGACAAGTAAGCGCCAAAACATTTGATTCAGCAGCATGTTTTGATAAAAAAACATAACCGTCATAACCAAATTTTTCTTCGAGCCAATCTGCAGAAATTACAGGGTCTGGAATTATTGCCAAGTCAAAATCTTTTCCTTTGTAAACACCTCCATTTTTTTCCAAATCTTGTAAAATGAATTTTGCCATATTATGACCCGCCGGGTCCTTTTCATACGCTACAAGTAATTCCATTAGATAAAAGATATATTGATACTTTATTAATTCCCAGCAAATGAAGATTAATTTACAGAGAACCTTAATGAATATGAAAAATACCATAAAGCTTACTAAAAAATCTGATAAGGATGTATATTTTCAACATCTAAGACTTGTATTATTTGGAATTGCATCTGTAGGTGCAATTGGATTCGGAATCCAATTCGTGTTTTCAGTAATGACATTTGGAAGATAAATTGTCCGAGCCAGAACCATTAGATGGACAGAAGCCAGAATCTGCTGTTGAAACAGTAGCTGAACCAGAGCCAGTAGCTGAACCAGAGCCAGTAGCTGAACCAGAGCCAGTAGCTGAACCAGACCAGAAACAGTAGCTGAACCAGAAACAGTAGCTGAACCAGAAACAGTAGCTGAACCAGAAACAGTAGCTGAACCAGAAACAGTAGCTGAAGAAAACTCGCATCTATTTGCAGTAAGAACAACCGGGGGTCAGGAAAAAATTGTTATGAGAATGTTAGAGGCAAGAATGAAAATGGATAAAATCGATGTGCAATCAGTACTTTTGCTAGACGACTTAAAAGGATATGTTGTTGTTGAGGCGGAAAATGTATCTGCCATGTTTAATGCAATTCAGGGACTCAGACATGTACGTGGTCAATTAAGAGGAGAATTAACATACGATGAGATTGAAAAATATCTAGTCAAGAAATCTTCTGTATTAGAACTTGCAGTTGAAAACATTGTTGAAATAATAGGTGGACCGTTCAAGGGTATGAAAGCTACTGTTACAAGAATTGATCATGATAAAGAAGAAGCTACTGTTGTTTTGTTAGATGCGTCTTATCAGCTACCAGTTACTGTTGATGCTAATTATCTTAAATTAACTCATCAGAGTAACAATTAAATTTTCAAAATGAGATTTGTTGGATTATGGGAGATAAACAGAATATTTCAGCAATTGTAACTGGTGGCGAAGCATCTGCAGGACCACCCTTGGGATCATCATTGGGTCCAATAGGTGTGAATGTTATGCAGGTCATTAAAGCTATTAATGAAAAAACTAGTGAATTTAAAGGGATGAAGATTCCTGTCACTGTTTCGGTTGATTCAGATACTAAAGAATGGGAAGTTGAGGTGGGAATTCCATCAGCTTCTGCTCTTTTGTTAAAGGAGGCAAATATTCAAAAGGGTTCTGGAACATCTGGAACCGAATGGGTAGGAGAAGTTTCCATGGATTCCATTATCAAAGTGGCGAAAGTTAAATTGGAATCATCATATGCGAGCTCTGTAAAATCTGTAGCAAAGCAAATCGTTGGTACCTGTGTATCTTTAGGAATTAAAATAGAAGGAAAAACCCCAAAGGAATTTACTGCTGAGATTAATGAAGGTAAATGGGATAGTAAAATTAACTAGATTTTTTAATATTTTTTGTTAGATAGTCTGGATCTTTGTCGGTTTTTTGTAATTCTACAAAAGTTTCAGTGTTCTGTATACCATCAATTTTTCCTATTTTGTCCATAACAACAGAATGTAAGTTCTCAAGGTCTTTTGTAAAAATTCTTAAAATGATATCAAATCTTCCAGTAACCTCATAAAGATAAACTGTCTCAGGAATTTCTAAGAGTTTTTTGTGAATTTGTTCTTTAAGTTTAGGATCACGGTTTATGCCAACTGATGTTTTAACATTAATTCCTAGCAAAGACTCGTCAATTTCTATAGTAAATTTCTTAATCAACTTCTTTCTCACAAGTCGTTTTATCCTACTATACAACACTGATGCGTTGATTCCGAGTTTTTTTGAAAGTATGGGAACTGAAATATTTCCATTTTTAGTTAATTCAAATAGAATTTTCATATCCAGTTCATCAAATCTTTCCAATGATGAAAAACCAAGTCATTATCTAATAAATATAGATTTTATTAATATTGTACGTGCTAATTTCAATCAATGTGACGAAAAACAGAAAATATTCTACGGTGTAAGAGTTTTAAATTTGTCATCTCTAAACGATTTTAAGTAGGACTTTGAAAAAAAAATCGATATGGTTAGAGAAGAACAACTTCTTGAGGTAATAAAAAAATCCAAAGAAAGTGATAAGGAACGTAAATTCAATCAATCTGTAGAGATGATAATGGTATTCAGAGATATTGATGTAAAAAAAGGATTTGCCATAAATGAGATAATTCAATTACCCAGAAAAATGTCAAAGCCAGCATCAGTATGTGTTATGGCATCCGGAGATATTGGCATTAAAGCAAAAAATGCTAATGCTGATCAAGTAATAAGCGAAGATGAATTGACAAAATTGGGTACGGATAAAAGAAAATCAAGGAAAGTAATCAACAAACATGATTTCTTTTTAGCGGATACTAAACTTATGCCAGTTGTTGGTAAGACATTGGGTCAGCTTTTAGGACCCAGAGGTAAAATGCCAACACCTCTACCATTCAATGCTTCAATTGAATCATTTTTGGATCGATTCAGATCATCTATCAGAGTTAAGACAAAAGGCTCATTATCTTTGTCGTGTAAGATTGGAGAAGAAAGCATGGAGGATGCTGATATTGCAGCAAATGCAAATATTGTTGCAACAACAATTGAAAAAAAATTGCCAAACGGTGAAAAAAACATTAAAAAAATCATGTTTAAAACAACTATGGGAAAGGCGATTAAGGTAGAACAGGCGAAAAAATAAAATGCACGAGAACAGAACTGAATACCCAAAAAAAAAGGCGCAAATGTACCAACTTCTCCAGGATTTGCCAAAAAAATATAATGTGACAGCCCTTGTACGGATGGAAAAAGTACGAGGATCTCAGCTGTTACCATTAAGGAAAAAACTTCAAAATGAAGTGAAAATTGTTAGCATTAAAGATAAAATTGCGCGAAAAGCCTTTGAAAAACTGGACATTCCTGGTATTAAAAAACTAAAGGAAAAACTCACTGGTCAGTGTCTTTTTATGTTTACAAATATGTCTCCGTTTAAGCTAAATGTTTTACTTGGTAAAAACAAAATAATGCTTGCAGCTAGAGGCGGTGATATAGCAAGCGTAGATGTGGTAGTACCACCGAAGAACACGGGAATAGCTCCGGGTCCAATGCTAACTGAATTCAAGGAAAATAAGATACCTACTAAAATTGACCAAGGAACAATTTGGATTCTCAAAGAAACAACTCCAGTTAAAAAAGGAGAAGTGGTATCTACTAGATTAGCAGCATTACTTGGAAAATTAGACATTAAACCAATCGAAGCTGGAATAGTTTTAAACTCTGCATTATCCGAATCTGTTCTATTTACTGAGGAAGAACTTGTTGTAGATGTTGAAAAATTCAGAGAGAAGTTAATTCAGGCTGCTCAAGAAGCAAAATCATTATCAATTGAAATTGCATACATCACACCTGACAATGCTGAACAATTAATTTCAAAAGCAGCGCAATCTGCACGCTCACTTTCAATCGAGTCTGGTTTTCTTACCGATGAAACAAAAGAGCAGATACTTCAAAAGGCTCATGGTCAAGCACAAAATATCTCATCCAAATTACCTGCAGAGGCAACAACTGATGACGCTCCTGCTGAGAAAGCAGATGCAGAGCCAGCAAAGGCTGATGCTCCTGCTGACAAACCTGATGCGGAACCAGCAAAAGCTGATGCTCCTGCTGACAAACCTGATGCAAAATAGAATTCTCTAAGTAGAACGCTTAACTGATTTTATTTTCTCAATAAAATCTGCAGCCTGAAATGAGCTGCGGACAAACGGACCCACCACAACGTGTAGAAAACCCATTTCTTCGAAAATTTTCTGGTATGATGCAAATTTTTCTGGATGAACATATTCAACCACAGGCAGGTGGTTTAATGATGGCTGTAGATACTGGCCAGCAGTAATAACATCCACATTGGCTGACTTCAGATCAGATGCCGTTTGAATAACTTCTTCTTTGGTTTCTCCATGACCAACCATGAATGAAGATTTTGTGTATATTTTGGGGTTAATTTCCTTGATTTTCTTTAAAACAGAAAGTGACTGATCATAGGTAGCCCTAGAATCTCGAACTTTTGAAGACAGCCTCCGCACAGTTTCAATGTTATGGCTTACCACTTCCGGTTCGGATTCTATTATTTTTTTAATAGAATCTGAATCATAGTTGAAGTCCGGAATTAGCGGCTCGACAATTGTGTTGGGACAAGATAACTTTACAGATTTTATGGTTTTGGCAAAATGAGCGGCGCCACCATCTTTCAGATCATCCCTGCAGACAGAAGTGATAACGATATAGCGGAGGTTCCATTGTTTAATTGCCTCCGCAACCCGCTTTGGCTCATCAGGGTCAAGTGGGGCTGGTCTTCCGCTGCTTACATCACAAAATCTGCATACCCTGGTGCACATGTTTCCCATGATCATAATTGTGGCAGTTCCAGACTCCCAACACTTTGAAACATTGGGACACGAAGATTCTTCACAGACAGTGTTAAGGTTGTAGGTACGGAGTGTCTTTTTAACTCTAAGATAATCTTCGCCAGATGGTATCTTAATTTTCAGCCAGTCAGGCTTTCGTAAAACTTGCACCAATTAAATGGAAATATAATATCTAATAATGCTTTATAATATGATGCAAACGCCATTTTACGATCAGCATGTCTCTAGTGGTGCAAAGATTCTTGACTTTCATGGATGGGAAATGCCGTTACAATATTCAGGTATTATTGATGAACACAAAAATGCCAGATCAAATGCTGGACTGTTTGATGTTTCGCACATGGGCAGATTCAAAATTACTGGCACTAGTGCTGAAAACTGTCTACAAAACCTGCTAACTAATAATGTCTCAAAAATTGGTGATCTGCAAGCCATTTACTCTCCAATGTGTTCAGAAAGTGGTGGAATTTTAGACGATGTTATAGCTTACAGGATTAACAAAGATGATTTCCTCATGGTAGTAAATTCTTCAAATATAGAAAAGGACTTTGCTTGGATCGCTAGCCATAACCAATCTGCTCATGTTGAAAACATTACTGATCAAATGGCACTGCTTGCGCTGCAGGGTCCAGCATCTCAAGAAGTTTTGAAAGCGGCTGAACTAGATCTTGGCGAATTAAAGCGATTTCATCTCATAACTACAAAGCTGTTCGATGTTGATTGCCTTTTAGCTAGAACTGGATATACAGGTGAGGATGGGTTTGAGATTTTCTTTTCTTCTTCGCATACTGAGATATGGGACAAATTGCTCGAAATAGGTACAGATTTTGGCATAAAACCGGTAGGGCTAGGCGCCAGAAACACACTTCGGCTTGAGGCAGGTCTTATGCTATATGGAAATGATATTGATGAAAAAACAACGCCCCTAGAGGCTCCACTGAGTTGGACCGTAAAATTTGATTATGATTTTATAGGCAAGTCAGCACTAGAAAAACAGCAGGTAGAACGAAAACTTGTGGGGTTTGAAATTTTAGGAACAAATAGAATTGCTAGAAAAGACAATACAGTTCTGGTTGATGATCTTAAAGTAGGGATCGTAACAAGTGGTAGTTTTTCACCTACACTATCAAAATCAATAGGATTCTGTTTTGTACCAGTCAGTGTCTCCGATGATCAAACAATTCAGATCGAGATCGGAAACAAGCTTTATGATGCAAAAGTAACTGGAACTCGTTTTTACAAACGAGGGTAGGATTTTTTACTTGAGACGTTTGTAGGTTTTCTATGTCAGAAATTCAATTTACAAAAGAGCATGAATGGGTATTAATGAAAGATAACATTGCACTTGTCGGAATCACTGA
>JYMV01008809.1_pt1 | contig 13055 bp, 12 predicted proteins | sample 338911 | NCBI WGS metagenome assembly JYMV01 (sample SAMN03354496, study PRJNA234377) | hydrothermal vent metagenome | biome: Deep sea; feature: Hydrothermal plumes at the Eastern Lau Spreading Center, Western Pacific Ocean; material: Seawater | place: Tonga | collected 2009 | depth 2000 m m | reverse complement strand
TGGGTATCCCAGAAGGAATTGCTCACGGTGGGATCTTCTCTCAGCCGCCCTACAAGGCCGCCGACATCACTCCCATTGCCCGTCACACTACCAGTGCTGTAGCAATTAATCACGGAGACAGTCGAATTATATAACCATCCCGCTAGGCCGCCGACATAATTATTGCCCGTCACTGTACCCGTACTGTAAGAATTACTGATAGTGGAAGTATCTCTTACCAATCCAACCAAGCCGCCGACATAGTTATCAGTTCCCGTCACACTACCAGTGCTGTAGCAATTACTAACGGTGGAATTATCTATTACCTCTCCCGCCAGGCCGCCGACATATCTATCAATGTTCGTCACACTACCAGTGCTGTAGCAATTACTGATGGTGGAATTATCTATTACCTGTCCCGCCAGGCCGCCGACATAATCTCCCCTATTACTGATATTAGTTCCCGTCACTGTACCCGTACTGTAAGAATTACTGACAGTGGAAGTATCTCTTACCCATCCCACCAGGCCGCCGATATACCTAGCAGTTCCCGTCACACTACCAGTGCTGTAGCAATTACTGATGGTGGAACCTTCATTTCTGCCCACTAAGGCGCCAACATAGTATTGACCCGTAATATTCACATTCGTCACGCCCAAGTCCTGGATGGTGGCACCATCGGTATACCCAAACAGGCCAATATGATTAGTGGATGAGCGAGCGATCGTTAAACCGTTAATGGTATACCCGTCGCCGTCATACGAACCAGTGAATTGTGTGGAATTATTGCCGATGGGTGAAAAGCCCGAATTATTGTCCCAACCACTCGTTGAAAAAGCATCGATATTGGCGGTTTGGATGTAGGACTTGTCCCATTTATCAGTATTTTCTGTGATCCAGAAGAGATGTTCCAAGGTGGATATTTGGTAGGAACTATCTGGATCTCCATTACCAAAGGACGGTGCGGTCGCAGTTTGCGCCAGCAGGCTGGCGCTCATTGCCAACAGTATCACTAAACTGCTCGTTAATATTTTTTTCATAATATTATTTCAACAGCACTTTCTGAATTGTATGTAGCTCCAGAGATTGTACCATGATTGCCATTCCGGGGGTGGCAATCAGACCGGTAGGCGCTGAGGGCTGGGCAACCAAAACAGAGGTAAAGAAGAGTGGGAATAGGATGCTAATGCGCAATTACCAACCCTTCGCCAAAGCCCTTGATTTCTATCTGGATGTCATCCGGGTCAACCAGCTCACAGTTAGTGCTGTAAGTGAGTGAGGATACCCCGCTCTTTGAAGCAGCAAACATAATACTAAAAAGACTGCCCGTACCAGATACGGAGGAAGAATCGGCGCCAAAAAATACTGTATAAAGTTCAATTTTTCCCGAATTCTGGGTTTCAGAAAAATAAAGGGGATCCTGCAAGTCCGAAAAGAAGGTACCCGGGTTAATGGCAATGAGCAATAGTTTGTCCTGGTCATAATTAATATTTATATAGGCCCCGGCCACATTTTGCACATCCAGAGCATATACACTAACAGTAAATATTTCTTTTGTATTAATATTGATCTCATCAGGGAAAAACATTAAAGCAGGTGTTTCAATACCTTCTTCTGTTATGGCTTCAATATCGAGGGGATTATCATACACTTCTTCGGGCACTTCTTCGCAAGCCATTAGCAGCAATAAGATAAACATGGTAATGTGCTTCATCATCTAATCCAGCGAAATGGAAATTGAAAGTTTGAATTGATCTGTATTTTGGTCATAAGCCATCTGTAGAGGAATTTCATTATAGGCAGTTACTTCCGATTTTGGCCCTACCATATAAGCGTGAACCACATTGGCAATCCATACCGCACCGGCAATACTGGCCATGGTTTTCATATCATCCATGGCAGATTCTATATTTTCATGGCTGGTCTGTGACTGGGCTTTGTACTGGGCAATAAGTGCGGGATCGGTCGCATTAGAGTATGAAGTCTGATAATAATTATAATCCTCATTAGCTGTTTTATAATTGCTGTAATTCATAACTATCAATCCACCTGCTACGACTTCTGCAGCAATCCAGCCGTAACCCCATATTCTCTGATTAGCATAAAATTGTCCCAGACCGGGAAACAGCAATGACCGCACCATAGCGCCCATTTTCGTCTTAGCTGGTAGCTTTCTGGCTGATCGATGTCTAGTGGTGATGGCTGGCTGGTCGCTTGCCCCTGTCTTTCCAGGCGTTCCCGACAAAGCAGCGCTCTTAGAAAAACGTGTAGCTAGGTGACTGGCTGGTGGCTGGTCACTTGCCTCTGCCTTTTCAGGCGTTCCCGACGGAGCAGCGTTCTTAGAAAAACGTGTGGCTAGGTTGCTAGCTGGTGGCTGGTCACTTGCCTCTGCCTCTCCAGACGCTTCCGGCGGAGTAGCGATCTTAGAAAAACGTATGGCTGGCTCACTGGCTGATGACTGGCTGATGACTGGTTGGTCACTTGCCTCTGCCTTTTCAGGCGTTCCCGATGGAACAACATTCTTAGAAAAACGTATGGCTGGCTCGCTACCTGATGTCTGGCTGATGTCTGGCTGGTGGTGTCTGGTTGGCGTTGTCTGACTGGTGGTGTCAGCCAGTTGTATTCTCTCTAATAGTTTTTGTGGTATATCTAGTTTTCGATAATTATCTACTACTATATTCTCAATAAAATTGACAAACTCAATTAGTTTGGTCTGTTTTATTAGTGTTACGGATGATAATGTTGTATCTGTATCAAAATCTATAGCCCCGTACGGTTTTATGGGCTCAGAGAAATATCCATCTTTTGCATAGGTAATAAAATAGTTTTTAGTTTCTACCTGTACTGTAAAATAGCCATTTGCATCGGTGGTAGCGATATTAGTTACAGGCCCGGTATCGCGCGGTCATTCTGCTTTCCAAGATAGGCATAGCCATCTACGGTTACAGTTGCAAACGAGACAGCTGTTGAAATAAATAAACTGAATATTAAACGTTTCATAGCAATTTCCTTTGGACAGCTAATATTATAACGCTAAGCAAATGTACACCTCACTACTCCTAAATATCTATAAACAAAAAACCCCGCTAATGGGTGGGGTTAATTAGTACTGTTTCATATATCATATAATTTCATTGCTTGCAGGAATTCATTTGGCTGTTGCGTACCAATTAGTATGCCCTTTCCAGTAGACATTTGAATCTGTATTCCAATATTCCCACTAACAGTATAGGCTTTACCAGACTTATTAAAACGAATACCCCAACCTCCATATTCGATGATTGGTCTATATTGCCGTATCTCATATTTTATTATTTCACTGAAAGGAATTATTCGAGTTGTGAATGGTGAAAATTTAATGTGGATACTGTCATTTTTTACTTCGGTGATTAGCTTCATACTGTAGAAAAGCCAAATGAAACAGAAACCGATAAAAATTAATATTACGCAAAGTAATATGCTTATCATTCCACTAAAAATAGGAAGAAAGAGAGCAAATAACACAATTAAGAGGAGTGTCCAAATCCATTTTTGCCTGAATTGTTGAGTCTCAAAAAAGATTTTACCATTATCTATCATATTCATTTTAAAGTTAAGGTCAATGCAATTTGGTTACACAAACAAAAAACCCTGCTACTGGGCGGGGCTTGATTACATATTTAAATATTGTTGTTTTTTCGGAGTCATAATAATCGCCAAGCGGTGTATTTAGAGTATTAAAAACCCAAGTCTCTAAATCCCAATTATCATCTGCGAATGCTCGATTTTCATCTGTTATCACCCAGCCTTTATCTGTGGATTCGTCTTTTTCCTCTTCACAAACAACCCAAAGCAGCAATGGTAGAATAAGTAATACTTTTTTTCATGTTTTATCCTGTATTTGAAATGATGATAAATCCCACAATCAACCCAAATGTGTTAGCAAAAATATCCCTGATACTGAAACAACCACTACCGTATATATAATCATAGAATTCTTTTAATATTCCGATCGTAAAGGTGCCGACCAGCGCTGATTGATGATTCATACCTTCCATCTGATTGATGCCGACAACAAACCCCAGGCTCATTCCAGCATGAAGAAACTTATCCTGACCAACCCAAGGATCTTGGCTGCACTCCGTCCTGATAGAATCAATGTGGGTGGAATCAATCTGGGCTGGCAAAAATGTAAATATAATTCCACTCAGTAAAATGAATCGAATCAGGTTAGTATTATCTATTTTTGTAAGCTGAAGGATTATTTTTTATATATTCAATTTTTCTTTCGGTTGGGTTCGTAGCCGAGGGTGTCGGACCAGGTATTAATTCTTCCCCTTTTCATCCCTCGCCTTAATAGCCATCAACTCATCCAATATTTCCTGTTGGGTAATCAATCCTTTCTCGCACAATATTTTCATATTATCTGAATAAGGTATTTGCTCAAATAATGAATCCTTAGAGATCCGAGCCTGAAAAACAGGAATAAAACGCAAAAGATCACCTACTATCCAAACTGGAATATTATTTTTTTCAGTCCATTCCACCAGGTTTTTGGAGCCTTTTTTATTTATGAAAAAGGTTGTTGATAATAAATCGCAACCCATTATTAAGAGCTCTGTTTCATCTATTAACCCGTGGTGTTCCTCATCTTCAATTAAAAATGCATTTATACCGCGATCTATAAGCTCTTTTACAAGAATCTCACCTTCATTGGCTGGTGCTGAGCGGAGGCAGAATATTTTTTGCAACGTACCAGATTTGTTTATTGCTGTTACCGCTTCCCGCACCAGGCTGGAATGGCTGATAGTCAGTAAAGTACAGTTAGTATATATTGCCTTTACTGCCATGGCATTGATCATGTCTTGATTTTTATACAAGTGAGTCTGTATTTGCCAGAGGTAAGATTTTAATTTTTTAGTAGATTGAATTTTCTGCAACTCGGCATTTAATTTCTGGAATAATCCCATAGCATAAAAATGATCTGCCAGTTTTTTTGATTCTCTCTTTATATCAAGGAGAAATCGTTCTTCATCTATGGTAAGAAAATATTGAACAGCTTGTTTGAAAAGAACAGTTGAGCCATGTTTGTTATCACTTATAATTTGATCAATAAGATTTTTCATTTTTAAAATTAGACCATAGAATGGTATCTGAACTATAAGTGATCGACGTGATAATCCACAATAATAGGGTTTGGTAAACTATACAAAATCGGCACTACAGAATCTGCTGATGAACAGTTTGGACAATATTTTTTTCACCAAGCCCTCCACACTTGACCAGTGCAATTTTACACCCCACAAGTCCTAAATGTCCATAAACAAAAAACCCCCGTAAAGAAGCTATAAAAACAACCTGCTATTTTATAAAAACGCCGGTCGCATCCCCAAACTGGTACTCACTGTCTTCTAATTGATAACGCTTACCGTTTACATAATAAATTGGAAATTGTGGTAAGCCCAGATCGTAATTGTATTCATTTGAAATATCAGGTGAAAAATACCCCACAGAAATTTTTATACCCTCTTCCACCGCAATATCCCATAAATGGTGCCATTCTACATTAGCACTGTTGCCGCTTAGTTCGTGTGTATTGCCATTTCTCCATTTTACTGCTACACTATTTAAATTCACAATCATATTGTACCCTGCAAGGTAAATATCACTGTCATCTATAAAAATACCAAATGCTTCAGAACCTATAACATAGCCACCAGTAGAAGTATTCCTAGCCATGTCTACTCGATTACCATTTCTCCAGTAACAGGCATTCCAGGTTTCAGTGGAAGCTTTATCCACATGCCCTGATATGTAAATATTATTGCCCTTAAAAGCAATATCACGTCCTTCACCAAAGTATGCCGTACCATGAAGATTATTTATCTCACCATTCCTCCAATAGCAGGCGAGTGTCGTATGGTTCTGTATCCTCCAGCCTGTAACATACACATCACCATTATTAACACCAATACCATAGGCCATAGCATCCATTTCGGAAGTTGTTAGATCAGTTCGGGCACCGTTTTTCCAATAGCAAGCGATAGGGGTTCCAAAAGGCCCCACATCAACTGTTCGAGTACCGGCAACATACACATCCCCATTATCAACAAATATAGCTCCAACCTCAAGATCTTGTGTACCACCCTGCAGATCAGTTCTTGCTCCATTTTCCCAATAACAATATGATCCATTCCAGCCAGTTTCATCAGTCCAACGGCCACTCACGTAAATATCCCCATCTACTACCTTAATGTCTTCCGCCCATCCGTAATCGAGGTCAATACGCGCACCGTCCTTCCAGTAACAGGCTATCGGGGTAATCTGTATGGAATCAGAATAAAAACCAGAGATATAAACACTCTTTCCTTCAAAAAGTGTATCCAGGGTCATAGAAGAAGAGCTCTCCTGCTGAACTTGATCAGCTGTTTCATCTTCGCATTGCATCAAAAAAATAGTTAAGAATAATATTAATATTGGTAGAAATCGCTTCATAATAGCAATATTACACCCCGCCAGTCCTAAATGTCTACAAACAAAAAACCCCGCTACTGGGCAGGGCTTGATGTTTACCTAATTAATTAATCTATTTCAACAGTACCATCTTTTTAGTGCTAATGTATCCCCCAGCCTGTATCTGATATCTAGATATAAATTGGTGGCATTTCATTGGACTATGGGACGGTAACCGTTAAATCTCTCACTTCTAAATAATCCGTGATATCCACCTCATTTCCGTTATCATCAATAAAATGAAGCTCTTCAGGTATAATTGTAAATGTACTCGTTCCTGAAGAAAGCCCGGTTACTTCAAACGCAGCTAATTGACCGGTGCCATTTACCATGGCATCACCATGAATTGCACTTATCGAAAGATGTATTTTATCATCCACTATTTGAAACAGTGAAATTGCATTAGTCCCAAAATAAGATCCCTGCTCAAAACTTGAAGTGTCTACCTCAACAACACTTGCATTGTAACTTATCTGCATTTCGACACCAAAAACGGAAGTCACCAAATCAGTTATTTCCAGTGATATTGATGTTGATCCGCCAACTGTTATTGAAGAAGAACTGGAGGACAATAACAAAACTGGAGGATTTACCGTAGTATTTACTGTAATCACTCGCGGGTCAGAAATATCACTGCCATGAGTTGTTGTAGTTGTCAACGTAACGGAAAAAAACCCGACATCAGTGAAAGTATGAACTGGATTCTCCGCTGTTGTTGTACCACCATCACTGAAATCCCACAAGTACTCAACATTACTACCTGTGCCAGGATCAGATTTATTAGTAAATGTCACTGTCAACGGAACATAACCTTCTGCAGGTTCAGCTTCGAATGCGGCGATAGGGCTATCGATTGATTCATCCTCATTATCAAAAAGCCCACAGCTGGTTAATATTACACCAAAGAACAAAATGAATATTGTGTTTTTCTTTAACACCTTTCCATTCCTTCCTTGAATTTTATCATTTCAACAGCACCATCTTCCTGGCCTGCATGAATTTCCCAGCCTGTATCCGGTAGATGTAGACTCCCGCACTTACGGGCTTGCCAAAACTATTGGTAGAATTCCATTGTATTGACCTGTAGCCGGCTTCCAAGGTGGCGTTGACAAGGTGAGTTACTTCTCTACCCAGCATATCATAAATGACAATATTTACGTGACTCTGTTCTGGAAGATCGTATCTGATTGTAGTGATGGGGTTGAAAGGGTTGGGATAGTTCTGATACAGAGAGAATTTATCAGGTATGTTTGCCATGCCTAAAATTCTTTCCAAAAGTGATCTCATCTTCCGTGCCGGCTCACCATCTCCACCCAATGCCTGGTATAATTCTTCAAGTGCAGGTTTATGTAGGGTAACCAATGTACTGTCACCTGGATCAATTACAAAATTGTCCGAACGGTCCCCATGGCTCTTGCCCCAGTTAAGCGCGATCCCGAATAAATCACTCTCATCAATAATACCGTCTCCGTTGGCATCGGCATATGTGGCAGCAGAATTCGATACCCAGAGAGAGTCAAAAGGCGACGGTAACCAGCCATAACCAGCTGTACAACGTTGTGGGCCGGTTTGGTAAAAATAAGTGGCTAAAGGCAGAATATCAAATTCATTCACAACTCCATTGTTGTCCGTATCACCAGGGTAAACTGACGGTAGAACAGTATAAATACATTCCTGAAAAGAAAGACTGGGCCAAAGATTCATTCGGGGGGCATAGTTATTAGCCCTTTGATCATATTCTTTTTCTTTACTGTAAAAAGTTACGTTATCTGTAGAATCCAAAACGCCCAAAGCAAAAGAGTGATCGCTACAAGCGGAATTAATATTATCAGTTAAATCGAAAGATACCGGGGTTTCCGGATCCAAGGCATACAGCGTATCTAACGGTGTTAATAAACTATGATCAATAATGCCTATGTTATTTTCATCAGTCAATCTTTCTCCCCAGTCCGAATCAAATGCGTAAAGAATGATGCCGCCACCTTCAGCTAGTGAAACGTTTTGCGGGACTAAGTTTAAATGAATGGTGCAGCTGTAATTGAGAGATGTTGGAATATCAAAACGTAAAAAGGCCAAATTATTTTTCTTCACTCTCAGAATGGTTTCCCCATGAAATTCATCAATGTGGATAAATGGAATGAGGGCACTATCTACAGCCACTGTATCTATTGATCGATCATTCGTGGGATACATTTTATCAGCGACCGTGAAAGTCCAGTTGCCCCCACTGATGCCGTCCACCGAAACGGACCAGGTGTAGGTCCCGCCCGGTTTAAACGTTTGGAAAAGCACATTATTTGGATACTGAAAAGTCTCAGTTCTGTTTACGCCGGGCCCGCTTAAAGTAACTGTCGCCGTTGTGCCGGTATAATCCTTTTTATAGGGATAATTCCAGACTACACTGTAATCTATGGGAACATCCATTGCATTATCATTGGGTATGGGAACACTGGGATAAGGATACCTGTATCCCGGGATCCAGTAGACGGAATCGCCATATTCATAGGCGCCAATGTCGGGTGCAGCTCCTACAAACTTGCGGTTCTGTCCAGGATACGTAGGCGGGTGATTAAAATCCGCACCAACTGGATTGTATACTCCCAGCCATGGTTCATCCGGACGGCTATCCAGCCAAAGGCCATGACTTGGGGCATTGTCGCGACTATCCAAACCATCATTGATTCCTGGCACTATCACGCCAGCATCAATCAAATTAGATCCTTTCTTGGGGCGAAAATCATAACTCTGCCTTTGGTCATCCCATGGTACTTCACCAAACTCTTCCATAAGAGTTTCTTCAGATTCAGCATGCCAGGCATACCAGGGGGCTGCCAGTTCAATTTGCGGTGCAGGAAAGTAAGAGCACCAATTAGACACACAACGCCTCAAAAATCGACCATACCAGATGCCCGAAGCTGCAAATGTTTCATAATTCAAAATGTCTTCAATAAGGGAATCAGCTTCCGTCAGGCCTGCTGTGGGCTTGCAGTCGGGTGAGCTACAATCCAATGAGCTTTCTGCAATACTGTTAAGGATTCTGGAGTTAAGATTCCCAGGTTCAGAAGCCCCTCCCCTATCCGGACCACAATACTTACCCCATCCAAGAGAGATATCGTTCCTCCTATTATCGTATGCAGTAACATGGTACACTTCATGATAGTCACCTTTCAGTTTCATACCACGACCGGCACCTATGGCAACAACATGATGCACATCTCCTTCAGAGCCGCCGCAGGCACTATTAAACCGCATACCATTCAAACCCGGCATATTTATGATCCACGAGTAACGCGTTGTGCTATATTCAGCATTCGCTCCATTTCTTTGAATGCCACTGCCGTCTACGCCATCATATAGATTTTCAAAGCGGCTATATTCTACCAAAGCACCCCTTCCTGGCCAGAGACCGGCATTGGTGCTATTCTCTACTGTAAGATAACGATAGTATAGTTAGCAGAACCATGAAACCAATCATTATATCTGACTAGAACATTTTCAACGGTTGATCTATGGCCAATACCCCAAAAAGGAGATCGGCCATTGCTAAACTCGAAGATACAATTTCTAATGGTCATATGGTCACTGTAACCATTACTGTTGCCAGTGTTTATCTTGGATTCTGCGCCAAAGAACGCACCGAATGAAAATCTGCAATCTTCCATAGTCCTATAATTGCAATTACTGAAAATTTGTGCGCCGGCAAAAAAATGGATATTTCTGAATTCAAGATTATCCGAGTCTAAAAAATTTATATTTATTACCCTCACCCTTACCCGGACATTTGGGGATGCAAAGTTGAAATTTTCACCTGGGTAGATGTATAAGGTGCTCGTGCTAGCATTAAATGACCACTCTTCCACTGTATCTAAATTTGCATATTCCCCAGGTAAATAATAATCAATGCCATTAGGATAGGCCGGGGAGTCTAAATACGGCCATGCATCGGAACTATCTGGGCTATATAAGAAAGGATTTTTTCCAATATTTTCCCAAACAGTATTCGGCTCAGGGTTCATTGGATTACCGGTGGTGGGATCGGTAGGATTTTTTATATTAAAGGGAAGAGCAGGAATCATATACCGGTCATCCACAAACACACTGTAGAGGGTATCAACCGGCCTCAAGATATGTTTTGAAACGGCATCCATATCCAGAACCGCTTTCCATATACCATTTTCATGATACTCCCACTCTGCATTAATGGGTACAGTACCATCGATCCTCACATCTTCACCGGGATACCCTTCAAAAGTGATTGTTGGAGCAGCTACTGAACCAGTAGGCCAATCAAAACCATTAAACCGATATTTGTTGAGAAGCTCATTATATCTCCCTCCCTTGATATAAATACGGTCCCCGGGCTGTGCATCATCCATCGCACTGCGGATGGTGGGATATGGGCAATTGGTGCTTCCATCGGGTCCATTAGGACAATCATCAGAATAATATTCTTGTAAAATCTCATTATTATCAAAGTCATCGTGGACGTCCCCAGGAAAAATTCCAATAGGATCAACAGTTCCGCTTTTATCAATTAACTTCCAATCTTCATTGAGATCCATTGTAAAATAGGATACCAGTCCTTCTCTGTCATCTAAACTCAAAGTATCATTCACTGCTGCCTGAATCTGTTCCTGGGTCCTGGCCACATTCCACATTCGGACCTCATCCATTTTGCCCCGGAAAGATGAGCCTAGCATTTTTACCGGTACTGCGACTGGAGTCTCTCCTGCGTGATTGTCACTTTGTGCCAGTTCACCATTTACATATAATTTTAAAGTTTCACCATCAAACGTAACGGCTATATGTTGCCATGTTTCTTGTTGTATTTCTGTTCCCTCAACTATTTCACGTGCTCCCTGAGTGCCCACCCCAAATCCAAATCCATATCTAATCTGGTTGCCATAATGAATCGATATTGATGGTGGCCTTTGCGAGCTATTACCGCCGACACCCGGCCAGCCATTACCCATGATTTCGCGATGATGGGCTGTAGCACCATCTGCCACATATGTGTCCATATAGACTAATGCTTCCTGGGTATAATTGATCCAGTCTGTGGGTGCATTGTCAGGCGGTTCTTCTTCTCCATTCCATAAATGGACCTCATCGACACCTGTTACACTGTGGCTAGGGCCGTCGCCGAATCCATCAAACAAAAGGTAGTTATCCATCTCATATTGCGAAAGCGCGCTTTGATCGACAATTAGATCTACACCATTTGCTATTGAGACAATCAGTAATAATGGTAATAAGATTAATGTCTTTTTCATTTTATTATTTACTTGATTTATTCATTTGGGTTGAGTGTCATTTCAACAGCACTATTTTTTGTCAAGTTCATTTTATAATCATCATTTTTTCTACCTTTGTATAGGCGATGAGGTACCGATTAATTCCACAAACAAAAAACCCCGCTGGATTGAGATAAAGGCGTTTCATTCCAATCTATCGTTGACCGTAGTTATATATGGTATGTTCCTCATTGCGATCAGTGGCAATCGGAGGTTCAGGCGACAATGCCGATATATGATTCCTAAGTTTTTCGGTCATCTTTATATCCACAGATTTCAGTGATTCTTTCAGCTGCTTTGCATTTCGCCCACCGATGATAGGTGCAGTCACAGCTGGATGACTACCAACCCAAGCTACGGCAAGGCTGATCGGCGACAGGTCCTGTTCTCTGGCCAAATGGCTAAATTTTTCAGCAATTTTAAACACCTGTGGATCACCGTAACGTTTTTTATACATCTTATTTTCGATCAGGCGACCCGCTTTGGGCCGTTTTTTAATCCCGTATTTACCCGTGAGCAGACCGCCTCCCAACGGTGAATAGCTGATAACACCAATATTTTCCGATAAAGCCATCGGAAATATTTCTACTTCAGCCTGTCGTTTTACCAGGTTATACATGGGTTGAATACATTCAAACTGGCTCCATCCATTTTTTGCTGCAATTCCAAGTGATTTTGTCATCTGCCAGGCGGCAAAATTACTAGCACCCAAATAAAGAACTTTACCATGGCGAACAAGATCTTCCAGGACCCGCAGTGTTTCTTCAAGTGGAGTGAAATCGTCAAACCTGTGTAAAAAATAGAGATCAATATAATTCGTCTTTAATCTTTTCAAACTATCATTGACAGCTTTCATGATGTGCTTTCTGGTTCCTCCACGAGCATTAACATTATCACTAGTGGGGAAATATGCCTTGCTGGTTATAATCAACTGTTCTCTACTATCGGCAATGAGCTTGCCAAGGATCTTTTCGGAACGCCCATTCTCATATACATTGGCACAATCGAAAAAGTTAATGCCTGCATCGCGACTTAGGTTGAACATGTTGGCCGATTCTTTTTCATCCGCCGGCCCCCCAAATGTCATTGTACCGAGACAGAGTTTCGATACTTCAACACCAGTATTTCCTAAAATCCTATATTCCATCCAATTCCTTTTTCTTCCAAATTTCCGTCTTTCTATCTACTCTCTTAGTTCAGTCTTCGTTTTCCTTATCATTAGTTTTTATTAACCTATCCATTTTCTTTTGTTCTTCTTCTCTTATTTTTTCTATGAAAGATTTCTTATCT
>JYMV01021868.1_pt1 | contig 13056 bp, 8 predicted proteins | sample 338911 | NCBI WGS metagenome assembly JYMV01 (sample SAMN03354496, study PRJNA234377) | hydrothermal vent metagenome | biome: Deep sea; feature: Hydrothermal plumes at the Eastern Lau Spreading Center, Western Pacific Ocean; material: Seawater | place: Tonga | collected 2009 | depth 2000 m m | reverse complement strand
AGCAAACTTATTTTTAATGTAATCGATTTCATTTTCAAACAAATCGCTTTGCTTTTTATTGAATTCTGATAGTTGATCAGTATTTATTTTCATCTTTATTATTTTAAGATTTTAGATCGCTTTGCTTTTAGAACTTAGAGTTTAGATTTTATCTGTTCATTTTATCTTGATACAAAACGAACCAAAAAATCAAGGCTTACGAACACTTATCTAAATTTATCGTTCGATGCCTAAATTTCAGGAACTCGCTATCGCTTAAACCAGCCTGCCGGCTGGTAGGCAGCCTGAAATTTTACGGCATTTTCACTTCAAATTTTACGATAAGCTTTCGATAGGCCATTTTAAATCTTTCGTGTTTCTTGAATCAATTACACTTTATCTATTCTCTAAGTTCTAAAATCTATTTTCTAACATCTAGACTCTAACATCTAATTACTCATATCTAAACTTTATCTCACAAAAGCATTCGCCATACCACCATCAACATTAATGGTGTTTCCGGTGCTTTTGTCCAAAACGCCTACACAGGCGAATACGCCATTAGCGATATCTTCTGGTAAGATAATTTCGTTTAGTAAGTTTCTTTTGGCGTAATGCGCAGGAAGATCTTCAACTTTAATTCCGTAAGCTTTTGCGCGACCTTCAGCCCATTCACCTTCCCAAATCTTACTTCCAACAATAACTCCGTCCGGATTTACGGTATTCACACGAATATGATCGCCACCTAATTCCGCAGCTAATAAACGCGTCATATGTTGTTGCGCTGCTTTTGCGGTTCCGTAGCCAACATTATTAGGGCCAGAAACGAGTCCATTTTTACTGGCAATATTCACAATATCACCACCTAGACCTTGCTTGCGCATAATTTCAACGCCTTTTTGCGCCATCAAAAACTGACCTTTCACCAATACATTTTGAAGCAGTTCCCAATCCTTCAACGAAGTATCAGGTAAAGATTTTGAAATTGCCAATCCTGCCGAATGCACCACGATATCTACACCGCCAAAGGCAAGATTCGCTTCTTTGTAAGCCTTTTCTATCGACTCTTCTTTGGTTACATCGCAAAATGCAATCGCAGCTTCATCACGTTTATAAGTCGCTAAAGCTTCCTCTAAATTCTCATGACTAATATCGGTTAGCACTACGTTAGCACCTTCAGCAACCAACTTATCGGCAATAGCTTTTCCAATTCCGCCCGCAGCACCGGTTACGATCGCTACTTTACGCGAAAGTGGTTTTTCCGCAGGCATACGTTGTAATTTTGCCTCTTCTAATAACCAATATTCGATATCAAAAGCCTCTTGTCTTGGTAAGGAAGTGTATTCAGTAATCGCTTCAGCACCACGCATTACGTTGATCGCATTTACATAAAATTCACTTGCTACACGAGTGGTTTGTTTGTTCTTTGCAAAACTGAACATCCCAACACCCGGATAAATAATGATCACCGGATTAGGATCTCGCATCGCCGGGCTATTATCGTGTTTATGATTTTCGTAATACTGGCGATATTCTTCTCGATATTGCTCAAAAGAAGGCTCTAATTTTTTCAGCGTAGCTTCGGTATCGGTTACATCATCTGATGGATCTAAAGTTAAGATAAGCGGCTGAATTTTAGTCCGTAAAAAATGATCGGGACAGGAAGTTCCCATTGGCGCCAAACGCTCCAGATCATTACTATTAATATATTGTAAAACGGTCTCACTATCGGTAAAATGACCGATCATTTGATTTTCTGAAGAAGCCAGTCCGCGTAGTAACGGCATTAACTCGGCTGCCTTTTCTTTACGCTCTTCCGCAGGTAAAGATTCAATTTTTTGTCCGCCAAAAACTTCTCCGTTTTCTTTGATTTTCTTTTCAATATAATCTGAAGCCATTTCGATCACTTCCAGACTATTTACGTAGCAATCGTAAGAAGTATCGCCCCAGGTAAATAAACCGTGGCTACCCAGTACGATTCCGCGAATTCCGGGATTTTCTTCCAAACATTTTTCTAGCTGAAGCCCTAAATCGAAACCAGGACGTTGCCAAGGCACCCAACCCATTGTATCGCCCCAAATTTCTTTGGTAACCTGTTCGCTATCTTTTGCAGCCGCAACCGCGATAAGCGCATCTGGGTGCAGGTGGTCTATATGTTTAAAAGGTAATAATCCGTGAAGCGGCGTATCGATGGAAGGCGCTTTACTATCCAGATCGTAAATACAGTGATTAAAAAGTCCTACCATTCGGTCTTCATCTTCTAAACCACCGTAAACATTTTTAAGGTTTCTAAGGCGTTCAGTATATAAACCGGCAATTCCTTTACGAGTCAATGTACCAATATCGCCGCCAGAACCTTTAACCCACATTACTTCTACATCTTGGTTAGTAAGTGGATCTTTTTCGATGGTTTTACAGCTGGTATTTCCACCGCCATAATTAGTGATTCTAAGATCGGCACCTAATATATTTGATCGGTATAAAAACAAAGCTACCTGATCGTCACCTAATTCGGCAGCTTTAGCTTCATCCCAGAGATAGTCTACGTACTGAAAAGTTTTTTCCATTTTAATTTTATTGTTTCAATTAAAGCTTTTCAAATGTAGTTTTTAAGAAAAAGGCTTCCATCCTGTAGTGTACTGCTGTTAAGTTTTGAAATAATAAATTCAATATAGAAATTAATCATATTAATTATTTACTTTTACTGAAAATTCGGTACTAAATTTACTAATTTTCTAAATAAGCCCTTTTTAAAATGTCCCAGATTCTCAATATCGAAATTAATAGTCAGTCTCGTATTCCTAAATACAAGCAAATTGTCGACTCTGTGATTAACGATATTTCTAAAGGAAATCTACAGGTTGGCGAAAAAATACCTTCGATTAACGAATTGAGTGAATACCTTTTACTCTCTAGAGACACTGTAGAAAAAGCTTACAAACTTTTAAAAGAGAAAAAAATAATTGTTTCGGTTAAAGGCAAAGGTTATTACACCGCCAAAACCGATCTAATTTCTAAAGTAAATGTTTTTTTCTTGGTGAATAAACCAAGTACTTATAAAATGATGATTTACAATTCTTTTGTAAATACCATTGGAGTAAACGGGCACGTAAACTTATTTATCTACCATTGTGATGAAATATTATTTAAACGATCACTAGAAAGAAACATTGGCGCTTACGATTATTATGTAATTATGCCTCATTTTCGTGATGAAAACTCTAATCACGTGAGTTATACCGATGAAGTTTTAAAGTTGATGGAGCATATCCCAAAAGATCAACTTATTTTATTAGATAACACCAAACCTCATATTAAAGGAGATTATGGTTCGATCTATCAAGATTTTCAAAAAGATATTTATAATGCTTTACAAGAGGGAATAGAAAAAATAAAAAAGTACGATAAAATCATCTTAGTCTATCCTCGTAAATCGGTAAACCCTTATCCTCGCCGAATTCTTCACGGTTTTAAACAATTTTGCATCGAGAATGATTTTGATTTTGAAATCTTAGATGAAATTTATGATGATATGGAATTGCAAAGCAAAGATGTTTATGTCACCATACAAGAGCGAGATCTTGTGAATTTGGTTCGACAAGTACGTGCTAAAAATCTAGACTTAGGAAAAGATATTGGTATTATCTCTTACAATGAAACTCCGCTTAAAGAACTTTTAGGCATCACCGTGATTAGTACCGATTTTAAAGCTATGGGAGAATCTGCTGCTTATATGGTATTAAAAAATAAAAAAGAGAAAGTAAAAAACGTATTTAAGTACATTGAACGTAATTCACTTTAAGTTCAATCATCACAGTACAGGATACCTAAGCATTTAAAGCCTTCTATCTTTAATGCTGAATATTAAAATTCAGTTATGAGATTACAGCAGAAGCACAGCTTCTTACTAGCTATAGGTTTACTATTTCTCCAATTATCGGTTCAAGCACAACTAAAACTTCCCGCTTTGGTGGGTGATCATATGGTTTTGCAACAAGATACCGAGGTTAAGCTTTGGGGTTGGGCTTCTCCTTCTGAAGAAATCACCATTACCACCGATTGGCTACCAAAACCTATCACCATTTTTTCTGATGGATATGGAAATTGGAAAACCACGATTAAAACGCTAAAAGCCGATCACCAAAAACATCAAATCACTTTAGAAGGTAATAACAAAATAGAACTAAAAGACATTTTATTTGGTGAAGTTTGGTTATGCTCCGGACAATCGAACATGTTTTTTCCGGTAGGCAAACAAGAAAACACTTGGAAAACTGGCGTAATCAATTATCAGGAAGAAATAAAAAATGCTACGGAAAATGAAATTCGTTTATTTACGGTGGGATTAGCAGCTTCTCAAACTCCAGAAAATGATGTTAAAGGTTATTGGCAAGTAACTTCACCAGAAAATGTTTACAATTTTTCTGGGATAGCGTATTTCTTCGGAAAAAATCTTTATAAAAATCTAAATGTCCCTATCGGACTTATTTCTTCATCTTGGGGAGGCACGCGCGCTGAAGCTTGGACTTCTCAAGAAGTTTTAGAAAACAACCCTGATTACCTTCCTATTTTAGAACGCTTTACCGAAAAACAAATTTCTTATTACAACAAATTACAACACTATTATCAAGAGAAGAAAAAAAGTCAAGGAGATTCTACAAAATTAACTTTAGAGAAACCAAAATACGGCGAATTAAATAAAGATCCATACGTATTGTACAATGCGATGTTACATCCATTAATTAATTATACCATCAAAGGAGTTACTTGGTACCAAGGCGAAAGTAATGCTCAACGCGCCTATCAATACCGAACATTATTTCCCGATATGATCCAGAATTGGCGAGAAGATTGGCAACAAGAAAATCTCCCTTTTTATTTTGTACAAATTGCTCCACATCACAGTCAAAATCCTGAAATTCGTGAAGCTCAACTTATGGCTTACCGTTTGGTAGATCATACCGGAATGGTGGTAACTACCGATATCGGGAATCCTAAAAATATTCATCCTGAAAATAAACAAGAAGTAGGCCGCCGTTTAGCACTTTGGGCGCGTTCAAAAACCTATGGAGAAAAAAACATTGAATATTCAGGACCACTTTATAGAGACTTTAAAGTGAAAAGAAACAAGATTCAGATCTATCTTGATTTTGCTGAAAACGGATTGCAGAAAAAGGGAAAACAACTCACCCATTTTGAAATTGCCGGTGAAGATCAAAAATTCTATCCTGCCCAAGCGAAAATAAAAGGGAATACGGTAATTGTTTCTTCTGCTGAAGTTAAAAAGCCGGTAGCAGTTCGCTTTGGTTGGAGTAAATCTCCTGAACCCAATTTATTCAATACTTCCGGATTACCTGCTTCGCCATTTCGCACCGATGATTGGCCGGGAGAAACCTATGAAAAGTTTTAAAAGATGAAAAAAATTCTTTTTATCACCTTATATTTCTGCTTTGGTTTGGGCGTATTTGCTCAACATTCACAGATCTATGAATTCGGAAAAAGTAAAAACATTTCAACTTCAATAGAGTTTTCTGAAGATATTGGCTATGGTTTCGATTTTAATTCGGAATCTCAGGTAAAGTTCGAAAAACAAGGTTTTGTTGCCGATACCTCGGTTTATTTTTCAGTAAAAGTTCCGGAAGGAAATTATAAAATAGACGTGGTTTTGGGTGGCGAAAATGCTTCTGAAACAACCATAAAAGCCGAATCTCGAAGATTGATGCTGGCGCAGGAAAAAGTCGATGCGCATCAGACCAAAACATTCAGTTTTAATGTGCATTTACATCATCAGGAAATCGCTAATACTTCAGAAAAAGTCAATTTAAAACCACGAGAATTAAATGTTTTAGATTGGGATAAAAAATTAACATTAGAATTTCTTGGAAACCTGGCGGTTCAGCAAATAACAATTACTCCTGCAGACCATTTAACGACAATATTTTTGGCGGGAGATTCTACGGTGACCAATCAGGATTTAGAGCCCTGGGCTTCCTGGGGACAATTTTTACCGCTGTATGTCAATCAAGATGCAGTAGTTGCTAATTATGCGGCTTCCGGAGCTTCTCTATCATCGTTTAAAGCTCGAAAGCGATTTGAAAAAATCTTGTCTTTGCTAAAAAAAAATGATTATCTAATTATCGAATTTGGGCATAACGACGAGAAAATTAAAGGTGAAGGCAATGGCGCATACGGTTTGTACACTAAGCTTTTAACCGAATTTATCGAAGCTGCCCGAGCCAAAGGATGTATTCCTATTTTGGCGACTCCAACGCAACGAAGAGCCTTTAAAGATGGAAAACTACAGCCTACTCACGGTGATTTTCCGGATGCAATGCGAAAGGTTGCTGAAGAAATGAAAGTTCCGCTAATCGATATTACCAAGGCGACCACCAAAATGTACGAAACTTGGGGAGATGAAATTTCCAGAAAAGCTTTTGTGCAATATCCCGCAAATACTTTCCCGGGACAAACCGAAAAATTAGAAGATAACACGCATATCAGCAATTTTGGAGCTAATGAGATTTGCCTCGCATTTATGCAGGAAATTAAAGAGAAAAATGTGTCGCTTCAAGACTGTTTTAAAACCAATTTACCAGAATACGATCCTAAAAAACCTAATCAACTTTCTAGCTGGACGGTTCCTAGAAGTCCGCGTTTTGAAAGCATAAAACCTTACGGAAATTAAACAACAATGATCAAACTAAAACTTACTTTCTTTCTCTGCTGTTCTTCGTTTCTTCTGAAGATAAACGCTCAGGAAACTGAAAAAATAATGCTTTCAGGTCCCGATTTTGAGCATCAAAAAGAATGGGATTTTAAAGTGACCGACGGACAAAATTCAGGCGAATGGACTAAAATCGGAGTGCCGTCGCAATGGGAAACCGAAGGTTTTGGAACTTACACCTATGGGCGTTGGTACAAAGAATTGAATCAGGAAGAACCCAGCAAAGAAGAAGGTTTTTATAAATATGAATTTGAAGTTCCGCAGGAATATGAAGATCAACAAGTGATCATCAATTTTGGTGGTGCGATGACTGATACTGAAGTAAAAATCAACGGAAAACTGGCCGGCGAAAAACATCAGGGTGGTTTTTATGAATTCAGCTACGATATTTCAGATTTGATCAATGAGGACGAAAAAAATCTACTGGAAGTTCACGTTTGGAAACATTCAGAAAATCATAATGTAAATAGAGCGGAGCGTTATGCCGATTGGTGGTTGTTTGGCGGAATTTATCGCCCGGTTTGGCTAAGTATTTTACCAAAAACTAATATCAAACACGTAGCCATTGATGCAAAAGCAGACGGAAATTTGACGGCCGATTTAGAATTTGAAAATCTTACTAAAAATACAGAAATTGAAATTTCACTAATGGCAGATGGCGCTTCGTCTTCAAGCTTCAAAAAAATCACAAAAGAGCTCGATAAAAAAGCTGAAAAACAACGAATTTCAGTTCAGTTTGAAAATATTAATCCGTGGAATCCGGAAGAACCTAATTTGTATTGGGTACAATTCGATTTAAAGAAAAACGGAGAAGTTTTACATTCTATCAAAAAACGTATTGGATTCAGAACTTTAGAATTCAAAAAACGTGATGGTATTTACGTGAACGGCACCAAAATAAAAATGAAAGGGATTAACCGCCATACTTTTTGGCCAGAATCTGGGCGAAGCACCAGCAAGCGCATCAGCTTGATGGATGTAAACCTCATCAAAGATATGAATATGAATGCGGTACGTTTTCATTATCCGCCCGAAACACATTTTCTAGAAGTTTGTGATTCGTTAGGACTTTTTGTTTTAGATGAATTAGCTGGATGGCAGAATGGATATGACACCGAAACCGGACAAAAACTAGTGAAAGAAATGGTTGAGCGCGATGTGAATCATCCTTCAGTAATTATCTGGGATCAAGGAAATGAAGGCGGCTGGAATTATGAATTGGATGACGATTTCGCAAAATACGATCCGCAAAACAGAATTGTAATTCATCCTTGGGCAGATTTCAACGGTTGGGATGCGCACCACTACCCTACTTTTCAAACGGGAGTGCACCGCTTTGGAAAAGGTGAAAATGTATTTTTTCCAACGGAAACCATGCACGGAACGTACGATAACGGAATCGGTTCCGGATTACGTGATTTTTGGGAACATTACAGTGAAAGTCCACTTTTTGCCGGTTTCTTTCTTTGGGTTTTTAGTGACGAAGCTGTCTTAAGAACCGATTGGACAGGAGAACAAAAATATGATTCTAAAGGAAATTTAGCGCCCGACGGAGCTTTAGGACCTCACCGTGAAAAAGAAGGTAGTTTCTACGCTGTGAAAGAGGTTTGGGCGCCAATGCAGTTTCAACCTTTGCAAATTACACAGACTTTTAATGGTGAGTTCTTAGTTGAAAACACCTACTTATTCACCAATTTAAATGAGTGCAACATCACTTATAAAGTACAACAGGCGCCTAAGAATTTCTTGTATGTAAATGCTGAAGTACAAAACATTTATAAAGGAGATTTTGAAGTTTCAGACATTCAACCAGGTGAAACGCGTAAGTTGAAAATGCCTGTAAAAGACAATTTCTTTGAAGGTGATTGGGTTGAAATTACCGCTAACGACAAGCACGGAAGAGAAATTTATACCTGGACGTGGAAAATTCACCACGCAGATGAGTTTGCTGCAAAATTCATTCAAAAAAATAATGGAGAAAAAGCTAGCGCCACAGACAATGGAACTTCAGTTGTTTTAAATGGCGAAAACGTAAGTGTAACGCTCGATAAAAAGACAGGTGAAATTACTAAAATCACCAACGCCAAAGGTGAAATGCCATTTGTAAACGGTCCTCGCCCCATTGGGATGCAAGCCGAAGTAGATAAAATTGAAATCAAAAACAACAAAGAAAATGCGGTAGCTACCGTTTTTTACAATGGTGGAATCGATCATATCAAATGGACCATCACCAACGACGGAAGAATACATATGGAAGCGATTATGCTGAAAAACGCCGGCCGCAACAGTGGTTTTGATGGTGCATTTTTCCAGGGAGAAATTAGCAAATTCGGACTTACTTTTGACTTCCCGGAAGAGATTGTTGAAGGTTTCAAATGGTTTGGAAAAGGTCCGTACCGCGTTTGGAAAAACCGTTTGGACGGAGTAGAATACAACGTTTGGGACAAAGATTACAACAACACCATTACAGGTAAAAGTTTTGAAAATCTCATCTATCCAGAATTTAAAGGATACCACGCGAATTTCATTGCTGGAAAACTAGAAGCAAAAGACAAAACTTTTAGAATTTTCAGTGAATCAGATCAGTTATTCTTGCGCTTATTTACGCCAGACGAACCTAAAAATGTAGTCTCTAAAGCAAAAGCATATCCTAGTTTCCCTGAAGGAAATATTTCATTTATGTACGAAATTCCGGGAATGCACGCTTTCAAACCGCTTTCACAACAAGGACCAAGCAGTCAGCCTACCAACATCCGAATCAAAAGTGGTGATGATGGTATTGCTATGAAATTATGGTTTGACTTTAGAGATTTTGAAGAGTAGATTTTAGTAGTGAGAAATTAAGAAACAAAATCGTCATCCTGGACTTGATCCGGGATCTCATCCAAATAATAACGTTATCATATTTCGTATTAATCACGAGATGACAAAATGAAAAAATAAAAATAGTCTAGAGACAAAACTCTAGCATCTAAATAACATAAACCAACTGCGCAAGGGATGGCAGCGGCATCCTTTTTTTGCTTGAACAAGTGGCAAAAAAAGATACAGCGAACAGCCCGACCCCGACAGGGATGCGCCAAAAAAACATCAACTAAAAAATGAAAACAACCAAGTTATTTGCTGTGTTATTACTTATGGCAAGCTTTGTGAGCTGCGAACAAAAACCAGAAGGCAAACCTACCGTTTACATCATCGGCGATTCTACTGTGAAAAATGGTAGCGGTAAAGGTGACGGCGGACTTTGGGGCTGGGGAGATTATATGGATCAGTTTCTAGATACCACCCAAGTCGATATTGAAAACCACGCTTTAGGCGGCACTAGTAGCCGAACTTTCCAGAGTAAAGGTCTGTGGGAGCCGGTGAAAGACAGCCTGAAAAAAGGAGATTATGTGTTGTTGCAATTCGGACATAATGATAGTGGTGCGTTGAACGATGATTCTCGTGCGCGTGGTACTATTAAAGGAGTTGGAGAAGAAAGCGAAGAAATTGATAATATGCTTACCGGCGAACACGAAGTAGTACATTCTTACGGTTGGTATTTGCGTAAAGTGATCAAAGAAGCGAAAGAAAAAGGAGCAATTCCGGTAGTTATGTCGCCTATCCCTCGTAATGATTGGACGGACGGAAAATTGTCTAGAAACGATAAATCGTACGGTGGTTGGGCAAAACAAGTTGCAGAAGAAGAAGGTGTTACCTTCATCAATTTGAATGAAAGAATGGTCAGCGCTTTGAATCCAATAGGAGAAGAAAAAGTAACTGGAACGTATTTTTACAAACGCGATCATACGCATACTTCGGCACGTGGAGCGCTGCTTTCGGCTAGTTTAATTTCGGAAGGTTTGGCAGCATCTGATAATGATTTGAAAACATATTTATTGAAAGATCCCAAAACGCATTTGCCTGAAAAGAAAGATATTTTCTTAATTGGAGATTCTACTGTTGCCAGCAATAACGATACGATTGTGGGTTGGGGTGTTGTTTTCGAAAAATATTTCGATACTACCCGAGTTCGCATTCATAACAAAGCCAGAGGTGGTCGCAGTAGTCGTACCTATCGCGGTGAAGGCTTGTGGGACGAAGTGAAAGATTCCCTAAATGAAGGTGATTTTGTGTTGATGCAATTTGGTCACAACGATGGCGGACATATTGATACGCCAAAATATCGTGGTTCTATCCGCGGAATGGGAGATGAAACGCAGGTAGTAGATTTTGGAAACGACAGCACAGAAGTAGTCCACACCTATGGTTGGTATATGAAAAAATACATTGAAGAAACCAAAGCCAAAGGCGCCACTCCAATCGTATTGAGTATGGTTCCTAGAAATATTTGGCACGGAGATAAAGTAGAGCGCAATGATGACGATTATGCTGGTTTAGCAAAACAAGCCGCGGAAGAAATGGATGCCATTTTTGTGAATCTGAACGATGCTGTAGCCCACAAATATGAAGCTATGGGGAAAGATAAAGTGAAAGAGTATTTTCCTAAAGATCATACGCACACCAACAAAGAAGGTGCAGAACTGAATACTTTAACGGTTGCTGAAAAATTAAAGCAAATTAGAAATTGCAATATCCGCGATTATATTTATTTGCCGGAAGAAGCGAAAGAATAAGCTAGATGCCCTTGATATTTATACTTAATGCGTCACACTGAACTTGATTAACTACGTTGAATCTTCAATTTCAGTGTTTCATTCTTATGGATTAACATACTTAATCACTAAATGAGATTCTGGTCTAAACCCGGAATCTCATTTAGTGATTACTTCATAAAAAAAACTTCTTTTAGAGGAATAACAACCGGAGAGCTATCCGGATTAACTTCCATCAAATCTGCCATATATTTCCACCATTTTTTCATGATCGGATGCTTAGGTAATTCAGCTTCAGTAGAGTTTTCTTTCAGTTTTTGAATAGCAAAAAGACTTAAACTTTCTTCGTCTAAAAAAATATGGTAGTCAGAAATACCACTATCTTGAAGTAACTTTTTTAATTCCGCCCAAATTTCATCGTGACGCTTTTTATATTCAGCCTCACAGCCGGGTTTTAATTTCATTTTAAACGCAACTGTTTTCATTTTAATAATTGATTAAATAAGAAGATATTAAATGAGCACTTCGACAAGCTCAGTGTGACAATTTTGTAGCAATTAGAATACCAATACTTACAAGGTTTTGAAAACCTTGCAGGAGAAATCGAATTTATTTTAAAGGCACGTTAACTTCATTTGCATCTCTATCAAATTGCTGTTGAATTGCTTTTTTCAAATTACTAGCAATCTCTTGATGCTCTGCGATCACATTCTTTTCTTCGGAAGGATCTTCTTCAATATTAAATAACTCAAACTCGGTTTCTTCATCGAGATGACGCGTTCTTACTAGCTTCCAAGGTTTTTGAATGAAGCTTTCTTGTTTATGCCCTCGAACGTAAATGTTATGATTTTCATTCGTTTTCTCTTTTAAAATTGAAGTCAAGCTCTCTCCTTCCACTTGTTCAGGAATTTCTACTGCTGCTAATTCTAAAAATGTAGGCATCACATCGGTTACCGAAATGTAATTCTGATTTTTTTCTGCTTCCATAAAATTATTCCAAGAAATAATGGCAGGAACACGAATGGCTCCTTCGTAATTACTGGTTTTATAATCACGTAAAGGCTTGTTACTTCCCAATTGATCGTTAGGACCATATTTACCATCGTACTGCGTCGTGGGATTCCAGTTTTCTTGCGCTCCATTGTCACTCATAAATAGAACAATCGTGTTTTCTTTTAAGCCTAAGCTGTATAAATGTTGAAGCACTTGCCCAATCGCTTCATCTAAATGTGCCATAGCCGCTGCATAATCACGTCTAGACTTGTTTTCTATAAATCTGTATTTCTCTGTCCATTTTTCAGGTTCTTGTAACGGAATATGTGGAGCGCTATACGCTAACTGTAAAAAGAATTGTTGATTCTCCTTTTGCTCGCTTAACCATTTTACAACTTCTTGAGTAATTAAATCGGTAGCGTGACCTTCTTCTTCAATTAGTTTTCCTTGTCGCGCCAATTAGCGGTCGAAGCGAAAAAACACTTCCCGATAGTATTATTACACTTCCGCAGGCTTTAAAAAAAGCAAATTACCAAACTGCTTTAATGGGAAAATGGCATTTAGGTTTAACACCGGCAAGCGGCCCGGAAGCTTATGGTTTTGATTATTCATACGGATTTTTGCACGGGCAGATCGATCAATATTCTCACGAATATAAAAATGGAGATCCTAGTTGGCATCGACAAGGAAAACTAATTGAAGAAGAAGGGCACGCTACCGATTTAATTACTCAAGAAGTTGTAAAATGGTTAAGCGAGCAAAAGG
>JYMV01051179.1_pt1 | contig 13057 bp, 12 predicted proteins | sample 338911 | NCBI WGS metagenome assembly JYMV01 (sample SAMN03354496, study PRJNA234377) | hydrothermal vent metagenome | biome: Deep sea; feature: Hydrothermal plumes at the Eastern Lau Spreading Center, Western Pacific Ocean; material: Seawater | place: Tonga | collected 2009 | depth 2000 m m | reverse complement strand
TTTTGCCGTTATAGTGAAGCATGGCGGAATTATCTCCGACCACGAAAATATTTTCATCGGAGGTTCCCCATATGCTCAAGAGATATTCTTCAGTCCCCGATTGCATGGGTTTCCAGTCTGTTCCGTCATATCGCAAAATCGTACCGTGAGAACCGCAAATATAAATACTGTCATTGCTGGTACCCCAAACGCCGAACAGGGAAACGGTCTCTTCGGTCAAGTCCTCACGGCGCAGGAATTCCTTGCCATTATAAAATCGATAAATTCCTTCACCGCCCACCGTGTGAATATGCTCGATATCCTCGCCCCACATACCGAACAAATCATGAATGGTGTTGGGTTCCCGGTAATCCCATTTCTCGCCATTCCAGTAAAGCATGCGACCGCCTACACCATAGAGAAAAATATTATTTTCATCAGTCCCATATACTGAGTTGAGTGAGTCATAACTACCCGTATCCAACTGCTCCCAGTTCTTGCCATTATAAGAAAGGACGACACCGCCAATACCTACGGCATAAAGACATTGTTCATGCGGCCCCCAAATACCCATCAGCGGATTGGTATTCTCGGTTCGAACGGGTAGCCACTCCTCCCCATCCCAATGCTGGGGAATGCCATCCTTTCCCACCACATAAATGCAGTCATGCCGAAAAGGCATAATATCGAGCAGATCCGGTTTTTCACCTGTAAACATATTGTGAGCCCACCTATAAATAAAGGAACTATGTCCTTTTACTATTTTTAGAGATGCCTTACAAAAAAAGAAAGGGTTCCCGGTCTAAAACCGGGAACCCTGATGCATCAAGTCTCCGCCAAATCAAACCTCGGCCTTGGCCGTAAAAAAATAAACATCCTTTATCTTGGGAAAATTTTTATTATCCTTAAACAAGGCCTGCACCTCATTGCCTATATCATTATGGATCAAAACCAGTGTTTCCAGATTACGAAGGGTCGTCGATTCGGCCAAAATCCTGGCACCCGCATTACCCAAATTAGTCTCATACAAATCAATCAAGGTGAGGTTTCTAAAATTCTCAGAACCTGCAATAGCTCCAGCACCTCGAAGTCCTATAGGATTAAAAGTCAGGGTCAATTGCTTCAGGTTGTTCAAAGTTTCCGATCCGGCCAGCGCCTCCACCCCTTCACCGTCAATATAGTTCCAGTTCAAGTTCAATTCCGTCAAGTTGCTCAGGTTTTTGGATTGAGCAATCGCAAGCGCACCTTCATTACCAATATTATTCCTGTATAGAGAAAGTTGTGTGAGCCGGGTGAGCGTTTCAGAAGTCGCCAGGGCCTTTACGCCTTCATCCCCAACCTTGTCTCCCAACCACAGGGATACCAGGCTACCCAAAATATTAGATGTTGCCACCATTTTGGCACCTTCATGGCTGATTTCATTATCACTCAATATCAACTCAGAAAGGTTGAGCATATTTTTAGACTTGACCAAAGCCTTGAGGCCCTCATCGGTCACCTTATTTTTAAATAAATTCAAGGCTGTCAAAAACTTCATTTTGTCGCTTTCCACCAAAGCCTTGAGGCCCTCATCCCCGATTTCGTTAAACTCCAAAAACAGGGCGGTGACTCCTTTAACCTTGTCGGATTCCAGAACCTTTATCAAGTCCTCATCATCCAGTTCCTTTTCCCTCAAATCCAGTTCATTGTTTTCAGCATTCAATCCCTGGTCAATGAGGCCATCGATATCTTTGACTTCTTTTTCCGCCATTCGCACACGCTCCAGATAAAAATCGGTATATTAAGACTAATCTGCTATTTTAAGACAGTATCTACACTTGTAAAGCTTAAAATCCGATTTTTCCCTCCATTAGCCCAAATTTGCATTATTTCTATAAAGTCTTGCAAAACATTGGCTTTTGAAATAGAGAAAATTACCAAACAAATAGGGGCGCATGAAAAATTAAAAATTATTAATATCATTATTCAAAAAATTAAATTATATTTTCAAAGCTCCACTAGGAGAACACTGTCCCCCGTTATAACCTAATCAACTTACCCAAAGGTTTTCAAATGCCACAAAAAATCGATGAAATTACAGAGCGCATCAACCAGGCCAACGGATTTGTCCCCTCCCTTTTTCATGAATTGGAGCAAATCATTGTAGGGCAAAAATATCTGACCGAGCGATTGGTACTGGGACTGCTGACCGGAGAACATATTCTTTTGGAGGGAGTACCGGGGCTTGCCAAGACCACTGCGGTAAAAACCCTGGCCCAATCTGTAAAAGCCGATTTCAAGCGCATTCAGTTTACCCCTGACCTGTTACCGGCCGATCTATTGGGAACCCAGATATATCAACCCAAAACCGGCGAATTCAGTATTAAAAAGGGGCCTCTTTTCGCCAACATCATCCTTGCCGATGAAATCAACCGGGCCCCTGCTAAAGTTCAAAGCGCCCTGCTTGAGGCCATGCAGGAGAGGCAGATTACCATTGCCGGCACAACCTTCAAACTCGAAGAACCGTTCATGGTGATCGCCACCCAAAACCCGATTGAACAAGAGGGCACCTATCCCTTACCGGAAGCTCAGGTGGACAGGTTCATGTTTAAACTTCATATTGATTACCCGACCCGGGAAGAAGAAAAAATTATCATGCAAAGGATGTCGACCACCAATAATGCTTATCAGGTCAAGCAGGTGGTGTCCCCTGCCGAAATTTTGCAAGCGCGAAAAGTGTTCGACGAAATATATATCGATGAAAACCTGCAAGACTATATCATCAGCCTGGTTGCGGCAACACGCGACCCGGCAGGCCACCAGATATCCTCCCTGAAAGGAATGATCCAGTATGGTGCGTCCCCACGGGCATCCATATTTCTGAACCGGTGCGCAAAAGCTTATGCCTTTTTGCAAGGCCGGGGTTATGTCATCCCGCATGATATTAAAAGCATCGGCCTGGATGTGCTGAGACACCGGATCATCCTTACTTATGAGGCCGAAGCTGAGAATGTGACAGCGGATGATATTCTCAAGAAAATATTCGATACCCTTGAGGTTCCTTAAGCATCACTATGTTACAAATCTTAACTCATACAATTCGAGATTGGTTCCAGGAACCGATTCCAATACCTGAGCCGGATAAAAATCTGTCGCCTGAACTATTGCAACGCATCAAAGCCATTCAGGTGAAGACTAATTATCTGGTCAATGACATCATGGCAGGAGAATACGTCTCTGCATTTAAAGGCCGGGGAATGGAATTCAGCGAGGTGAGGGAATACCAGCCCGGAGATGATGTCCGGTTGATTGACTGGAACGTGACCGCCAGGATGAATCAACCTTTCATTAAGGAGTTCAAGGAAGAACGGGAATTGACCCTCATGCTTCTGGTTGACGTGAGCTCTTCTGGCGAATTCGGTTCCGCCGGGAAACTTAAAAATGAAATTTCCGCCGAAATTGCATCTATACTCGCTTTCGTTTCCATCAAAAACAACGACAAGATAGGATTGATCGTGTTCTCGGACAAAATCGAGCACACCATACCACCAAAAAAAGGCAAGGCCCATATCTGGAATATTATCCGAACCATTCTTAATTTCAAACCAGAAGGAAAAGGCACCAACCTTTCCCTACCCCTGGAATATCTTTTGAATATTCAAAAACGAAAGGCCACCGCCTTTTTAATTTCCGATTTTCAAGATACCAACTATGAAACAAAACTGAAACTGGCAAAACAAAAACACGATCTGATCGCCATCAGCATTACCGATCAACGAGAGGAAACCCTGCCCAATGTCGGTTTGATTCAACTTGAGGATGCGGAATCGGGAGAAACCTTATTGGTGGACACCAGCGATGACGAGATGACCCGGCAGTACGCCAGACAGTTCCGTGAAAAAAGGGAAAAAAGAAAAACTTATTTTCACTCCATAGGTATCGACACCATCGAAATCTACACAAACCGGTCTTTAACAGAACCCATCATCCGCTATTTTAAGATGCGGGAGAAAAAACACTGACATGAGCGAAAATCCAAAATTAATTCCAGCCGATGGGGTCAGCAAAAAGCTGAAAACCGTTGTCATTATGCTTACGGTATTAATCTTTTTGGCCTTTATCGCCTTGTTCAACAAGTTTTCAAACAGACCAACCAGCAAAAACGTACCTGCTGTTCAAGAACCCCAGCAGAGCTTGAGCAATGAATACCAAGAGGTGGGAACACGCCTGATAAATGCCGGTTTAAAAGAACAGGCCATCGACCAGTTCATCAAAGTATGGCAGATGCAAAAAATGGGTAGCGTGGAAAGGTCGAAAGCGGCACAAACTGTGGGACGTTTATATGCCGACCTTGGCAACTGCCAGGAAGCCCTGGTCTGGCTGTTTCGGGCAGAAGCATCGGGGACAGAAATATCGGAGGCAGAAATTTCGGGTTTAGAAAAAACTCTGGCACCACTCATCGATGCATGTCTGGCAAAAGTCAGGGGCAAAATTTCCGGCCAATGAAAAATGTAAAATTTTGGACACCATTTTCGGCAGGAGTTTTTTCTTTTTCCGCTCTTTCCATCCTTCTTTTATTTTTTTCTACTCTGTTTGCTGGTACCGGGGAAGCCCCGGTTTCCGTCACCACCCGCATCACTCCCAATACTTTCACTCTTGGAGATATAGCGACTTACACCATTACCGTTCAGCATGATGCCGACATCCATCCTGCCGCCCCCGATATCCCGCCCAAAAAAGGCTTGGAGTTTGTTAGCAAAGGGGAAAATCCGCCTCGGACAATTAACGGGCAAACCGTCCATGAATACTGGTATAAACTTCGAGTCGATGATATTGGCAAGCTGGCGCTTCCTGCCATCCCTGTTTCCTTTGACGCGCCAGACCCAAAAGAATCGGGAAAAACCATTCAGGGAACCATCTTGGCCCCAAAGGCAACCCTGGAAGTGCAGTCTCTTCTAGCCATAGCCGGAAACCCTGAAGGGATTCACGATATCAAACCACTGGAGGAAATTCCCCCTCCCTGGATTCATTACCTTTGGACGGCTCTGGGAGTGCTCGCCCTTTTAGCACTGTTCTATTTTCTCTGGCGGAAATGGAAATCCCGGTCCATTTCACAAGTTCGTTCCGCCGCAGTCCCGGCTTTAACGCCAGAGCAGTTGGCATATAAAGAACTCGAGGCACTCAGAACCAAAGGATGGCTTCAAATTGGACGGATTCAAGATCATTTTTTTGAATTGTCGGAAATCTTTCGCCGGTACCTGGAAAACCGTTACCAATTTCCGGCACGGGAATGGACCACGGAAGAAATTACGGCCCATTTTAAACACTTTCCTAAGCTCAGCGAAGACTTAAAACAACAAGCCCGGACCATCCTGACTCAAACTGACCGTGTTAAATTTGCCAAGGCCGAACAGGCAGAAGGACGGAATGAAATGCAATCTGTCATCAACTTTATTAAGGAAGCCCGGGGCTTTGCCCAGGAAACCGGGTCAACCGAGCCCGTTTCTCAAGTTTCAAAGTAATCATGAATTTTTTCCAATTTCAAGATCCCTGGCTATTGTTGTTCCTGTTAGGGTTGCCCCTGCTTGCTCTGCAAAAAAAGCAGGGAGCAACACTACATTTTTCTTCCATCGTTGCCCTGAAAGCCCTGCGTCCATCCCGAGTCGATTTTTACGCTGGGCTGCCTCTTATGATTCGCTTTTTGGCATTGGCTCTTTTAATCATCGCTCTGGCCCGCCCGCAGGAAGGACACAAGAGCACGGAAATTCTTTCTATCGGGGTCGACATCATGCTGGCATTGGACACCTCGGGAAGCATGCGGGCACTGGACTTTATTGAAGATGAAAAACGCATCACTCGACTCGCTGTAGTAAAAGGAGTGGTCTCCAAATTCATCGACAATCGTCCCAATGACCGAATTGGCATGGTGGTATTCGGGGAACAGGCCTACACCCAATGTCCATTGACTCTCGATCAGGGCATCCTGCAATCATTTCTTAGCAAGCTGGAAATTGGCATGGCCGGAGACTCCACAGCCATCGGTTCGGCAATAGGTATCGCAGTAAAACGACTCAAGGATCTGCAATCAAAGTCCAAAATCATCATTCTGCTGACCGATGGCAGGAACAATGCCGGGTCCCTGCCCCCCCTTCAGGCGGCCCAGACAGCCAAAACCTTCGGCATAAAAATCTATACTATTGGTGTGGGCACCAAAGGCAAGGCACCTTTTCTGGTCAACTCCATTTTTGGCCAACGCTACGTCTATCAGCAAGTAGATATCGATGAAACTACGCTTAAGAAAATATCCCAAGTCACCGGCGGCGAATATTTCCGCGCCACCGACCTGGAATCTTTGAAAAATATTTACGATCAGATAGATGTAATGGAAAAGTCGGAAGTCAAAGTGATCGACCACTCGGAATACAAGGAACTTTTCTCTTATTTTCTGGTACCGGGACTCCTGTTTCTTTTACTGGAAATCGGTCTTTCCAATTCCCTTTTGAGGAGGATTCCTTAAATTATGCGATTTGGCGAGCCTGTTTATTTTCATTTATTGTGGGGCCTGATCCCATTGATCATTTTTATGTTGTGGGGCATGAAAAAGAAAATGCAACTCACCCTCAAATTTTGCAGCCCCTCTTTGCTTTCCAGACTGGTGAACCCTGGAGTGAAAAAAAGGCAGCATAAACAAATCATTTTTGTTTTTCTGGCCGTCTTGTTCCTCTTACTGGCAGTCACTCGCCCACGCTGGGGCTACCATTGGGAAGATCTGCATCAGCGAGGAGTCGATGTCATCATCGCCCTGGATGTTTCCACCAGCATGCTGGCAGAAGATATTAAACCCAACCGACTTGAGAGGGCCAAACGAAAAATTTCTGATCTTCTTAATATGTTGGAGGGGGATCGAATTGGACTCGTCGCCTTTGCCGGAACCGCCTTCGTCCAGTGTCCTCTGACTCTGGATTATAGTGCCGCCAGAATATTTCTTTCCGCCATTGACACACAATTGATCCCCGTACAAGGAACCGCCATCGGCAATGCCATCGAGACCGCTGTTAAAGCGTTTCGCACTCAGGATAAAAAATCCAAAGCCCTGATTTTGATAACTGATGGGGAAGATCAAACAGGAAAAGCTCTTGCGGCCGCAAAAGCGGCAAAAACCCAGGGTGTAAAAATATATACGATCGGAATCGGTGGAGAAATTGGTGCCCCCTTGCCTAACCCATCTGCCGATGGAGGATTCAGGAAAAATCAGCACGGAGAAGTTATCCTCTCAAAACTGGATGAGACTACATTGCAAAAGATAGCCCTGGCAACAGGAGGTAGTTACGTCCGCTCCGTCACCGGGGATATCGATCTAAAAACCATTTATAAAGGCCAAATCAAAAAACATATCGAGAAAAAAGAACTGAAGTCCGAGCGTCGCAAAATCTGGCAGGAGCGTTTCCAATGGTTTATTTTTGCCGCATTAATTTGCCTCGTCATAGAGACCTGTTTGGCTGAAAAAAAACGCTTGCCGGACCGATAATTTTGGTAAAATATCAATAGCCCCTTAGCAGGGGGGCTACTGGGCAATGACTCATTGCGCCGAGAAAACTCTTTGCTCGCTAAATAATGCGATTGTACGCTGGCACCACGCCTAGTGGCCTTGACAAACAACCTTCAAGGTTTTATCCATTAGAGTAACCAGCAACGTTCTGTATTAATAAATACGAAAGGAAGAAATAATGCAAGATTCACTTAGAACCATGAGCGTAGATTCCGTTGCCGCAGAGCAACAGCGGTTCATGGTGCGTGTCTATAACTGGATGACCGCCGGACTGGCAATAACCGGTTTCATGGCCTTTTATGTTTCCAACAATGAAACGATAATGGGCATCATTTTTGGCAATCCCTTTATGCCGATTGTTCTCATGATTGTTCAGATCGGGCTGGTGTTCTGGCTGGCATCAAGAGTCATGCAAATGAGCGTAAGTCAGGCGACGGGTGTTTTCATGCTCTATGCGGGCCTGACCGGTATCACTTTTTCCTTTATTTTTGTGGTTTATACCTCCGCATCCATTACCTCCACGTTCCTGGTCACAGCGGGTACTTTTGGTGCAATGAGCCTATACGGTTATACAACAAAAAAAGACCTGACTTCCTGGGGAAGCTTTTTGTTCATGGGACTTATTGGAATCATCATTGCTTCAGTGGTGAATATGTTCATGCAAAGTAGCATGATGCATACGATCATCACTTACGCCGGAGTACTCATCTTTGTGGGCCTGACCGCCTATGATACGCAAAAGATCAAAGAGATGAATATTCTCGGAAATGAAGGCACCGATGAAGATACCAAAGAAGCTATCCGTGGAGCTCTAACCCTGTATCTGGACTTCATCAATCTGTTCCTCATGCTTCTGAGGCTGATGGGAGACAGAAGGTAAGTTGAAAGCCTATCATTTCAATTTGGACAGTTCCCGGCTCCCTGGGGCCGGGAACACCCCAGTTTCTACAATCAGGGTTTGCATTCTTCAAGCCATGACCCCCGCCATCTTTATTCTTATATTATCCCTGCCCTTGACCGGGTTTGCGGAATCGGTGGACTCTAAAATTCAAGAAGGCATCTCCCAGTATCATGAAGGGAAATTTAAGGATGCCGGACAAAGTTTCTCTTCAGCGCGCGTAGATCGCCCTGACGATTCACGCATACCCTATAACCAGGGAAATGCTCACTATAAGGAAGGTAGTTTTCCTGAAGCGCTTCAAGCTTTCACCCAGTCTTCTTTAGACAAAAAGAATCCGGACATCAGGAAAAATGCAATCTACAACACCGGCAACACTCTGGTAAAACTTGGAAAACTGAAAGAAGCCGAGTCGGCCTATAAAAAAGTCCTGCGCCTCGACCCGGATGATATGGATGCCAAGTTCAATCTGGAATATATCCGCGAGCAATTAAAAAAGAAAGAAGAACAGGATTCCGATCAGGGCAAGCAGAAAAACGAAGACAACAATTCCGATTCTGAAAAAGAACAGGGAGCAAATGAAGACCCACAAGCCGAGAACCAGCAACCCCCTCCCCCGCCGGAAAATGACGATGCGGAAAAAAATGATTCCTCCGAACAGCCTGAAGAGCCCGGAATGGAGAGTGAAATATCTGAGAAAGAAGCAGAGCGGATACTGGAAAGACTCACCGAAGATTTAAAAAGCATCAGCCGCATGCAGGCCGGGAAAACAAAATCTTCATATCAGGGGAATGACTGGTAAAAATGAAACTATGTAAGTTTAATGGGGTCTCTATTTATAAGGTTGCAACACTCTGCCTTTTTCTGTTTCTCTTGCTAAACCCTGTCGCCCAGGGCCAGGAGATCTCTGTCACGGCAACGGTGGATAAAAACCGTTTGAGCCTGGAAGATGTCCTACAACTTTCCATCGTTATTCAGGGAACCCAGAACACGCCTCCTCCCGAGCTGCCTTCTTTGCCAGATTTTAGAGTTGTTTCCGCAGGCACTTCCTCATCCACCCAGTACATCAATACCCAACGCAGTGTTTCCATCACCTACAATTACCGGCTGACTCCCATGAACACGGGGACATTTGTCATTGGTCCCACACGGGTGCGGGCAAACGGAAAAACTTATGCCACCCAGCCCATAACGATTGCAGTGCAAAATGAAGCACAAAAACCTTCAAACCAGGAAACAACCGGAAACAAAAACGCATTTGTTGTTACCACCTTATCCAGCAAAAAAGCCTATGTTGGAGAACAACTGGTTTATACCTTCCGCTTGTTTCATCGCGTTGACGCTAAAAACCTGAATTTACGTCTGCCTTTCGATAAGACCCGGTTTCATAAAGAAGAACTTGGAGAACCCAAAACCTATATTAAAATCAATAATGGACTTCAGTATCACGTGCAGGAGTTATCACTGGCACTTTTCCCACTTAAAAAAGGACTGCATGAAATTCCTTCCGCCATGATTGAGCTGGATCTTTTCCACCCAATGAAAAACCGTTCCCGCCGGGATCCCTTCAGCCAGTTTTTCGGCCAACGCACTCAGGCCGAGCATAAGGTTCTGCGGTCTCAATCCCTTTCCATTGAAGTTCTACCTCTACCCGATGGAGCACCCGAAGGATTTGAAAACATAATCGGACAATTTAATATTTCCGCAGAACTTGGAAAAAACGATCTTGAAGTCGGGGACACCACCACCCTGACGGTGACCGTTTCGGGAAAAGGTAATGTTCAAGATATCATTTTTGATGAACCAGATTTAAAAAGCTATTTTAAAATCTATCCGGATAAACCCGAGTTTCATCAAACCGTTCAAAACAATCAAATTATGGGGGAAAAAGTTTTCAAATTTGCCCTGGTGCCTCTGGAAGCAGGAAGTAGAACCCTGCCCAAATTTTCACTGGCCTTTTTTGACCCAGGAAAAGCCCAATACCGTGTCGCTCAAACCCAACCCATTTCTCTAAACATAAAACCTTCTGCAGCAAAAGAAGAGCTCAATCTGGTGCAGTCCAGACAACAAAACGCGCAGGCACCTGAAATTGAAATTCTTGGCAGAGATATTTTTCCCATCTACACCGAACTGGATAAGTTTCAAAATACCCGTTCTCATTCACCGGCATTCCTGGCAACTCGTTTTGGATCTCCCGTGCTTCTCTTCTTCATTTCGGCATTTATAATTAAACGGCAAAGACGCATGAAACACGATGTGGCTTTTTATCGCCGCCGAAATGCTTATAAAAATGCAACCCGGCGCTTAAAAAAAATGTCGGAACATTCCGACCCTTCCGCCCCCAAAGAGTTTGGCCGGGAGCTATCGGAAATTCTGCGGGAATATGTCGGCAACAAGCTGAACCTGCAAGGAAAAGCCATCACCGCTGAGGAAGTGGAGACCCGGCTAAAAGAAGCGGACTATGAATCCGCCGAAGTTACCCGAAAACTTCTCGAAAGATGTGAAATCCTGCAGTTTGCTCCGACAACCCGTGGCAATACAAAGGAACTACTCCGCGAATCTGAAAACCTGATCAAGCTACTGGAGAAACAGTCATGAAAAACGGTTTTTCAGTATTTTTATTTTTTGCACTAACGCTCTTTATCAGTCTCCCCACAGAGGGCTCTGAATATTTGCAGGAAATCGTTCGCGCCAATGATTTGTATTCTGAAAAACGTTATGCCCAATCCGCTGAAGCTTATGAAGCTTTAATCGATAAGGGCATACGTAGCGGATACTTGTATTACAACCTGGGCAATACTTATATTCGTATGGGAAAAACCGGGCCTGCCGTTTTAAATTATGTCCGTGCCCAAAAATGGATCCCGCGCGATGAAAACCTGGAAGCCAATTTGAAATTTGCCATTCAACAAACTCAGGACAAAATAGAGCCCCCAGCACCCGGAACTCTAAGCACTCTTTTTTTCTGGAGCAACGATTTTAATTTAAACGAACTTATTTATCTCGCCATAGGCTTGAATTTCGTTTTCTGGGTCAGTCTGGCCCTGTGGCTGTATTTTCCTTCCCTGAAAATCATCCGTAACGCTCTTTTTTGTTTTCTTTTGCTTTCATTTTTTTCAATCGGAGTTAAACTTAAGAGTGAGTCCGATTTTAAACTGGCAGTGGTTCTGGCCGAAAGAGTAGAAATAAAGTCCGGGCGTGCTGAAGATGCCGTCACTTTATTCCAACTACACGAAGGTGCTCTGGTTACCGTCACCGACAAATATGAAAATTGGCTGGAAGTTCGTCTCAACGATGAACAAAAAGGCTGGGTCCCAAAAAATTCCATCGGCCACTAGGCGCCGGTAGCAACGAGCAATAGCTTTTTGCTGTAACAACGACTTATCTCGGCTCAACCAAACCTTGCTCCGTTCCCTCTCAAAGGAGTAGAAACCATGAGCATTAAATTGCCTCGCAGTGCAGGCGGCTGGGGTGCCATACGCTATTCGCTGAAAATGGCGGATCGGGCCGGAGGCTTGTGGCCCATGCTCAAAGCGCTGGCCTCCCGAAATAACTGCAAAAGTTGTGCACTGGGAATGGGCGGACAAAAAGGCGGAATGCGCGATGAGAATGGCAATTTCCCCGCTGTTTGCAATAAGTCCTTCATGGCCCAGGCTTCAGATATGCAAGGAGCCATAGCTGAAAATTTTTTCAATCAATTCGATATTTCCACTCTTTCCAAATGGTCTCCTCGTGACTTGGAATTGAGCGGACGGTTGACCCAGCCCGTTCTCTGTGAACCCGGAGATTCCCACTACCGTCCTATTTCCTGGTCAGAAGCCATGAACCGGGTGGTCGACAAACTCAAAACAACTTCAGCATACAGGTCTTTCTTTTATGCCAGTGGGCGTTCTTCCAATGAAGCAGGTTTTCTTCTGCAACTGTTTGCCAGAATTTATGGAACCAACAACGTCAACAACTGTTCCTTTTTCTGCCATCAGGCTTCCGGAGTTGGACTGAACCAGAGCCTGGGAACAGGTACCGCCACCGTTGACCTGGAAGACCTTGATCACACCGATCTGGTTTTTTTAATTGGCGCCAATCCCGCCTCCAATCACCCCCGTTTCATGCGTATTCTCATGGATGTTCGCCGACGCGGGGGACAAGTGATCGTGATCAACCCAGCGAGGGAACGTGGCTTGGAAAATTTCAGTGTCCCTTCTGATGTACGGAGTCTGTTGTTCGGTTCAGAAATCGCCAGCCTTTACCTGCAGCCCCATATAGGCGGAGATATTTCACTTTTTAAAGGCATCGCAAAATCCCTCCTGTCGGATAAAAGTTGTCTGGACCGAAACTTTATTGCCAGCCACACGCAAAACTTTGCGGAAGTCGAGGAAGATATCAAAGCAGAATCATGGCAAACTTTAGAGTCCACTTCCGGTATATCACGGGAGGAAATAGAAAAAACCGCACGAATTTATTCAAAGAGTAAAAATACCGTGTTTGTCTGGGCTATGGGAATTACCCACCATGCTTTTGGTGTGGATAATGTCCAGGCCATCGTCAACCTGGCACTCATGCGAGGAATGGTGGGGAAAAAATATGCCGGGCTCTTGCCCTTGAGAGGACATAGCAATGTACAGGGAATCGGTTCAATAGGTTTCACCCCGCAA
>JYMV01016724.1_pt1 | contig 13057 bp, 11 predicted proteins | sample 338911 | NCBI WGS metagenome assembly JYMV01 (sample SAMN03354496, study PRJNA234377) | hydrothermal vent metagenome | biome: Deep sea; feature: Hydrothermal plumes at the Eastern Lau Spreading Center, Western Pacific Ocean; material: Seawater | place: Tonga | collected 2009 | depth 2000 m m | reverse complement strand
ATACCCCGGCGTGTTGAGTCCTTTAAACAAGCTCTTTTGTTGCGCTCTTGATAACCCTTTAACATCGCTATATTTGTCAACCGGAAGCACCGCTTTTTTGAATTTGATCCGCAAGCCTTCCATATTTTTTGAAATAGTTGCAATCATTGGGTCCGCGATCTGACGGCGACTTTTTTCAACGTCAGCCAGGTAATTGAAGTATTTCAAAGCTATATCAAGGCGCTGGTTAAAATATTCCGCTCCAATATTTTTATTGTGCAATTGCACTACCTTCCCTTGATTTTGCGCATGGCTTTCCATGTGCCTGATAAATGACAGGTACCGTTCTCTGTTACTGAAACCTCGCAAAACAACTTCAGAAATGAGATCCACATCCAGACGCTCAACCCATCTCATCAGATGCAAAATTATCTTGGCGACCTTCTTTTTGGAATTATTCGCTCCATGAATCTCAAACAATGTGAATCGACAGAGTTCGTCAATCGGAACATCGTCTTGGTCAACAATGAGGTACCCGGTTTCATTGACACCATCGAGTTGGAAGCTTCGAATACGCATAATTTACATTCCAAAATAGGGTAGTTAAAATATTAAACTAACTCGCACTATAATACACTTTTACAGCAATTAAAACTAAAAAGCCCCGATTAACGGGGCTTTTACACAACTAACGTTTTACATGTCAACGAGTGGTGGTTCAGAACGGAATATCGTCGTCGAAATCAAAATCCGGTTCCTGCATAGGCTGTGCAGGTTGTTTTGGTGCCTGATTGAAGCCACCGCCCTGGTTGCCACCACGATTTTGCTGACCGCCGCCCTGGTTAGGCATTTGCTGGTAGCTTGGTGCTTGCTGTGGTGCACCACCGCCTTGCATTCCCTGGTTTGGCTGATAACCGCCACCTTCGTTGCCACCGCCCTGGCGGCCGCCTAACATCTGCATGTTGTCAGCGACGATCTCAGTGGTATAACGGTCCTGACCGTTCTGATCCTGCCATTTACGGGTTTGCAGTTTACCTTCGATGTAAACCTGAGAGCCTTTTTGTAAATACTGGCCGGCAATTTCCGCTAACTTGCGGAACATAACAATACGGTGCCATTCGGTGCGTTCCTGCAATTGCCCTTGCTGATCTTTCCAGCTTTCACTGGTGGCGACACTGATGTTGGTTACGGCATTGCCATTCGGCATGTATTTTACTTCTGGGTTTTGTCCCAGATTGCCGACGATAATAACTTTATTGATACCTCTGCTGGCCATGTTTTCTCCTAATTCTCTTCTGGATCAGCCAGTTTTCTGGCTTTTAATATATCAAAATGTTTGCCCTGAACCTTCAGGTACACGGCTGATTCATCTGGCACAATGGTGTATTCACTGATGCCAGGTAATGCGTTAAATTCTCTTTGCAGTGTCGTCAAATCTCGCCCGGCTAAATTCAAAGACAAAGTGTAACGGGACAGACGCTCGGATGCCCGGAAACCCACAAACAAACCTGTCCAAAGAATACAGATGCCGGCGGCTAAATACCAGACTAACTCAGAACCAAAGTTGGCCAATATTAAACCTGAGACCATGCCTCCTAAAAATGCGCCAAAAAACTGGAAGCTGGCGTAAATTCCCATTGCTGAACCCTTTTTACCCGGCGGTGCGATATTGGCCACCATGGCCGGTAAATTGGCTTCCAGATAATTAAACCCGGTAAAGAACAAAATAATAAACAGCATCAGGCTATAGAAGCTGTCGGCCAAATTAGCCAGACCGACAAATGCCGCCGCCATTAGCCACAATGCCACAATAATAATTGTTTGGGTTTGAAACTTTCGGCCTAACCCCATCAACACAGCCATGCCGACAATTGCCAGTAATAGCACCGGCAGATAGAGCATCCAATGTTGTGACAACTCCCAGCCCAAGTCTTGTAAATTCACCGGAAACTGGACAAACACCAGAGTTATCATCATATGCAGCAATAACACACTGATGTTCAGTCGCAGCAATGGCCTGGACTTTAGCATGGCGGCTATCTGTGATTTGCCCGGCAAGGTATCACCGCTGGGGGCACTCACGACCACATTGGGTACTCCAAACAGTACCAATGGAATACAAATTAGTGCCAATACGGCGGTAATTAAAAAGATGCCCTGCAGCCCGGCCGACGCAGAGAGCAGCGGCCCGATAATGAGTGACAAATAAAATGAAAAGCCAATGGCAATACCGATTGTTGCCATCACTTTGCTGCGCTGACTCTCCCGGCTGATGTCGGCAGCAAGCGCCATAATCGCTCCGGCAATCGCCCCCGTGCCCTGCAGAAAACGTCCCAGCGTTAACATCCACATTGATTCGGCCATTGCCGCTACCAGGCTGCCCAGCGCAAACAATATCAAACCACCGATGATCACCGGTTTACGCCCTAGTTTATCAGACAATATACCCATTGGGATCTGCAGCACTGCCTGCGAAAGACCATATGCGCCAATAGCAGCGCCCACCCATATAGGGGTGTAATCGGGATAATCCTGAGCAAGTACTACCAATACCGGCATCACCATGAATAACCCGAGCATACGCATCAGGTAAACAAAGGCCAGCGACAAGGCACCACGTATTTCAGTCTGATTCAAAACGGTCGAATTTCCTGTCAGAAAACGGTCAAAAAAAGGCGGCGAATATTAGCATAAAACACAGGTCAGAGACAGTATCTATTGCCCATAAGCGATAAATTAAACCATTTGCTAACTACTGTATATATATGCATATAATACTCTTTTTGCGAACAGCTATTTCTACCGCATGGACAAAATTACCGTCAGGGGTGCCAGAACCCACAATCTCAAAAACGTCAACATCGAACTGCCACGGGATAAACTGATCGTGATCACCGGTTTATCTGGCTCTGGCAAGTCGTCATTAGCCTTCGATACTCTGTATGCAGAAGGTCAGCGTCGTTATGTTGAATCTTTATCCGCCTACGCCAGACAGTTCCTGTCCATGATGGAAAAACCCGAAGTGGACCACATTGAAGGTCTGTCTCCGGCGATTTCAATCGAGCAAAAATCCACATCCCATAATCCACGTTCCACAGTAGGTACTATTACAGAAATATATGATTACCTGCGCTTATTATTCGCGCGAGTGGGCGAGCCGCGCTGTCCTGATCACAATGCGCCGTTACAGGCACAAACCGTCAGCCAAATGGTAGATAAAGTGCTGGAGTTGCCAGAAAACAGCAAGATGATGTTATTGGCTCCGGTGGTGAAAGATCGCAAAGGGGAACACATTAAGACCCTGGAGAACCTGGCGGCACAAGGTTTTATCCGGGCCAGGATTGATGGTGAGATTTGTGACTTATCGGATCCACCAGAGCTGGATTTGCACAAAAAGCACAGCATTGATGTAGTAGTGGACCGCTTTAAAGTACGAGAAGATTTGCAACTGCGTTTGGCTGAGAGTTTTGAAACCGCGCTGGAATTGTCAGCAGGGGTAGCCCGTGTGGCCTGGATGGACGAACCAGAAAAAGAAGAGCTGGTGTTCTCTGCCAATTTTGCCTGCCCTCACTGTGGATACAGTATTACCGAGCTGGAACCGCGCCTGTTTTCCTTTAACAACCCTGCAGGCGCTTGTGGCACCTGTGATGGACTGGGAACCAAGCAGTTTTTTGATCCTGTGCGTTTAATTGCCAATGAAGAGATCAGCATTTCCGGTGGTGCAATTCGCGGTTGGGACAAGCGCAGTTACTACTATTTTCAGATGCTGCAAGCCGTTGCCGAGCACTATGAGTTTGATCTGAATAAGCCGTTTAATGAGCTAGATAAAAAAGCACAGGATATCGTGCTCTATGGCAGCAAAGGCACCTCCATCAACTTCAAATATATTAATGACCGCGGCGACATCATGACCCGCAAGCATCCCTTCGAAGGGATCATTCCTAACATGGAGCGTCGCTACAAAGAAACCGAGTCCAACGCAGTACGCGAAGAGCTGTCTAAATATTTGAGTCAGCAACCTTGCACCAGTTGTGGTGGTAGTCGCCTGCGCCAGGAAGCGCGCAATGTATTTGTAGCAGATACCACCTTGCCAACGGTATCAGAAATGTCCATTGTGGAAGCCAAAGAATTCTTCACCCATCTTCAGTTACAAGGGCAAAGAGCGCAAATCGCTGAAAAGATCCTGAAGGAAATCAATGACCGTTTAACCTTCCTGGTGAATGTTGGCCTGAATTATCTGAATTTGTCACGCAGTGCCGACACCCTGTCCGGTGGTGAAGCCCAACGTATTCGACTTGCCAGCCAAATCGGCGCAGGACTGGTGGGTGTCATGTATGTACTGGACGAACCTTCAATTGGTTTGCATCAACGTGATAATGAGCGCTTACTTAAAACCCTGACTCATCTGAAAAACCTCGGCAATACCGTCATCGTGGTTGAGCATGATGAAGATGCCATTCGTCTTGCCGATTATATTGTGGACATCGGGCCTGGCGCCGGTGTGCACGGTGGTCAGATTGTGGCAGAAGGTCAGCTAGAGGATATATTGAATAACTCTGACTCTTTAACTGGTAAGTATCTGTCAGGTAAAGAAGCCATTGCAATTCCAGAAAAACGGGTTCCAGCTAAAGAGGATGCCTGGGTAGAGCTGGCAGGCGCTACTGGTAACAACCTGAACGATGTTACCTTGCGAGTTCCGGTAGGCCTGATGACCTGTATCACTGGCGTGTCCGGTTCAGGTAAATCTACTTTAGTTAACGATACCTTTTATAAAATCGCGCATATTGAGCTAAACGGTGCCACCACCGATGAGCCATCGCCCTATAAATCCATTACCGGTCTGGACCAATTAGATAAAGTGGTAGATATCGATCAAAGTCCCATTGGTCGTACGCCGCGTTCCAATCCCGCCACTTACACCGGCATTTTCACGCCTATCAGGGAGTTGTTCTCCGGTACTCAGGAATCCCGCTCTCGTGGTTACAAGCCAGGTCGCTTTAGTTTTAACGTCAAAGGGGGCCGCTGTGAAGCCTGCCAGGGCGACGGTGTAATCAAGGTAGAAATGCACTTTTTACCTGATGTTTATGTGCCTTGTGATGTGTGTAAAGGCAAACGCTATAATCGCGAAACCCTGGAAATTCAGTACAAAGGTAAGAACATCCATGAAGTGCTGGAAATGACAGTTGAAGACGCACGCGAGTTTTTTGATGCCGTACCCTCCATCAATCGAAAACTGCAAACCCTGATGGATGTGGGTTTATCTTATATTCGCTTAGGTCAGGCAGCGACGACGCTATCTGGCGGTGAAGCACAGCGGGTGAAGCTGGCTAAGGAACTATCTAAGCGTGATACCGGAAAAACCCTGTACATCCTGGATGAACCTACCACAGGTTTACACTTTCACGATATCAAACAATTGCTGGCCGTATTGCATCGCCTCAGAGATCACGGTAATACTGTGGTCGTTATCGAGCACAACCTGGACGTGATTAAAACCGCAGACTGGATTGTGGATCTCGGTCCTGAAGGTGGCTCAGGTGGTGGTAATATCATTGCTGAAGGCACACCTGAACAGGTTTGCAAAGTGAAAGGCTCCCATACCGGCCACTTTCTTGCTCCATTCCTGAAAAATAAATGATAAGAATAAAAGGATAAGCACATGCTGGAAGAATCCTACAAAGTACGATTTTACGAAACCGACGCCCTAAAACACGTGAGTAACACCACTTTAGTACAGTGGTTTGAATCCGCCCGTGAGCCAATCTTTAAGATGTTCAACCCAGAGATGGATGTCGACAACTGGCCACTCATTCTGGCCAGTTACAAAGTGGATTTTTTGAAGCAGATATTTTTAGGTGAAGTCACCATCAAAACCGGCATTAGTCGTCTGGGTGGCAGCTCTTTCGATGTGTTTCAGGAAGTCTGGCAAAACGGTGAACGTTGCGCCAAAGGAATAACCACTATGGTGCACTTTGATTATCAGGCACAAAAAGCCTGCCCGGTTCCAGATCCGGTTCGTGCGCAACTGCAAGATATTTTCGTGGAAGCAGACTGATGACGGATTTTATCAAAGTCATCCCTAATGCGTTGGATGGCGACACCTGCGATAATCTGATGGCCAAATTTGCGGAGCATCCTGGTACTTTTGAGGGGCGCACCGGTGGTGGCGTTGATACCAGCAAAAAAGTCAGTCGGGATATATCCATCAGCAACAACCCAGAGTTTCAGCAGGAGTTCACCAAAGTAGTCCACGCCACAACGCGGCATGTGATCGATTATTTTGATGAGTTCTTTTTTGCCTTTATTGGACCGTTGGGGATTAAAGTCAGGCACCCACAAACCGGTGAACCCACCAACATTACTGAAGAGAACTATGAGGAACTGGCCAAACCTAAAATCGACCAGTTTATTCCGCAGTTCTTTCGCTTTGGTGATGTCAACATGCAGAAATATGAAGCCGGTAAAGGCGGTTATCCATACTGGCATTCGGAAGTCTATCCGCAATTACCGAACAATGAAGCCCTGCACCGCATTCTGCTGTTTATGTATTATCTGAATGATGTGGAAGAAGGTGGCGAAACTGAGTTTTATTATCAGAAGAAGAGCATCAAGCCGCAAAAAGGAACAATGGTGATTGCACCGGCGTATTTTACTCACACCCATCGCGGTAATGTGCCCATCTCTGGTGACAAACAAATCATCACTTCCTGGGTATTATTCCAGCGAGCGGAACAGCTGTATCGCGGCTAAGTTGGTTTATATTAGTCGCTAAATTTCAGGAGCCGTTTATTCAAACGGCTCTATTGCTTCACCCACCATGTTGTAACCCACAGTAGCCATATCACCGGTCCAGCCTTCTGTTTGCAACGTACCTGTTACCCAAATCGCGTCATAAAGATTATCTACATTTGCCCCTTCGGGAAACTTCACAAATACAATCTGATTAGAAGGTGGCGGTGGCACGTGAATACAGGCGCCGAAAAATGGCACCAATAAAAATTCAGTTATAGTATCGTCACCTTCCAGAGGCACCACGAAACCAGGAATTTTTACCTTCTTACCATCTAAATCCTTTCTAACCGGCGCATTGGCATTGGATTGAGCCATGGGGTTATTGTGATCGATTTCCGGGATTTCTTCTGACGGTACATAGCCTTCAGGGATCAGTTCTTCCCAATACAATTCCAATGGTTCTGCGCTGACCACAGAGCAAGCGAGAGACAATAGTAAAAATGTGCAGGTTATTATTCTTTTCATAAATTAAACTTTCGAAGGAGCAAAGGGGTTAAACACAACTTCATTGCCCTCACCGGGCAATGCAGGAATATTACGAGCCAGAATTAGAGAGCAAAACGCAAAGCCTGCCCCGATAAAAAATACTAAGCTGGGTGAAGTTAACCAGACTATCCCTAATAAGGCAGGGATCACCACCGCAGCAATGTGATTAATGGTAAAGCTTACGCCTGCGGTAGAAGCAATGTCTTTGGGATCTGCGATCTTCTGGAAATACGTCTTTATGGCGATGGCCAGAGCAAAAAACAAATGATCAATAATAAATAGCGCCCCTGCCAGCATGGCATTATCCACCAAACCATAAGCGATAAATAAAATGAACAAACCTATGTATTCAAAGGTTAACGCGGCTTTGTCACCGACTTTGTGGATCCACTTTCCGATAGCCGGAGCAAACAGCAAATTAAAGATATAGTTTACTGCGAACAGAAGACTTACCTGCCCTACGGTGTAGCCGAACTTTTCCACCATCATAAAGGCGGCGAATACCACAAATATTTGTCGTCTGGCACCGCTGAAAAACGTCAGAGCGTAATACAGCCAATAGCGCTTGCGCATGAGCAGGTTCTTGTGTTGGCCGGTTGCCTCTTTAAACGTAGGAAAAGTGATCCACAAAATCACCACAATCAGCAAACCGGCACCACCAGCCAGCATATACATAGCGTTGTAACTTATGCCAAACCACTCCATCAACACCCAGATTGCACCATAGGCAAACAGGGAGGCAAAACTCTTGACCGCCAATTGCTGCCCCATAAAGTGAGCCGTTTTGTCTTTGTGTAACCATTGCAAGGTGAGTGACTGATTAACTGTCTCAAAATAATGAAAACCAATCGACATAATGACGGTGGTGCAATACAAGCCAATCTCAAAAGGAAACCAGCCGGTCAGCGCCACACCAACAGACATCAAGGCCAGCGAGAGCAGCGCAAAAGTTTGCTCTTTTAACACCAGTAAGACAAACACTGCGGTAAAGGCTAAGAATCCAGGTACCTCTCTGAGGCTCTGCAACAGACCGATTTCTGCCCCGGTAAAACTGGCCTTTTCAATAACGAAATTGTTGAGAAGTGCATTCCATACCGAAAAAGTTAACGGCATAACAAAGGCCATGGCCAGTAACAATACTTCAGGTTTTTGCCGGAGAATCTGTAATTGCGCAATCATTAAACAAGCCTGCCAGAAGGAAAGCCCGGATTGTAATGCAAATTACTAGCTGAGCCTAATTCAGTTAAATAATAAGATTACTTTTTATTGGCGGAGACTGATTTTTAACCAGTAAGAATGTGGTAGATCTCCCACATTTACCCGAAACAACCTGAATTATGCCTACTTTCTGAACCAATTGGTCAAGTTTTGTTAATTTTCTGTATTGTAATTGTCACAATTCGTAACCAAACTGCTCAATGTTTGAACAGCACGCAACTGTTTAAGCCTATAAACAGATAAAAAAAGAATAAGTTCCAATAAGGTTCCTTGTGACAATTCCGGAGACAATAATGAAAAAGGCTCTATCTACCCTCACCACGGTGGCTTTACTCAGCCCCCTGGCGTTTGCTCAGGTGGAAAATGGCGAATTCGAATCCTGGACAGGCAATACGCCTGACGGTTGGACCACCATAGATTCGGGTATCAGTGTTAGCCAATCTACCAATATCAGCTACAACGGCACCAGCTCAGCAGCGGTTAATGTAACGACGGGCAGCCAAAGCTCAACAGATTTCAGACAAACCGTCAGTGTAACCTCTGGGCAAACTTATGACTTTAGTGCCCGAATTTATCATACCGAAGGCAATGTCAGAGCCCGTTTGTATGTTAATGGCTATCAGGGTTACTCAAATGAAAACCTGACCAATCAGTGGCAGCAGATAAGCCAGTCTTATACGGCGACATCCACAGGTACTATTGAAGTTGGCTTGCGTTTCTACGATGTCAGTGGCTTTGATGGCGCCGAAATTGTGTACGTAGACAGTTTTGAGCCGACAGATTCAGGCTCCACGGGTGGTGGCTCTGGCGGCGGTACAGGTGGCTGTGCCAATACCAGCGCAGAGCTTAGCCTATCGACCGACAATTACGGTGGCGAAACCAGCTGGCAGCTAACCGACTCCAGCAACAATCAAATTGCTTCCGGTAGTGGCCTTTCCAGCAATACTACCTACACCGAAACTTTCTGCCTGGCAGATGGCGATTACACCTTCCAAATCAATGACAGTTACGGTGATGGTATTTGTTGCGGTTACGGCAACGGCGCCTACAGCATGACAGTTGCCGGTACTCAAATATTCACTGGCGGACAATTCAATTCAGTAGCCAGCCACACCTTTACAGTAGGTAGCAGTGGCGGCGGCACTGGTGGTGGCACCGGAGGCGGTAACTCCGACCTTGGCGCTTACTATCAATCTGCCGAAGGTTTGAGTGGCTACACCCTGAAAACGGCATTGCACGACATCATTAAAGGTCACAGTAACCAAGGCTATGGTGCGATTTGGTCTTTCTATGAACAAAACGAACTGGATACTTACTACGAAAACGATGGAACAATTTTGGATATCTATTCCGAAGCTCCGAATGGTTCAGATCCGTTTAACTTCACTAAGGTTGTAGACCAATGCGGTAGCTACAGTGGTGAAGCTGGCTGCTACAATCGTGAGCACTCCTTCCCGAAAAGCTGGTTTGGCGGAAAAATAGAGCCAATGAACTCAGACGTGCACCACATCTTCGCCACTGACGGCTATGTAAACGCGCAGCGCAGCAGCTACCCTTATGGTGAAGTTAGCTCCGCTTCTTACACTTCCAGCAACGGCTCAAAAGTTGGCTCTGCCGCCTCTGGACTGGGTTATTCCGGTACCGTGTTTGAACCAATTGATGAGTTTAAAGGTGACCTGGCAAGAGCCTATTTCTACATGGCAACGCGTTACGAAGATGTCATCTCAGGTTGGGAAAATAACAGCAGCTACGGCAATGCAGTGTTAAATGGCACGTCAAATCAGGTATTTGAATCCTGGTTCCTGACCATGCTCAAGCAATGGCACAATCAGGATCCGGTGAGCCAGAAGGAAATTGATCGTAACAATGCCGCGGAGTTACACCAGGCAAACAGAAACCCCTTCGTTGACCACCCCAATTTTGTGGCGGACATCTGGGGCAACTAAGTAAGCACCTATAATAATAAAAACATTAACGACAGAAAGTATGGGCTTCTTTTAGAAGCCCTTTTTCGTTTTTAACCCCTCTCTGAAATTTATCCCCATTTCCCCCTGTCTGCTACGCTAACTAACGAGACACCCATAACAATGAGACTTGAGCAATGCGTAAACCTTTCCTGTTTGCCACTATTTTGTTGAGTACCACACTTAGCGCCTACACTCACGCGGCTACACCATCAAGCATACAAGCTAATGACCTTGTGGAGTTATTCGAGCGTTTAAGCGGTAAATATCCGGGGGAGCGCAAAGCCCATGCTTCAGGGGTTTGCGCCACAGCCCGATTTGAACCCAGTGAGCAACAGGGGCCTTTTGTTGGAGCGCCTTTGTTATCCCAGGGAAGCTTGCCAGCGACGGTGAGGTTCTCACTGGGAGGCGGCAATCCTGATGCTGATGAGCGCAATCCCGGTACCCGAGGTATGGGTGTACAAATCAGTTTACCGGATGGCTCCCGACACATATTTACCGGCAATAACTTCCCGGTGTTTGCCGGCAAAGATCCTGAAACCTTCTACGGCTTTTTATCTACCCTATTGCCGGACGAAAACGGCAATCGGGATCCTCAGAAAACCCTCGATTACATTAAGGCTAACCCCAGCGTTCAGGCAAATGCAGCCTGGAACAAACAGGCCCAAACTGCCTATTCGTATGGGAATACCGAATTTTTTGGTCTTCATACCTTCTTTTATAAAAATAACGATCAGGATGTTATGTTTCGTTGGCAGATAGTTCCGGAATTGGGAGTTAAAACGATGACAACAGAAGAAGCTCAACAACTTCCTGCTTCATTCTTGTCAGACCGGCTAGCAACACAATTAGCGGATAACCAGGTTAGTTTTAAATTAGTGGCGGTATTGGGTAAAGAAGGTGATGCGGTCAACGACCCGTCGGTTCAGTGGCCAGAAGAAAGAGCAAGAGTAACGCTGGGGCGTATTGTGTTGGAGAAATCTGGTGACGATAGCTGCACCGCCATCAATTTCGATCCAAATGTGCTGTCGGACGGCTTTAAGCCAAGTGACGATCCGGTTTTGAGAATGCGCTCTGCCGCCTATGCAATTTCATTTGGTAAGCGACTGACAGGCCAATAATGAAAGGACAAAGTCTGAAAAGAATATCTGGATTTATTCATCAGAAAATTAAAATAAATTAAAAGATTCAGGCATTGTATGACATAACACTAATTACAAGTTCTATCACACAATGCCGAAGTATCTAAATGTGGGGGATTTTAGTCCGCCAGGCTGACATCTGATTGATAAGTATCAGTGCCTACTTTGAATTGACCATCGCCTTTCCAATCCGCATCCAAAGCAAAACTGGCAGAAAATGGCGCAGAACTGAATCCGATGGCAGGCGGTGTAAATGGTAAGTTGGCTTCACCAGTTACCGCACCCACTCGAACAATTTTACCAAAGCCTGTGCTGTGCATAGAACCAGACACTTTTGCACTAAAGGATTGAGGGTGCTGGGTACCTTCTAAAATTGTACCTTGTGCCTGTCCGTGTAGCTCACCAGTTGCAGCATTAACTGTTACGGCCAACGTCATAGAGCCAGCACCTACAATGCCCTGCTTAGGATTGAAGCTCAACTTTAGTAAATATAAACCTGTATCTGACATAATAACTCTCCTGTATTTATTAACTGTTTTGCCCATTCAGTTACCCGACTGAAGCGACAAAACAAATTTAATAAAACAACTGCAGATTTGTTATTACAGGAAATTACAGCCCCCACACTGGACAGCCATGTTAAAAATCACTCAAAGGAAGATTACTGTCCTTTTTGAGTTTAGGAAGTTTCAGGCTATTGTCCGATACAAACCGAATGGGGAATAAACAGTCATAATTTGAAGATGAACTACAGATTTAAGATCTGATTCATTCGAGGCTCTGCGTGTGGCTGTCAGCCAAACTTTTTGACATATTGCACGATTTTTTCTGCCAGATAACCCGCGCTTTTTAAATCCACTTCATGTACTTCACCATCAAGGGACTGAGCAGTAACTCCCAAATGGCAACCAAGACGGTTGACGCCTTTAGTTTCGTCGTTAAAAGGAGCGTCAATACTCACCCAAAGCATGCCATGTTGGCTTGCCAGTAGTTGCATGTAGCCCAGCGTAGATGCCTGATCACCATTGTGGGCTGTGCCTGAGGTAATTCCTGCGGCCAACTTCCCAGCCCACTTTTGTTCCTGCCAAAAGTCACTGGTAGCATCTGCAAAAGCTTTAAACTGGGCTGCTACACTGCCCATGTAGGTAGGTGAACCAAAAATAATGGCATCACAATCAAACAGTGCATCAAACAGGTTCTGGCTTTTAAAGCGCCCCTGAATGATTTCGCGGCCACTAATTCGGTGGGCAACCACTGCGCAATTCAAAGCTTCTAAACGCTGCTGTACCTCTGTGCAGAGCTTGCCTGTGACATCTGTATTGGTGAAATAAACCAGTCCAATTTTTGCCATCTTATTATTTTTCCCTTCAACCCAAATTTTTCAGGCTTCACGATACTAGAAATGAATAATGGATAACAAGGACATAAAAAGACACCCAAATTAAAAACCTTTCAAACTCTCTTTGTATTAAATTG
>JYMV01018578.1_pt2 | contig 13059 bp, 17 predicted proteins | sample 338911 | NCBI WGS metagenome assembly JYMV01 (sample SAMN03354496, study PRJNA234377) | hydrothermal vent metagenome | biome: Deep sea; feature: Hydrothermal plumes at the Eastern Lau Spreading Center, Western Pacific Ocean; material: Seawater | place: Tonga | collected 2009 | depth 2000 m m | reverse complement strand
GGCGCTGATTGCGATGAAACCGGCACTTTAGATAGTTGCGATCTTGCCAGTGGCACATCAGGAGACTGCGACGCCAACGGTGAGATTGACACTTGTGAGATCGCTGCTGGAACCGGCGCCGATTGCGATGGAACCGGCACAATAGATAGTTGCGATCTTGCCAGTGGTACATCAGGTGATTGCGACGCGAATGGTCAGATTGATGTTTGTGAGCTTGCCTCTGGAACGGCTGATGATTGCGACAACGACGGCTTGGTCGATTCTTGCGAGATTTCTTCCGGGGTGTCCGGAGACTGCAATTTGAACGGAATTCCAGACAACTGCGATATCACAACGGGGACCAGTGCTGACATCGACAACAACGGAAATCCTGACGAATGCGATCCGAACTTCGTTCGTGCGGATGCCAATTCCGATGGCCTGGTTGATATCTCCGATGCTGTCTTCATCATGTACGGGCTCTTCGTCGACGGTCCTGCAGGATTTTGCGAGGACGCGAACGATTCCAACGATGATGGGCAGAAGGATATCTCCGACGTCGTCTGGATTTTGTACTACCAGTTCAACTCAGGTGCACAGCCTCCGAGTCCGTTCCCCAATTGTGGGGTGGACAGCACTCCCGATCCCTTGTCTTGTGGCGGATCCCCCGCCTGCCCCTGACGCGTGATTGGAAAATTAATCGATGGCCGGTGAGGCGCGGGATTCCAAGAATTCCCGCGTCTCACCTTTTTTTGCGGATCTCCTGATCGCCACAAAGAGTATCGTGATCGATGAGAGGGGAGTTCGATTGAAATCCGGAGACGAACGCCTCGATGAACTGGAGAGCAAACTTGTGTTTCAGGAACGTGCACTCGATCAACTCAACGAGGTGTTACTGGATCAGGAGCGACGACTCCAAGCGCTGGAGTTGCGAATAAGAAATCTCGGTGGCAGGCTCGATGGACCCGAGGACAGGCAAGATCTGGAATCGGACTGAGGAAATACCAATACAGGATGAAAACGAGAGTGGGGGACGGTGCCGGAAACTCTGCCCCCCACTCTCGTTTTTGCAGGAGTCTTTCGTTATTCGACCTTTTCCTCTTCCAACTCGCTCTCTTCGAAGATTTCAGGATTGGTTTCTTCCAGGCTTTCAGCGAGAATGCTGATGACAGCAGCGAGATCCATCGCCTCGATGTTCTTCTGTTCGATGGTGTTTTCGATGCAACTCATCACAACAGTGAAGAACTCATCATCAATCTTTTCGGCGACTTCTTCGCTAATCTCCTGATCGTCGGCAATTTTTTCCCCGATGTGCGTTTTCTCGAGCTGGTCCTGCAATTCCTCGAAGGACTGCACCAAAAGGTTGAGCGCGCTCTGCATGTTGTCTTGCGGATTCAATTCCAATCTCCTATCGACTTCGTGTTCTTGGCGAGGCAGGAGAATTCCTGTTGAATTCGCCCGTCCGCCCAGTGGAGTATTCTAGACCGCCGTAGCAATGGAGGGCATAGAAGCGCAAAAAAACAGATGGAAAGCGGGGCGCGAGAAATTGAACTCCTCCGCGCCCCACCCTCCAGAAAAGCCAGGAATTAGCGTCTAGGAGGCTTTTTTCCCTGGGATGTTCTGTTTGCTACGTGCCGTCGACACCATCTTGATCATGGTAGCAGCGTTCTTTACTAACTTCTTTGCGCAACCCTTGCAGCAGAGCTTGACGAGGGTGTTCCCGACGATCATGTCAATTGGCTTTCCCATACTTCCCAGGGGTTCCCCCGAGACGGGGCAGTTGGTCAGAGGATAGTCCTTTGACTGCTTCTCGATGATGGCCTTGTCCAGTTTTTCGAAGAAGGACTTGGGCGATTTGACGAATTTCTTGACGCACATCTTGCAACAGAACCGGACGAGGCGGTTGTTGTGAACCTCGTCGCGCCCACTCTCGTGGGGTTCTCCGGAAACGACACAGGTCGTCAGCGGGTAAGAAGCTTTCTGAGCGGCGATGATTTTCTTGTTGACACCTTCGATGTAAGTGGCGGGATCACCCTTGAATTTCTTCAAGCAGCCCTGACAGCAGAATTTGAACTGCCGACCTTTATGCTCGTAGGTCACCGCGTCCTTGCCCTCGAGATCGACACCTCTTACAGCGCAGACGCCGAGAGGATAGGCCTCGGAAGGTTCGCCGGCGATCGCGCCGACGGGAAGAGCAAGAAGAGCTGCCAGGAGGACTAGTTTTCCGATGGTCATCGAAAACACCTCGATTCTTTCTATTGGTTTAGGGTGGGCAGACCTCCCTGCCCCTCGATTGTCCCGGTAACGGGGAACTCCATTTCCCGGTTCCAGGAATTTCGCATGAAATCTTCGATAGCACAAGTGCTACCGGCAGCCTAATTTCCGGCCGAACAGTCCTTGTTTCGTGGGTGGAGACACTTCGCATCGAGTACAGCCGAAGTGGAGGATCATTTCCCGCCGGTGGCGGGTCTCGCTTCGGGCCTGCAGATCAACTTTCCCTTGATTGCAAAGTGGTCGCTGTAACCTTCTTCCCAGCGCCCGCGGAATTTCCGGAAACGCTTCGGCCTGCTCGCGTTCTTCTCGGTGTCCCGGAGGAACTCAGGGGCATGAACAATCAACGAACCATCGATGTAAGTGAGCCCGTGCTCATCGAGGAGCCCTGGGCTGATAATGGCCTGGTCGAAAACATTCCAGGTCCAGTCGTTCCAGTAGTAGTAGGTCCCATGGTCTGCTTTAGAGAGAAATACCCAGGACGGATTGAGGAGTCGCGGTGACTTCTGCTTTGGATTCTGGCTGATGAGATTAGAGGAGTGGGTAACCGCACGCTTCTCTCGAACGGCGTGGAGTACGTCGTTTACCGATGGGCTGAAGGGGTCGTCGTTGAAGTCGCCGATGAGGAGGATCTCTGCCTCGCTGCCATCCGCAGCAACTTGCTTCATGTGCTCATCGACGATGCCTCGCGCCGTCCTGGCAGCAATCCTGCGGAGAGGGTCGGTTCTTTCCTTCCCACCGTACCGGGAAGGCCAGTGGTTGATCAGAACGATCAGTGGTACCCCTTCGATGCTCGTCGGGACCTCGAGAATTCCGCGGGTTGGGCGATTTCCCTCGCCGAGATCGATGGGATGAAGCACGGGGTCTCCATCGATCTTGCAAGGAGGCCTGACCAGCAGGGCGAGATCGATCCCACGGCTGTCAGGGGAATCGATGTGGGCGATTTGGTAACGGCTCCCTGCGAGAGTTGGCTGCATGAGAAGGTCCTCGAGGACCTGGCGATTCTCGACCTCGCAAACTCCGAGGAGATCAGCGTCGAGCACATCGATGGCTTCTGCGAGGTGAGCGAGTTTGCGCTGATAGCGTGCGTCGTCCCATTCCTTGTCAGGGAGGAATTCGTCATCTCCTGGATTCTCGGGATCATCTGATGTGTCGAAGAGATTTTCGAGATTCCAGAAGGCGAAAGTCACCTCCAGAGGTTCAGCACCTCCTGCGCTGGAACCAGCCACAAGGAGCCAGAAAACAAGAATTGTTGCGGTACTACTCGAGTGTCCAGGTTTCATCGCTGCCTCCAGGGATTAATCCACATCAGGAGGGTGGATTCTCGCACGACGTTCTTAACCCTCCAAGGGCTTCCGCTCCCTTCAACCCTTGTGAGAGGTGTGTTTCAATGCCGGTGGACTGCGTGTGAGTTTCAGCTTGAAAGGAAGTGTTGCGATGAGAAATAGCGTGTTGTTGCTCGTTCTTGGGTTTGTCCTGCTGGTAATGGTCACTGCCGGGGATAGCCGTCAGATCGTCCCCGATGGCACCATCGGGGTCTGGCGTTCCCACAATTTGCAGGAGAGTTACAAAATCTCCACGGGCGTCACCGCCCTCGGCAAGCCCGGATCGCCCCGGCTTCACACCGAGCGTAGAGAGGTTCTCATTCTGCCCCAGTATTACGGGAACCTGGTCGGGATCACAGGCAACGGGTCCCAATCGGTCTTCTGGTACCAGGATGGGGATGGTGTGATCCGAAACGCCGTGATCGAGGACGCGACAAGTCGCAGGGTGGAAATCAAGTACGGGGCCATTTCCAACCTGGTGAAACGCCGAATTAAATGACGGTTCCTATCCGGAGAATGGAAGCTGGTTGGCTGTTTCCCCATCTTCGACGAAAGCTTTGATTTCTTCGGCCTGATCTTCGGCGTCTTTCTCGCCGAGGTCGATAAGTGCACCGATGAAATCACTCTGGAAGAGCAGCATCGAGAGGTAGTCGGGGCTCTTGGTTTCTTGGGTGCCGAGGCCCCGCTCGAGGAATCGGAAGGGACCGGGAAGTTTGGGCTCGAATTCCGCTGCCAGGCGACCTAGGTTCATGCTCGGCCTGGTTGTCATCAGCCGGACCTGCCGCAGATTTTCTCGCTCCTCCTCGGGGAGTTTCCCAATGAAGTGGTTCAGGCGGATGAGGTTGCTTGCATCGGCTTCGAGGGCGTCGAGGAACACGGCGTTCATCAAGATTCCGGCGACTTGAACTGGTGGGGGGTAGCCGTGGATCACCGAGATCTCAGCCTCGGGCTGGCTGGGGAGATAACGCGTCGAAACCGCCAGGATCCGTTGAGCTCCGAGATGCAGCGCCGGTGAGAGGGGAGCTGTCTGGCGCATTCCTCCGTCGCCATGCCACGAGCCATTGATTTTTATGGCAGGGAAGAAGAGAGGTAGGGCCGTCGAAGCGAGTACGTGGTCGATGGAGATCTCGGCTCTGACACCGCGTCTGTGCGGCCGACGCCAGAGGTGGTGGCCGTTGCCCTGAACCCAGGTAACGGACTGCCCGGTGCCGTAATCAGTTGTTGTCACAGCGAGGGCGTAGAGTCGTCCCGACTTGAGTTTCTCCGCGACTCCCGGAATACCCCCCTCATCGCTACAGGTTGCTTTTTGAAGGAAATTTCTCAGCGGTGACGTGTCGACCATTCCTCGTGTTGCCGGAGCGAGAGAACTTCCACCGCTGATCAGACGCAGACCCCAGTAGAAGATCCCGCGCAGGAGAGCTGCGGTGTTTACCTGGAAAACCTGGTCCACTGTCAGGCTTCTCCACAGGTCTGAGAGTTCATCGACAGCTTCGTTGAAAGAGCCCCGATGGCGTGCGAGTTGGACGGCGTTGATCGCACCGGCAGAGGTGCCACAGATGATCGGGATTTCGAGATGGGGGTACTGTCGGGCGAGGTAGCGGAGGAACCCCACCTGGTAGGCGGCACGAGCGCCTCCGCCACCGAGAACGATGGCAATCGGATTGTGGTTTTCACTCAAGAGAATCCTCGCCATTCCGATCGTGAAACCTCAACTCTGCTAGAGGAGTTTCGCATCTGTTGAGGTTTACAGCGAATGCGATCAGGGCAGGGGGCGGGGATTTCCGTCGGGGGATGACAAGGGAGGGAGTAGAGATGCTCCGAGGAAAACCGCAAATGGCCAGAATCCCGACGCTGAGAGTGATTTCGAGGTGCTATTGCTGCCAGATGCGGGGATCTGCCGCGGGAGCCCGGGGAACGGAGTCAATTCACCGCTAGAGGCTCTCAGGATTGTTCCCTTTGCGGGGTTTTTCTCCCGAGATCTCACCGAGGAGTTCATCGACCGCCTCATCGAGTGCCGGCCCCCTGACGTTCTTGAATCGAATCACGCCCTCGGCATCGATCACGAAAATAGTAGGCCAGCCCCTGACTCCCCAGCGAGTTGAGATAGGCCCTGAGGTGCCTCCAGCATCGAAGAAACTGGGCCAGCTCATCTGTTCCCTTGCGTAGGCGTTGCGGAACTCGTCACGAGTTCGGTCGGAGTTGACCCCGAGGAGGATGAAGGGTTTGTCGGAGAGCCTTTCCACGAGCGACCGCTCGTGAGGGTACATCGCCCGGCACGGGCCTCACCAGTCGCCCCAGAAGTCGAGAACAACCACCTTTCCACGGTGTTCGTGGAGGCTCATCGGTCGCCCGACGACATTGCTACCGACAATGTCGGGAGCGATCTTTCCGATCTGGAGACTCTCCTTCGGGTGAGGGGAAAGCATCGCTTCGGCGATTTCCCCGAAGGTGATGTAGCGCCAGGGGAGGGAGCCGTACTGACTCTGCAACTTTTCGAGAAGGGGTATCGCTGCCGCGCGCGTTTGCTCATCTCGGGATCCCCTGGCGGCGACCGAACGTCCGTGAAGGGCGATCGCCTTGACACTGTCGTGAGGAGAGACAGCCATCAACTCCGACAGAATGGCGTCAACCTGATCTTTGCCGTAGAGGTAATGAAACTCGGCGATTCGCCCCAATTGCCGGGAGGATCCGTACTCTTCCATCAGCCTACGTGCTTGCGCGCACGCTTCAGTGGCCATCGTCCCCTCCTGGCGTTTCCACCAGGTCATCCTGAGAAGCCACAGTTCTGCCCCGAGTCCGTCTTCTGAGCCTGCGCGGTCCCGGGCCAGTTTTTCGAAGCGGGCTCTGAATGCTTCGGCGCCGTCGGGACCCCGAAGGTCATTCTTCTCGAACTCTCTCTCGAGAGCAGCAAGGGAACCCGCCGGCTCGTCGAGGAGAACCCCTTCGAGGGGCAGAGGGGAGAGGAGGAGGGAGAAGAGGATCGGGATCTGGACCAGCAGGTGAGAGGACAAATCGAATCCGCCTTTCGAGGATATCGCCGAAAAATTCGCCCCCAGGGTACAGGAAGGTCCGGTCCCTGCCCCACGCTTTCCCTTGGCGCTGGCGTCGATGAGCGTAAACTCGTAGTGAGGGGACGGGAATTGGAAAATGGGGCCAGTGGAGGTTTACAGGGTCCTCGAAGGGAGCCAACGGTGTCGTCTCTGAAGCGTCTCTTCTCTTTGGGGGTGATGGTTTCCGCCCTTGGTTGCGGCGAAGCAGGGCCCTCTCATACCCCTCAGGTGGAGAAAGCCGATCCAACCAACTCCCCAGCAACTGGTGAGAAGGCCCCGGTGGTTTCAACAGAAGAGACTGTCGGGACAGAAAAGTCACAAGGTTCCGAGGTTTCCACCGAGGCAACAACCGAGGGTGTCGGTGCCGAGTCAGTTGAGTCAGTTCCTGCCGCCCACCATCCATTGCTCGACGATGACCAGTTCAAGAAACAGGCGATTCTGGGCCGTTTGCTGGCTAAAAAACGCTGCATCATCTGCCACAAGGTCGAAGGGAAGGGTGGCATCCTCTCCCCTCCGATGGAGGAGGTCTCCCTGGCCCGTCTGGTGAAGATGAAAACTTTCGAAGAGCATGCCGAGAACCTCGAAACCAATGATCCTCAGCGCTATGAGTCCAAGAAGGAGATCTTCGAGGGGATTCTTGCCGAAGAGGACGAGTTCAAGAGAATGCGATTGTGGTTGATGGCTTACCTGCGCCAGCCGACCTTCGACAATCCCATGGCGAAGATGCAGAAACAACCTCTTAAGAGCACTGAAATCACCCAGCTCACCGCATACGTGCTCACGGTTGCGAGGGCTTCTGCCGAGAAAGCCTCCAATTCGAAGTGACCTTCGGGATCCTGCTGCCATTCAGGACAGAGATGGACCTCTCGGAAGTAGTTCCACACCTTCATCCACTCCCCAGCGATGACTACGTAAATGTTGGTACTGAGGCTTCGTGAGGAGTAGGCGGTTACCTGCAAATCGCTACACTCAATCATGGACTTGGGTTGCTCCGTCGGTCGGCCCGTCAGAGTTTCCGCGGGGAAAGGGAGACCTGACAGTTACGGTTTCTGGGCCACCGACAAGGCGACGACGGAACGAGGCCTTCTGATGGCCTCGACCGCTTCTCCTAGGGGAAGTGGGGGATTTGCACCTTTGAAGGCCTCTCCTGGTTCATCCGGAGAGAGTTGCCACAGTCACTATCGACTGGCCTCCAACCTCCTCCTGGGTTGGGGGCTTTTTTATTCTGGGCCTGAACTCCGAGATCCTCGTAACGTCTCTCCTGCTGGTGATTTTGCCAGGAAGAACGGGACCCAGTGATCCTTGGGGTTCCGATACCAGGCTCGATCTCGAGGTCATCCTCGACTGCTGGATCGGACGGACTCCTTTCGCCTTCATCTTCTCGGATGCCTGGCTCAGGTTCTTCAGAAGGGGCCCTCTGGAGACGGTCCGGAGAAGGATCTGTGGCTGAGATCGATTTGCGCCGCTTCCTCGACGAGATGAAAAAAGCTCCCGGTCGGCAACGACCGGGAGCTTTTTTTCTTCGGTTGGGAAGCAGATTACTTCGTCATCAACTTCTGAGCTTCTCTGGGGATGTCGAAGCGGGCGACGGTCTTCTTCGGGTCGAGTTTGTAATCGAAGTGGAAGGCGACGTGCTCGTTGTCACCGAAGGCGTTGCCGTCGGATGATTTGCCTCCTCCACGGACCCCCGTCAGCACTGTCATCTTGATGCCTCTTGGCAGATTTGTCTCGAGGTCGATGTCAACGTCAATCAGGCAGCGAGTGATGGTCTTGTCCACACGGGACAAGAATTGTGAGACACCTCAGCCACCGGATAGGCAGCCAGAGTTCTGAACTTCGACAAAGTACTGGATCGCTTCCTTGTCGGGAACCTGGATCCGCAGCACGTGGGGAATCCTGTCTTCCCTCTTGCGAGCCACGGAGGTGCCCCCTTTCCCTCGTTCTGGGGGCAGTTCGACAATCTCGTCATCCTCGCTGGAAATCCATTCCACCTTTGCAGGGTTCTTTGCGGCCTTCACCAGCAGGTGGGCAGGGAATGCAAAGAGGCGATCGAGTTTCTTCCCTTCCGGGAGAGATTGCAGGCGATACCACTGAACTCCGTCAGAAATGGCCCCTGTGCTGGAGGTCCTGAAGACCTTCATGCTCGGGAGGTGCATCACGTTGCCGTAAATATCACCGCGGTATTCCTCCCGGACAGTCGTCTGGAAGAGTTGATGATCCGGCTTGCGGGAGAGCCCGCCCTCAACAGTGCAACTGGCACCGTAGGCGCGAGATTTCGCGAGATTTCGAGTCACCTTCTTGAGTGCCGTCATCGGCTTGGTCTTCGAGGAGACGATTTTCGAGTCTGCGCCCTGCAGTTCACCACCGACCATCACCGAGGCAGCGGCGAAGAGAGTGAGAAACACGATCAACCGAATTCGATGCATTATCATTTCCCTTCCAGAGGAAAATGCGGGACTCCCACTGTGACCCCCCATGATACCTGAAGAGTACCGGGGACTGCAACCTGGAAGGGATTCAGATTCCAGCGAGGCCGAGATCGCTGGAATCGAGGAGTTTGAACCCATCTTCCTCGAGAAGATCCCCTGCTGTCTGAAGGATATCTACGTGGACCACCAGGGCACCGATACCATGGGGGCGTGTCAGCATCGGGTATGCATAGTGGATGTTGATCTCTCCTCTCAGGAGTGATCGGCAGATCATTACGAGTCCCGTTCTATCGTCCGGAATTTCGACGACAAGAACTTCGGTCTCGACGATGGAAAACTGAGCATCGACGAGAGCCTTGTGAGCAGAGTCGGGGCGATCGACAACAAGACGTACGATGGCGTGATCCGCCCCGTCGATGATCGACAGCGCATGAACCAACACATCCTCGGCGGAAAGGAAGCGCAGGACGTCCCGGAGTCTGCCGACACGATTGTCGAGGAAGAGCCCTAGTTGGCGGATCTGGGGATTACTGAATTCCCGTTCCGTCTTGATCATGGCCCCGATGATAGCCAAGGGTAAGGGGCATTCCCAGGCTCCCTCGCTATTCGCCCGGAGGCTACCCGCATTCCCGGAAATGGGCGGCCTTCCGGGAGAGGGACACGGGCTAGACGTGCAGTTCCTCCTCGACATGGGATCGAATCGATCGTGAGATCGACTCCGCTTCCTCGAGAAGGCGGTCGATCTGTGACTGTACCTTTCCCACCCACTCTTCGTCGCCGACCTCGGGCAGATTCACGCGGACGTTGTAGATCGCGCCCTCGAGTCCTGCTCGGGAGACCAGGCCTGCGACACCGGCATCGGTGACCCCAGCGGGCAGGCCATCCTCCGCGGCGATGAGTGCAAGCTTCATCGCCTCGAGGCAGAGTCGGGCGGTGTCGAGTGGGACCCGCGTTGCTTGCTTGTATCCTTCGCGGATCGCCTCGGCTCGCGCGCATTTCTCCTGGTCGGTCTCCTGTGGTAGTCCCATCGCCTCCAGCACGACATTGAATGCATCAGTGTCGGCATCGACCGCAATGATGAGCTGGTCTTTAATCCTCTGGGCCTCGATGGAGATCTCCTCCATCCGGGCACGTCGCTTGCGGTACTTCTTCTTGCCGTGGGTGATGCTACAGACCATTGCGGCAAGGGCAGCGCCGAGAGAACCCACGAGAGCTGCAATCGATCCTCCTCCAGGTGCAGCGGAATCACGAGAGACCTCATCGGTGAAGCTCGAAACCCCCATCGAAGTGAGATTTCCACCAACTTTCGGCAAGCCTAGAACCGATTTATCGATGGAGAAGTCTCCAAGATCGGCGAGCCCGAGGGACTGTACAGCGGTATTCATCAGGTCGATCACGGGGGCACCCGCGCTCGAGCCCTGCTCCCGTAGGTAATACTCTCCTGCCTCACGCATCGCCTCGAAGGGAACCAACCCGACCACTTCGGAGCCGGTCACCACCAGACCTCTTTTCGTTGCCATGCGTCTGCATTCTTCCAGGACATCGTGCATGTTGGTCACGTGGAAATTGGTCAGGTTGATGGAAATCTGGGCACGCCCGTATTCGGGGATTACCCAGCCGACAGCACGGCAGTGCTCGAATCGACCACGCTTCATGACAAATTCGCCCTCGATGGAGCCGATCGCTTGGCCGTGAAATTCCAGCTCTTCAGCGAGGGTCGTGCCTTCTTCCTGATAGTGCTTGTCTAGGTCATCGGAAGTGGCGAAGACAGCAGTGGAGATCGCGGATGGCCAAATTCCACTGGCTGGCGAGTAGCGAAGAAGACGGCCGCTGGAGTAGTAAGGAGTCTTCTGTTCGACGCGGACCGCACGCCCTTTCTCGCGGATCTCCATGGCAAGATCATTCGCCTGGGACTTGTTTTTCGTGTTTAGATTGATGTTGTAGGCGATCAGGAATTCCCGCGCCCCGATCGTGACCACACCAGTCCTGGGCAAGAATTTCGCTGGCCCGTGGTCTGGCGCCCAGTTGGGATCCGAGAGTTTCTCCGCCAGAGCTTCGTACTCTCCCTTGCGGACATCCGCGAGAGAGCGCCGTTCGTCCCGTAGAGCTGCGTTCTCGTAGAGGAAAACGGGAAAGTTCAATTCCGAGCCGACACGTTCGCCGAGACCTCGTGCGATCTCGACGCAGTCTTCCATCGAGACCCCGCTCACAGGTACGAAAGGGCAGACGTCTGTCGCTCCGTGACGAGCGTGAGCACCTTGATGTTTGGACATGTCGATCAATTCCGAGGCTCTCCTGATCAGCTGGAAAGCCCCTTCTGCGATCACTTCCGGTGACCCCAGAAGTGTGATCACTGTCCGGTTAGTTTCGATGCCCGGATCGACATCGAGAACCTCGACGCCGCCTACCGCTGCTGCTGCGGCGACGATCTCATCGATTTTCTCACGATCACGTCCCTCGGAGATGTTCGGGACGCATTCAACGAGTTTCTGTGTCAACATTCTCGGACTCTCGTTTTCTCTACTTGCTCCGGATCATCGCGACTCGTTCTTCAGAGTGGAGATGATCAGGGCATGATCTATCGATTGTTGTCCGGCTCGGAACGGTGATCCTGCTGAAGATGGGCACGCAGGGGGCCGACCCCGAAGTCGCGATTCGGATCTCTCCATATCGCATGGACGTGGCCCGGTTCTGCCTGAGTCCTGTCGAGTTCGATCACGAAGGTCGGGCCGTGAATCCTGTACCAGTGTCTCTGCCCTCGCTCTGTAGAACCGCTCCAGCCGAAGCGGAGATTGTCCTCGCCGGCCTCGACAATTCGCTGCAAATCGAAGCGGGCCAGTTCAGGTCTCAGGTTGTTGGCGTAGACCCGAACAAGTGCGCGCAACAAGGCGCGCTGGGAAGGATCGAGCCGGGACGCGAGGATACCCGTGCTCTTCTCGGGTAGCGATTTTCCCGGGCCGATGATGATGTCGCCGGGGGGAGTGTCGGAGATGATGGCCTGCTCTCGCTGTTTCTCGTTGAGGGTGTCGACAAGGCTGTGGGCGATTTCCTCCTCGGCGTCGAGCAATTTCATCCCCGCGTTGGGACCGAATGGCAGGATCGCGGGACTCACACCGAAGAAGGCGGGGGAAGTTCCGACGACTGCCTCGCCGATCAGGGTCAGGTTCACCGACAGGTGATGACCCTCCACGCGCCATCCCCACGGCCTGGATGGTCCGGGTGTTCCGAAGATACAGACGGTATACAGGCCGGAGTCACGGCTCGGGTCATCTCTCCCTTTGCGTCGCGCCATCTCGCGGAGCACATCCTCCAGGGCGATGATGGCGTTTGCCTTGTAGATTCCCACCTCGCTGAGCGCGCTGCGAAGGAGAGCCTGGAGAGCGGTCCTCTGTTTCAACCCCATCGTGGAGAAGGGGAGGCCCGCTCTCTGCTTGGGGAAATAATGCCAGTCGAGTCGGCTTCCATCCTCGAAGGATAGCGCTGCACGTTCCAGTTGTTCAGGGTCGAGTGCATCGAGAAGAGCTCGAGCCGAACTGACCTGCTGGGGAGCAGAGACGCTGTCGGTTCCCGTTTCAAAAACGCCTCCTGCAGCCGTCAGCCCAAGCAGTGCCACAACGAGCAGAAAAGTTGTCTGTCTGGACATCGGAGCCTCCTTCACCGTCCCAGCATCCAAGAGGATGGCCTCGACAGCAAGACGATCTAGAATACCGGCTTGCGTGGGGTCAGGGCAGCCAGGATGTCGCGGGGGACCTCACTACCCTCCAGATCACCCTCCGGTGAGCAAGAGTTGCCCCCCAGGGGGAAACGAGCCCGCTATCGAGACCAGAAACCGGAGATCTGCTCAATTGGCGGGACCACACGGTCCCCCTGTTTTTTTGTACGAGTTTGATCTCCAGTCCAGGGATTCTGTTCGCGAGTTTCATCGACGAAGTTGACCCCTGCGTCCAGGTTCCTCTTCGCGGTTGTTGTTCTCGTTTACAGGTAACGTCTCCGGCGAGTCGAGAG